>Ga0115567_10001262_pt1 | contig 25475 bp, 19 predicted proteins | sample COGITO_mtgs_1204_2_FD_88679 | JGI IMG/M metagenome (GOLD analysis project Ga0115567, IMG submission 88679) | Pelagic marine microbial communities from North Sea - COGITO_mtgs_120412 | ecosystem: Environmental > Aquatic > Marine > Epipelagic | place: Germany:Helgoland, sampling site Kabeltonne... | reverse complement strand
GTGATACGTGCAATTTTTTTGTGTTGCGCAAAATTTCCAGCCAGCGCCCTCACGTAGGTAACTAAAACAAAAGGGATGACCACGATGGAAAGCACTATGTGCGTAATCAATATAAAAAAGTAAACATATCGTAACACACCTTCACCTCCATAGGATGTAGAGTCTGACGTCATATGATACGTTACATACATGACCAGAAAAAGCACCGATAAAATGATGCATGTTTTCATGATTCGCTCATGATTTTTTATGTTCCCTTTTTTTATCTGAACTAAAGCTACGATCAACAAAACTGCTGTTAAACCATTGGTTGTTGCATAAATGGGCGGTAAAAACCCTAAGCGCTCCACCCCTGGAATTTTAATTGTAAAGAGTATGGCAACGGCAACCGGGATTACAATTGATAAAATCCAAATCCAAGCGGTATATTTTTTTGTTGAAGCTTCTTGCATCGGTTATAATAATTTTTTGATATCCTCATTCAACTTTTGTATCCCTTCATTGGTAAGACCATCGTAATATATAATTGGATTTCCGTTATCATCAATCCTAGAGCGTATAAAACCTTCTTGATCTACCAAGGCAAAATAGCCAGAATGCTCAAAAGTTCCTTCACTTTGATCCCCTCCAGGAACTTCTCCTACGTAGAGGTTAAAACAATTGTTTGCCAATTCATAAATATCCCGTTTTTCGCCAGTCAGTAAATTCCAATTTGGATTGGTGATCTCATAGGCTTTTGCGTAGTCTTTTAAAACTTCAACTGTATCAAAGGTGGGATCAATACTAAAGGATGCGATCCCCACATTAGGATTGCCATAAAATTCATTTTGTACCTTAACCATATTTTCATTCATGATAGGGCAAATATCTGGACAAGTGGTAAAGAAGAATTCCACCACATATACTTTATCTGCATAGTCTTTATTGGTAATTGTCTCACCATCCTGATTGGTAAAACTGAAAGGAGCGACTTTTGCCTGTTCCCCATTTTTCATAATATAAACGAGGTCTGGAGCAGAAAAATGTTGCACAATCTTTGGCACTGCCCATATTCCGAAGAGCAGTATAATTGCTGAAATACCTATGTATGAATAATTAGCCTTTTTCATTTTTTTATTGATTTGTGCCGTTTTTATCTACTCTATAATAAAAGAAAAATTATATTTCCCGGTTCGATTTATACTTTTTTAAGGCTAATCGATACTCCGCCAGAATAACCTTTACGTCATCATTCATTTTATTGTTAATTTCTGAATAATTCCTGGCGTCAAAACCATGCAATATGCCAACATCCTCGTCATCATCCCTACCTCGTAAACGACGTTCCTTATCGATTATAAACACATAAGGACTGCTACTATCTGACGCCAATAAATACTCTGTTCGCATACTTTTAAACACGCGGTCTATCGCCTCTGTTGTGCCGAATGCAAACAGCCAGCGATTGGGATCTACGATCTCACCTATTTTGTTTTTAAGCTCCGCAGCTTCGGCCTCCGCGCCATTGGGAAGCAGAATTACAAATTGAAAATCTTCAAAACCCTGATTTTTTTTATAGATTTTATGCGTGAGGTTAAACGCATTTGCTTTGTTTGATAACGGGTCGTCCCCTAGAAAGCCCAAAACCGTTATATGATTTTGCAACGTAACGGGCCCGCCTTCGGCTGTTTTAAAATTACTGATCTCTGCAACACCTTCGGTTAAAATGGGTAAGCGCCCAAAATTATCTTTCCCTGAAGCAAAGAATATATACATGGAAAGCGGTAAAATAAAGAGAATTCCAAGTACAAGATATTTTTTTGTTTTCATAGCTACAACTGTTCTGCAAAAATACGCATGAAACGATTGATTGCCAATTAATACATCTTAATTTATAAAAAAAGCCCGACTTTAAAGTCGGGCTTAGATTTATCGTATTTTTTGATTTAACTAGAAATCAAATTTTATGTAGTTGTTTTGATATACTTCATAAATATAGTCGCCTTCTATTAATAGAATAAGAACCAAATAACAAATTAAGAAGATAGCGGTCCAAACTACCGAACGTCTTAAGCCCTTGGTCTCATCACGCTGGTGCATAAAATCCCATGTAATGTAATAGGCTTTTACTAGCGTTAGGATTATAAAGATCCAATTAAGGAGTTTCATGGCCAAGAAAGTGTTCTCGGTCAAAAATTCGGGTTTAATGATACCAAATGCAACCTCTATTACCGTAATAATGGAAAGCAATACAAATACGCCCCATATTTTTGTAATGTTCGATTTAAAGGTTAACGTTCCTCTAAAAATTGATAATTTATGTTCGTGTGCCATGTTATTTTTAAACTAAAATTTTAAACAAGGTAAAAGAAGGTAAATACAAATACCCAAACTAAATCTACAAAGTGCCAGTACAACCCTACTTTTTCTACCATTTCATAATGGCCTCTTTTCTCGTACGTTCCTATCACCACATTAAAGAAAATAATGATATTGATCAACACCCCTGTAAAAACGTGAAATCCGTGAAATCCTGTTATAAAGAAAAAGAAATCTGCAAATAAAGGTGAACCATATTCATTGTGTCTAAGATTGGCCCCTTCCACAACCAACTTACCGTCGTTCATGATTTTTGTAATAGAAGCTTCTCTGGACAATACCGTAGGAACTCCATTTTCATCATAATACTGTGTTCTAATCAACAGGTCATCATTTGCCATAAAACCCGCTTTTACTTCTTCAAAAGAAAAAGAAGTAATCGTGCCTTCTTGTTCATACCAAACCCCGTTACTATCTAAATGGTTTTCTTTTGCACTAGGAATAGGGATTGCAAAGTCGCTAATGGCAACTCGTTCGCCTTCTGTGTTTAAAAATTGAAGTATTTTACCCCCTTTAGTCTCTACTGCACCATATTCTCCTTTTATAAACGTGTTCCACTCCCATGCTTGTGACCCAACGAAGATTAAACCTCCAATAATGGTCAAAAACATATAAAGCACCACTTTGCTCTTCTGCATTTTATGTCCTGCATCCACGGCAAGCACCATCGTTACCGAAGAAAATATAAGAATAAACGTCATGAACGCCACATAGTACATAGGTGCATCTACACCATGTAAAAATGGAAAGTGAGTAAACACCTCATCTGCAATAGGCCAAGAGTCTACGAATTTAAATCTCGAAAAACCATAAGAGGCCAGAAAACCAGAAAAGGTCAAAGCATCCGAAACGATGAAAAACCACATCATCATTTTACCATAGCTTGCTTTTAAAGGTTGATTGCCACCTCCCCAAGTTTTGCCTTCGGTACCTGTTTTAGCAACAGTTGCGTCCATAGAAGTAATTTGGTGTTAAATTTTGCACAAAAATAGGGATAATTTTTATCTCACAAAATAGAAAAATAAAAACAGGTAAATCCACAGAATATCAATAAAGTGCCAGAATGTCGCAGCTAGTTCAATTCCAAGGGTTTTACCACCTTTATATTTTTGTTTATAATGATTATAAATTACAACTAAAACAGAAATAAGTCCCCCTATTATATGACCTAAGTGCATAATAACAACCAAGTATATAAATGAAGTTGTAATCGAGCTTTCACTCCCTGTGAAATAATACCCGTTTTCAATTATTTGACTAAAGCCTAAGAATTGTAAAAAGACAAAAGCAAGACCAAGCAAGAATGTAGTTACCAAAAGCAACATTCCTACTGAATTGTTTTCCTTCTTAACTGCATTCTTCGCTAAGTGTATGGTAATACTACTCAGTAAAATTACCGCCAAGCTTATAAAGAATGCTTGCGGTATCTCGAAATCTGTAAGCCAATCTGCCCGTTCTTTACTTACAACATAAGCACTTGTTAAACCGGCAAAGCTCATAGAAAGACTAATGATTCCGAACCAGAGCATCATTTTTTTTGCACGGGTTTGCTTTTGTTCTTCAGTACCTTCTGTATATTTCATTTTTTTCTTCTTCAGTAACATTATCTAATAAATTTATCGGCTACATATATCACTTGTAGTAATGTGATGTAGCTTACACTCACCAGCATTAATTGCTTTGCAGCTTTATCTGTTCTTTGTTTATACAAACGAAATGCATAATAAATAAGCCAAACGCCTATACCTCCAATAAGAATCGCCGAAACGGGTGTTATATACAATCTCCCGGTGACACCTGCAGCAGGAATTAAGGAAGCCAATACGGTCCATACGCTGTATAGAATTACTTGGATGGCTGTGCCCCTGTCCCGCTTGCCGTTTGGCAACATAAAAAATCCTCCTTTTTTATAATCATCGAACAAAAACCAACCTATTGCCCAAAAATGAGGAAACTGCCAAAAAAACTGAATCATAAACAACGTACCTGGCTCGATTCCAAAATCGTTTGTCGCCGCTACCCAACCTAGCATAAAAGGTATCGCTCCAGGAAAAGCTCCTACGAAGACAGACAGCGGAGTCTTCGTTTTTAAGGGAGTGTATAAACTCACGTACATAAAGATTGAGATTGCCCCAAACATTGCTGTTTGCGGATTTATCATATAAAGTACCGCAATACCGAGCAATGTCAAGAAAGAAGCTAACACAAACGCATTTCTTACACTCATCCTTCCCGCAGGTATAGGTCTGTCTTTAGTCCTATCCATCAATGCATCCAGATCCCGTTCAATAATTTGATTGTATACGTTGGAAGCACCTACCATGCAATAACCACCTACACATAGTAACAATAAGGTTAAATAATCTATGGTTTCGCAACCTAATAGATATCCCGCAACTGAGGAGAACACAACACTAACCGATAAGCGAATTTTAGTTATTTCAGTAAAATTTCTTACGATAGAGGTTGAAACAGTATGTTTTTGTGAAACAGACAATAAGTGAGCTTTAGAATAATACGAGCTCCATAAAGTAGCCCTTTTGTTTTCGGGTGCAAAGATACGTTACCGTCCTGTTTTATCACAACATATACTTCAAATTATTTGTGCGATATTTAGGTAAATTCAGTAATTTGCACCTAAAATAAATATGATAGTTATGAAAATAAAAAACACATTAGCGATTATCTGTTTCTGTATTGTTTCAACAGCAATTGCACAAAAATCTTTAGGAGAGGCAACCAAAGCAGAATTAGAAAAATCAAAAAGCGCTACTAGAATGGTACAAATCTCTGGTAACACTTATATGATTGGTGGAAAGGGCGGGAATATCGCAGTTCATTTTGGCGCTGAAGAAATCTTAATGATTGACGACAAATTTGCTGATGATACTGATAATATCCTTGAACAAATAAGACGTATAAATAAGAAAAAACCTATTTCTTTTTTAATTAACACACATCATCATGGAGATCATACTGGTGGTAATGAAAACTTAAAGAAAGAAGGAGCTATAATCATTGCACACGAAAATGCGCGTGCTAATATAAGCTATGGTACAAAAACTAAAGAAGAAGCCTTGCCGAAAGTTACTTTTTCTAAGGATATGAAACTCTGGTTTGACGGTCAAGAAATATATGCGTTTCACGTGGACAAGGCTCATACAAACGGAGACGTAATGGTATACATCCCGCAAACGAATGTACTACATACAGGAGATGCATTTGTTAATGGAATGTATCCATTTATCGATATCGAAAATGGAGGTACGCTGGATGGTTATATGAACGGACTGGCACAGGCTGCTATGGTAGCAAACGAAAACACGAAAATAATTCCTGGACATGGAAACATCGCTAACAGGGTAGATGTAAAATTATTAGCCAACATGCTAGAAGTTTTAAAAAAGCGTGTAACCGTTGAGATCTCAAGAAGTAAAACAGAAGAAGAAGTAGCAGCTAACACAGAACTTACCAAAGAGTTTGATGAAAAAGGTTATGGTGATGGCTTTATTAATGGAGAAAAAATACGTAGAACTATCTACAAACAATTAACCAACCCTTATAAAAACGACGAAGAACGACTTATGGATCGTAAAATGAACATGAGAGAAAAGGCTAAGGATAACAAGAAAGGTTAAAAATCGTAATACCAGTTAAAGATATCTGTTCTCAATCCAAAATTTACCCAAGTTGTTTGATTTTCAAAAACGGCTTGGGTATTTTGTTGGGGAGAAAAATCCCTAAATATGACGCTTCCGTATAGCTTCAGATTTGTAGCTGGATTTATAAGGTAGCCCGCTTGCAGTTCAGCGTGAAAAAAATCTGTGGTATTACCTTGTGCGAGCTCATTTCCTAAATCGGAAATCCTGATGTCTTCAGTCCCATAAATGTCTCCTCCATAAAAAGCAGAGTCTTCTGGTGTATTAAACTCAAATCCACGCTTGGCTATTACAATTTTAGCATCTGCATAAATTCGACCATATTGGTAACGGGCAATCCCTATAAACTCAGAAAAATTTGCCCCTAATGTATGCGCTAACGATTGATTATTATGCCCGTAATTTAATGTGATGCTATTATGCGAGTAGGTATAGGGACGTACCCTGTTGTATTCTGCCTGTAGATATAAATTATCGACCCCAAAAGCACTGTAATATTTTACACCTAACTGATAGCCCGTCTTATTTTTAAAGCTCCCTTGACCTCCAAACACATCCCGTGAAGAAAATTCATCTATTATCAATTGACCATAGGCGTTAATCCTATCTGAAAATTTATATTTTCCACTTAAACCTATTAGCGCATTTCCACCTCTAGATCCTGTTGAAAACTCTATCGCACGGTAAAAAATTACTGGATTGATGTAGTTAAAATCAAATCCTCTATCATTATCATTCTCCCAAATAACCGATTCGAACAGCCCTATATTTAAGCGCTTTGTCACATTATAGCTTAAATAATGGTTGGCCATATATTTCGTCCTAAAAGAACCATCTTCTGTAACTTCAGATCTCACGTCTCTTAAAGACATCCAGGTATTTGTATATTTTAATTTCCAGAAGGTTGTATTCAGTTTAAAGAAGGGGTACGGACTAGCGTTATCACTCATAAAAAGTGATCTATATCCATCACCTATAAAGTTTTTTCCATGACCTAATTGGATATTAAAATATTTTGAAGGGGTAAATGAAACATGGCCCGTTGCGATGGGATAATCAAACGAATCATCTCTAAAACCTTTTGCAATCCCTCTACCAGGTATAATCGCCGGGTTTCCTCCATCTGGCCTGATAGATCTTGCAAAGCGATTAAAATAATCTGCAAAACGCCCTTGGCTTTCATATATTACTGTAAAAAAACTAATGCTCCTACCCAAGCCTCCCTGGGCATATACGAGACGCGTGTTGTTATAGGTGTCAATATCGGCATCTAAGTCTCTACCAGCCTGCAGGTCTACGCCTGGATCAATCGTAATCCAGTAATCTTCGCCTTTGATGGTCACCATATGCTCATTCCATAACTTGCGTCCAAACCAGGATGATTTATCCTTTAGCAACTTCTGGTTTTCTGCTTCAAAATCATAATATTTATCTACTTCAGAATAGATATACGGTTTTTGTGCGGTATGATTGTTTTGACCTACACGGTTAAGTGCCGGATCAAATTGACTATATAAATGATGGGACAAAGGTATATTTATGTTACTGCGATATTCTTCATTGTTGTAATCAAGGTTTTCTAACGCATCGTATTCTGAGGTTAACGCGTCTATATTTTTCGATTTCAATTTCGTTTTATTTTTAGATGTATTTTCAGCAACGTTAACAATTTCATTTTCAGTCGTGATTTTTACAGGTGCGTTTAGGGGGACGGCAATAGGCATTGTGAATTGAACATAAGCAGGAATGCCATTATAGGTCGCCGGGCTAATGGTAGGCAGTGCACCAAAAACTCTTTTTGTTTCTTCTTTAAGTTCAGTATACATAGCATCTACGTACAAAACCTTAAAGACGCCTTCTTTATCAACTTCAAAAAAAACATTGATCGCTCCAGTATAGTTTTCTTCTGAAACAATCGAAGGCATCTCAAAATTAGCAGACACAAATTGTTGCAATGTTGAATTGAAGCAACTTTCTAGCGTTGCTGCCGAAGCATTTTCACATTCGGGAAATACCGGATATTTTTCAAAACTCCCTGAGGTATTTTGAGCACTGATTGAACCTATAGCTAAAAAGATAAAGATGGATAAGGAGAAAATATTTTTCATTGCCCTGAAGGAGTTTAAAGCGGAAAGATACTATTTTTTTAAACTTTTGTAATCACAAAAAAAATCCGCTCTTCAATTAAAAGAACGGATTATGGAGTACTTAATTTTATACTTTCTAATTTTCTACCTTAAAATTAATTGGCACCACATAGCGCACATCGACATTAACATCTCCTTGTCTTCCGGGCTTCATTGTTGGTAACTGTGCAATCACACGTTCCGCCTCTTGCTTTAAGAGTTTATCTGGTGCTCTCGCCTTAATATCTGTGATATACCCTTCGCTATTTATTTTAAATTGGACATATATTTTTTGCAAACTGCCTTGATCTAAGTAATCAAAATCTGAAGTTCTGAATTTTCGACCAATGAAATCATTTATTTTTGAAGACATACAAGCAACCTTCTCCTTATTGGTCGTAAGGTATTCACAACCTGGATATACGGGCACAAACTGTACGTTAATTAAATCCAATTCCTTTGCAGGCTCCTTAGTCGGCACGACAGGCTTAGAAGGCATTTTATCTACAATAGCAGGTTCTATATCCGAAGGTGCTGTTGGTGTTTCTATGACATCTACCGCATCATCAGGCTTCACCTCTATTACGGTTGTAGCTGTTTTTTTCTGAATGACCCTAGGCGTAACTTTCTTTTCTGGAATAACTGCAGCCACTTGCTTTTCTATCACAAAATCGTACGAAGCATTTTCTATTAAAATATACTCTTTACCGAGATTTTCTGGTACCGTTGTAAATCCAACCTTAATTTCCATAATGGCGATGACCGCAAGCAATGATAAAATAAGCCCTATTTGAAAATACCGGGCAGAGTTCCATCTAATTCCAACACTTTTCTTATCAACCCTTTTGTTAAGCCCATTGGCTCCTCCCGTCTTTTTGTTTTCACTTGCTTTCATAATAGTATATTTAATGGTTACTAATAGTCTAGAAGTAGCAAGTGCTGTGCCAAAAAAAAAGAGCCTCCCAAAAGGGAAGCTCTAAAAATATATACTTTAAAAAATATTAATTCTCTACCTGAAACAAAATGGGTAAGTTATACAATACACCTACTGGTTTTCCCCGCTGCTTTCCAGGGGTCATTTTAGGCAATGAATTAATTACATCTTTTGCTTCTCGTTCTAATCTTGGGTGTGGCGCTCTTGCTTGAACGTCTACAACATTTCCGCTTCTATCAATCTTAAAGATTACAGAAATACGTTGCTTACCCTCTAAACCTAAATCACCAGCCAGATCTGTATTAAACTTCTTACCAACAAATTGTTGGATTTTTTCGGACATACATCTTTTTTTAGCATTGTTGCTAGGCTCATTCTCACATCCAGGATAAATTGGAACATTCTCAATTACTGCAAAAGGTACATCACCAATTTCTTCTTCCTCTTCGATCTCTTCAATTTCTTCTACCTCAACGATCTCTTCTTCTTGGCTTACCTCAGTCGACTCGATAATTGTTTCTTCAACCTCTTCTTCATCTTCCACGATCTCGATTACTTCTGGAGCTGGTGGCGGTGGCGGTGGCGGTGGCGGTGGTGTTAATTGCTGCGTAATCGGTACTTCTTCTTCAAGATCATCACCAGCATCAACCATACCAAGATCAATATCGCTCTTGTCATAGGTTTTATACTCAATACCCTGCCAAGCTAAAAAGAGCATTAAAGCCATACCTATTTGAAAGAAAATCAGCAATCTATGGTTAAGATCTGCTTTCGGGTTTTTTTTCGGTTTCATAATGTTGTGATTTATATAGTTGTAAAAATAGAGAATTTCTTATTTAAATTAAAAGAAAAACAAATTAGATTACTCTTTTTTTGTCTTAATAAAAGTAATTATTCCTAAAAATGATCCTGCAATGTTCGCAATAACATCATTAATATCTGCTTGTCTATCTTTTGTAAGCACACCTTGTAAAATCTCAATAATTATGCCATAGAAAACACAAAGACCTAAAAACATTGCAATTACGAATAAAATTTTATGTGTATTTTTTAAAGAACAATAATAATGTAACCATACAAAAATAAGCATGGCGTGCAAGGTAACATGTACCACTTTATCCCATGGAAGGTTACTAGATATGGTAGTGCCTAATCTAGGATATAAAAAGGCTATAGTAATAAGAATACTGTATCCTAATGCTATTAAAAGAAGCGGTTTAGGCCCCAATAACTTCTTTGTACCCTTGGTCATCGAGAAGCGCTGCTATTTGAGATGTATCCGTAATTCTCATTTTAATCATCCACCCTTCTCCGTAGGGATCGCTATTTACTTTTTCAGGCTCAGATTCCAAACTTTCATTAAATTCAATCACTTCACCAGAGAGTGGTAAAAACAAGTCTGAAACCGTTTTAACCGCCTCGACGGTTCCAAAAACCTCATCCTTTTCGAGCGTTTCATCCACTGTTTCTACTTCTACATAAACGATATCGCCAAGTTCCCCTTGCGCAAAGTCTGTAATGCCAACAGTAGCAATGTCACCATCGATGGATATCCATTCGTGATCTTTTGTATATTTTAAATGTGAAGGTACGCTCATAATTATATTGTTATAATGGTTGGTGAAATTTAATTTCCGAAATTATATCGAAGTGTAAACCCACTTCTAATAGTTGTTTGTGGGAACGCTGTCGATATTGCATATTCAGAAAAAGTATGGTCATAATAAAACAAAGCTGTCAGGTTTTTGCTCAACGCATAATCCATCTGGAACTGAATACCATAAATAGTCTGTCCGGCCGTGGTTTGATTATTTTCAATATCTAAATACCGTATAATGGTCTTATTATCTCTCCTAGAAAGATCCATTTTAAAGTTAAGATCACTGGTAATGATACTTTTCTTACCTCCAAAATTAGTTCCTACTTTAAGATCTTTTATTCTATATCCCATTCCTAAAATGATCTCGTTCCCTTGTATTTCAGTTAAAAGATTGTTTGCGAAACTAAGTGATAGCGCTCTATCTTTTCTAAGTTCAGCTAATATTTTTACTGAATTGTTCATTTCAAAATCAACCTTGATCAATGGAGAAAACTGTTCGGTAAGGTTCACATTGGTCAACAAGGTACGGCTCTTAAAATCTCCGGCTTGATTTGTTTCGGTTGGATTGTTCTCATCAAAATCAAGATTGGTCTGAAATTGATTTACCGTATACCCTGCTCTATACCCATGTTGTAAAGAGAATCGCTTAAAGTTCTTTTTAAACCAAGGCAATTTCATTAACCCAGTATACTTAATATCCCAATTAGGTAATGGAACATCACGTAAAATACCTTTCTTTTCGCTCGACGCATCAGAACCTTTGTAAGCAGCCAAAAATGCTGGCAATATAACATCTTGACTGGTTCTTCCAAACCCTACTGGGAACCCGTCTTCATCTCTCGGAATAGCGCCACCATCGTAAATACCACTGTCATTTGCTAGTCTATTGGCAATGACAAGTCTATTCTCTCTAAACTCATCAAATGCTGCCGAGCTGTTTTCGTCACTCTGACCAAAAGCAGTTGCTATCAATAGCGTCGATATATTAAAGTTACCTGACGTTATTGGGGTAAGTGATTGATAGGTATCATCAAGAACAATATAGTTTTCGGCATAATTTTCAGAATAAATCCGACTTGCATTCAGGTCAATTTTAAGGTCTGAAATAGGTTCAAAATTCGCTTGAATATCCATTTGCCTGCTTTCTACCTCTGTATATTGCTCATTATATTCTGGATATAAAGTCAACCACCCTTTTCTAGCTGCTAATTCTCTAATCTCTCTTTGACTTCCCAGTGTGAAACCAAAAGTAGGTTCGAGTGTACCAGCAAAACCAACAGAAGGCGTATATCCTGGTAAGAATATTCCGTTATTTTCTTGATAGTTAAATGCTATCTTTTTTAGGGAGGTGGCTATGCCAATAAAGATATTGGCTGCTTGTGCTCCAGCACCAAGTGAATTGGACGTGTTGCCTGCCCCACCTGTCGTTCCTGTGTTGCCAGCATTGTTCTGTCCCCTCGCACCATTCTTACCTCCTGTTTCTCCAAGGGCAGTATTAGGTTGAGAAATACTTTCTCCTCCTTTTTCATTTTTACCACCAAGCGTTTCATTTTTGCCACCATTACCTCCTCGGCTATTGTTTGTATTACCTCCGTCATTAGTATTGTTATTGGCACGCCCCTTCTTTATTTTAGAAATACCAAGATATCTATAAAGACCCGTCATGTCCAAGCTCGAATTTATACGGTGTGTACTTGAATTCTGAACCGAATTACCAAGGTCGTAAAACTCTGTAGTACCATCCTGAAGTGTAATAGGAATATTATTGAACAAATCACTCCCGTCTTGCCATTGAAAATCTCCAGTGTAAGAATACGTAGCTCTTACAAATTTCAAGAATGGAAACTTACTGAAAGGAAGATCATAATTAACTTGTAGTGATTGAAAATGCTGATTAGGATCCCCAATATCAAAGAAGCCATCCCAAATTCCAATAGAATCGTCTGAGACGTAATCGATACTGCCATCTTCATTTTCTACAGGGGTAATATAATTGTTCACGATCCTGTTGTTAGACGAATTAAAATTAAATCGCAACGACTTCGTCAAATTATAATTTAAGGTGTACTGCCAGTCGAACAAAAAGTTACGTTGGTATAACAAAGGTGCAGGAATAAAGCCGTCAGGACGGTTTATTTCTCTAAACTTTTGCTCATTATATTGCCGTATAATGTTAGAACTAACTGCAATATTTGTGGGCACATAATTAAGATTAAGGTCTTTTAAGAACTGCCAGTATTTTCCGGTAAACAACGAATCATTCTTTTTAAACGGTTCGTATGTCTTTTGTTGGAAGTTATAGTTATAGGTAGCTCCTACCCTTACATTTTGATCGAGTGATTCTTCAATTTCAAAATCATGGTGGTCTACTTGATTATAAGAGGTACTTAGCGTTAAGTTTTCAACATCCCATGGTTTCGGTTTTGCTTCTCCTGTTCGGTTTTTACGAACTCCAATAAAATTGATACTTTGTCGCTTTGTATAGTCTACAGCTTGTTCTATAATCGCATCCTTTTCCGCATCACTCTCTGTATTATCCAATCTTGTTTCTAACTCAATATCCTGGAATTCTGGATCGTACTGTGGTGTAATTAATTCTTCTCCTCTTCCGTAGTTGAAAGGCAGGTTAATACCCCATTTCTTAGGTAATAACTGTCCTAGATTAAAGTTTGTGACCACATCGTATTGCTCTGCATCCTCACGACTACGCTCATTTGGTCCTTGTTCTAAGGTACCAAAACCTATGGTGCTTTTACCAGCTGATGCACTTACTGTAGCAAAATCTGCGAGGTTTGCATCCATACTTGCAATGGCAGCCCATCCTCCTCGATTATTTAATTCTGAAAGACGTAACTCATTAAACCAAACTTCTCCGCAAATTTCGGCTCCCGAAGCATTGCGGACACCGACCATAATATTACGTACGGTTCCAAAACTTGGATTTCCTTTTATCCCAATTCGAAGTTCATTTTCTGAACCTGAAAAATCCTCCAGTTCAGATTGATTAAAGAAAACAACATCCGTCGGAATACCTCCGCTACCTCCAAGCACTCTTGTTTTAACCTCTTGAAGTAATGATAAAGGAAGGTTGATCCTGTTTTGAATAGGCCAAATTTCTTGATCTGAAGTTGACCCAAACGAGGTTGGGTTCAGCGGTATTTGTACCTCATAATAGTTTTGATCTAGGTCATTCCCTAATCTCATAAACGCAACCATCTCACCATCTGAAAGTGCCGTCTCATTCACCAGTGATTCTGCGTGAATAAACATTTCCAAGTTTTTATATTGGCGCATGTCAACATTAAAGTTTTTATAAACAGAACGACCGTCATCAGGTTCTAATCCACAAACCCTTAATGCAAGCGATTGTTCGTTTCCACGTATAATATTATTGTTGTTGTTAAGTTCTTCCCGCATAACTCCAGGAGGCAACACATAGGGTATTGGTTCTCTATTTTCGTTGGCTTCTATATTTACCGCTTCAACTTCAAACACGGTATCATCAAGGTCTGGATCTTCACCAGTCGCATCTAATGTTTGAGTGTACCTTCGGTAGTCACCACGTACTAGTTCTAACGTTCCAAAACGTAATACGGTGTTCACCTCAAATTCAGACAAATACATTCTCATAAAACGGATTGACCTAAAGTCTGAAATTCCATTAATAGCCTGATCTGGCTCACTAATTGGCACTTTAAACTGTACCCAACGCACTGGGATACTTTCATTGTTCTGTAACGTCACATTCAGCTCCTTTACATCACTTATATATTCGTTATTACCGATATCCATTCCAGGAAAAATATCGATATTATATTCAAAATAGCTGTTTACCGTGTTCATGGTATTGTCACGGTTAATATCTTCCACATCTGGTTGTGGAGTAGAACCTCTATTTGTATCAGTCACTTCCACTGGTGAGTTCCCTTGCGTACCGTTATAGGTTAAATAACGTTCTAAAACATTTCCTTCAGACTGCAAGAAGTACTGGTAGTTATCATTAGCAGGATCCGGTAGGCCGCCAAATGCTCCATACATCGCCTGTTCTTCAGCATCATTTAGACCATCATACCCTATATCTTGATTGGTACGCTGTTGTCCTTCTGTATTAAACGTGTAAACTAAAGACTGGTTCGTAGGTACTTTACCCCAAGCTGTTGGTGTTGTACCGTCTGTACCACCCTCTTCTGGAAGCCCATTTTCATATTGTTTTCTACCATCTTTAAGCACATCTTCAGAAATATTACCAAGGTTAAAGTTAATGGTACCTCCGTTGTTACCAGCACTCTCATCGTAAATAAACGGGTCCATTACCCAAAATTGAATATATTCTACATTCGCTCTTTCAAAATCTGTGGTTGAAAGTTGTCTTGTAATACCTCCAAATCTGCTCCCTGGATTAGGTAAGGTGTTTCCACCATTTGCCTCTGGATTAAAGTTATATTCTCCACGTGTACCAGGATATAAAGCAAGGTCTAATGTAAATAATGCCTGAGTCTGTCCTTGGATAATATCTTGGTTAGGAAAAATTTCATCTCTAAAAACACGTCGTGTAAAAGGCGATGACAAATCATTATCATTAATCCCTGCTGGCCGTTGGCTGCTATAAAAGATAGGGTCAATGGTATACCATGCCATCTTTGCACGGTTATAGTTATAGGCTAGATTATTATTTGCAATATCCCCACCAAACCCTACAGGCGTGCTCCCTAAAAACCAATTTATAGGAGCTTTGATATCTAACTCGGTCTGAGAGGCTTCAAAATCATCTACATATACGGTAGTTTTACCATCAAAGTCTGAAACTTTAGGTGCTCCCGGCATTAAATACGCAAATTCACCTCGCAACGATATATTCGATTCAACGTCTGTATCGATGTTAGGTAATTTGTTTACCAAACGCGTTAAAAAAGGAACTTCAGTAGAAAAATTAGCGTTTAGCCCAACGATCGTATTGTTGATTGGCTCAACGTTGTAGGTCGATTTTTGTGTTAACGGCCGTTCGTTTAAGTTCAAGTACGTTGCCCCAATCTGAAACTTATCACTAAATTTATGCTCAACATTTAAACCTGTAAATCGTTTTGTCTGCTGACCAAAAAGCGTGTTATTTTCGGTCGTAATATTAATTGGTGTGTTTGAATTTAAAAGCGCCGGATCTAAAATTTGAACTCTCCCTAGTTGGTAATTTACCGTATAATCAACACCTTCTGCCAGCACTCTACCACCTGCAGTTACGGTGACAGATCCTTGCGGAATATTAAAAGCGCCAATAGCAATACCATCTGCCCCTGTAGATTTATAAGATCCTTTTAACTGGAACTTATTTTTATCACTTGACTCTTGCTCCGCCTGTGTCTTTGTTGTGCTATATAATTGCCTAAATACATATCTATCTTGATTGGCATTATAAGAGGACGGAAGATTATAATTCTCTGGCCCTACGTTAGGGGTATTGTCCAGTTTATTAAACAAATATTCTCCAAAAGGTTCAACGCTCGTAAAGATAATACGCCCATTTTGGGTGTCTACGGTTATTCTTGGCAAATAATCAAAGAAACCATCACCTCCTTGTTGCGGGTCACCATTAAAGTTTAATCTATCAAGATTAAAAACATTTAGTAAAATTGTATTGCTAACATCATCTGGTAGTGGAGTAGCAGGGAATTCTGGTGAACCTGGCGCTGCAGTAATGTAGTTGATAGGCGAAGGATTGGTGTATAAAATATTTAACCTAAAATCCTCTTGTTCTAATTGAAAAGCACCCAATGGATAGATGTTTTTCATCATTAAATCCCAAACTGGCTCATTTACATTAGTAATATTACTCTTTAATAGCTTTACTACTAGATTTTGAGAAATCCCTTCAATAGGTGGTTCATTTGGGTTATTTGGATCAGGAATTTGTCCTCCTGAAGCATCCACACCGTCATTTGCAAACTCTCCTACCTGATACACTTCGCCACCTACTGTAAATTGGTAAGCAACAGCTAAGATTTCATCATTATTAAGTCGTTGGTTTAAGGAAATATACCCCAACTGTGAGTCTAGCTTATATTCGCTAGGCGTTAATCTTCTCGCATTCTCCAAGCTCACGTAATCTAGCCCTTCGTTCACTTGAACCCCACTAAAACCCTGCTGCACAGATGCGACATCTCTAATCGCCTCGGTTAGTAATGTTGTGGGTGGGGCATTAATACCGAATGGATTAAAATCATTATTACCGTTGTCTGGAAAAGCAGATTGCGGCCTATTAATAAATCCTCCTGGAGGTACGTCAAGCCCAATGTTTTCTGGGTCGGACTCACCAATATCCTGTAACGCTACAATGTTTCGCACATCGTCCGTTCGGTTTGTTCTATTTGTAATCCACACTTCAGCTCTTGTAATCTGTACATTTGAAGCAATAAAAGGGTATTGATCTAAAAATCTGTCGTAGTTATCCCTAAAATAATGTGCTAAGAAAAAGTGACGGTTTTCATCATATTCTGAAGCAAAAATTTCATAATCTGTAACGGTAGCTCCCCCTTCTGCTGTTACTGTTCTTGTTTCCGATTTCTGTTCAGAAAAAACCCCTGTTACGGTTGTGTTACCAAATTGTAGCTGTGTCTTCACACCAAATAAACTTTGTGCGCCTTGAATTAACGAACTATTTAAAGGCATGCTTACATTACCTACTTCGATTTTCTGAATAATGTCATCCTCGGTTGGCGTATATTCTAATTTGATCTGGTTTTGAAAATCAAAAGTAGATTGCGTATCATAATTTGCATTGATCTGAAGACGCTCACCTACTTTTCCTAACAAACTCAAACTAATTCTTTGATCAAAATCAAAAGACAAATTACTTCGGTTACGTGGTGAAAATGCAGGGTTATCCTGTTTTGTATACAAGAGGCCAAGATCCATCTCAACGCTACCCTGTGGAATGACTTCGATGCTGTCTCCGCCAAAAATACTTTCAAAAAAGCTTGAATTCACATAGAACGTTGGCAGTAAATTTTTCTGTCCTTCTTCAGAACCTTCTTTTCTTCCATCGGCAGCGTCAATTTTTTCCTTGAAATAGGATTTCATTTGCTCCTTTAAAATAAGGTCACGATACTCTTCCGGAGTTAGAATTAAAGGATACGAAATATTAAAATCGCCTAATTTCTTAATGTAGAAATAGCGATTTGTAATAGGATCGTAGCTGTAGAAATCCTGTATACTCGGTGGAGTAGGTAAATCCATACGGCCCAAAGTATAGCCCGTAGCAGTGGAATCCTGCGCCTGCACTATAGAAGTGCCTCCGAATATGAAACTTAAAATTATTAAAAGCTTAAAAAAGCTATTCTTGAAATCGTAATTTTTTGCGCCCAATTGTTACAAATTTTTTAAAGCTTGTTTTATTATCGTCTCTACCGTAGCTTGTGGATTTTCTGCCACAATCTTATCGCATACCTTTTCTACTTGCTTACGAGCAAAACCTAAGGTCTCCAAAGCAGATAACGCTTCATTTTTGTTCGTATTGCTTGAAACGGAAGAAACATCGTCTAATCCATATACTTTTAAGATTTTGTCTTTTAAATCCAGTATAACTCTTTGTGCTGTTTTGGCACCAATACCTTTAATAGATTGAATGGTAGCAACATCATTACCTGCAATGGCGCCACTTACTTGTTCTGGAGTTAAAGAAGACAACATGGCTCTAGCCGTGCTTGCCCCAATACCTGAAACAGATAAAAGCAACCTGAAAATTTCACGCTCCATACTACTAGAAAACCCATATAATGTATGCGAATCCTCTCTCACTAATAAATGAGTAAGCAGCTTAACATTTTCTGTATCGGGGAGTTGCGAAAATGTATGTAGCGAAATATTTACGAAGTAACCCACACCATTGCAGTCTATTACAACTTCGGTTGGATTCTTTTCCACTAATCTTCCCTGTACGTGAGTAATCATACTGTTAACAAAAACTTAATGCCCGCAAATATAGTATAATTTATTACATCCGCTTGCCTATCAAAAATGATTTTGAGGAAGTGAATTAGCACTACTTTTTTCTCGTTATTAATTCTTTTGTCCGCTTCTCTTTTTGCTGCGCATCCACAACTGCCACTGCCGCCATATTCACAATTTCTTCTACACTGGCTCCCAACTGAAGTATATGCACCGGTTTTTTCATTCCAAGCATGATAGGTCCAATGGACTCTACGTTATTGAGCTCTTTAAGCAGCTTATAATTACTATTTGCTGAGTCTAGATTAGGAAAAATTAAGGCATTTACTTTTTTGCCTGCTAATTTTGAAAAAGGAAATTTCTTCCGAAGCAATTCGGGATTCAGTGCGAAGTCAGTCTGTAACTCACCATCTACATGCATATCTGGATTACTTTTGTGCAATAATGCTACAGCTTCTTGCACTTTAGTTGCATGAGGATCTTTTGAAGAACCAAAATTAGCATACGAAATCATTGCGATGACAGGTTCTAGACCAAACATCTTCATGGTATGATTTGTCATTTGAGCAATTTTAGCAAGTTCTTTTGCCGTTGGGTCAATATTGATTGAAGTATCTGAAATAAATAGCGGCCCTCTCTTTGTCAACATTAAATTGGTTGTTGCTACTTTACTTACACCATCAAATCTACCTACTGTTTCCAGTACGGGTCGTACCACCGAAGGATATGCTCTTGAATAGCCAGAGATCATACAATCAACATCCCCTTCTATCAACATCATGGACGCAAAGTAGTTCCTGGAACGCATCAAACCCTGCGCGTCGTAGAGACTTATACCGCTTCTTCTTCGGTTTTTCCAGTGTTTTTCGGCATACTGATTTAATTTATCGGATTGCTCGTCACTTTTTGGGTCTATGATCTCTACATCTGCATCAAAATCTAACTGATCCATGAGTTCGAGAATTATTTCTTTTCTACCCAACAAAATAGGGACTCCGATACCCTCTTCATGAACAATTTGAGCTGCCTTTATAACATCCAGATGATCTGCTTCCGCAAAAACAATTCGTTTGGGGTTTGTTTTTGCTCGATTTAACAAGAGTCTAATCAACTTATTATCACTGCCCATTCGTTCGTAGAGCTCATCACTATACTTATTCCAATCTGTTATATCTTCGGTCGCCACACCACTCTCCATCGCTGCTTTTGCTACGGCTGGTGGTACGGTGGCTATTAACCTAGGGTCAAAAGGTTTCGGGATGATATAATCCTTACCAAACGTTAATCTTGTTTCACCATACGCAATGTTAACCTGCTCTGGTACGGCTTCTTTAGCCAAATCGGCAAGGGCTTTTACCGCAGCCATTTTCATCGCTTCATTTATTTTTGAAGCACGAACATCAAGCGCACCTCTAAAAATAAAAGGGAAACCAAGCACATTATTTACCTGGTTAGGATGATCGCTTCGCCCCGTGGCCATAATAATATCGTCCCGTGTTTTACAAGCCAAATCGTACTCAATTTCAGGATCTGGATTGGCCATAGCAAAAACGATGGGACGTTTTGCCATACTTTTCAGCATTTTTGGTGATACAATGTTTGCAATGGAAAGCCCGACAAAAACATCGGCATTTTTCATGGCTTCATCTAGGGTATCGATTTTTCTTGAGGTTGCGAACTCGGCTTTTTCTTCAGAAAGGCTACCTCTATCTTTTCTAATGACACCCTTACTATCGAGCATCACAATATTTTCAGCCTTAGCTCCAAATGCCTTATATAGGCGCGTACATGAAACGGCTGCGGCGCCAGCACCACTGATTACGATCTTTACTTTTTTTATATCTTTTTTTGCTATTTCGAGTGCGTTCAATAAGGCTGCAGCAGAGATAATTGCGGTTCCGTGTTGATCGTCATGCATTACAGGAATGTCAAGCTCTTCTTTCAGTCTACGCTCAATCTCAAAAGCTTCAGGTGCCTTTATATCTTCAAGATTAATTCCGCCGAAAGTAGGGGCTATATTTTTAACTGTTTCTATAAATGCATCTACATCTTCGGTCCCTATTTCGATATCAAAAACATCAATATCTGCAAATATTTTGAAGAGGAGAGCTTTACCTTCCATGACAGGTTTTGACGCTTCAGGACCTATATTACCAAGTCCTAAAACTGCTGTTCCGTTTGAAATTACAGCAACTAGGTTTCCTTTGTTGGTGTATTTATATGCATTTTCCACATTCTTTTCTATCTCAAGACAGGGTTCTGCCACTCCTGGAGAATAAGCGAGTGACAAGTCACGTTGTGTTGCGTATTTTTTTGTAGGAACCACCTGGGTTTTACCAGGTCTTGGTTTTGCGTGATATAATAAGGCCTCACGGCGTTTACTTTGTTTGCTCATGGTAGATTGGATTGAAAATAAGCACTATGATGCGTTGTGATCGTTTCTTTATTTATATAACAAATGTAAGGGAGCGGGTGGTATTTATAAAGTTAATTTTGATCTGAATTCTTCAAAAACTCAATATTACGCTTTAACCCTTCAAACTTTGTTCGCTTAACTGCACTTTTTTTGAAGATTTCCTGAAAAACCTCTTTGGTTATTTCCTGCCATTCTTTTTTATCCATCGTCAATAATTTCGGGTTAGGATCAAATAGCGGTTCATTATGCGCTTTACTGAAGCGGTTCCAAGGGCATACATCCTGGCATACGTCGCAACCAAACATCCAATCATCCATTTTACCACTAAAGTCTGATGGAATTTCATTTTTAAGCTCAATGGTAAGATAGGAGATACATTTGCTCCCATCAACAACATACGGCTCAACAATCGCCTGCGTGGGGCATGCATCGATACAGAGGGTACAACTTCCGCAGTGGTCTGTAACAGGTGTGTCGTATTCCAAGTCAAGATCCACAATTAATTCTGCTATAAAATAAAAGGAACCTAGCTGTTTGGTTAAAAGATTACTGTTTTTTCCTATCCACCCCAAGCCACTTTTGGCTGCCCAAGCCTTATCTAATACAGGTGCTGAGTCGACAAAAGCGCGCCCATGAACGGCACCAATTTTTTCTGTAATAAATTGTAAAAGCTGTTTGAGCTTCTCTTTAATTACAAAGTGATAATCGTTCCCATAAGCATATTTTGAGATTTTATAAGAATCGCTATTTTGTTCTTCTGAAGGAAAATAATTGAGCAATAGTGAAATAACACTCTTGGAGCCTTCCACCAATTTTGTTGGATCAAGCCGTTTGTCAAAATGGTTTTCCATATAGCCCATTTCACCATGGCTATTATTGTTCAACCACTTTTCTAATCGAGGTGCTTCAGTTTCTAAAAATCCCGCTTTACTCATTCCACAGGATAAGAATCCTAATCGCTTAGCCTCTTCTTTTATAAGCTGGGTATGTTGAGCTCTATTGTGCACGTTACTTGCGTCTTTTAAATTTTAAAATTGCGCTATTAGGCTTTAAAGTAATTAAGGGTGTTATTTTTATGGGAGTTGTTTTTTCTTCTATCTTAAATTTAGTGATTAATTCTGCAATTGCAAGGATCATTTCGTACATCGCAAAGTTATTTCCTATACACATACGTGGTCCCGCGCCAAAAGGATAATAGTACTCTGAGTATTTTAATCCATTACCTGCATCAAATCGTTCTGGCATAAACGTGTCTGGAGCTTCCCAAAACCTTGAGTCACGATGAATTTCATGTAAAGAGAACAATAGGGTGGATTGTTTTTTTATTGCCATTCCATGATACGCATCGGGCTCATAATTGATTCGGTCGATAAAATAAGCGGGCGGATACAATCGCATGGTTTCTTCGATCACTTGTTTGGTATAGGTGCATTGTTTTAAGAAAGCTAACAAATCATCTTTTTCGGTCGCTGCATTAGCAACTTCTTTGGCTACCTTATCTTGAATCTCTTGATTTCTAGAGAGCAGTTCTACCGCAAATGTAAGTGCATTGGAGGTTGTCTCATGGCCGGCAGTAAAAAGGATTAAGATCTCATCAAGGAGTTGTTTCTCAGACATGGCAGTTCCATCTTCATATCTTGCGTCCAGTAACATATCGAGCAAATCACCTTCTCGGGTACCCGACTCTCTTCTTCTTACGACCAACTGCTTTAATATGGTACGGGCCTCGTCTACTAAGTCGATATGCTTTTGAATTTTACCGCTTACTTTAAACCACCACACTTTAAAAGGTTGTCGCAACTCTTTAACAAGCATTTTTTGCGCGGTTTCTGTGATATACTGAAGTCGTTCTGTCTCTTCATCTGTAACCCCGCCACTAAACAATGCTTTTGCTACCGTCTGAAACGCAAGATCATTAAAAATAGGAAAAATATCGATTGCTTTATCCGCTTCAATTTTAGAAAGCTCCACCTCTATAGCGCCCTGCATCGCACCCAAGAGATTTGCCAATTGTTTTTTATGAAACGCTGGCTGAATCATTTTGCGTTGTTTTTGCCAATGTTCACCTTCCGAAGTTAACAACCCCCGACCTACATATTTAGCCAGGTCGACCGTCTGAATTTTTGATTTGGTATAATTTCGTTGGTTTTTCTGAAGCACATACTGTAAAAATCCCGCATCTCGAGAAAAGATGACCGATGATCTTACACCAATTTGTAAACTGAAAGTATCTCCCTTTTCTAAAAAATTACGATGATGAAATGGCAGCGGATTTTTAAGAATATGACGTGCGTGCGCTAAAAATTTAAAAATGGAGACTTTTGGGATGGGTTGAGAGCTCATAAATTAAAATAACCCTCCTTGTGTGGGTCCTTTGTGTTTTCCTAGATGTTTATACGCGGCCTCGGTCACTTCACGACCACGCGGTGTTCTCATAATAAAACCCTGTTGAATAAGAAAAGGTTCATACACCTCTTCTATTGTTTCAGGACTTTCGGAAACAGCGGTCGCAATCGTTGTAATACCTACGGGACCTCCTTTAAATTTATCGATAATCGTGGTCAAAATTTTATTGTCCATTTCATCAAGCCCATGGGTATCCACATTCAAGGCTTTGAGCGCGAACTTTGCAATTTTGATATCTATGGTTCCATCGCCTTTAATTTGGGCAAAATCCCGTACGCGACGTAATAAGGCATTGGCAATTCTTGGCGTTCCTCTACTCCTGCCTGCAATCTCAATAGCTGCCTCCATGGATATAGGAACGTCTAATATACCTGCACTTCTTTCAACAATAGTGGTTAAAAGGTCGGTTGTATAATATTGTAATCGGGAGGCGATACCAAAACGCGCCCTCATAGGAGCTGTTAATAGCCCTGAACGTGTAGTTGCCCCCACCAGGGTAAAAGGGGCTAGATGAATTTGTACCGATCGTGCATTGGGCCCAGACTCGATCATAATATCTATTTTATAATCCTCCATGGCAGAGTATAGATATTCTTCCACAATAGGGCTCAATCTATGGATTTCATCAATAAACAATACGTCGCGCTCTTCTAGATTGGTAAGCAATCCTGCTAAATCGCCTGGTTTGTCCAAAACCGGTCCCGAAGTAACCTTTATTCCAACATTTAATTCATTTGCCAAAATATGGGCCAAAGTCGTTTTTCCCAGGCCTGGAGGACCATGAAACAAGGTATGATCTAATGCTTCATCTCTTAAGTTTGCAGCTTGTACAAAAATCTGAAGATTTTCGAGCGCCTGATCCTGACCCGTAAAATCATCAAAGCTAAGGGGCCTCAATTTTTTTTCTATCTCAATGTCTTGAGGCGTAAGATTTTCTTCGGAAGGATCAAGGTGTTCATTCATACCACAAATATACGAAGTGAAAGTGGTAAACACATTCCTACAAACACACGAAATTAATTATAGTTTAACAAGTTTTAAATGTTTGTTGTGATATTTTGAGGTTATTTGTATGTAAATTGAAAAGAAAAAATATGTTATTACCCAACAAGAAAGTACCCAACTTAGAATTAAATTTAATCAATGACACAATGTGGTCTTTGGATAAGCAGGAGCCCGAAAACTTTACCATGATTGTATTTTATCGCGGATTGCATTGTCCAATCTGTAAAAAGCAACTTGAAAATCTCAAACCAAAGTTGAACGATTTTAGTGAAAAGGGAGTAAACGTGGTAGCTATTAGTATGGATACCGAAAAACGAGCAAAATTATCTGCCGAGAAGTGGGATATTGAATCATTACCTGTAGGCTATGAAATGACCGAAGATACGGCTCGGGAATGGGGTCTTTATATTTCACACTCCATTAAGGATGGAGAACCAGAAATATTTAGTGAGCCTGGATTGTTTTTAATTAAACCAGATAGAACACTATATGCTGCTTCAACACAATCTATGCCTTTTGCCAGACCTCAATTTGATGACCTCTTAAAATCTCTGGATTTTATTCTTGATGAAAGTTATCCTGCGAGAGGCGGTCACTAAAAAATGAATCTAAAAAGTCGCACGAAAACGTGCGACTTAAACGATAACCAACTCCCCAATTGGTCATCAACTAATATGATATTCAAAATTAGGATATATATGTACATCCTGAAATACGTAGAAATACGTATTTTTTTTTATTAAAAAATCCGTGTCCTCCTCAAAACACGGATCTTCCTAATTGATTCAATTCTGTTAGTTAATTGAAATATGTTTCAAATATATGTTAAGAATACGGGTCAAAAAATACCCAGTAGTGGGTATATTTAGGCTCTTCTACAATTTCGGAAAAGCAATTCCGAGCTCCCTCGAGGGAGGTAAATTTGGAAACTAAAAAAAACTAAAGAACATTCAACAAAAAAGCCTTCTAAATTTAGAAGGCTTTTTTGTTGAATGTTCTTTAGTTTTTTTTAGTTTCCAAATTTACCTCCCTC
>Ga0115567_10001260_pt1 | contig 25486 bp, 21 predicted proteins | sample COGITO_mtgs_1204_2_FD_88679 | JGI IMG/M metagenome (GOLD analysis project Ga0115567, IMG submission 88679) | Pelagic marine microbial communities from North Sea - COGITO_mtgs_120412 | ecosystem: Environmental > Aquatic > Marine > Epipelagic | place: Germany:Helgoland, sampling site Kabeltonne... | reverse complement strand
CTCAGGACGAACCGATACTCATCAGCAATCGACTCCCGGACTGGCTGACTCGCATTTGGCAACACGAGAAACGTGTAGGTCTCTATTTCGAGATGCAAACCTGGCTCGTCGGCCAGTTCCCTCAGGAATTCAGCGGTTAAATCACCCTGCGTACTTCCGATCGCTCCGTTCCCGCTGAAGTGCAACGGCACGTGAAAGTGAATCAACCACTCCCCTTCTGGGCAGCTTTGCAGTGCCTGCGGCAGGTCGCTAAAGCGCTGCACATTGCCGTCGCCCACTACGCGAGTCTGATGCAAGTACACATCATCGGCGAACGGTGCCAGCGCAGCCCTGGTCTCACTGCCGTCCTGCCCTTCCTGACTCCGGTATGTCAGCGCAGTCGAAAGCTGAACTTTCGGGATCGGAATACCCGCCGCGCGAATGCGCCGATACGCTTCGCGTGGGCACTCGCGCTGCAGGGCAAAGTGGCATGTGTCCAGACAGACCCCGAGCACATCAGTAATCCCTGGCTCCTCGCGACGCAGAAGCTCAAAGAAACGCAGTACGTCGTCGGTATTCTCAAGATAGCAGTCTGGCTCAGGTTCAAGTGCCAAAAACATCTTTTTGTTCTTAATGCGCGAGATCTGTCTGGCCGTATCGGCAGCAGCTCTTAGGTTGTAGATCGCCTCAGCTGGCAGCGTCTTTCCATAGCATACTGGGACGGTGCTAATGGACCCGCAGCGCCCCTTGGGCAGCAATGAGCTGAGTGCAACTAGAAGTGCCTCGGTGTAGTCCACCCGGGCCCGCTTCCCCCAGTCTGGCTGATACACCTGCTCTTTTACGCGAGCGCCATGGAAAATCCCATACGGGAAGCCGTTGAAGGTAAACGCGTAGAGGTCGTGCTCACACAGAAGGTCTACGAACTGAGCCGCGTGGTCCGCAAAATAGCAGACTGCACCGGAGGGCAGCCATAGCCCAAGACCAAAGGGAGCATCGGGGCAGACTTGTTCTTTGACCGGAACGGCGTACTTGACCACGTTTTCCATCACGTCCACCATTGAGGCGGCCGGATGGACGTTCATGCAGTACGTGAGATCAGCGGCGTGAAACCGCAAGGTACGTCAGCCTTGGGCTGCGACGCTGAGAGCGCGCGTTAACCGCGCCTTCTTGCGATCGACCTTATTCCCATGTACCAAGTTGGTCTTGGCTGCCTTGTCATAACAACTCAGGGTCTGTGACAGCAGCGCTCTGGCCTGATCAAGCTCGCCGGCAGCGAGTGCCGCCTGGTAATTCTTCTCGAGCGTAGCAATACGGCTCTTCTTGTGACGATTCAGTTGGCGACGTCCTGCATCCTGCAACAACTGTTTCTTCGCGGATTTTGAATTAGGCATGTAAATATTTCCAAAGGATGGAGTGATTCGCGCACACATCATCAAGTCAAGCGTGCGCAAAAATTTTAGCAAACCCGTAACTTGCCTATGTACCGAGGCTGTGTCAAGACAAAGCCAGCGACTCAGTCCTCCTGCTCCAGACTCTCTAGCGCCTGTTGGATCAAACTGAAGCTGAATCCGCGGCTTGCAAGGTACCGATAGAGCTTTTGTTTTAACGTGGGCGAAGCCTCCTCGCGGCCTGTGAGTCGTGCCCATTTCTTGCGCGCTAAGGTCATGACTTGCTCGGTTTCGTCGTAGTCCGGGCTAGCATCCACGGCTGCGTCGATCAACTCGCGGTCTATGCCACGGCGCAGCAGTTCTTGGCGAATGCGGTAGGGGCCCCACTCTCCGTTCTGGCGCTTTTCGTCAAGGAAAAGCTCGCAGAATAGGCGATCATTCAGCAACCCCTGTTCGGTAGCCCAATCAAGGGTTTCGGCCACCAGCTTCCGCCCGTAGCGCCGTTGGTACAGCTTTCTGCTCAACTCGATTTGGGAATGGGCCCGGCGGTGCAGGATACGAAGTACGCACTCGCGGCAAAGTTGCCGATCTACAGCAGCTAGGACCGCCTGCCAGTCGTCCGCTTCGAAACACCTGCCAGGCAAAACGCCGTGCGTGAGCACGACTTCGTCTGGAATCTTAAGAGTTCCAGCGCAATCGGTGGTAACAAGCTGTCCGCCACGCTTGCGGACGAGCTCGTTCACCGTAACCGGGCCACCGCCTGTAACGTCCTCCGAGGACTTTGACATGCAAGTAGGCCCGTACGACTAGTTCAGTCTTGCACCTTAGTCTTGGGCAGACCGAGCACCTTGACGCCGGGCTTCCAACGACCTTCTTCCTGAAGCTGGTCGATACGCTCAAAACGCTTCAATACATTGCGCTTGGCCGCTATTTGGCCGTTGCTTTTCAAACTTCTGTGTACGGACATGATTCACCTCGATCTCAAATAAGAAAGCGCGTACGATACTGGACTGCGATTCAGAATCAACTGCCAGAAAGTGTAGCTATCACTCCGGGGAGATCAGCAACACGCCACACATCTCCAAACCCGCCTGTAGCCGACGAGCAAATCCACGTAGCCCGAGGGGCTCCTGCGGCAGGCGCTACTCCGTGAGATCCCCGAATCCGCGTGGCATCCAGACTCACCACGTCCATCAGGCTCCGAAATCCACACCGCTTCAACAGTAGTCTCTTAGCCACGCTCAACTTCGGAAACCGCAGCCGTTCATCAAACAACATCTCGCACGGGTCGTAACCTGGTTTGGCATGAATTGCCACCGTCTGGGCAAAATCAGGGGCCTTGCTCTCGTCCAGCCAATACGGATATGCAAACCAACGGTCAGGCTTGGCCAGCACCAAAAACTCTCCAGAACGCGGATGCCATAACTTGCGCGACTCCTGCTCCACGCGTCCCAGTACTTCCCCCACATCGGCTGCCAAAAGACGTTGCTTTACTTCATCGCACTTATTGCGATTTACGTAGACATGGGCGACTTGGTGATCCGCTATCGCGAAGGCAGACGAACGCGCAAAATCAATCAGCTCTCCAGCTTCATTTTCTACAACCTCCAGGTGCCCGCTCTTTCGCAGAATTCGGTTCAACCAGATTGGTCCCGACACCGCGTTCATCTGGTAACCGCTCATTACGACGAAAGTTGGCTGCTCACTGGCCGTTGCCGCAAAAAACTCCGCTAACACCGCATCAAGAGCCGACGCCTCGTTGCCAATCTGCTGATGCCCTGGCCCTAAAGTCTGCGCATGGTAGTCCAGATGTGGGAGATAGACAAAACTTAGGCGCGGCTTTCTCTCGCGAATTTCCGAAGCACAGGCCTGCGCAATCCAGCGTGTCGATTCGATTGAGACGCCGGGACCCCAGAAACGATGGAGCGGAAACTCTCCACACGACTTAATGATCCGTTCCAAGGCAGCCGGCGAGTTCGAGTAGACACCTGACTTTTTTCGACCATCTGCAAAGTAGACTGGACGCACATTTATATAGCTGTCGGCACTGGATGCCATTCCGGGCCACATGAAACATTTAAAGCTCCTACTACCCTGATAATATGGATGCGCTTTATCCCAGATTTTTTCGCCCTGCTGCAGCTTCTCACTCTGGGGCCAGAAGAAGACTTCATTTCTATCTCTTTCGTACCAGCCATTACCAATAATTCCGTGCTGGGATAGAGAAAGTCCAGAGGTCATGGCAGCGTGCACAGGAAGGGTCAAGGCTGGTGCCTCAACACGTACCTCTCCTTGCCTACCTTTGTCTGCCATACTAGCTAAGTTAGGCATTTTGCTTAGGTGAGATTGGTCAAGACCTGGTACATCAATCACAATAATAGAGCCGCTCATAAAGCTACCTGAAAGGGACCTGGATTCTTACTCTTCCGCAAAGCCTGGTGGAACATCAGAGATCTCTCCGTCACGAAGAATTGCGCGTCTCAACCGCCGTGGAATGTTATTGCGTGCCTGAGCGGCGAGGCAGTCGATGTCTGCGACGATAATCAGCTCTCGGCGACAGCGCGTATGTGCTACGTTGATCCGGTGTGGGTCGTCGACAAAGCCGATTCCGCCTCCGTCGTTACTGCGGACGTAAGAAATGATGACCACATCACTCTCGCCGCCCTGAAAGCTGTCGACAGTGGCAATATGCCGCCGGAGAAAGCCATCCCATTCGTCCGGCTTGAGGGTGAGGTCGGGCTTGATTCCGCGGGCCGCAGCCAAGGACAGAGACTTCCGAATCAGGCGCGCCTGCCGTCGATAGGGGGTGATCACAGTGATCTCCTCGATCGGGTAACGCCGCAGGAGACTATAAAACAGCGCAATCACCACGCGCGCCTCCAATGCATTCTCGAGCCCAGGGCGGTTGCCTGAAATCAATAGTGTCTCTTTGCGCAGCGGGAGCGGTAAACGGCTTGTGCTGAAGATCCGCAGGCTATTGGGCGGGTATACCTTCAGCCGCTCGTCGAAGGGTAAAGTGTAATACTCTGCCTGTGCGCTCGCACGCACCCTCGCGTTATAGAAGAGCGTACTGGCAAAGCGCATCAAACGTGGGTTCTGACAGCGATACGAGGTCCGCAACAGGTTGACAGGTAGACCACGACGGTCAATCAGCCACTGGAGCGCACTCAATTGAATCCCACTCCACACAGCACGATCTGCAACCCGGAAGCCGCGGAGGTGATCCTCCACTTCTCGAGGTAGGGGAAAAGGCGGCAGTTGCTGATGATCGCCGAACAGAATCGCACGGCGAGCCAGCTTGGCACAAAGTGCAAATTCACCAAGGTTTGCCATCCCGGCTTCATCAAAAATTATCGCATCGAATATTCCATTCTTTTCAGCATCGATACTGATCAGCTCTTCCTTCAAAATACCAATGTGCGTGCCCGCATAAACTGATGCCTTTTGGTCTTTATTTTTTCTCTGGAATTCGCGAACTGCTTCAATGTTATACATCCAACTATTTTTGGACACAATTTCATTGATAGAATCGCGCTGTTTTCCAATTCTCAAAAGCGGAAGGTCTAGTATTCTTGTGCACACATTATCGACAGATACATTGGAAGGTCCTGTCACTAAAATACGCTGTCCAGATGCAACAAGTTCGCGAATTACTCGGACTAAAACATGTGTTTTCCCAGTGCCGGGCGGTCCCTGAATTACGACCAGTGGGTTCTCGTCATCTACTGCATTCTTCCAAGCTTGAGCCTGACTCGAGTCCAGATCTGCCACACATACATCGGGCGGCCCATGGTGCGTATAGCGAGTCCGCTCGACCCCGAAGGCCGAACACAAGGCTGGCGATTCAAAGGTTCCCTTGTCCTTGAAGTTCACCACCAACGCGTCAAACATGGACGAAGCAAAACTCTCGGGTCCGCGCTGCGGCCTGGCATAGATCTCCGGATCGTGAATGCTGTCCCGAGCGCTGTAGTCATTCCACTTCAAGGTCCCGATCATGTACTGCCCTTCATCCAAATCAAGCGTCAGAAGGCCTATAGGAGCCCTCTCTCCGCGATTGTAGACCAGCAGGCGGTCTCCGCCCCCCACTGGGGCGTCAGTGCCCAGAGAGAGCTTTAAAACCAATCCTCGGCGTTCGTTCTCCTCCAGCACTTTCGCTTGGTCAAACTGGAGGACAAAATCTTCGCGTAGCTTTGCTCGGTAGCGAAATGCCTCGGCTAGGAACTCCAGCTCTTGCAAGACTCGCCAGCCGGTCTGCGGTTGTAGCAGCACGAAAGCGCTGTGGGTGGAGTGGGGCGCTTTGATGACGTCCCGCGACAGCGCATAGGTTCCGTCCAAGGGCAGAATTAGCTGATTACTGATCTCGTCTGCAGCCATATCCTCTACCGCGGTCCGCACAAAGGCTCGCACGTGTGGGCGGGTCTCTCGGTGCATGATCAAGATGGTACGCGATTCATAGGCCGGAGCAAGGGCTTCCAGAGCTTCACGGTAGTCGGCTAGAGAAAGGCTACGAACGTCCAGCTGCGGTCTGTGCTGTCGCAGATAGTTTACGACGTCGTAGATTACTTCCAGCTTTTCGCCGTAACTGAGCGCATCCTCGGTGACATAGAGCAGGTCGAGTTCTTCAAAAATTGGATAGCCATCGTCAAAAACGATTCGAAAGCGCTGAATGGAGGTATCGCCCTCGACGCGGAGGACCGGGGCCTCTTCGGTAAAGTCCCAGACACAGCAGGCGATCCGGTGTTTATCCCCGATCAAGGAGCATTGCCCCTGTAAAATCGTGGTGCTGTCGGACGGGATCAAGAAGGGAGAGTGGTTATACTCCTGCTCCCAGGTGAGGAAAACCTCAAGGCTGTGAGCTTGCGCCGGATCAGTCTCCCACAGCTTTTTGACAGCCGCCAGATAAAGGAAGATATTTGCTTCTTCATCCATCGATGGTGGAGACCGTACCATTAGAAACACGCATCACAACGCGTGGTCTCAGCTGCTCTACAAGCGCACAGTCGGTAGCGGCTACCACTGCCTGGTCTACCTCCGAGAGCAAGTCTAGAAAGAGCGCCTTACGCGTCCCGTCCAGATCGCCGGTTACGTCGTCTATCAACAACACTACGGGTATTTGCTCCTGTCTTTGGGCCAGTAAACAGTCGGTGGCTGCCATGCGTAGGGCCACGGCCGTACCGCGACACTGTCCCTCTGATCCAAAATTGGCAAGCGAACGCCCACCGCGCGTCATGATGATATCATCACGATGCGGACCAGTCTGGGTAAACCCTCGTACCATGTCACGGGAGCGACCGTCTGCCAGTGCTCTCCGAAGTGCATCTTCGCTATCCGCCTTGCAACCGCGATAGACAGCCCGGGTGGCTTCATTCCCCAAGATCTGCTCAGCCCGCGCTGAAAGATACCCCTGAAGCTCCGCCACGTACGCCCGCCGTGCCGCCAGAATCTCGGCCGCCTCACGCGCCATCTGCTTTTCGTAGGCAGCGAACAACCGGACGTCTGGCTGCGAACTCCGCAACAGCACGTTTCGCTGCTTCATAGCTTGGCCATAGATCGACAGCGCTTGGAGATAGCTTGGTCGTAGCTGGCAGAGTTGCACGTCAAGAAATCGCCGGCGCACACTCCCTGGCCCGCGGATCAGCTCTTGATCCGAGGGCAAAAACGGAACGCAATGGTACTGGCAGATAAACTCGCTGGCTCGGGAGACAGCTTCCCCATTCAAGCGCAACTCACGGCGCTCTGCCAGCCGCACTCCCATTTTAGTTTCCTTCTGGCCTGCTAACTGGCCGGAAACCACAAACTCCGACTGCTCCCATCGTTTCAGCTGCTGGGTTTGGCGAGTCCGAAAGGAACGAAGCAAACAGAGAAAGTGAATTGCCTCAAGGATCGTAGTTTTGCCAGCACCATTGTCACCGACCAGCAAGTTGATACCTGGGGCCAGATCGAGCCGCAAGGACTCATAGACCCTGAAATCTCCGAGACGTAGACGCGCCAGATTGGCCATTACCTGCGATCACTCGCTCAGAGTTGGGCAAGCCGGAACTCGAAAGGCCCGACGGAACCTATGGATGAATACCAACCACTAGTTGCGCATCGGCATTATGACGTAAAGAAAGCCCTCGTCGCCCAATAGCACCACAGGCTTATACTGGTCATTAAAGCGAAGCAGCATTTCGTCACAGTCAAGAAACCGCAATGGTGCCCCTAAAAAGCCGGGGTTGAAGGAGATCTTCAAGGGCTCGCCTTCGTAGGAGACATCAACCGGCTCTTTGGCTTCACCAATCTCGCTCGAGCTGGCGCTGAGTTCGAGTAGCCCAGATTCCAGCTCAAACTTTACCGATGCACCGCTGTCTGCAAGCACGACCGATACACGATTTAGCACTTCCGAGAACGACTCGCGTGGGATACTCACGGAACGTTCGAACGAACCAGGAATCACCTGCCGGTAGTTCGGGTAGTTACCCTCAACCAACTTAGTCGTGACCGACGTTTCGGCCATTTCGAAAGCCGCACGTGAATCGGAGATTCGAACCGTCACATCACCCTCGCCATCCAGCAGCTTCTGCAGTTCAGTCACTGCCTTTGCTGGAAGGACTGCGTCTCCGTCCATACTTGGTTCTGCGCCAGCCATTGACTTCTCGACCATCGCCAAGCGACGTCCGTCCGTGGCCACGCAGGTAAAGCTTCCTTCCTTCACGCTGAGCAGGATTCCGTTCAGAATGTAGCGGGTCTGATCTGAGCTGGTGGCATACGAGATTTTGCGCAAAGTCTTGCCAAGATACGTCCGTGACAAGGTCAGCTGGAGATCTTCTTGGAAGTCGCCATCACGCGGAAACTCACTGGGGTTCATTCCCATAATGCTGAAGTGGGCTCGATTGCAATCGATCGTGGTCGTCCTATTCTCATCGGTTTGCAACAGAACGTCACCGTTGGGCAGGGACGAAACAATCTGGCCAAGTGTTTTCGCCGGAAGAGTTGTCTCCCCCTGCTCTTCCACCATTGCGGTCATGTTGGTTCGGATGCTGACTTCAAGGTCTGTGGTGGTCAGACTAAGGCTCCCCTCGTCAGCGGTAAGTAGAACGTTGCTGAGGATGGGAATCGTGGAGCGACTGCTGACGACACTCAGAACCTTGCGAAGGCCGTCGAGGAGATCTTGTACGGGAACCGTGAGCTTCATGGAAAGTATAACTTCATTGCGGATGTGGCTGGCAAAGGCGCGAAGGAACTATATAGGATGTTAAAGTCATGTAAATCTAAAATTAGTATTATACCTGTGGATTATGTTAGTAAATTCGGAAGTGCTTGGTATTCAATCAATTATGGTGGCCAAAGCCTGCCGATAAGTCCGTGGCTAACCGGTGCCCTAAAATGTTAGTAACGTTACCCTATGCGTAGCCAACAGCTTATCAACAGATTGTTTGTATGGTTATGCACCCCTTGAAATCAGTGAGAAAGATCGAATTGCCGCACCACGCGATCTTGGCGCTGGACTTCGACGGGGTGCTCTGCGACAGTGCCAGTGAGCTCGCTCACAGCGCTTGGCGTTATTTGCACCCCGAAAGCCCAGCTCCCAGTGCCGCGCTGCTTGCTGCTTTTACCCAAGTCCGACCTGCTCTGATGACCGGATATGAATCAATTCTCCTGATTGCTGCGCTTGATCACGGTGTAACTCCGAACGAGATTCTAGCTCAATCTCAATGGATCGCCAGCGCTATCCGCGATCAGGCCGCCGTTCGTGACCTTGCGCCAGAAGTTTGGCGAGCCCAACTCAAGCATAGATTCGGCAAAGTCCGCGATAAATGGCTGAAACACGATTTCAGCGGCTGGCTCGCAATTCATCGCTTTTATCCTCACATGGTAGACGCCGTGCGCGGCTGGATTGCTGCCGGTGGAGCCATTGCCGTCATTACCACGAAAGAGCGCCGGTTTGCGCTGGCGCTGCTTGAAACCATGGACCTTTCCGTGCCGTCCGAAGCAGTTTTTGGACTCGAAGCTGGCCCGAAGCCGGAAGTCTTGGCTCAACTGGCAACGACTTGCAAAAACCTTGCCTTCGTCGAAGACCGCCTTGATACTTTGCGCGAGGTAGTCGCTGATTCCAGGCTCGAGAGCCTGGACTTGTATTTGGTCGATTGGGGTTACAATAGGCAGTCGGATCGGGAGGCGGCTTGTGCCCACCCCCGCATCCAATTACTGAGTGCGCCGGTTACTCTGGCGTGGAATGACGTAGACTGGAAGAAATTGACTTGAGCCCGAACCGGCAAGACACGTTTGATATTGACGCCGTGTTCCGAGCCGGGGACATAAACGTCAACACCTACATGGAAATGCAGGGGCTCCGGGGCGGCGTTCAGATCGACCATGGTGGCCCAGACCCTGCCGACCTTTCTGCCGCAGATCGCTTTGTGGTGGAAGAAGCACTGGCTCGCGGTGGCATGGGCATGATTCTAGCAGCCCGCGACGTCAATATTCGCCGCGTCACAGCAATGAAAGTGCTCACCTCCGAGAACCCGACCGATAAGCAGCTCCTCCGCTTTATCGAGGAAGCCCAGATCACCGGGCAGCTCGAGCATCCAAACATCGTTCCGGTGCATGAACTCGGCGTGAGTGACAGCGGCCGAATCTACTACACCATGAAAATGGTCGAAGGTGTCACCCTTCTCGACGTTATTAAGGGGGTTCGCGAGCATCGGCACGAGATCATCGACAAATATCCCATCAGTCGTCTGCTTACCGTCTTTGCGAAAGTCTGCGACGCCGTCGCCTTTGCCCACTCCCGTGGTGTGATTCATCGGGATCTGAAGCCTGACAATGTGATGATCGGTGACTTCGGTGAAGTGCTGCTCATGGACTGGGGGCTGGCCAAAGTCGTCGGTGATAAGGCTATGCTCAGCGGCATGATTGAGGAAGACGGTGTGTCTCTCGAAGAGGCCGTGAACAGGATACCAGCTCGCCAATCTATGGCCAACCAGCGGACCCTCGAAGGCCAGATTCTGGGCACGCCGAACTACATGCCCCCAGAGCAGGCCGCCGGAAAAATAAGTGAATTGGACAAGCGGACCGACATCTATTCGCTCGGTGGCGTGCTCTACGATTTGCTCTGCCTGCGCGCTCCGATCGAAGGCGCAAATCTCAAAGAAATGGTAGAAAAAATTAATAAAGGTTACATACCTAATCCAAATATCTACAACCCGCGTCGGGATAGCAAAGGTGAGATTGTGTACCCCGACGGAATAATTCTTCACCATTGCCCGGAGAACCGAGTCCCGGAGGCGACCGCGGCTGTAGCGATGAAAGCCATGTCCTTCGACCCCAATGATCGCTACCAGACCGTCAAGGAACTGCAAGAGGACATCTTCAAGTATCAAACTGGCTTTGCTACCAGTGCCGAATCGGCCTCACCCTTGCGGTTGCTCACGCTCACCTTGAAGCGTCACAAGCGCGAATCCATTTTCATCTGCATCGCCCTCATCATCGCGATCCTCATGACTGCTTTCTTCATCATCAATCTCAATGGCAAGAATGCGAGCCTCATAGGGGCCTTAGAAGAGATTGAAAAAAGTGAGGTAGAGAGAGAGAAGCTGATCAGAGCCATTGCCCCTAGGATGGTCGAGGAAGCCGAAGAGGCAATCCAAGAAGGAAAGTGGGATACAGCGCTGCGAAACGTTACCTCCTCACTCGAGCTCCGGCCAGACAATCCACGCGGCAGCTTTGTCAAAGCGCGCTGTCAGATGGCCTTTCTCCAGCTTGATCAAGCGCAGTCGAATTTCAAAATAGCCGAAGCCTTGGCCAAAGATGACAGCGCCTTACTTGCTGATGTCGCGCAGTATCGCGCTATCGTTGACGAATTTCTCCCCGTCTGGATTAGCAACAAACGCACTCTGGATGGCCGACAACTGCACAGCATCGCCAACAAAATTCGTGCTTTGGACCAACGGTTGGCCGATCAGTTTCTGGAACACATTGACCATTCCTCTTCCCAATCCTTCAGCGTGGGTGAGTACCTGGAGCCGGAAGTGGTCCGCGTCATTGAGCGCGATCTCAAGGTAGCTATTACGCGACTTGAAGCTGATAACGGGATAGGGGCGGGCGAGCTCAAGGCCCTCTACCCCGTCCAAGGATCAACGGGCCGCGTCACGCTCGAGCTATTCCGCAATCAAGGGCGCATTGTGGATATCAGTGCGTTGGAGAATGTCCCGATCAACGACCTCTCGCTGGAGGGGACCAGCGTCAGTGACCTTTCTCCGCTTGCCAAGATGAAATTAAGTTGGCTCAACCTCAACAAGACTGAGGTGACGGATCTTGCGCCACTCAAGAATGCCCAGCTCATCGAACTTCACCTGGAAGAGACACCCCTGAGCTCGTTGAACGGAATTGACGTCAGCCAGCTCAAAACGCTGTTCGCTGAAGACTCCGCACTTGCTGACATATCCGCCCTTAAAGACGCCCCCATTCAGGAGCTCCAACTCAAAAAGACAAAGGTAAGGGACCTCGCCGCTCTGGCAGGAAACACCACCCTCACCGTCTTAAACGCGGAATACACGTTACTTGCGGACATCGGCCCACTCAGAGGTGTTCCCCTTAGAGATCTGCGCATCAATCGCTCCCAAGTTCGCGATCTGAGCCCGTTGCGCGGAACCCCTCTCACGCACCTGAATGTCCGCAAAACGCGGGTGACCGATCTCGCCCCTCTGGCCGGAAATACCACCTTAGAGTACCTCAATGTCGGCCAGAACAGCGTCAGCAGCCTCAAGGCTCTGGTGGGAGTCCCGCTTACACAGCTGTACGCAGACCTCACCCACGTCAGATCACTGAACGGCCTACAAGGCTCCAAGCTTTCCACACTCTATGTCGATGACACCAAGATCACCAGCCTGGCACCACTTCTAGGGGCACCCCTGCTTCGTCTATCCGCAGACAATACCCGCATTTCAGACTTGGCAGCGCTCACGGGCCTCCCCATCCAAACGCTCAGCATTGAAAATACAGCTGTAGCAGACATCGCCATTCTGGGCACCTTGCCGTTGGCAGAGGTCAGCCTTATTCGGTGTAAGCGCATCACGGCCCTCACGTCGCTCCTTTCCTGCAAGACGCTGGTGAAGGCCAAGGTTCCCGTGCACCTAGATCCTTGCGTGCTGAAGCCGTTGCCAAATCTCAGCCAAGTCTCGGATAGCCGCGGCCACTTGAAAGACATTAAAATCGTCTGCCCCTGACCTTCGCACACTTCCCGCGAGTAATGTCGCAATCATGCCGGCGCGATTAGTAGTGTTCGCGCGGGCTCCTACGGTTTTGCCTTGGCTGATCTCTTGTCGGCTAATACAGACGAGCAAATTACACATAACTGCGGAGCTTTTCATCATGGCAGGTCTTGTGCCACATGCCTCCATCGCCAAAAAAGTGGTGATGGCCATCTCGGGCGTTCTCATCATTGGCTTTCTTCTCGCTCATCTTACCGGTAATCTACTCCTCTATGTCGGCGCTGATGCCTTCAATCTCTATGCCCACAAGTTGACCGAAAACCGGATCCTCCTCTACCCGGCTGAACTCATCCTGGTCTGTATTTTCCTCGCGCACATCGTGATGGGAGTCAGAGTAACGTTGGAGAACCGAGCGGCTCGCCGCCAGGGCTACGATCAGAAAAAGCGCCTCGGCAAGGGCACCTTGATGTCCAAGACCATGGCTGTAAGTGGCACCGTTATTCTCGTGTTTCTGATCCTGCATCTCGTGACCTTCAAGTACGGGGCATCCGGAACCCACACCCTCGCCAACGGTGGCGGCGAAGTACGCGATCTGTATGGCACTGTGCTGCTGGCCTTCAGCAACCCGCTTTACTCGCTGTTCTACATCATCGCGATGTGCTGCATGGGCTTGCACATTGCCCATGCCGGCCAGAGCGCCCTGCGCACCCTCGGCCTCAGTCATGAGCGCTATACTCAGCTTGCCGTAAAAGCCTCTTGGGCCCTGGCGATCTTCTTCACCATTGGTTTCTGCAGTTTCCCCGTTACTTTTGGCTTTTGCAAGTGTTCGAGTTCGAGCGCGCCCACCTGCGAAGTCCCCGCCACGGAGGTGATACCATGACTCTCGACCCCCGCATTCCTGATGGCCCGCTCGATAAAAAGTGGGAGAGCGCCAAGTTCAAGAACCAGCTCGTCAACCCAGCCAACAAGCGAAAATTCGACGTAATCGTCGTGGGCACCGGCCTCGCCGGTGCAGCAGCAGCTGCCTCACTTGGTGAACTTGGCTACAACGTCAAGGCCTTTACCATTCACGACAGCCCGCGGCGCGCGCACAGTATCGCTGCCCAGGGCGGAATCAACGCTGCCAAGAACTACCAGAATGACGGCGACAGCGTGCATCGGCTGTTCTACGACACCGTAAAGGGCGGTGACTTCCGTTCCCGCGAGGCAAACGTCCACCGGCTCGCCGAAGTCAGCGTAAACATCATTGATCAATGCGTAGCCCAAGGTGTCCCCTTTGCCCGCGAATATGGCGGACTGTTGGCCAACCGCTCCTTTGGCGGCGCCCAGGTCTCTCGCACATTCTACGCTCGCGGCCAAACCGGCCAGCAGCTCTTGCTCGGTGCCTACAGCGCCCTCTCGCGTCAGATCAAAGCGGGCACCGTCACCATGTACAATCGTCACGAGATGCTCGAACTCGTCGTCGTCGACGGCCATGCGCGCGGTATTGTCACCAGAAACTTGCTGACGGGCGAGATTAGCTCCCATTCAGCGCACACCGTTTTGCTCTGCACCGGCGGCTATTCCAACGTCTACTTCCTCTCAACCAATGGCCGTGGCTGTAACGTCACCGCGGGCTGGCGTTGTCACCGCAAGGGTGCGATGTTCGCAAATCCCTGCTACACACAGATCCATCCCACCTGCATTCCGCAAGCAGGCGACCACCAGAGTAAGCTCACCCTCATGAGCGAGTCCCTGCGCAACGATGGTCGGGTTTGGGTCCCCAAAAAGAAGGACGAGACGCGCGCCCCCAAGGACATTCCCGAGAGCGATCGCGACTACTACCTAGAGCGCATTTATCCAGCCTTCGGCAATCTCGTACCACGCGATATCGCCAGCCGGGCCGCCAAGGCCGTCTGTGACGAGGGCTACGGCCTTGGCCAGACCGGAAACGCCGTCTATCTCGACTTTGCCGAAGCCATCAGTCGCCTTGGTCGCGATGCCGTAGAAACACGCTACGGAAACCTCTTCGAAATGTACGGGCGCATCAGCGGTGATGATCCCTACCAGACCCCCATGAAAATCTATCCGGCACCCCATTACACCATGGGCGGGCTCTGGGTGGACTACAACCTCATGAGCACCGTCCCCGGGCTTTTCGTCCTCGGCGAAGCAAACTTCTCCGATCATGGTGCGAACCGCCTCGGAGCGAGCGCCCTCATGCAAGGGCTGGCAGACGGCTATTTCGTCATCCCGAACACCGTCTGTGATTACCTCGCTGGTTTCCTCAACACCACCGTTGATCACTCACATGCGGCCTTCTCCGACGCAGTCAATGACGCCAAGGAAAAGACCCAGAAGATGCTCGATTGCAAAGGCAAGCGCACCGTCGATGACCTGCATCGTTCCCTCGGCAAGATCATGTGGGATCGCTGCGGCATGACCCGCGACAAAGCAGGCCTCGAACAGGCCATCAAGGAAATCCCCGCCCTCCGCGAGGAATTTCATGCCACTGTCAACATCCCCGGTTCTGGAAAAGACGTAAACCAGACCCTCGAACGTGCGGGCCGCGTCGCCGACTTCTTCGAGCTTGGCGAGCTAATGTGCCGCGATGCCCTCAACCGCGAAGAATCTTGCGGCGGTCATTTCCGCACCGAGCACCAGACCGAAGAAGGCGCTGCCAAGCGCGATGACGACGACTACATGTACGTCGCGGCCTGGGACTACAATGGCCCGGATACCCCGCAGACCCTGCACAAAGAGATCCTCGAGTTCGAAGTGGTCAAGCCTTCCACAAGGAGCTACAAATGAGTGCCGAAGCTTATTCCCTGACTCTGCGCATCTGGCGCCAACCCTCAGTCAACATTGCCGGCTCGTTCGAAACCCACCAGGTCTCGGACATCAGCCCCCACATGTCCTTCCTCGAGATGCTCGACGTGCTCAACAACAAGCTCGAAGGCGAAGGCAAAGAGCCCGTGACCTTCGAGTCCGATTGTCGAGAAGGAATCTGCGGTTCCTGTAACCTCTTCATCAACGGCAAGCCTCACGGCCCCGGCGACGGAATGACCACCTGTCAGTTGCACATGCGCTCCTTCAATGACGGAGACACCATTACCATTGAGCCATGGCGCGCCACCGGCTTCCCAATTATCAAAGACCTCATGGTCGATCGCTCTGGCTTCGATGACATCATTCAAGCTGGCGGCTATGTCAGCGTTCGCACCGGCGTCAAGGTTGACGCAAACTCCACGCCTATCCCCCTGCCTCAGGCCGAGGCAGCCATGGATGCCGCCGCCTGCATTGGCTGCGGTGCCTGTGTCGCTGCCTGCAAGAACGCGTCTGCCATGCTCTTTGTCTCCGCCAAGGTGGTTCACCTGAACACCCTGCCGCAGGGCAAGCCAGAGCGCCTTGAGCGAGCCTACAACATGGTCCAAGCCCACGACGCTGCAGGCTTCGGAAACTGCACCAACGAAGGCGAATGCGAAGCAGCCTGCCCCAAGCAGATCAAGATGACCAACATTGCCGCGCTAAACCGTGACTTCCTCATCCAGCGCGTCAAAAGCTGCTTTTCCTGCGACTGCTCTTGATCTGATGCCCCGATGATCATGCCAGCCGACCGTTGGGGGGAAACACTCAACGAGTTCCTGGAAGAATCCAGCGAGGACGATCAGGCATACGGCCCGCTCTATCAGCTTCAAGAGTCTGTTGATAACATCTTCGGGGCCAACTCTCCCTTACGAAAAGCCGGTGAGCTCGGGGGCCGCGAGTACGAAGAGCGTCCTCAGCAGCGTCAGATGGCCGTGGCAGTTGCGGAGGCGTTCGAAGAAAAGCACCATGCCTTTATCGAGGCCCCGACCGGCGTCGGCAAGAGCTTTGCCTACCTCATTCCGGCCGTGCTTGCTGCGCAGAAACTGCGTCGCCCCTTCATCATCGCTACCCACACCATTGCCCTGCAAGAGCAGCTCATTCAGCGGGATATTCCCCTACTGGAGAAAATTCTCGATCGCCCCATTCGTGCCGCAGTCGCCATGGGCCGCGCCAACTACGTCTGTCTGCACCGGCTCAATAACGCCATCAGCTTCGACGACCAATACCTCCCCTCTGCCGACCTCACGCCCGAGGCTGCGCGCATCGCCGAGTGGGCGCGCTCCTCCACCATTGGGGCCAAGACTGACCTGCCCTTTGTCCCCAACCGTGCTGCCTGGGCCGCCGTTTGCAGCGAGGCTGGCACCTGCCCCCGCGGGGGCAACGACAATGGTGACGAAGTCTGCTTCTTCCGCGCCGCTCGCCGGCGCCTCTTCAGCGCTGACATCATCATCGCAAATCACGCCATGTTCTGCGTCGATCTCGCCATCAAACGCGAAGAAGAAGTTGGCCTTCTCCCCGAATACGCCGGCGTTGTCCTCGACGAAGCCCATTGCTTCGAAGATGCCGCGGCCAACCACCTCGGCCTCAAGCTCTCCGCCCTCGGCGTCTTCTACCTCTTCAATCGCCTCTATAACCCAAGCTCCAACCGCGGCATTCTGGCCCGTGCGGACTTCGCACCCATCCGAGACACCCTCGACGAAGCCCGTCATGCCACCGACAGCTTCTTCACCCGGCTGCGCATGTGGATCGAACAGCAAGACCAGAATCCACTCACCTACACCACGCCGGACCACATCCCGAACCATTGCGAGAATGCCTGGAGAAACCTCCAGTTCTCGCTCACTCGGATGGCCGACAAGCTCGACGAAGAAGATGAAGCGCGCATGGAGTTGAACGCGCTCGCGACTCGCATCGAGGCCATGCGAAACGTGATGGAAACTTTCCTCTCCATGCACGCAGCCGAGCACGTCTACTGGTTCGAAATGTCCGGCCACAAACGCGACAACATCGTGATGAACGTCGCGCCCATTGACGTCGCCTCGATCTTGCGCCGCGACCTCTTCAGCCGCCAAACCCCAGTCGTGCTCACCAGCGCCACCTTTGCGGTAAACGGCAATGTCGACTACTTCCGCCAGCGTCTCGGTGCGGACACCGCAACCCAGCTCATTCTCGACACCCCCTTCGACTTCCAGAAGCAAGTCACCCTCCACCTGCCCCATCGTCAGCTCCCGCGGCCAGGCGCGCCCGACTACTCCAGCGCCGTCGTCGAGCTGGTGGACCACTACCTCGCCCTGACCAAAGGCAAAGCCTTCGTCCTTTTCACCAGCTATCGCCTCATGCGTGATATCGCCGATCAGCTCCGCGAAAAGCTCGAAGGCCAGGGCATCCAACTCTTTGTCCAAGGAGAGGGCATGCAGCGTGGAAAAATGCTGCAAGCTTTTCGGGATGATGTCAACTCTGTGCTCTTTGGCACCGATAGCTTCTGGACCGGCGTCGACGTCCCCGGGGCGTCCCTCAGTAACGTCATTATTGTCAAACTGCCCTTCTCCGTCCCCAGCCATCCGCTCATGGCTGCCCGCAAAAACCGGATCGACCAAAGCGGAGGCAATTCCTTCCGCGACTACTTCCTCCCCGAAGCCATTCTTAAATTTCGCCAAGGCGTCGGCCGTCTCATTCGCTCACGCAATGATACCGGCATTCTCGTCGTGCTTGACCCGCGCATTGTCCAATCCTCGTACGGGGCCGGTTTCCTGGCCGGAATTCCCGCCTGTCCTCGTATCGAATCATAAGGCCCTAGCCATGACTACCCCGGAGCCTCGCCCCTCCCGCGCCTTGCCGGAGAACTTCAACGACATCGTGCTCGCCGCGACTGCGGCCAAGGACGAAAGCGCCCTTTCCGCCATCTACGAACACGTCTTCAAACTTCCAGTCTGGCACTTCCTCGCAGATGCCGAAATGCCCGACAAGCCCCAACTCGGCTCCGTCGACGGCGAGATCAGCCTGCTCATCTTTACCGACCAGGCTGAACTGGTGGCCTGCGCCAAGGCGCTCGACTATGAAGACGAGGATGGCAGCTGTCACATGTTCTCTGTGCGCGTTCCCGATGCCGTCCCGTACATCGCCAAGCTCGGCGGCTTCGGCGTCGAGCAAGCCGTCTTCAACTTCCGCAGTGACGCGGCCCCCTTCCCGCTTCGCGTCGCCGATGCCCAAGTCATCTACGACCGCGTCGGCTCAGACTAATTCTTGACTAAACATTGGCGGCGCTCCAAATTTCCTCCGAGTTTAGCACAGCCTAAGTTCATAACCCGTTGCAATTAGCAGCTTTAGATGTGCTACGCGCGCACTCGCATCCAGCATGTCGCACAGTGAAAGCGGTGAACTCCAACGAGTTTGCTGCACGAAATTACAGATTCGCTGCCTAAATCAACCGACCGACAGCCTTGCAATCCTGCCGCTATTACGCATTGTACCCGCCTTTCCGATGTGCGCGATTAGCTCAGCTGGCTAGAGCGCTACCTTGACATGGTAGAGGTCACAGGTTCGAGTCCTGTATCGCGCACCACTTTTTGCGGACTCCGCAAAACCCGTCGGACGGCACCGCGCCTGATGCATGATTTTGCTGGAGAGATTCTCCCCCTTCCAGGCGCGCCCCACAGGTTCCTACTTCTATGCAATCCCCGAAGTCATTGCTCAGCCGCCGGATCGAATCCGCGCTCAGAACTCTTCTCCCCGCCGATGCGGAACTGCCCTTCCCCTTAATTGTTCCCACTCAGAATCCCGACTTTGGCGACTTCCAGTGTAACGCCGCCATGGGCCTTGCACGCGTCTTGCGCAAGGCACCTCGTCAGATCGCCCAGGACATCGTCGCCGCGCTAGACGTCGCAGGCCTCTGCGCCGAACCCGAGATTGCCGGCCCAGGCTTTATCAATCTGCGGATCAATCCTGATGTAACCGTCAGCTGTCTCCAGGAAATGAGCCAAGACCAGCGCCTCGGACTACCTACTGTAGCCGAGCCACAGAGCATCGTGGTCGACTTCTCCGGGCCCAACTTGGCCAAAGAGATGCACGTGGGGCATCTGCGCAGCACCATTATCGGCGACAGCATCTGCCGCTTCCTCGAGTTTGAAGGGCATGCCGTCTCGCGCATGAATCACGTTGGCGACTGGGGCACGCAATTTGGCATGTTGCTGCACTACCTGCGGACTACGCAACCCGAAGCTATTGAGCAGCCAGACAGCTTTGCGATTGACGACCTTGAGACCTTCTACCGGGAGGCCAAGCTTGCCTTCGACGCCTCCGACGAATTCAAGACTGCCGCGCGAAAAGTCGTCGTTGAGCTCCAGGCTGGCGATCCTGACATTCTCGCCATCTGGCGCGTCTTCTGTGAAGAATCGCTGCGCCATTGCCATGCCATCTACAAGCGTCTCGACATCAAGATCGAAGACCGCGGCGAGTCTGCTTATAATGATGCCTTGAAGGGAATCGTCGATAGCCTTCAGGAGGCTGAGATCGCCGAGATCTCGCAGGGCGCAGTCTGCGTCTTTATCGAAGGCTACGAGACGCCCATGCTGGTGCAGAAATCAGATGGCGGCTACATCTACGCCACCACCGACCTCGCGGCCATTCGCCACCGCATCCAGGTCCAAGAGGCTGACCAGGTCATCTACGTCACAGATGCCCGCCAACACGAGCACTTTGACAAAGCATTTCAGACCGCCGAACGCATGGGCTGGGCACCCGCTGATGCCTTGCGCCACGTCGGCTTCGGCATGATGCTCGGCGCAGACGGCAAGCCGTTCAAGACTCGTACTGGCGGCACCGTCAAGCTCAAGGACCTGCTCCAAGAGGCCGAAGAGCAGGCGTTCACCGTCACCCGCGAGCTTGGCTCAGACCACCTCACCGAAGAAGACCTGCCCGCCGTCTCCAGAACCATCGGAATCGCCTCTGTGAAATACGCAGATCTGCTCCACGCCGTCGGTACCGATTATCGCTTCAGCTGGGAGAAAATGCTGTCCAAGGACGGCAACACTGCTGTTTACCTGCTCATGACCTACGCACGAACTCGCTCCTTGGGCACCAAGGGGGGCATCGACGTCCAGAACCTCGTCGGAACCGTCCCGTTTCTGCTCGAAACCCCACAAGAGCAGAAGCTGGCCAAGAAGCTGCTCGCCACGCTCGACGTCTGGCCGCAGGTCGTCGGCGAGCTCGCGCCGAACGTCCTGCTGCAGCACCTCTACGAGCTCTCACAAGATTTCAGTGGGGTGTGGAACGCCTGCCCTGTCTGGAAAGACGGCGTCGATCCTGCTGTGCGCGACAGCCGTCTCGCCATTGCTGGCCTGCTCGGAAACGTCATTGCCTGGGGCCTGAACATGATCGGTGTGGAACCGCTGGAGCGCATGTGATGCGTTGGCTCGCCTTGCTGAGCCTGAGCTTTTCGCTGTTGTGCTCCTGTGCATCCCAGCCCGAGGCTCCTGCCGGTCCCGTCACCGCCATTCCAGAGGCTACGGACATTCAAAGCTATTGGTACCCGCACGGTGCCGAAATCTCGCGCTACGCCCTATCCCAAGGGCGTTACGGCAACACCCACGCTGGCGACGCCGTGCTCATCTTCGTCACCGAGCCCTTTGATCCTCTGACCCAAGTGAAGTCCGATGCGCCAGAGCGTGATCAGGCCACGCCAGTGCTGAAATTGAACGCCACACGGTCATTCACAACCGGAGTCTATCCCTACACCGCCATGACCTCAGCATTCGCGCCGATCAGCCAACCAGTGCTCTTGAAGGCCAGCTGTGGTGTCCAAGAGTGGTGCGGCCAAGTCTTCACGCAGCTCAATCGCTGGCCCGAGCACCTCCAGCTACGACAGTACTCGTACTTCCAGAGTGAGGGCGACACCGACACCAAGCTGCCGCTCGCGCAGACAGAGGATGGACTGTGGCTCCGGATCCGCTTGGCACCCGAGACCTTGCCTACCGGCTCCATCTCCTTCATTCCCAGCTTAGTCTACACCCGGTTTGCCCATGTTCCCGTTGCAGCCTCGCCTGCCACCGCCACGCTTCAAGAAGCACTAGGCGGGTTGCGCAGCTACCGCCTCCAATACACAGAGCTCCAGCGAACCGTCGAAATCACCTTCAGCGCCGCCTTCCCGCACCTGATCGAGAGTTGGAGCGAAACCTACCCCGAGGCTCCTGGCCGCGAACCTGTCACCACCACCGCCCGCCGCACCCACACCCGCATGCTGCCCTACTGGGCCCATAACAAGCCAGCTGACGGCCCCTGGCGCGAGACCATCGGCCTCCCGCAATAACCCGCCGCTACTTACGCAGCACCAGATTTCGCTGCTGCCGATCCATCGCTGGGACTATTGGGCGATTTGTAGGACCGCTTCTCCGTACGCGTCACTCTGATAGTAGAGGGGCGGGCACAGAGACCCGTCGTACCAAGGAATGTAGCTGGGGCGCGAAGCCAGTTGCGTGAGGTGCTTACTCCATATCAGAAAGCAGGAAAAGCGGCTCATCAGGCAACCTCAAAACGCAAGCCATCATGGGCCAGGTCTACCTGCGCGGGCAAGCGCGCCGAGGTCTCTGCGTGTAGGCCGATAAAATGGGTCAGGTGCGTGAGATACAGCTGAGGGGCAGCAATCCGCTCAGCCCACTCCAGCGCCTCCTCCAGATTCAAGTGCGATGGATGCTTCCAATCCTGCCTCCACAACGCTGACAGCACCACCACGTTTGCGGACTTCGCAGCCTCCACGGTCTCATCTGGCAGGTGCTTGCAATCGGTGAGATACACCAGCACACTGCCGCCTGCTTCGATCTGAAAACCGCTGATCAAATCAGAGCCGTGGATCACCGGCAACGGCGTGATTGCGAACTCTGCAAACTCCAGCTGCGTGCCATTGGTACATATCTGCGGCTCGAATTTGGGCCGCGTGAGCCCACTTGGTGCCTCGGCAAATGCGTACTGGTAGACTTGGGAGATCGTCGGCCAGGTGTGGTCCGGAACGAGCAGCGGCAATGGCTTCTTAGAGCGATAGGTAAACTGTCGCGCGTCATCCAGCCCAAAAATATGGTCGGCATGGCCGTGTGTGATGAGAATGCCGTCCAGCGTTGCGATGTTCGCGCGCAGGCACTGCTGCCGAAAATCAGGGCCAGCGTCGACAATGATCCGCTGCCCTGCATGCTCCACCATAATGCTGGCGCGCAGCCGGTTATCCCGCGGGTCTTCAGATCGACAGACTCCGCAGTCGCAGCCGATCGACGGGACGCCGAATGAAGTACCGCTACCGAGAAACTCGCAGATCATCGCGACGTGGCGCTATGCGGTCTATTCCCACTCGATCGTGCTTGGTGGCTTGGAGCTGATGTCAAGGCAGACACGATTGATCCCGCGCACTTCATTGATGATCCGGTTGGCCATGCGGCCGAGCAACTCGTACGGCACCCGCACCCAATCCGCAGTCATCCCGTCCTGGCTGTCTACGATCCGAAGTGCGCACACGTTCTCATAGGTGCGCTCGTCGCCCATCACGCCCACAGTCTGCACCGGAAGCAGCACGGCAAATGACTGCCAAACCTTGTAGTACAGGTCAGCGGCCTTCATCTCCTGTAGCACGATCGTATCGGCTTTACGTAAGATTTCGAGCCGCTCCGAGGTGACTTCGCCCAAGATCCGCACGCCCAAGCCCGGCCCCGGAAATGGCTGACGCATCACTGCCTCCTTGGGCAGTCCGAGTTGGCGACCCACTTCACGCACTTCATCCTTGAACAGCTGACGCAGCGGCTCGACAAGGTCCAAGTCCATCGTCTCCGGCAAGCCGCCGACGTTATGGTGGCTCTTGATCATGGAACTCGGATTGTCCCCAATTGGGACGCTCTCGATCACGTCCGGATAGGTCGTGCCCTGAGCCAGAAAACTCACCTTGGGCAAGGTCTTGGCTTTGTCGTCGAACACGTCCACAAACTCGTAGCCAATGATCTTTCGCTTGGCCTCTGGCTCGATCACGCCCGCCAGCTTTCCGATAAAGCGCTCGGTCGCGTCTACCACATGCAGGTTCATCTGAAAAGCCCGGCCGAACAACCCTACCACCGCTTCGGCTTCGCCCTCGCGGCATAGCCCATTATTGACAAACACACAGTGCAGACGGCTCCCGATCGCTTTGTGAATCAGCGCGGCAGCCACCGACGAGTCCACCCCGCCGCTCAGCCCCAGAATCACTTCTCCCTCGTCCCCAACCTGCTGCTGAATTTCACGCACCGAGCGCTCGACGAAAGACTCCATTGTCCAGCTGCCTGTGCAGCCGCATACATCCATCGCGAAGTTTCGGAACAGGTCGCTGCCATGCTCGGAGTGCACGACTTCGGGGTGAAACTGAATCCCGAAGAACTTGCGCTGTGTGTCGGCGATCGCTGCGAACTCCGCATTCCCTGTTGAGGCTACCGTCCGGAAGCCCTCCGGCAAGGCGTGTACTTTGTCCCCGTGGCTCATCCACACCGAGAAGTCATCGGGCACGTTGGCAAACAGCGGATTGTCGTGATGCACGGATAGCTTTGCCAGTCCGAACTCGCGCTCCAGCCCCACATCCACCGAGCCGCCGAGGCGATGCACCATCAATTGCAGCCCATAGCAGACGCCGAGAATCGGCAGGCCTAAGTCGAACAGCTCCGGGCAGCATTGCGGGCTGTTCTCTGCGTACACGCTGGCAGGGCCACCGCTCAGGATGATGCCGCGAGCACCCCTGGCCCTGATCTCGGCAGCAGGTGTGTCGTAGCGCAGAATGTCGCTGAATACATTTAGCTCGCGAACTCTGCGAGCGATCAATTGGGTATATTGTGAGCCAAAGTCGAGTATGATAATTTGATCGGAGTTAACACTCATTCGTAACGGATCCTCTTAGATTTCTTTCGCCGCAGGCGAGGGCGATTTAGTTCTTCGCAGGCTGGACAGCGAGTCACTGTCTCATTACGCTGCACCATGAATGTATAGCTGCACTTGCGGCAACGGCAGAGCAACTCAGTAGAAAGCTCCCACGCGTGATTGCGCGCGAGCCATCGTTGCCGTCCCCACAGCACGCCCAGCGTCAGGCATAAGACCGTCGCGCACAGCGCGAAAAAGTCATCAATACCAATCGAGATCATGCCAAATATCCTGTTTGCGGTGCCAAATGTCGCTGTCTATGCCGCGACGATCGCTGATTTTTGGGTGAAAGCGCCAGACAATATAGAGGTGGCGCATCGTTTGTTTCAGGGGCCGTGCCTCCGTGCCAAGCGGCACCGCGTCTTGGGTCAGGATCACCTTCTCTCGCAAGTGTTCCACTGCCAGCTGGTCCAATACCGCATTGCCACAGGAGCGCACCAACCTCACCCGGACCATCTCAGGATCGCTCTGCAGCAGCAGGACCGAATTCCCGGTGACCGTCTGGCCTTCGCTCAGCGCCTCCAAGTCTAGAGCCGGAATGTCGGTCTGAATTGTGCCGCTCGCATTCAGCCAGTGGACCTGCCGCGACAGCTCCGCTGGCGCATCATAGGACAACGCCGGGGCAGAAATTCGTCGTGCTTCCAACAGCGCCTGGTCCAAGTCTTGAAACTCATCGATGATTGCGAACTCCGCAAGTTCCGGGAAGGTGTCGCTCTCGATCGCGTGCACGGCCATAGGCGTATCCTGCACTGGCCGCACGAAGTCGTCCCGGCGGATCCCGCTGAATCCCCGTGTTGGATGCGGCAGCGAGAGGATAGTCGGATCACGCAAATCCAGCCAAGCCAACACGCGGGCTTGCCACGCTTGGTGCCTGCCACCGCGCTGCAACGGGTCGGGAAGGCTTACCACGCGGCTCGCGCGGCGTTGGACCAGGCCCTCGCGCTGCGGCTCCCTGATCTCGAACAGGTGGATCGTTCCCCCGTATAGCGCGACCGTCAGCAACACCGCAAGTAGCCAGTGGCGGACCGTATGCTGCTTCGATGGCCCCAGGTTCACTCGCCGGCCTTCTTGGTGACCATAATCACCTCCAGGTTGTGCGAGCGCGCCATCGAGATCAGCTGCACGATCTGGTGGTAGGGCCGATCACGGTCTGCTTTCAGGATAATT
>Ga0115567_10001258_pt1 | contig 25490 bp, 22 predicted proteins | sample COGITO_mtgs_1204_2_FD_88679 | JGI IMG/M metagenome (GOLD analysis project Ga0115567, IMG submission 88679) | Pelagic marine microbial communities from North Sea - COGITO_mtgs_120412 | ecosystem: Environmental > Aquatic > Marine > Epipelagic | place: Germany:Helgoland, sampling site Kabeltonne... | reverse complement strand
TCCCGCACATTGGATTGTACGGTGATGAAGCGTTCGCCATCTTCCCGCGTAATCTGCCTCGGACCGATAACGGTCTCGATACTGGCGACCGCGTCCAGAGGCACCCGGGCACCCGTTGGCGACTGCAGCACAACCCGACTCACCGCTTCCGGTGTATCTCGGTCCTCTTCATGAAAGCGAACGACAATAGGGAACTGGCGAACACCTTCGAAAAGCGCACCGGCTTCAGCCCCGCCAACTGACGCCCGTAACGCGTCAAGCGCATCTTCGACATCAAGGCCATAGCGACCCAAGGCGGCTCTATTGACCGTGACCACGAGTTGCGGGGCCCCCGTGATCTGATCGGCTTGAACTTCAGCAGCGCCACTCACCCGCTGCAACAGCGACTGTAGTTGCTGAGACTTTTCGAGCAGGACATCCGTGTCAGGACCGAAGATCTTGACGGCCAACTCGGCTCGCGTTCCCGTCAGCAATTCGTCGACAGACATGGCGATCGGCTGACCGATATTGACGACAATACCCGGAAAGCTCTCCAGATTTTCGGAAATTGCGGTCCGCAAGTCTTCCGGCGTCATACCGGCCCGCCATTCCGAGCGAGGTTGGAGTTCGACGAACGCTTCAGCGCTGTTTGTCGGATCGGCATGCGCACCGACTTCTCCCCGGCCGATCCGGGTGACGATTGACTTAATTTCAGGGAACACCTTCAGGAGCCGCGTTTCAATCTGTGTGGTCGTCTTTGATGCTTCGGTTAGAGAGATTGACGGTGCCATCGTTACCCGAAGAAGAATGTCGCCCTCTTCAAGTGCAGGCGTGAATTCCGAACCCAGTCGGGATCCTGCAATGCCGCCCGCAAGGAGCAGCAGCACGGCTAGAGCAATGGCGGCCAGTCTCTGACGAACAAAGAATGCCGCAGCACGACTAACAGACCCAGCCAGTCGACCGGGGCCTTTGTCCGTAGATTGGCTTGAACGCCGCATCACCGCATTCGCCAAAGACGGCGCAATCAGAGCGGCGTAGAAGAGTGACCCTGTCATGGCGAGAGCCGCAGAGGCTGCCAAAGGCCGGAACGTTTTGCCCTCAACGCCTTGCAAGGAGAAAAGTGGTAGAAAGACAACAATAACGACGGCCACTGCGGCAATCAAAGGCGCGATGACTTCGGCGGTAGACTGAGCGACGATGGTGCGTTTTTCATCGTCTTTTCCGCTTTCAGACAATCCCCGATCGACATTCTCGGTGATGACGATAGCCCCATCGACCATCATGCCGATGGCGATCGCCACACCCCCGAGTGACATGAGGTTTGCGCTGATGCCGAGCATGTGCATTGCGATGAATGCGAAGCCGACGGAAAACGGGATCGAGAGAACGACCACGAGACTTGGTCGCCAGCCGCCCAAGAAAACGAAGACGATAATTGCAACCAGCAGGGCACCTTGCCACAAGGCATTCGTCACCGTTGCTGCCGCCTTATTCACCAGCGTGCCTTGGTCATAGTAAGGGATCGCCGTGACGCCCTCGGGTAGGCTATTGTTGATTTCATCAAACCGGGTTTGAACCCGGTCGATCACATCCGATGTATTCGTTCCGTAGAGTTTGAGAACAAGGCCGGCGACAACTTCGCCTTGCCCATTGGCCGTAGCCAGACCTTGCCGGACGCCGCCACCAACGACGATCTCGCCAAGATCACGAACCCGGACAGGGCGACCATCTTCGACATTGACCACGATCTCGGCCAAATCATCGACAGAGCGGGCCAATCCAACCCCCCGGACCGTATATTGCTCGGACCCGACTTCGATAAACTGCGCGCCTTCCGTTCGGTTGCCGCGCTCTAGCGCCGAAATGACGTCGCTGATCTGTATATCGTAAGCGAGTAAGGCATTGGGATCGAGACGAACTTGATACTGTTTTTCGAATCCGCCGAGCGACAGGACTTCAGTCACACCCGGCACGGTTTGAAGCTGGTATTTGATGATCCAATCTTGAATCTCTCGCAGTTCGACGAGGTTCCGTTCGCCGGTCCCGTCTTCTAATCGAAAGTAGAGAATAATCCCCAGCCCCGTTGAGATCGGTCCCATCTGTGGATCGCCAAATCCATCGGGAATATTGCCACGGGCTTCGGCGAGTCGTTCGCCGACGACTTGACGCGCGAAATACACGTCCGTGCCGTCCTCGAAATAGATGTTTACCACGGACAGGCCGAAATTCGAGACCGACCGCATATTGTTGAGTTTGGGTAGTCCCGACATGGCGGTTTCGATCGGGTAGGTCACATAGCGTTCGACCTCCTCGGGCGCGAGACCTTCGGTCTCAGTAAAGACCTGGACCAATGACGGGGTCACGTCCGGAAAGGCATCCACGGGGAGCGCTCGAAAGGCGAATAATCCGCCCAAGGTCATGGCAAGGGCCGCTATGGCAGCTAAGAGCCGACCACCGGCAATTCGGTGCATAAAGTTAAACATTGTCTGGTCTCCTAGTGGCCGTGGCCATCGCCAAAGGCGTCTTTTTCGAGCTGCGCCTTGAGCGTGAAAGCGCCGTCAACTACGATGGTCTCACCAGCCTGCAGACCTGTTCGAACCTGCACAAATCCTCCGGATCGGTTGCCGAGCAACACAGCGCGCGGCGTAAAGCCGCCCTCTACGGGGATGAACACCGACGCTCGATTCTCGACGAGCTGCACGGCCGCTTCGGGTACGCGAAGAACAGGTTGGCTCGACCCAACGCTGATGTCCGCCGTTACAAACTGGCCGGGTCGTAGAGCCCCATCAGGATTTTCTATGATTACGCGGGCCGTTGCCGTCCGGGACGTTTCATCAATGATCGGCAGGATGAGAGCAATTTCGGATTGAGAGAGGGTGTTCCCCGCATCGTCCTTCAAGGCGACCGGAGCGCCGACGCGCAGACGGCCCACATCCTGTTTGTAGATAGCGATATCAGCCCATAGGACACTGTCGTCCACAATCGTAAAGAGAGGAGCAGCGCCACTATCGCCTGCGGAAACGGTTTCGCCGAGATTGACAGTCCGCCGCACGACAGTTCCGGCGATGGGAGCTGTCAGGTAGGAATTGGCATTGTCACCATCAGCGGCTGTCGCAATGCGTTCGAGAGCCGCATCGCTTACGCCTGCCGCATGAAGTTCATTCTCCACAGCAGAACTTGCAGCGTCAGCAGCTCCAAACGCGGCTCGGGCTGCTTCGAGATCCGCTTCAGACGTGATCTTGTCGCCCCATAGCTGTTCTTCACGCCTCAAGGCTTGTGATGCGAGACGTTTCTGCGTCTCAGCCATTTGCCAAGATGCCTTAAGGCTGGCTAATTCGCGGCTCCTTACGAGGGCGAGTGTATCACCTCGTCCGACCACGTCACCCTCATTGGCGAACAGCTGTCCAATGATTCCGCTCACACGGGGCGAGACATTGGCAACGCGGTCCGTATCGAAGCGGACTTCAGCGGGTTGGCTGAGCGATTGCCCAATCGGGCCCAATCTGACTTGATCGACCTCGATACCAGCGTCTCGCTGCGCCTCTGCCGACATGCGAACCCTATCGGGTTGCGCTTCTTCATCGCCATGATCATCGTCATTATGGTCAATAGTCCCACTCTCGAAGGCGTGATCATCATTGTCATTGTCTTCATTCTCGTGACTATCCTGGGAGACCGCCTCATGAACCGATATGTCTTGTGACGATCCTGATGAACCGGGGTCGCTACAAGCGGTGAACATGAGGGCCACAAAGGATGAGGCCGCTAAAAGTTTGAGTGTGTTTGACATTATTCGTTTCCATCGAAAGGCCGCGCACCGATCAGGCTTTTCAGTTCGGCTGAGGCAATATTGTAGTCGCGGCGGGCTGCGATGACGGCAATGCCGGCTTCGATCAGTCCCCTGCGCGCATTAAGTGTTGTGGTGAGGTCGAAACGGCCTGCCGCATATCCGCGAACCGAGGCGTCATAAGCCGCGCGAGCGGCCGGTAAGGCTCCGTGCTCCAGCAGATCGAGGCGAGTCTGTGTTGTCTCAATCTGGACAATGGCCGCGTCCTTTCGGGACTGGAGACGGGCTTGGGTGGCATCTGCGTTGATGCGCGCCGCGTCGGCTCGCAATCCCGACGCCCTCGCCGCATCGCGGTTCTTGTCAAAAAGAGGTAGAGGAACACTCAACCCCAACACAAAGGCACTGTCATTCGTGTCCTCAAACCGGCGAAGGCCGCCACTCACGGTCAAATCTGGCGCACTAAGGGACTGGGCGGCCTTTTGCTCGGCACGGCGCGCCTCTTCACTGGCTTCTGCAAAGGCGATGTCAGGGTGAGAGAGAATGTTACCGAACGGAATCGAGGCCGTGTCTGACATATCGGATTGGTGGATGACCGCTCTAAATTGAGGGGCGGCGCTCCCCCACAAAGAAGCCAACGCAAATCGTTTACGCTCAACATTTGCTTCTGAGGAAACTGCAGCCGCTCTGAGACTCGCAGCGTCGGCTCTTGCACGCAAGAGCTCCGGCGGGGCAGCGGCCCCGGCCTTCACGCGCTTTGATACGGTGTCTTCGAGACGGCTTGCTAGATTAGCAGATTCGGTCGCAAGGTCCGCAATTTCTTGGGCGGCCACTATCTCGAAAAACACAGTCGCGGCCTCGAGCTGAACCGCCCTCTGCAACGTTAGGCACTCGGCTAATCCTAGTTCTGCCAAAGCCCGTGCGGCACGTTCTCGCTTACGCCTCTTTCCGCCAAGCTCGAATGTTTGTTCGAGACTGAAGGTCGTTTCTGATTGATCGAACCCACTGAGAGGGCCGGACCCGACGAAATTTTCAAGCTCAACTCCGACGGATGGATTAAGACGGCGTCCAGCCTGGTCCGCATCTGCGCTGCGAGCGCTCACTTCTAGCGCTGCACGCTGAATGTCCGGTGCAGCGTTGCGCGCTTGTCTGAGTGCCATTTCCAGCGTCAGAGGTGTGCCAGCCGAGATTGGCTGCATCTCCAGACCCGTACCTGTGCACGGGGCCGCGATCGCAGGGCCTGCAAAGGCGACCACGATCAAGACGCAAAGAGCGCCCTGTCCAAATTTTTGCATGTTTGTATTGTCCTGTTCCTAACTTTTTGATCGACGAAACCGCTCACGATGGAGCGGCCTTGTGGTCAAGTTAGGCGCGCGGAGGACGGAAAAGGCCGAAAGGACCGGCGCGAGCGACGGCCTGATCAGCATCAGGAGTATGAGGTTGCGCCATGACAAGTTGATGGGAAGGCGCCGCCGTTTTCAAACTAAACGGATGTAGATGGCATGACCCGCAATTATGAGCATGATGGTCGTGGTCTCGATCGGGACTATTACGATCGCCGAGAGGATCACTAAGATCTGCTTCGACAAGATGAAGCTCGGTCTGGGCGTCTTTGTCACACGCCATATCATCAGCCGTAGGCGGATGAATATCCGCCGCCGTCGCACTCATGCCAACGGCACAAGTCATCAAGACAGCTAGCAAAAACCGCATTGAATATATCAGCGAAACAAGCTTCACGACGCTACATGTAGCATAAGGAATTTTGATTATAAGTTAAGAAACTCACATCAATCATGTGAGGCATGATCGGGGGACGGTGTTAGCTCGATATCTGAGCATTTTATCCGCTCTCGTACCTGCCCGGCCGGATTTCGCGTATCGAAGCGTTCGTCGGTGAGAGTAAGAATGTCGAGACTGACAGGGGCTTTTGAGCTGAAGTGGTCTGGTGAGAGGGGTTCATTTTTGGTGTTAGTTTTGCAGCGGTTTCTTCAAAGAAAGGAACTGACCCAATGGCAGAGACGAGAAGACGATATTCCACGGAGCAGATTGTGGCCGCTCTCAAGCAAGCAGAGCTTGGCCTGCCGGTTGCGGACCTGATCCGACAGATGGGTATCACAGAACAGACCTACTACCGTTGGAAGAAGAAGTATGCCGGGCTTGAGTCTGATCAAGTTCGAGAGCTGAAGCAAGTGGCCGATGAGAATGCGCGGCTCAAGAAGCTGGTCGCTGAGCTGAGCTTGGACAAAGCCGTTCTGCAAGACGTTCCATGAAAAAAGTTTCCCGGCCTTCGCTCATGAAACAGGTTGTCGACTACGTGGTGCAGACCCACCGTTACAGCCAGCGGAGAGCCTGTGGTCTGACGCGTCAGCACCGGTCTACGCAACGTAAGCCGTTGACGAGCGATCCACGAACAGAACTTCGTTTGCGTATGTGGGAGATCAGCCAGACGCACATTCGATATGGATACAGGCGCATTCATATCATGCTGAAGCGTGAGGGTTGGGATGTCGGGAAGCACGTTGTCTACCGGTTGTACCGTGAGGAAGTCCTGTGTTTACGGCGTAAACGACCCCGCAGGCGCAAGATGTCGGCCCATAGGCATAGTAGGCCGCAACCGACTGCTCCGGGTCAAGCTTGGTCGATGGACTTCATGTCTGATCAGCTGGCATCCGGCGCGAAGATCCGCTCGCTAACCGTGATCAATGTGTTCACCCGTGAGGCTCTGGTCATCGAGGTTGGGCCTCGACTTCGCGGGAAGAATGTCGCCAACGTCCTGAACCGGCTCATTTACTTGCATGGTAAACCGAAGGCCGTCTTCTGCGACAATGGCGCGGAGTTCACCGGTCAGATCATGGATATCTGGGCTTATACCCACAAGGTGAGGCTAGACTTCTCCTGGCCAGGAACACCGACGGACGACGCGCATATCGAATCCTTCAACGGATCGGTTCGAGACGAGCTTCTCAATGTGAACTGGTTCCAAGGGGTCGCGGAAGCGAAGCGTCTTTCTGAGGCTTGGCGGAGGCATTACAATGACAGCCGACCTCACATGGCTCACAAAGGGCAAACGCCGCGAGAATTTGCAAATTTATCATCCCTGTGGCACAGGGATGATAAGGAAATGGCGGCTGGAATCTAACGCTGAACCGGGACCACACAAACCAAGCTTCTCAATCATATGCATAAACCGCGCACCGAGCTTGCGACTCATACAGTTGCCAATCAACCAAGGACACTCGGAGATCTGGATCTGTTAAGTGATCCGGCTTTCTCTGAGCCTCTTATGGCGGCCTTTGCCAAGTGCGAGGCTAAAACCGGCACCAACGAGATTTCTCGCCTCCACATTTCGCATCTTAGTGCATTCTCCAGCAAAGTTGGATCACGGCAGGCGCGCGAGCTTGGTCGACAGGCTAACGAAACACCCCCCCAGCTACGCGCGTTTAATGCGCAAGGGGAACGGATTGATGAAATCGACTTTCATCCGGCCTATCATCAGCTCATGACGATTGGACTTGAAGGCGGAGTGTCGTCGCGAGCCTGGACGCATCCAGAGGGCGGACAGATAGCGCATGCAGCCTTGCTCTATATGATGAGTTGGGCAGATACAGGCGTGACATGCCCAATGTCCATGACTTACGCGGCTCAACCGCTTCTGGAACTGGCCGATTGGACCAGAGATTGGAGCCGACAGGCGCGCACGCCTGACTATGACCCGAGAGTTATGCCATTTGATCAAAAGAACTCCGCCACAATCGGCATGGCAATGACTGAAAAACAGGGCGGTTCCGATTTGCGCACAAACACGACGCGCGCTCACGCTTTATCAAGGGACGAAGTCGAACTTGTCGGCCATAAATGGTTTTGTTCTGCGCCAATGTGTGATGCATTTTTGACACTCGCCTATGAAGATGATGGTCTGTCCTGCTTTCTGACACCGCGTTGGCGTCCAGACGGATCGCGAAATCAAATCGAAATACAGCGCCTCAAAGACAAAATGGGGGATCGGTCCAACGCCTCTTCAGAGATCGAGTATAGGAATGCTTACGCCCGGAGAATAGGCGCGCCAGGGCGCGGGATTGCGACAATCATCAAGATGGCGCATCATACCCGCTATGACTGTATAATCGGTTCGGCAGCAGGAATGCGCCAAGCTGTCTGCCGGGCCGCCTTTCATGTTACCCAACGAACCGCCTTCGGAAAACCACTAATCGAAAAGCCGCTAATGCGCGCTGTGATCGCCGACCTCGCCCTTGAAAGCGAGGCAGCGATTGCTCTGACAATGAGGGTTGGCGCCGGCTTCGATCTTAGCCCGCACGATCCTCGCGAAGCCGCGCTCAGCCGGGCATTAACGCCGCTTGCCAAATTCTGGGTATGCAAACGACAGCCCGCAGTCGTTAGTGAGGCATTGGAATGTTTTGGAGGCATCGGCTTTGTTGAAGAGATTGGAATGGCGCGTTTGTTTCGGACCTCACCGCTTAACGCAATTTGGGAAGGGTCTGACAATATCATGGCGTTGGACTTGCAACGAGCTTTGTCAGAGGAGGCTGTTCGGACAGTATTTGATGAGGAAATAGCAAGAATCGCATCGGATATTCCCGAAATTATCCCGCTCGCAGAGAAGTTACAAACAAGACGCACGGGTAATGAGCGGCTATTCGCGCAGCAAGCCGCACTTGTTTTTTCAGCTGACGCGTTAACTGATACAAGTCTGCGTGACATGTTTGTTCAGACCCGAATTTTGAATTCCGGCGCGATGTGGGGTGCATTCGACATAACGTCTAACCTAGGCCCAATAATTGACCGGACTATTGGCTGGATGAACACCGAGTAGATATCAATACTTTGGATTGAAAAAGCAGCTCAATTTTTCGACGTTATTTTCCTCTCGAAACATCACATCATCAATCGGTGACCCAAAAAAACAGCCATAAATGTTCAGAGTCAAAGACCATTCTTCGGAGCTGACATGACCCTAATGTCAATTTAAGGGAGTGCCCATCAGAATTGACTGCGGAGATTATGCGCGGCTGTAATTTTTAGCTTGTTTTAAAAACTACTGCGCCAGTTTGCTAAAGTCGCCACCTGTTGGGTTTTGATAGATGCTCAGATCAAACTCTCTCGCCGCGGCGAGAATATGGTCGAATATATCAGCCATGATCGCTTCATAGGGTAGCCAGTCAATAACGTTGGTGAAGGCGTAAATCTCGATTGGCAGCCCATGTTCTGCGGGTTGCAATTGGCGAACCAATAGCGTCAGCTCTTGGCTGATACTCGGATGTGAGCGCAAATAGGCTTCGGTATAGGCCCGGAATGTCCCGACATTGGTCATCCTCCGCCCATTGACGAGGTTCGTGGCGTCAGCCCCTGACTCGGCATTGAATCGGGTGAGTTCTTCGTCTTTTTCCGCAATATAGTCTTTGATGAACTGAATCTTCGAAAACCGGTTGAGCATTTCCGCATCGCAAAATTTTATTGTCGACACATCAATATAGATCGATCGTTTAATCCGCCGACCGCCAACATCTTGAATGCCCCGCCAGTTTTTGAAACTATCATTGATCAGAGATTGCGTGGGGATGGTCGTGATTGTTTTGTCGAAATTTCGGATTTTGACCGTGGTCAAGGCGATTTCAATGACATCACCATCGACGCCATAGCTCGGCATTTCAATCCAATCGCCAACCGAAACCATCTTATTGGTCGAAAGCTGAATGCCCGCTGTGAAGCCGAGGATCGGATCTTTGAAAACGAGCATCAACACAGCCGTGAGGGCTCCGAAACCCGCAAAGAACGTCAGAGGCGACTCTCCCAAAATTAATGAGAGAACGGCGACAAACCCAAGCAAGTAGAGGACGAGTTTGGCGACTTGCACAAAACTTTTGATGGGGAACGTTCTCGCGATCTTGAATGTCCGGTAGATTTCTTCGCCGGCATTCAACAAGCCATCAATAAACAGCAGACAGATGATCGTCAGATAGATGAGCGTGAATGTTGTGATGCCGCTGACGAGCGCTGGATAGCCATCCAGAAATTGCGGACCCAGGGTATAGATGACCAGTGCCGGTGCGAGATGGGACAGGCGGTCAAACACTTTACGCCGGGCCAGTATATCATCGCGAGTGGTCGTGGTTTTGGCGATGAGCTTTCCAATGACACCCACAATCACATATTTGGTGATAATCTTGGCGAGTACGGCCAGCACCGTGAGAAAGAGAACTGCCATAGCCAACGCCAAATAAGGGGCTGCCTCGGCGAGGCGTGGAAACTTTTCAATGAAATCGGTAAAATATGAAATCATAGAAAAACCGTGTATCCGAAACCCCCCATTTAAAAAAGATCAAGTTAAGCGGCAATCCAATTAGGACAACCGTCTGGCGGCCATATTCGTTAACGGAACCGCGTCACCCGTTCTGTTTTTTATGGACGAGTTTTCGGTTTGAGGGTTTGTGTTCTTGGTGCGGCAAGCGCTACAGTAATTTCAAAAGCTTTGGCTGTTGCGTTGGGTGAAGACGCCAAAAAACACATCAACTCTGCAGCAATGCTTGAGGGAACATCCGACCTAAGCCGTAATAACTTTTAGGCTAAATGCTTTTCCCAACCCGCAGTCTTACGCTTAGCTGAAGAGATAAGGATTCCAACCATGACACCCGATTGCACCGATCCTCAGAGAGGAGTGTCCTTCATACGCCCACAAAGTCTGCTGTCGTCGATCGTAAAGAGGCGGGCATATGTGGTTCCATTTTCGACGGTAGTGGCGGCCCCTGCTGTTACACAGATAAGCATTTATAGCAGCGGGGACGTGGGGATTGATATTGGTCTTGATGCCGCCGCGACCGCTAATTACGAATTTCCTGCTGGTTCAACAGCGCCAAAAGTGGCGACTGCCCAAACCTTTGCCGCCGATACGACTGCGAGAGCGTTGATTGGCGCGCCCAAGGACATTGAAGACATTATCGCGAACACACATGTCGATTCAGAGGCACCCGGAGTTATTGAGGCGCCTCGGTGACTTCGGGAAAGCTTAAACAAAAAGGATGGTTTGCTGCCGCCCTCCCCTTTCGCCATCTTGTTCTCTACGTTGTGGTCGGAGCTTTTATCGGCGTCATCATCTTACATCCGCTGAACACACTCGTAGTTTGGATGGAGTTTGAGCCGAGCCTATCTTCCAAGCATGAAAGTATTGCCAGTTTCGCCCGCACGCGGATCACCGATGCTCCCTTGTTTCATCTGATTACAATGAACGGCACGTTTGCAGGTCTTGGCGCGGCGATTGGCGGTGCCTTTGCGTTACTAACCAATATGGTTTCAGTACAAACAAGAGCTGCTGCCGGTTTTCTCAAAGATCTTCAGCTTGCACTACCGAGTGTCATTGCCGGAGGTGAAAATGAATACACTGAGTTTAAGGCCACCTTGCGTTGGGATATAAAGGAGACCCGTACCAATCGGAGCTTGGAGCAGGTTGTCGCGAAAACCTTGGCCGGTTTAATGAACACGCAAGGGGGCCGTTTGTTGATCGGCGTTGCTGATAACGGCGATATACTTGGTCTGGATGCGGATCTCCAAACGTTGCGCGATAAATCGCCGGATGGATTTGAGCGCGCTCTAACGGGGGTCATAAAAACCTATCTGGGAGGGGCTGCTTGCACATTGGTCCGGTGCCGCTTTCTTAAGGCGAACGAAAAATTAATATGCTGGGTCTTGGTCGAACAAGGATCCTCTCCAGTTTTCCTCGCCTTGTCGGGAACCTCAAAATATTATGTGCGCGCTGGGAACGCGACCCGGGAACTCAATGTCGCCGAAGCCCATGATCATATTCAGAGACGCGGTCATTAGGACCGTGCGGACCCGTCAGCGTACGCGTGATGATTTAAATTGAAAGGACGCAACCATAGCCTGTTGAACCGAAACCGGATGTACTGCGCGACCTTTTGTGCCATCGGTCTTTCGAACCACATTGGGTTGAGTGCGCGCAGGGACGGGTCGGATCGCAGGTGAGATGGCTTCACTCGACTAGAGAGAAAACCTAATATGAGCCATGAGACGATTTGCTTTTTGGGTGGTTACGGAGATGTAGGGCTTCGTCTAGCGCGGCGGCTGCATGTTCTCACCGGAGCCCGTATTGTATTGGCCGGGCGCGATGGTGAGAAGGCGGAGAACGCTGCGCGCGAAATTGGCTTTAGTTGCGAAGGCATGGCACTCGATATCCGCGCAGCGGATGCGATTGAGCGGCTGAGGGACATGGCCCTTTGCGTCAACTTGACCGAAGCGTCACCGCCCGCATTGGTCACCGCACTCATTGCGAACGGTACACATTTTATCGACAGTTCCGCCTCGCCCAACTACGTTGCCGCTCTACGCGACGCTATCGCAAAAGTGACCACACCGCAGGCAGTCGCCGTTCTGGAAACCGGCCTTGCGCCGGGACTGATAAACCTCATCGCCGCCCGACTCTGTCACGACCATCCCGACACGCGCCGCATTGACGTGCTGATCGAGATGGGCATGGGGGTTCATTCCGGCTTCGCTGCAACCCAATGGGCACTGCAATCACTTGGCCAGACATACTCAGTAAAAATGAACGCACATTGGCACAAGGTCCGAACCGGGACGCTCAGACGGACCGTCGACACCGACACCGGGCGTATTGACGCTATCGGTTTCGCATTCAGCGATCAGCAAAGCATCGCTCAAGACCATGCGCTCGATGGTGCGCGGACCTTTCTGGCCGTTGCCCCCGGCTGGATGACCGGCGTTTTGCGCCAACTCAGTCGCACGGCACCTTCGGGCGTTGTCCGCCGACATGCAGCAATTCTAACCGGATGGATGCTGCGCATGCCAACCATGGGCAGGACCGGCACCCGGTTAGCCGTCGAGGCATTTGACCCTGATGGCAATCTGCTTGCCAAAAAACATCTCAATGGCGGGCCACAGGCGGACCTGACGGCGGCAGTAATTGCCCAAGCGGCTCGAGTCCTCATTCAGTCAGGAAACGAGCGGGGGCGGCGTAAACTCAGTTCAATCCTAGATGCCTATGACTTCATAACGAACGAAGACGCTATTTATCGCTATACTTAATCGAGGTTCATGCTGACAGTGAACTAACGGCTCGCACGGAAACCAGCAAATTCAATCGTGAAGGCCGACGTGAGCATCAATCTCTTTTCAGTATTCAAGGGGTCGTGTCACAGGCGCAATGGTCCCTGTTGTCCCCATTTACGAAGCTGAGGGTAATAATAGATCACTTACTTAAACGCTTTTAGAACGGCGTCGAAGTTCACTTTGACCGATTTATCGTAGTGCGAAATTTTTGGGACTTCGCGGTCAATGTTAAGCAGTTCATAGACGGCCATCTGCGCCGCCCTGACTGAGTACTCCACCGTGAAAACAACATCTTCAGGGATTTCAACGAACTGGCTTACAAAGGCGAGATTGGCAGAGTTTTTTGGAACGGGAATCGGCCGATCAGTCGCCACGCGCGGCATAAACATGGTGGTGATGTAAGGCATCCTGCACGGAATACAGTTGGCTTTCGAAAAGGTTTCACCCATGTCAAAATTGAGATGCCCACATAGTTCGCGCAGAATCTCTTCGCCCGTGCATTCAGACATTGGTTTCGCCACATAGTTACCAATACGACCCGGATACAATGCGTATCCCCACAGAACCTGCACACCGGCCGGTTGATTGATAAAATGAGGTTGATGGTAGAGGACGACTGACATGAGCCAATTTGAGTCCTTAAAGGTTACCAAACCGCCGGTGCCGGCCTGATTTCCCGTGAATTGTTCCATCTGATCAAAAAAGGATGTGTCCTTGAGAGTGACCATAAACGAGTGCCAATAGGATTCGGGTATACTGGAGTTGAAAACAAGAGGATTGCCGAATTCCGGATGCCCTTCAGCCAACTTCTCCCAAAGCCTCCATCCCCCACTATCGGCCTTGGTCAGAGGCTGAGGTGCGCGCGTCATTGAGCTCAAGCTTGTTGCATCGGTCATTGATGCGTTCTGGAAAAAGACCAAATCGTCTGCGTCAATGACAATTCGGTTTTCAGACCCGGATTGGCGCACCGTAAGTCCAACAACCGTATGTTTAGCCGCATCCGGTGAAAGTTCGATGTCGATAACCGTGCTATCATTTTGGAATTGGACCCCGTGCCCGTCCAGCCATTTTACCAATGGTCGCACAAGCGCGTCATACTGATTATAGATGGTACGTTTGACGCCTGCGAGAGTCTCGATCCGTGAAAACTCTTTCATAAAACGGTGTAAATAGCGTTTGAATTCAACTGCGCTATGCCAAGGTTCAAAGGCAAAGGTCGTCTGCCACATATACCAAAAATTGTTGGTGAAAAACTCGGGTGACAACCAATCAGTTATGAGGCTGTTTCCAAGCTTATCTTCGCTCGTCTCGGTGAGTTTGAGAAGCTCCGCTCGATCTCTCATGGTGAAGCCCATGGACGTTACATCGACGATTTTATGGTTACGATCTACCAACCGGGCCTTGGAATGCGCCTTTTTAATCTTATTGAATTCGATAACTTCGTCATAGACCGTCATATCCGGGCCATTCAGTGAGGGGATCGTCGTATATAAATCCCAAAAGCATTCATAGTTGTCGGTTGTGAGCATCCGTCCGCCGCGCATTGAGTAACCATCCCGTGCGTTCCCGGCAGCATCAAGAGCGCCGCCCAACAAAGGCGCAGTCTCAAAGATCGTAATGTTTTCACCCGCCATGCCGCCGTCACGGATCATGAAGGCAGCGGCCGCCAGTGAGCCGATACCGCCGCCAATCAGAAAGGCTTTTTTTACCCGCGTTTTGAGATTTCAAAGTGCCAGCGTCCATCTTATTTCTCCTCGTGAAATAAGCTTACGAAGCAGCGCTGTTCGTCCCTCGGTTAAAGTTTTTGGGGAGAGATGGGTTCGTTTGCCTTAGGTTGCTGCGTTGCTAAGTAGATGCCAAGGGACACCAACAAAACACCTACTAAGGTACTTATTCCAATAGTTTCTCCAAAAAATAAGGCTCCGACAGATATGCCTAGGAGAGGGATAAGGAAGCTGAACGCGACGGCTTTGGAAACATCTATGGATTGTAGTGCGGTTTGCCAGAGCCAAAAGGCAAGGGCCGTACCCGGTAGAGCCAGACCCAATAGAGACAGTGTGAATTTTGGCGTCCAGTTCACTGACAGCGGATTTTCGGTTGCCAATGCAATAAGAGCGATGGGCACTATTCCGATGATCAATTGCAAACCCATCGCCATTGCCGGCTCGATTTGATTAGCGATTTTCTTGATCGCAATGTTGCCCACGGCAACGCTCGTCGTCGCAAGAGCGATGAAGAGTAACCCAAGGCCCGTTGAACCTCCTCCGACGTCAATAAGTTTGGGAATCGTGATCAGCGCCACGCCGAGGAAACCCAGCGCTAATCCGAGCCACCCTATTCGGTTCATCCGCTCTTTTAAAATGATATAAGCAAGCATGCCGGCAATTAGCGGTTGGAGGCTTTCAAGTACTGTGGCGAGCCCGGGCGCCACGAACTCTGCCGCGTGGAACATCCCGAAATATCCAAGTCCTGTCATACCAAGACCGGCTAAAGTAATCCATCCCCACTCAGCGGCCGAACGTGGCAGACGCGCGCCCGTCAGGCGTGCAATAGTGAGAAGCGTTACACCGGCAAGTAAACCACGCATCGTGGCAAATGTAAGATGAGGCGAGTCCTCTAGTCCGAGTGAAATCAAGGGATAGCATAAGGCCCAAAGAACCATAACAAAAGCAGCAAGCAACCTAGGGCGGGCCATGCGAGATGTTTTCCTTGTAGAAACCTCACATTTGTTGTGAGCTTAAACTTCCGATAGTCATCATACGAAGCCTAAGATACACGCCCTCAACATTATTTATGTCTGGGTCATTTGAGTCTTTTGGAGCTCTAATAGGCAGATGGTTTCTATAGACTAAATAAGACGAGCCAGATTTATATTTCTAAGCCTGATGGTCGCGCTTACCCAAGCGAGTTTTTTTAGTGGTCAGGTTGAGGGAACTCTCGATAAGCTGCGTATATAGCCTCCAAGGATGCCAATTACGCCCTCAACTCGTGGGCGTCCAATGCAACAAGGAAACTATCATGCGTCTAAAACTCGCAGCACTGCTTATCGCAACGAGCGCGTTGATTGCGCCGATCACTTTCGCCGATGTTTACAATCTAGAAATTGATCAGTTTGAACGGACGGTCGACGGCAAGACTTTAACAGGCGTGAGTATTAACGGTACAAGTCCCGGCCCATTGCTACGCCTGCGCGAAGGTGAAGATGTCACAATCAATGTCACTAATACGCTGGACGTGGGGACATCGCTGCATTGGCATGGGATCATTCTGGATACCAAGATGGACGGCGTACCAGGCATTAGCTTTGATGGGATCGAACCTGGCGAAACTTTTACTTACAATTTCACGCCCAAGCAGTCGGGAACCTACTGGTATCATGGTCACTCGGCCCTCCAAGAGCAGGAAGGGGTGTTTGCACCGATCATTATCGAACCAGCAGCGCCTGAGCCATTTGCTTATGATCGCGAGCATGTTGTCATTCTCGCCGACTGGCTGAATGAAAGCCCTTATAAGGCGCTCGCTAATCTCAAGAAACGCTCTAACTATTACAATTATAACCGTCGTACCGTTTTCGATCTCTGGCGCGACCTGACCGGCGCCAAAGGCGGCAACACTGATAAGGTCCTTCAAGAGCGACTGGCTTGGGGGCGGATGCGTATGGACCCAACGGATATCGTCGATATCACCGGGTACACTTTCTTGGTGAATGGTGAGACGCCTGAAGACAATTGGAATGCGCTTTTCAAGCCGGGCGAAAAGGTTCGTCTTCGCTTCATTAACGCGTCAGCAATGACCTATTTTGACGTTAAAATCCCGGGCCTTAAGATGACAGTGGTTCAGGCTGATGGTCAAAATATCGAACCTATATCTGTCGATGAGTTTCCTATTGCTATCGCAGAGACGTTTGACGTGATTGTAGAACCGAAGGCTGGACAGTCCTATACGATTTTTGCAGGCGCTAAGGATAAGTCTGGCTATGCACGCGGCACACTTAGTGAAAAAGGTAATGCAGAGGCACCGATCCCAGAACTGGGTCCCCGACCCGAATTGACCATGGCGGCGATGGGCGGCGGTCATAGTGGTCATGATGCGGGCGAAGGCACGCCAACTGACAAGCCAACAGCGATGAATATGGGTCCGAACGCTCCTGCGGGGCATGGCGACATGGACATGCAGAGTGGGTCAAAAAAATTGAACTATAATGACCTACGCGCGCTTACACCCTACGCGGACCGCCGCGCTCCGGACCGCGAAGTCGAGTTGCGGCTGACAGGAAACATGGAACGTTATTTCTGGTCAATCAATGATGTGAAGTTCGGCGACGCCGGGCCGCTCGAGTTCATTTATGGCGAACGAGTTCGTATTACGTTTAAGAACGAAACGATGATGGAGCACCCGATGCACCTGCACGGGCTTTGGATGGATTTGGTTAATGGCGAGGGCGACATGTCCCCTCGAAAACATACAATCACAATTTTGCCGGGCGAGACCGTCTCAGCTGATGTTACTGTCGATGCTGCCGGATCATGGGCTTTTCATTGCCACATCCTACAGCATGCCGCGACCGGAATGTTCCGGCGGGTCGATGTCATCGGCGGCCCTGAATAACTTCTCTCTTCCAAGGAATAATAATGACGTATAAAATCCTGATCGCAGGTGGCCTGATCCTGTCGGGCATACTGCCCTCCCTGCCCGCGCAAGCGGGCGAAGGTGATCCAACATATTCATATGCGCTTATCGAAGCCGATATAGCTGAGGTCGAAGATGAGGGGGTTGTTTCCTGGGACGCTCAAGGTTGGGTTGGCGGGGATTACAATCGCTTCTGGTGGAAAAGCGAAGGCGAAATCACGGGCGGTGACTTCGAAGGCGCTGAAATCCAAGCGCTGTATTCGCGGAATATTGGTAAGTTTTGGGACGCCCAGATTGGGGTTCGGTATGACTTGGAACCGAAAGGCGAAACTTATGGCGTGATTGGACTACAGGGTCTCGCGCCATATTTTTTCGAAGTCGATGCGGCCGCGTTCATCTCGTCCAGCGGCGACGTCAGTGCTAGACTAGACGTCACAGGTGAACTCCTTTTCACCCAGAGACTCATTTTAGAACCCGGGATATTACTAGATTTCTTCGCCGAAGGCGACGCCTTAAGGGAGGTTGGATCGGGGCTCTCTGAAGCCGAATATAGCGCCCAACTGCGCTATGAATTTACACGGGAGTTCGCGCCATATGTGGAGCTGTCCTACCAGAAAGCCTACGGAGATACGGCTGACTTCCGACGTCTCAAAACCGGACGCGCTGACGACACAATTTTGAAAGCCGGCATCAGAGTGATGTTCTAACATCTGTGTTGAATTGCCGCCTTACTCCGAAGAGGACCCGCACGATTAAAACTCAGAGAGCGATGATGTTTAAACCCATTTTAGTTTACTTGATCGCGTCTTTTTTCGGTCATATAATATGGGAAATTGGGCACCTGCCGCTCTATACGCTTTGGTATGAGGAAAGCTTTATTACGAAAGCCTTGTCCATATTGCACTGCACTTTCGGAGATCTGTTAATCGCGTTCTTCTCTCTGGTAATATCAATAGTGCTGCTTGGAAGACACAAATGGCCTACCGGCCGTTTCAGGATTGTCGGCGTCTTCACTCTTATCTTTGGCCTTAGCTATACAATTTTTAGCGAATGGTTGAACGTTTCGGTGAGACAAAGTTGGGCTTATAATGACTATATGCCGCTTGTCCCGCCATTTGATACAGGATTAACACCGCTCCTGCAGTGGATTGTCATCCCTTCTCTTGCTTTGTTTTTTGCAAAGACAACATATGTGAAGGCGACCTCCTCATCATAGCATAAATTCTTGCAGGTTTTTTATGTTATATGGCAGCTTCTATAACGGTTTACTCATAGTGATCCCTGTTGCCATGCATTCGGAGTCTCCGCTAAACTCGGGGCGGTTCACACCGTCTTGGTGGATCGCATGATATCTCGGATATCAATATGAAGATTAACGGAGACACTTTTTCATAAGGGGATGTTGATTTTTCATACAAACGCCTTAGAATCCCATGAGTTTGCGAAAGCCATCTTGCAGTATTTAGCTGGATTTTCTTCTTTAGTACCAATCGCGTCTGGGCGTTCTCTTAGCGAGGGAATGGTTTCGCTTCTTCGTATAAAGGTGAAGGCGCGAAAGGAAACTGAGCTAGTAAAACATGTCAAAACTTGATCGCAGTTTGAGCCGTTACAAGGCTAAGACAGAGATGGACCCATCGACGTCCCTTGAACTGGGTGTTTGGAATAGACTAGGGGCACAACAGTCCATTTCTTCTTTTTCGATACTTAGGCGCCCCGCTTTCCGAGCAGCTGCGATGTCACTTGGTTTTGTCATTGGTGTATCGGGTGCGGGACTTTCACATGTAATGGCTCCTGTAGAGCAACCGATGGCTGACTTGGCGGTTTTTGCGCCGGATGCACCCTATTTACTCTCGTCTTGGATAGGGTTTGAGTGGTGAAGTCGAGAGTCTCCCCACTTTTATTTATACTGGCTTTGGTCGTTATTTGCGCGCTTTGCGGCGCGTGGGTTGGTGCCCATTTATGGCCCTCAAACCCAGCGGCGCACGTCCAATTTCATGACGAACTTTTTAGTGATTTACGATTGTCCGAAGAACAAACTGACCTAATTGAGGCCATGGAAGTGTTGCATGAAAGAGAAAGTGATGATTTCCGGGCGAAACTTGCGGAGGCCAATAAAACGCTGGCAGATATGCTTGAAATCAATGGCAGTTATAATTCTGAAGTGGAAACAGCGATCGAGAATGTGCATATTGCGACGCTTGATTTGCAGAAAGCCACAATACGGCATCTATATGACATGAGGGGTGCATTAGACCCTGCTCAGAAAGCGGTATTTGACCGGCATGTCTCAGATAGACTTAGAGCAACTATTCAATGATTCAATGATTCAATTTGCTTTATTTTACTATGAAAAGCCACTTGAAGTGACGCGCGTCACTTTTGCAATGTGATTAGCGCGATAGTGGGTTGTGTGAAGATTTTTATCATTATGTTTATTGTCAAATACTCTCAAAACTGACGCAAATCAGTGCCACGGTAGATGAAAGCCCCTAGCGTCCATCACATGCTTTGGTCACTTGTAAAGCGCTGCGCACACGACGTTTTAGGGTAGGAGAACGAGATGCGTTCAGATCGTGATGACGAAACCCAACGGGCATTTTTTAGAGCACAAACTGATGCTCAGTTGCTCAATCAAATCATCGACCAAAACCACGCTGCATTCGATCAGTTTATGGGCAGATATAAAGGCCCCTTATACCGATTCATATTGAGATATGTAGGATCTCCAACGGAAGCTGAAGACTTATTACAGGACACTTTCACGAAAATATACGTGAAGGCGTCAAAGTATGATCCGGCATGGAAAGTATCGACCTGGGTTTACCGTATTGCTTTGAATACGTGCCGCGATCATGGGCGTAAGCAGCGCTTAAGACGTTTCGTTTCGATAGACGAAAGTCAAATAAACGATGAAACACCCCACTATGTACCTCAGTTGGTCGACCTTGGTCCAGATGTCGAACACTTGGCAATCCATCGCCAAAATTTTCAGCTCGTCGCAGCAGCGGTTCAAAAACTTCCACATAAAATGCGCAGTGCCCTAGTTTTATATACGATTGAAGGCCGGTCTCAAACCGAATGCTCTGAAATTCTTGGTGTCTCTCGAAAAAGCGTTGAAATGCTTGTCTATCGCGCGCGCACTAAGCTCCGTGATACGACGAATATTGAATTCTAAAACCTATATTCAAGCTTCTAGGCCGGCAGTATGCGCTCACCTCAGTTGATTAGGGGGGCGCTTAGTTGAGAGTTCATAGTATCAAGCCAGTCTTTCCGATCGTTCCATATTGAGAGCGGAATTTTGATAAGCATGGGCTAAGGAGAAAACTGTGGAAGTTGACTCTGTTCCTGTCCTAGGAACTGTCGCCTGAGAAAATGCTTTGCATCTCACCAAAATCAAGAGAACCCGAGGCAGAACATGCCACACACAGGCATAAGCCGACACGACATCTTTAAGTGACCGGAGGCTTTCTTACCGTCGTCTTGGAATAAAATCCAAAGCCTAGCGCTCTAACGATAAGTTAGAGTCACTCGTGACAATGTAAGGGTGCCTATCTGCCGGGATTGAGGCATTCATAGAACGGTGAGCCCATCAATCTTACGATTGTCATGAGCACCCTAGGAATGGCGACCAAACACTAAAGTTTCAAGCGAGGGATCAGCCAGCATCATCCGTAAACATTACTTAGAACCAGTTTTGTACGGGGAAAATCCTATGACTGATGCGCATACGGCACATTCACACCAATCGGAGCCTGCAGAAAAACACACGGGCCACGACACAGGGACGAAAAACGGTCACAATCACCCTGCAATGATTGCCGATTATCGCCGTAGGTTCTGGGTTGCTGTCACGTTGACAGTACCAATTTTAGCTCTGTCCCCAATGATCCAGTCATTGCTTGGACTGACCGACGCCCTTAATTTTGCCGGGGATAGATATCTCTTATTGCTCTTATCTACCGTCGTGTATTTTTACGGGGGCTGGCCATTTCTTCAGGGCGTTCGGGATGAGTTGAAGAGCCGAAATATCGGAATGATGACCTTGATCTCGGTCGCCATTACCGCGGCCTATGCCTACAGTTTGGCCATGGTCATAACCGGAAGCGATAAGACCTTCTTCTGGGAACTTTCGACCCTTGTCGCCATTATGCTGTTCGGTCATTGGATTGAGATGAAATCGGTTATGGGCGCCGGGCGCGCGCTCGAAAAGCTGGCAAGCTTAATGCCTGATACGGCTCACTTAATCGCTGAAGACGGGTCCGTGACTGAGGTTTCAGTCAGTCAATTGGCTGGTGGGGAGCAACTATTAATCAAACCGGGGGAGAAAGTCCCAGCCGACGGCATTATTGTCAAGGGAGAGAGCTCCCTCAATGAATCGATGTTAACGGGTGAGTCAAAACCAATATCAAAACGGACCGACGATCAGGTGATTGGCGGCTCAATTAATGGTGAAGGATCCCTCACCGTACGTGTTGATAAAACTGGTGATGATACTTTCCTGTCGAATGTTATCCGTCTCGTGCGCGAAGCTCAGAACAGCAAGTCACGCACTCAAGACTTTGCCAACCTTTGCGCCAAGTGGCTTACGATTATTGCCCTCGTGGCTGGTCTCTCGACGGTTTTGTTTTGGACCTTTTATTCGGGGCAAGGCTTTGGGTTTGCGATGGAGCGTGCGGTCACTGTTCTGGTAATCGCATGTCCTCATGCGCTCGGACTGGCTGTGCCATTAGTCGTCGCCCGCTCAACGTCAATCGCCGCCACAAATGGACTTTTGGTTCGTGATCGCACTGCCTTTGAAAGCGCGCGGAAAATACAGGCCATAATCTTTGATAAAACGGGGACCCTCACAAAGGGTGAGTTTGGCATTACTGACACGCTGATTTTAGACAAAGATTTCAATGAAGGGGAAATTATCGCCTTCGCCGCGTCAATCGAGGCGCATTCAGAGCATCCTATTGCGAAAGGGATTGTAAACGATGCACCCGAGTCTTGGCCGGTCGACCAATTCAAATCCATACCCGGTAAAGGCGCGGAAGGCATTGTCAAAAAGCGTAAAGTTAAAGTTGTCAGCCCTGGATACCTAAGAGAAAACGGCATTACCTTTAAAGATCCGAGGTTTGGGGAACTCAGCGCGCAAGGCAAAACGGTTGTTTTTGTTCTCATTGATGATGTCTTAGCGGGCGCGATCGCTCTCGCCGATATTATCCGACCCGAATCCAAGCGCGCCATCGCCAAGCTTCAGGAAATGGGGATCCGTTGTATGATGCTAACGGGCGACAATGCGCAAGTGGCGAATTGGGTCGGCGCGGAAATTGGCCTAGACGAAGTTTTTGCGGAAGTGTTGCCCGGGGAAAAAGCGGAGAAAGTTAAAGAGGTGCAATCAAGAGGGCTGGTTGTTGCCATGACAGGCGACGGCGTCAATGACGCCCCGGCCCTCGCGCAGGCTGACGTCGGCATTGCTGTTGGAGCCGGTACTGATGTCGCTATAGAAACGGCTGATATCATCCTGGTTAGAAGCAACCCGGAAGATGTTTTGGCGATAATCGGTCTTGCCCGCGCGACATATAGCAAAATGATCCAAAACCTTGTCTGGGCAACTGGCTATAATGCGTTCGCCATTCCTGCGGCTGCGGGGGTGTTCTTTACATTTGGCCTGGTTCTCACTCCGGCACTCGGCGCCGTATTCATGTCGGCCAGCACAGTGATTTGCGCATTGAACGCCCAAACACTCAAGCTGAAAAAATAGGCTCAACAAAGCTAAAGGATCTGAGATGAAAAATCATAACCACGTTAATGAAGCCAAAAGCATCTCGGGACGGGCACGGTTTTGGCTGCCTGTTTCGGTATTTGCGATCGCAATTGGCTTTTTTCTATTCTTCGAGCACCGGGCTCATATCCCCGGTAACTTTACTTTTATCGTTTTGTTTCTGTTACTTTGCGGCGGCATGCATTTTTTCATGCATGGCGGGCACGGGCATGGGAGCCATGGGCAGAATGACCATTCTGGGCATGATCCAAGCAAAGCGCCATCAACCAAAACCAACATGAGCGAAGATCCGGAACAGACATCGAACCGTGGAGACGACCAATGAATGAAGAGGTGAACGCGTTTTCCCAATATGGTTTATGGCCATTGGTCATCATCAATTCCGCGATATTCATAATTTTCGCGTTCAGCTTTACAAAGCCGAGCACGTCGAAAGATTGGAAATCGTTCGGCGCTTTTAGCGCTTTCGTCATCGCTCTGTTTACCGAAATGTACGGGTTCCCTCTCTCAATCTTTTTCCTATCCGGTTGGCTACAATCTACCTTCCCTGATGTTGACTGGTTTGCACATGACTCAGGGCATTTCTGGGAAATGATCTTTGGATGGCGCAAGAACCCGCATTTTGGTATATTTCATTTTGTAAGCATTGGGTTTATTTTTGCAGGTTTTGCCATTCTGTCGTCAGCCTGGCCTATTCTCCAGCGCGCTCTCCGCTCTGACACATTGGCTAAAACGGGTATTTACGCAAAAATTCGTCACCCGCAATACGTCGGGTTTGTTCTCATTATGACTGGGTTTCTTGTACAATGGCCGACGATCCTCACGCTGTTAATGTTCCCTGTCTTACTCATAATGTATTGGCGCTTGGCACTCAAAGAAGAGCGAGACGCGAGAGCTAAGTTCGGTCAAAAATATGAGGCTTATAAAAAAGCAACATCGAGATTCATTCCTCGACGCCCTCCCCGCGCAAAGCGAGCATGATGATCGCCTGTCGTCCAACACAGCCGTTGTGAAGTTATTAGTGAAGGAATTTTTAATATGAAAACGATCCTAGTTCCGCTTTATTGGTTAAACCATTCCGAGGATGTCTTGGAGTCAGTAAGTTTGATTGCAAAAAAGAACAATAGTACCGTAATCGCTCTATATCCCATTCCTCTGAGCACATCGTATACAGCGCCCATTGCATCTGCATTTTCCGGATATAACCCTGTCGGAGTGATACCTATTGAGGACAGTCTTAGATCAGTATTTGAAGATGAAGAAGAAAAGGTCAAATTGAACTTCGAATCCATCATGAGAAAACACAATGTGGCTTATGAATGGCGTAAAATCCATTTACAGTCGCCGTTTTTTTCGGAAACGGTTATTGAACATTCCCGATCTGCGGATTTGGTCGTACTTTTCAATGACACGTCTGGCACTAGCGAAAGTATGGATTCCGTAAATTTTTCAGCAAACGTCGTACTCTGCGCCGGACGTCCGGTTTTATTACTCCCTGCACAAGGTAAGCAACGCTTTTCATTTGATGTGGTCACCATTGGATGGGATGCGTCTCGTGAAGCCGCGCGAGCCGTATTTGATAGTGTCCCAATACTAAAAATGAGCGAAGAAGGCCACCTTGTAACCGTTAGTGAACACAAGACTAAAAACACTCCCCCACCGACCCCTCCTCTCGAGGCGTTGATTGAGACGCTTTCAAACCATGGCGTTAAGGCCAATCTATACTCAATTCCCAACACATCTGAGGTCGGCAAAGCTTTGCTATCTTTCTCTGATAAGCAAGGCTCCACCCTTCTGGTCATAGGTGCCTATGGCAGGTCTCGACTGCAAGAACGAATTTTAGGCGGCACGACTGAGTATATTCTAAAGCACATGAAGATACCGGTGCTTATGTCAAATTGATTGGATACATTGATTGTGAAAAAGATACTTATCGTTGGCTATGGGGTCATTGGGAAGCGCGTTGCCGACGCTGTGTCATTACAAAATGATATGGAAATTTGCGGTATCGTTGAAACACAGATTACATCGCTAAACAGCATTTTGGTTCTTAAAGGATATCCGCTTTTTGGCTATGACGAGGCGGCTGTAAGCGCCATGAAAGAAGGCGGGTATCCGGTTATCGGCGACCTACATGACGGTTTACGCATCGCTGATCTCGTCGTGGATGCGACGCCTGCTGGGATCGCGAGAATCAACATGCCGTTATATGCAGCGGCCAAAGTTCCT
>Ga0115567_10001257_pt1 | contig 25503 bp, 27 predicted proteins | sample COGITO_mtgs_1204_2_FD_88679 | JGI IMG/M metagenome (GOLD analysis project Ga0115567, IMG submission 88679) | Pelagic marine microbial communities from North Sea - COGITO_mtgs_120412 | ecosystem: Environmental > Aquatic > Marine > Epipelagic | place: Germany:Helgoland, sampling site Kabeltonne... | reverse complement strand
GTGGTTCGTGTGCGCGAGATCTCCCTTGACCGAAATCCAAGGCCAGCGACTACACCAGGTGGGTTGGCTGGCCTTGAACCCCCCCACTCGCTTGTTCGCCCTGGGCCGCGCTCCGCTTCGTCGACGACTGCGCCATCGCGGACGAAAGTGAATGATACAGCAAGCACTCGCCGTCGTACTCTCCGGAGGCACTCTTCGCAGCTCCTCGTTTGAGGAATGCAGATCGGGGCCAACCTTTATAAAACGACCCCCACGGCCACTGGCGCCAATGTGGTCACCGACGGTGACCACCAATTGCCCCCGGTGGTCACCGTCGGACCAGTTGCAGAAGCAGGCGGATCTCTCGGTCAAGTCGAGCCCGCCTCGGAATTAGAGCAACCCCTTTTGTCAGTGCCTCGAAACTTTACACACGACGAGGGACTCTTCATGAGAGCGCCTGAGACTGACCATGGCCCCAGACTGACCATGTCAAAATCACCCGCAACTAATCTCTCTGGAAGGCTGAGTGGGTGTGCGTGATCAGTATCAGATTGGACTCTTGAGCGATTGGCAGCAATGTTACGTTCTGTTTTGATGCTTGCTTTGCTCGCCATAGCAGCCGGTGTCAGGGGCGACGCGCGGCTTAGGATCCTGGAGCCGCTCAACAACTCGACGTCATCGCTCCTCGCGTCGCAGCGCCTTCGACTGTCATTTCAATTCAATCAAATGGCGGCTGCAAGTGTCAAGATCGATGTGATGGGATTTCCAGATCCAGAGGGCTGGGGGGATGTGCATATGATGGGCCAACTTTTGGCAAACGCCGGTACCGCGATGTGGTCGGCCGAGCTCGGCGGACTTCAGCCCGGCGCGGCTCGGGTACGGGTGCGCCTGCTGACCGCGGACTATCGAGACGCGGTCGGAGACACGTCGATCACTACTTTCATTGAACCCAAGGTAGCGACCCGCCCAGCACCCCCACGTACAATAGAGGTGGCACCATCCACAAGAGCAGAACCATAATCAACGACACGAAACAGGAATACGTAACGCACGTCCTCGATGACAATGCGTGGCTGCGAGAGTACATAGAAGATGATTTCCAGCGCTGCTGCGAAATGCAAACGAGCAGCTGCGCCAACGTCTTGCCAGCGGAGCCATTTTGCGAGATCGCGTCGCTTGTGCTTACGAGCAAACCGAGTCCTCTCAAAGGGCCAAGCGAATGGGCAGTAGGAAACGGAGACGCGATCAAAAAACACCTCGCCGTGCTCGCCCTTGTTAAGGGAATGGACGCCGAACGCATTTTCCCGCTCGTAGAGTCCCTGAGGGCAACAGGGTCAAGCCCAACAGCCCCATTGTCGCAAAATTCTGATGCAGTTGATGCAGTCGAAATTGCATATACAGTATTTCAACGAGCGGATGGCGTGAGCAGGTTCAATGGGTCGCTGCACCTCTTGTCGACTGACCCGGAAGCGCCCAGCATTTCAAGCTGTGCCCAGGGTTCTGCTTGGTGCAGACGCCTCGCCGCATTCTTGGTTGCGCGAGGAGTCACGTTGCACGACTTTCCACCGCACATTGTCGCTGCAAGGCAGCATCTTCACCTACACGACGCGCTGCTCAGGCTGCAGCTTCTCGGATACGGGGCGGAGCGGCTGCGTGCTGCAGGGGCGACAAATGTGGTTGCGACCGATGCTTCAGACGTTCTTTTCCAGAGTGACCCCTTCGGCGTGCTTGACCTTACGCACTCGCTCCACCTGCTCAGCGCCCCCGATTCTGCGCGTCTTCCCGGTGCAGAGTACTGTGGGCGTGCTGCAGGGTTCGGGGAAGTTTTTTGGGACTCGGCCGAGTCCAAGGTTCTCTCAGGTGGACTTGTGGCGGGCACGCCCGAAGCAGTGACAGCGCACGCTGCGCGGCAGCTACTTCTCGCATTGCGTGCTGTTCTCGCTGCGGGTGCCGCGTGTTGCCTTGCGCCAGAGGTATTTGCAACATGGGTTCACGCAAATGGACCTGTGGCTGGGGTCAAGGTGCATCCTGACGGCGGCATAGCTGGCAAGCCAGCCGTCGGCGTCCGACTGCTTGACCATGCTGCCCGCTGCTCGCTCGCGGAAGAAAGCACTCCTCGACCGTGTGCGATAGACGTCTCGAGGCCTCTTCCTCGCTCGAAGTGCTTGAATCTAGGATGCTGTTTTCTCGCAGACGGCCGCTGCCTTCGCCCGGCCGAAATATCCGAGGCGACCGCGTACCACGTGCGCAACGGCACAGTGCTGGCGAAGAACGGAGAAGCCATCGTGGCCGTCGTTCTGGCGTTTTCAGAGGATCGAGAAGTTGCCGCAAGGTCCATTCACATCTTGAATTGTGAGGGGTATCGCTCGATCCACGCTGAGTTGCGGTGCAGCCGCTAACAGCTCGTGCCAACACCTACAGGTTCTGGGGCCAACATGGTGCTGTGCTTTCTGGCGTGCTTGGCCCACACGGCACTGGTGTGGCCATGGGCGCGGCACTAGCAGCTTTGCAAACCCGTGCCGATACGCTCTCCGCAAAAGGGGTCTGGACACAGCCACTCTCCCCGGAATCAAAATTCTTTCATCCCTCCTTTCGCTGGCGCCGAGCGGCGGAGCTGCGCGAATGCCTTGCGGTCTAGTGCCCCGCCAACTTCGTGCTGTGATTGCAGTCTGGCTTCTGTCTACTGCATAAGCTGTCCAACTGGATCTTTGACAGTGTAGGAGCCTCCGTGTGTGGCAGCGTGCAGATGTGCATCTTTTTGGCGACTCGCGTATGCGTGCTTTGGCTTTCAGCGTGGCGCGGCAGCTTAACAGTTCGATCGACGACACCGACAGCAATCTCAAGGAGGCTGTTGTTCCGGACGAGCACTCCGACACTTGCGGGGGCAACAGACGCTACGAAAACCATATGGCCTGCGCATCCAAAATGGGCTTTGCGATCCGTGCAGGAGGCAATACGCCCCAAATCTTCTCCAAGCTCCCTGATATCCAGCCAACCACTCTTCCAACCCTTCAGGTGCTGGTGTGGCATTCCACGAGCTTTTTCACTTCGACCACGGCCCCACGCTCGCGGCAATGCTTTCGACGCTCAGTGAGCAGTCACGCTTGACGGGGCGCCGCCTTGTGCTTGCGATGGCGCCGGGCTTTCACTTTGTGTCGCAGGCTCCATTCGATGCTGCAACGATGATGGCATCCTTCCTCCCGCAGGAATAACACCATTTTGAATTTGCTTCCCCTTCGGCCGCACTTCTGCTGAAAGTTGTCTAGTGTGGAGTTCCAGGAGCAGGGCGGGGCGTAGAGTGCGAGGTGCTGATTTCGAATGCGAACGCTTATTTTCAGCCGTATTCCCGGACCAGATTGTCGACGCGCTGTGGGAGGGAGCGCAATCTGGGACCACAGACTCTTCCGTCACAAAGTCGGACGAGGTGCTCCCAGTTTGGCTCACGATGGAACCGACATCCGGCGGGCGAGGTGCTTGGCCAGAGCTGGAGAAGATCAACGACGTTGCGAGCCGCACCTTCAGGCAAATGCTGAACCCCGACGCTAACTCCAAAGCGGTTCTCGGCATCTCGGGCTTTGCTTCACGTGCGGGTCTAGAAAGATAATGATTATTCCACTCTTGTCAGGCTTTCCAGGGCAGCTGTGGTGCTTGACGCCTACAACGTTGCGCTGCCGCGCGGAGACTTGCTCACAGACGGCAGCCACTACGCCGCACATTACCGTCGTGTGCTCGCGCAGATACTTCTTGGCCTCGCGTGCGACTAAAATATGCACACGCGCGGGTCGCTGGCCACGGGAGGGCTCAAAACATGAAATATGTACATTACTTATTGTTGGTCGTCAAGTGCGTAACTCTTAATAGATGCAGGGCGTTGGCAACAGCATGTTGAGAAGCTCCTGGTAGGGAATACAGCACTGTTCGACAAGGTAGTGCTTCTGGAAGTTCGTCGCAATCATCTGCAGCCGTCGGATTCTGCTCACCTGAATCCTCTAGATCCAGATCTAGAAAGCCCGCAATCCCGAAGCCCTTGTGCAGTTCGTGCATGGAAGGGGCGTTTTCCTCTGCAGCAACCTCCGCATCCTCTGAAGAGGCGATCAGCATATCTGCTGTTGGTCGAAGTTTTTCGTCCTTCACCAGCAACCTGTCCGATTGGTCACATCAGAACAAATATCATTCAGCTAGATTTGCAACAATTGCACATCAGGATTCGTTCGGTGCTTGTACCGTGCAAGAAAGTGCTGGACCATCGCAGGAACGTCGAGCTGACTAAGGAGCGACATGGGAATAGGTTTTTCTACAATGTCAGTGAGGAGGTCAAAGACAGCGTCGTCTCCCTTTTCTGTCATGCTGTATGGGTACCGACCAAGCAGGAGCTCCATCAGAATTAGGCCCGTCGCCCATATGTCAGATTTACAATTGTACTGCATCCCGTTGATGCGTTCGGGCGACATGTAAACTTGCGAACCGATGTACGTGCGCATTGAATGAAAGGTGTGGGAGAGCTGTCGGGAGTTGCCGAAGTCCTGGACCAGCACGCGGCCGTCCGAGCGCAGCAGCACGTTCGATGGTTTTAAGTCACGGTGGCAGACGTGTGCATCCTGATGCAGAAAGCGCAGTGCCTCGAGAAGTTGATGCGCCACACCCATGGTAAGTTGTGCAGAGAAAGGACGCGGGAGCGGGGCCGATGCCAGCGAGCCAAGATCAGCCCAGTGCAAGAAAATCGAAAGCTGCCACATGCTTCCATAGCCATTTCCGTCGCGGTCAAGCGTCACTCGTTTACAGCATACGTCATAAAGCGGAACAATGTTGGGGTGCTGCAAGGAGAAAAACAAATGATATTAAGCGGGGACATCAAGCGGAGTCCTTTCCGGTCGCAGGGAGAGAGCTATACACCAGGGCTTGATCGGTATTGGCAGGGGAAGTGTGGCGATTTGGTACCTGGTGCCCATAGGCCGAGCGCACATGCTCTTCAAAGTTTTCGAGTTCGTCGACCTAGGAGCAATTTGCAAAAGCATCAGTGACCTACGGCTGCTTGCACAAAACGATATCAACCGGGCGCTGGAAACCCATGCTAGGATCCTTGTGCGCAAGGCGAGGTCACCACTAATCGAAAAAAAACCAGGAGCTTGATTCAGAGAAGGGGCCACTAATTTTACCTTCAGGACCAGAGAAAAGCTCTTGAGAACACAGAGAACAGCTGGATTGTCCTTAAGACGCACCTTCCAGATCCGCCCGCTCGCCCCAATTGCAATTAGGGGCGAGCTCGTCGTGCTTCCCAGCTCCTCCACCTGCACCATGTCAGCTGTCATTCTTCTGAATTATGAGGTATCAGCGAATTATGAGGGCATCGGCTGGATTACAGGGTTCTGGCCTGGTCGAAGAGGCTTTCGGTGAGCCGCTCGCCTCGTCGCAGAATCGATCTCAGCACTCCATGACTTCTCCGGAACCCCACACTGGAGGGTGTACAGGTGACACCGCGATGGATTTCAGGGGTTGAAAGAGAGAGACAAGGAGAGAGAAAGAGAGAGACAAGGAGAGAGAAAGAGAGAGAAATGGAGAGAGAGAAATGGAGAGAGAAATAGAGAGAGAGAAATAGAGAGAGAGAAAAGGAGAGAGAGAAATAGAGAGAGAGAAAAGGAGAGAGAAATAGAGAAAAGGAGAGAGAGAGAGAGAGAGAGAGAGAGAGAGAGAGAAAAGGAGAGAGAGAGAGAGAGAGAGAGAGAGAGAGAAGAGCGCGCCCCCGCGCGCCAGTTTGATTACCTGGCAGCATCAAAAATGGGCCGTTCTGCGTGTGGGCCTGTTGAATCCACGTTGAATCCGTCACCAATCTCTTCGAGCTCAATGACAGGGTCATCGTGCGAGGCCATAGCTGCGAAGACCATCGATATTTCCTGCCCGGGCGACATCTCGTGGTATTTCGGAACTTTTGACGGTCGAAAACGCGGCGATGGGCGCTGCATATCCGAGATGGAGACTGCAAAGTCGATTGGCTCGTGTTCATCCCGTGCTCGCTTTTGAGCTGCATCGGCGTTTGCTCCGCTCTTCTGACAAGGCAGAAGTGGAACCCTGTTCGACGTCATTGCTCAGGTGATGAGCAAGGCTGATAGCCTTGCAGAATAACGGGGAAGCCGCCGCAAATTTGGCCCCGGAAGGCCCGAAGCGAAGCACGGCGACAGGCCGCGGGTTTCCCGCGCGCTGAAGAGGTCCGGGGCTTGGGGTTCCCACAACCTGTAAAGCGAAAAACCCCTTCCGGGATTTTTCGTGTCGCCGCGGCGACGGGAGTGCCTGTGTCAGCGTTGCATCCCATTGCCGAGTGACAAGGACTCTGCCGCAGAGCGGACGGGGTTCTCGGTGGTTGAGGCCATCGAAGGTCTGTTGGGTCAAAGACTTAGCGGGCCTGAGGCCTGAGGACGCCTACTGCAGGATGGTGCTGGTAGGGTGCGCGGTCATGCCCCATGCGCCCATGATTCTAAACCCGGATATTGAAGAGGCACTTTCGTTGGAAGGGCTTCGGGAACTGAATGAGGCTTGCTGTAAGATCAGCGCAGCCGTTCGCGAGCGTCGCCCACACCTTGTACTACTCTGCACACCCCACGGAGTCAACGTTGAGGGGTACGATTTCCAACCTGCTTTCGTGAAAACGAGAAAGCACCGCAGCCATGCTTCTGTGTCTTCAAGATGAAAACAGTCCACATCCCAGTCCTTAACAGTCTGATGCTTCCACCCTAGGTGCGGCGCTGGCGTGTACATGAATTCATGGGCACGCGGTACCGCCGAGTGGGCCGAATCGTTTGCAAACGTGAGCGTGGAGTGCGAGCTCGATATGGCCGCGTCGCGATCGTTGCTGTCGGCGCTTCAGGCGCAGGGCTGCAACACAAAGGGGTTGGAAATGTCAGGATGTGGGGACTTACCGGCGGCGCTGTGTTTCTCCGAGGTTGTTCCTCTTTGTTTTCTTGAAGAGCAACTAGCGACAACACGCGTCGCTATACTCGCACTCGGAGCACCCGAGGGATTTTCTTTCGTTGGGGGGACGGGTGCGCAACGCGCACAGATCAGTGCGGAGCTTGGGAGCGTAACAGCAAGCCTGAAGCTTGGGCATGCGCTGTCCGAATGGCTGGACTCCCAAGAAAATGCTGCGCGACGCATCTTCGTCATCGTCTCAGCCTCGCTTGCGCAGACCCACCGCACTCCAGAGCACTGCCCACGCGTACCAGGTAGTGAATTGTACGATGCGCGTTTCCTCGGCGAGGTGAAATGGGGAGGATCAGTCAGTGGGGTTGACATGGAAGGTGTGATCGCCAAGCACGCAGCGGCAGCGGAGACATACGACAAAGCGGTAGAGCTCTGGTGCTCGACGCTAAGAAGCGAGGCGCTTCTATTAACGGCCCGCAAGGCACTCCCTCTCGCCCAGCCTTGCGGCTTCGCAGCGACTGTTGTTCTCCATGGGCTTTTGGAAGGGCGTGCAGGCATTGGGGACTGGAAGCACGCAGCCCTTGCGACGGGCGCACCAACCAACGTGGGCCTTGTCGCGGCGATGTTCTTGCCGCCATGGGAAAGCCTTCCTGAGTACGTTCAGGCTGTCGACCGCGCCTGGGTAGAGGTAGACGGGGATGAAGGGAAATTGGAGGTTCAAGCTACCATGCTTGGCTACGGTGGCATGGCGGCGCGCGGGTATGTGACAAAGCTTCCGGCAGGCTGGGAGAACGATTTGCTCACGCTGGTGTGTCCCTCAGAATTGCTTTTAGTAATGCATTTGGTGCACTCGTGATAGCTTTGATTGCTTGCAGGTTTCACTGATTCTGGCGCGCTTGCAGGAGGAGCTATTGAGTGCACAGGGGAATCAAAACGCGTGGCCAGAGAGGGAAGGATCGACTCCAGGTTCACGCAGCGTCACACCAAGGCAACAGGCCACCGGGAATGGCTCGTCACCACGACTTGACACCTCTGATGTTGCTTTGGACGATGCTCCGGTTCCTTCCCTTTAGCGCGAACCCTTCAGCACGGCTCAGTTCTTTGCTTTCGAACTCTTTCTCATGCACATGCATTGCCCTCGGCTGAGGAACGCCACCGATTCTGAGACTTAGCGCGCTGGCAGAGTAAGGTAGGATCACGGCTTGGGACTCCTCGAGGGTCAGTGCGCGGTTTCACCTCCCCATCGCGTATCCTTTCGAGGCTTGCAACGCCTTCAAGTGTACGGGAACCGTCCGGTATTTTCACGCCAGCCGTGTCTGTGGCCGGGAGCCAAGCTTCCCCGGTGAAAAAGGATGGGGCTCCGAGTAAAGCTCAATCGACGACTTCGTGGGGTCTATCATCTGTGTTTACAAGTGGATCCAAGAAGAAGGAGCATGAGGCGGAGCTGAAACGCAAGGAGGAAGAGGAGCGTGCGAGGAAGGGGGCTCGCGAGCGCGAGACCAAGCATGGAGCCGCAGCCAGCTTTCTCGAGCGTCTCGCAGACAGAATTCCCGGTTCCATCATCATTGCAGAGCTTGAGAACCATGGTGCTCTCGTCGCTCCGCCCGCAAAGGCTATACCAGAAGAGTGAGTCCAGTCCCCATCACCAACGCGTTGAAAACTAGCATAGCTGAGCAAATCACGTTTCCACACTGTTTGAAGCCTGCTTATGGCCTTTTAATGAGATGCGGCTGAGGTTACAGGGCGAGAGAGGCGTGGGTGGATCGTGTTGCTGGTCTTGCTACGTGCGCGGCAGAGCTTGGCGCCTCAGGACTGGTGCTTGTTGTTCCCTCCGAGGACTTTTCGTCAACAGTGAAGCAGGACGTGCAATTTAGATTCGACCGCGAAACGGCGGGAGCTGGTTGTGAGGCTCTTGACCTGGCTGGAGTGCCAATTGCCGTGCTTGAGAGCAATGAGGATAATGCCTTTACCATCACCACAGGAGATGAGCTGGCCTTGGCAGAGGGCGATTGGTTTACACTCTCATGGTTTCCTCGTAGTCGCCCTGCCCAGGCATTGGATGGCACCTCGTTGAGTGCGGCTGCTCAGAGAGCGGAGCTTGGAGCGTCACTGGCTCTAGGAATGAGCAGCTACGCACTTGATAAGGGAGTTGTTGCACGGCGCGACGAGGTAAATGCGGAGGCGACGGCGACGGCGACGGCTGCAGAAGCCGCGCGATTGCGGGAGCAGCTTGCGGCTGCGCTGAAGGAGAATGCAGCGCTCCAGGTGCGAATTGACCACCTTCGAGCGGTTGTTCCGCCTCCGTTGCACGAAGTGGCCGCAACCCTAGTCCGCTTCATGGCTTCCGGCAGCGTGCCTGAGAGCGAATCAGGAACTGAGGCGACTCAGGACAACGATTTGGCGATCGCTCCAGCGGAGGCGTCCGACGTTGCAGCAGCGACTGTTGTGGCTTTTGTGACACGCTCAAAGCTAAGTCTACTGCAAAGCGCCACGGACGTGCATGAGTTGGCCCCGTGCTCGGCGGCGATCGTGCTTCAGGCATACGCGCGTCGCAAACTTGGACGGCTCCTTTTCCTGGAGCAGCGTGCGCGTCTCAAACGCTTCGGTGGGTACTCGGGCAAGCCGCATCTTAGCAGCAGCGCGCCGCCGCCGCACGCTCACCTTCTTGGTGGCACCAGTGCATTAGACGAGGGCGAAGGGGGATTGCGAGGGCAGAACAGGATCGCGGGCCTTGGCGGCACAGTCGCAACCCCTTCGAGGCTGCTTGTCGCGGGCTCTGGGACACTTGACGCTCCGCTTCAGCGCAGTTTGCAAGAGTCGGCATCACTCGCTGTCACGGGAGAGATGTTTTCTAACACTCGCACCTCTGGCCCTGAAGTCAGCTGGAGTGCAGCGAGTGGATGGAGCACGGCTGGTGCCACCATGCGACAAGCAGGATGGGACCCCGCTGGACCAGGTGCGCGAGCTATCACTCCACGCTCTCCACGTCGTTTGGTGAACCCGTCTGCCCCGATTCTCGGGTACGGCACAGGAAGTCACATGAGCTACGACCCGCTGCACCCCGGTGCCACACTCGCCGTGCCTATGTCGCCACGACTTACACCGCTCTCGACGACCTTCACTGCCCCACCCCGGAAAGGACTTTCCCGCTTCTCTGCTGCACCGTTCAGGGTACAGGCCTTCAACAAGTATCCTCCAGCTTCAACACGTCTGATTGCCGCCTCAGCGCACCTTCGCAACTCTCTCCTCCAACCGTTCGACCCGTCAACGAAGGAGATTCTGAACCCTCCCTAGGTCTAAAGGTACCTGGAATCATATGTGGCAGATGGTAAATGCGTAATCAAGTACAGACCTTCCGGAGGACAATAGGCAAGTCCACCACGCGCAGAAGGCCGCGTGCGTGCATGTTTCATTCTTTTACCACACTGCCGCCAGAAATACGCTATTTCAGACCAGCTGTGTCCGCTCGTTTGGCGTGCCATATCCTTCGTAACCTGTCGACTGTCCCTGCCCCTGAAATGCCTGGAACCCTCCCATGGGGACTGACCCAGGACCACCCGAGTGGTTGTTCCCATAGCCTCCGTAATGCCCTCCGTAAGGGTATTGGTCCGAGGGCTCGTAGTACTGGCTTGCGGCGAAGGCCGGAATCAGGCACGCACACAGACAAGCATTCAGCGCCATCGCGAGAGCAAATTGAAACCAGAACATGTCGCCTTCGTCATACGCATACACATCGAAGTAAAAGGTAGCGATGTCAAGCGGAAGCAGGATTGCAACGTAAATCATCCCGCACATCCAGCCCTGCATGCAGTACCATGTCAGAGCCCAGATCGGGTTGTGGAACCTGGAGGCGCCTAGCGGCGCTCTGCTGTGTGTCGCATGGAGCAAAATGTGATGAGATTGACCTGTGTGAGGGAGTTGAGAACGAAGATGAGAACCGTTAGTGTTGGTCCTGAAATGGCCCAGAGGAACCAGGCGTGTCCGCTCCACCAAGACTTGTCCCAGGAGAGTGGCCTCTTCGCTCTCTCCTTGTCCTTGGGTCCAAGAACATCGTCACCTAGTGGCGGTTTCTCTTCAGGTGCATCTGCCAACATGGTGTGTGCCAGCCCCTCCTCGCGCCGTCCGCGCCCTCGCATGATCCCCCCGTCGCTGTGCAGCCCGCGGAAAACCGTATCGGTTCCCAGCTGACGCTCCATCTCCCCAGGCCCTGGCCGCGCTTTTGGCATATCTATACCATTCGCCACACCATGAGCTCCACGCTGCAGAAAACCTGCTGCGCTCTGCTGATCCTCCGGAGCCAGCACCCCCCCCTCGTTCTTGACCCCGTGAAAGACCATATTCGTGCCCACCGTCCGCTCGATGTCTCGGAGCGTTGGCTGCCTGGCAGACACGCCGCTAGCCGCAGTGGTCACGCCACTGCTTCGAGCAGTGGCATCGATTCCCATGTCGCCCCGGTGAGACTTAGACATCTGCGTCCACCAGTACGCCTTGCCAGTCGTTTCTTGACCGCGACCGTGCTGCTGCGTAAATGAATCGTGCTTGTCAAGACCTGCTGGAATATCAACTTGCTGCCGCACCAGCGCATTTCCCCCAAGATTGGAGGACTCGCTGTGCTGCTGCTCAGCAACCTCAGGAACACCACCCTCGTTTTGAACCCCATGGAAAACCAGATTGGTACCGACGGTCCGCTCAATGTCTTCCAACGATGGCTGACGCACCGAAGTAACTCCCTTCGCTGCGCGCTCAGACTCATCTGAAGCCATGCGATGCTGATCGTCTTGACTTTCCGTGGCAGTGTCTGTCTTGCTTACAAAAGGCTTCTGGTTTACGTCCTCATACCAGAAATTGTGCTTTCCCAACTGAGCGGGCTCAGCATCGCGCCTTCGCTTCCCTTGTCTGGAAGACTGAGGCCGAGATGCCTGGTCTAGTGGAGCTTGCAGATGTGGCTGCACCTCGCCAGTTGCCTCCTGGATCGCTGGCTGGATTGGCTTTGCCCACCAGAACGCTTTCGGACGGTGCCCACCTGCCTGCGAGTCCTGCACACCCTTTGAGAAATCTTCTTCCTTCGGCAAGGCATCACGCCCAACATTTGCCGGGAACTCTTTGGATCCTTGTGCCGGGCGCGGCGCACTAGACGAGCCAGCAAATCGCGACGGCCGAGTATCCTGCCAACCTTCCGCGTTGCTCTCCCCATTCGCCAGACGTCGGTGACCATCTTCCATGCCTGGAAGCTGCAACATGTTGGTTCCAACATGGTTCTCTAATGAACCAGTGTCGTAACCCCGTGGCCACCACTGATTGTTGCGATCGAGGGCCGACCGTGCCGCGCTTCCGAGATCGCTGCTGCCAGCAGCATGGGGCGGCGCCTGTAGCAACTCGGAAGACGACCTCAGTGACATGTGGACTCCCGCGACTACAACCAATGCCACTTTGATGGAGAGAAGCATAGCTGTAAGCAGTGGCAGCGACCGGCGCGACAGCGAAGACGTGGTAGGGCTCACGCCCCCCATCCTCCCGCCCGCTCAAGACACTCCTTCCTGCCTTCCTGTGTCTCTTGGCCGTGAACTCTCACCCCCATTTTCGGGTCTGTAATATCTGGTGTGAGAGGCTGATGGTTTAGCCAACTCCGTGCCCCCTCGAAACCATTCGCACCAGAAGGCCTGTGCTGGGAAGGCAGTGTGTTCCCGGCCCTACTGACGTTCGTGCTGGTGCGGACCAAAGGGGAAAAGCTTTTTGCGAGCACGCATATGGTTCTGGCTTGAGGTGCTGGCTCGGAGACGCCGAATTGTAGCCGAGGATCGGCGGGATGGCAGCGTTGGGCAATGGCTCACGGCGGCGCCCGTCGATGCTGGGTGCGCTGGGTGTGCTGCTTGCCTTTGTGACGTTTGTGCAAGGAGACAACTTCCACTATGGTCATATCAGCTGGAAACAGTGCATGGATACTACAAGTGTGGAGGGGGGGTCGTTCGGTTTCGAGGATGTCCTGTTCCCAGAGGTGTGCACCACCAGCGTGGGTGGTCAAGGTCGCGCAGGGCTCGGTCCACGGTCGTTCGGCTTCACGATTGAAGCTGCATGGCCTGTCGATAACACGGAGCAGTCTATGCTTTCCGATCCGAACTCAGAGATCGCGGCGTGGAAGAGCGGCGATTGCTTCAACTACCCACCTGGAGGGCAGCGCGGTTGCGTTCTGACGCTTGGTGAGGGGCTGCTGCAAACCAACAAGCGTGTGATTGGGTACAAAAAGGGACGTGGGCAGAGAGCGTACGTGCCAAACAATGGTCCCAATGTGAATACGAAGGGTGAGCTGGTGGCAGATGGTGGTGGATACAAGTTCGTGATCACTGGGATGGACGCTGACGAGAAGTACGTCTTCGCGCGGTTCTCGTTCCAGCTTGACTTTGTAGAGGACGGTGACTACACAGTCTATTTTGAAGGCTGCTGCCGGCCTGGTGAGCTGAAGAACAACGCCAAGATTGTTTTCCACCTTCGCTCAGAGGTGCGAGTGTCAGCAGCGAACTACATGCAGTACCCGCTTGCATCATTCCACTTCCGTATGCCAGAGTACGTTGAGCTGAAGCACCAGGGTATCGGCGCATGCACGCCGTTAAATTGCGGTAATTCGGATTGTTCAACGCAATTCAAGGTTCAGGGCTATCACCCGCAGGACCGCTTCCACAGGTCGACGAGGATGCGCCTCGGCGACGCCTTCGAACAGGGCCGTTACAAATGCTACCGGCACCAGATCGAGACCAACCCGAACACGCCGTTTGTCCTCTCTTCTGGGAAGTGTCCAAGCACGGTGGATACTACGCTGCAGTTCGGAAATCCTCCGTTGAGCTTCGTGGCACCAGACAAGACTCTCGTGGTTAACGACAATACCGGCGCTGGCGGCGAAGCTGGTGTGATTCGCTTCACGGTGCGCACGACTGGCTCATACCAGATGACCATCATGTCTGAGACTCCCGTTGATGATGGCACTGGCGACAAGCTTCTCAACGTGCTGGATGTGACTGCCCTCCCAGAGAACTTCCCCGGGTCCTCGTTGGTCAGCTCTTGAGGGCTTGGTGCATCTGGCACATGTCTGACTCGTGTGGTCCGCGTTTTAGGTGATTGTTAAGGTGACACAATTCATCGATTCGGACCAGCCGCTCAACACTTATGACCCGGCTATTCTCGCGTTCCAGCCTTGGCGCTTCAACCCCATCTCGATTGAGTGCGGGTCTGGAGGCAAGGGGCTCTTCACCATCGGCGACTCTGTGCAGAACTCGCTCTCGATCCGAGTGACGGACCCCGACAGCCTGGCGCGGAGCACCGTTTGTACGCGCAACATACCGCAGGAGCTCCAGTGGATAGCGCCGTCATTGCCCTTGGCTCAGGGCATGCAGATGGTGAATTTCACCAACATCGCCGAGGCCAAGGCAGAGAGCAAGCTCACCTGGGTTCCGGTCTGTGAGAAACGCTCGCAGCTAGGGCTTTTCATGTTCTGCTTTACCGGTAAGGATGATTTCACGGGTTCCAGTTTTCAGCCTGCGCGCACGATACCATCGGTTTACATGCCGACGGAAGAGATATGGGGCGGCACAACAAACCAGCCTTACAATCCTTCCTGCTTGTTCATCAACGTGAATCCGCCGCGGCCGAATCCGCCTCCTCACGTGAGTGCACAGAGTCCTCCGGGGACTGGTACAGTCTTTTCTACGGCCTGCTTCAAGGATGTATGTGGATGCTGCAGCACACTTCCTTGCGCCTGCTCAAATGTGAAGCCATGCTTGAAAGACATGTCAGCGATTGGTGAGCAGTGGGAGATTAGGGTGATTGCCGACGCAGAGAACGATTTCTTCCCTCTGGATGTGCGCATCGTCTACTATCTCGACATGGATGACGATGTGGTTGGCGTTGAGCTTCCACGCAACCCTGACACTGTGGCATCGCACTATGTGCCGTCGGGTGTCGGCTCCGGTATTGTGAAGCTCTTCGAGGTCGGACCGAAACAGATTGGTGCGAATGGTGTGGTGTCACGGAATGTCAAGTTCCTCATCCCTGAAGACCCGCAGCTAACGCTGGGCACGCGGTCGCTACGCCTTTGCTATCGTGCGAACCAAACTGCGGTTGGGGTGGACGCAGCAGCGTGGCGGGAGGTGCACGGCGAAGAACCCGTCCAGGAGACTTGCGAATACTGCGTCAAGGTCAACATTGTGCGCGAGCCCAAATTCCTTGGTTTAGTGGGAACTGGGGAATTTCCGGTTGTTCACTATGTCGAGGTCGGAAAGCCTGAGGTCCTTCATCTGGAGGGCATCAACTCTGGAGCGGGATCAATCGAAATTTACGTGCTTTCGGACCCAGGAGCGCCCGACGGTACAGTGCTAACGGACGGGGTGATGGGTTCGAACGGTATACTGGTTCGCGACCTGATATACACTCCCAAGATTGGCCAAGAGGGCTTCACATATCTGGCGTGCCTAGTCGTGGTGAACTCGGAGGGGCTCCGGTCTGCAAGCAACTGCCACAAGTTCATTGTGCAAAAGACTTCGATTTCGTGGGCACGCACGACTCCTTGCCCCTGGAAGTCGCTGGACCCAGGTGTGACAATCTGTTCGTCAACGGGGTACCAGGTTGTTGCGGTGGGTTGCAAGAACACGTATGCCATCGAGGCAGACACCGGCGCTACAGCGACCTCACCGGGTCTGTACGACGTCAAGCTTTACATGGTCGAAGCTCCGAAGTGCGAGAATTGCGTCTTCTCAGATAAGGACATCTTCCTTGAGACGAGTATTGCCGTGTACAGGTGCAATGAGCTGGGCGCGAACGCCACGGGGGCGTGCTGCGGGAATGGGGTGTGCGACGGTGCGGAGACAGGGATGAATTGTCCCGGAGATTGCCCTCCGGATGATGCGTCCCTTGTAATCTCGGACACAGATAGTTTCAAGGGGACCTTCACGTTCACGGCGATGCGGCATCAGCAGGGCCGCAAGCTGCTCACATGTATCGGTGGGACAACTGACGTAGCGGGCACACAAGTTTTCAACGAGCATCGTGGTGGTGTCGAAGGGCCGTCTCTCTGCATCCTGTTTGACGTGCAGAGCTGCCGTTACTGCGTGCCTGCGGGGGCGACGCTAAAGAGCGTGGCACGACACTATCTGCTGAACATCAATTGGCTGCGGTTGTACAACAACAATCCCGATGTTAGCAACCCCGACATGCTGCTCACGGAGCGCGAGATCGTTGTCGGGCCGCTGTACTCGGTACAGCCGGGTGACACTCTGCTGAGCATTGCGGCAAGCACACGAACAACTGTGCGCTCGCTAGTGGAGAATAATCCAACCATCGGGGCCGACTCGCTCATCGTTCCGGGCGACAAGGTTTGCGTTCTTCTCTGTTCCAACGCGCCGAACTGATGTCGCAGCTCCAGTAGAGAGAGGAGAGAGGAGGGTTGGAACAGAAAATTCTTTTCTGTTTGAACGTGGGGACTGTACCTTGAGGACTGAGTGGCAAAGGGGCTTTCGTTGTGTGATCGAGCGTTGGGGATGCGGTGCGGAAATGTTGGCATCCGCAATGAACAAGCAGCAGAACAAGCCCGAAAAAAACATGTGTGACTTTCGAAAGAAATTCCATTTAAAAACTAAAAACACTGAACCTAGCAGACGAGTAGCGCACTCTTCGCGTTGAAGAGGCGCTGTCAGCGGGCAGTCTTCAGTAGGGCATAGCCGGCCCACGACGGCGGTGCTCAACTCTCAGTCGGCGGCCCTCAATCTGAAGGCCATTCATACCCTCTACGGCGTTGGATGCACTTTGCACGTTGTCGAACTGAATCATCCCCACGCCCTTGGAGAGCCCTGATGGGTCGCGCATGACGCTGGAGTTGACAACCGTTCCAAAAGGCGCAAAACACTGGGCCAGCTGCTCCTCACCCCATGCGATCGGCATTCCATGTACCGAAATCCCGCTTGAGTCCGAAGTGCCGGCAGGCCCGCTTCCCATCATTGCACCACGTCCGCCACGCATGCCGCCGCCGCCCCGCGGTGACCCGATCGCTCCGATGCCCCCACGGATGCCCCCCCTCTGAGGCGAGCCGAAGCCGCCACGGTTCATCCCACCACCCATCTGCGCCATCCGCATCTGCTGCTGCTGCATCATCAACATCTGTTGTTGCTGCTGCATCATCAGCATCTGCTGCTGCATCATCATTGGGCTCATGCCCATGCCCATGCCCATGTTCCCCATGCCCATGTTCCCCATGCCCATGTTCCCCATGCCCATGCCCATGTTCCCCATGCCACGCATGCCCATCTGATTGTTCATCATGTTTCCTCCCTGATTACCACGATCCTTTTTGTCCTGGTCAGCCCACTTCACAACCAATGGCTGCGACGAGCCTTCCATCGTCAGCTTGCCATGCAAACCATCAATCGCGGCCACAGCCTCCTTCTTGGTGGTGAAGCGCACGAAGGCACTTCCATTGAAGGCCTTGGTTTGCTTGTCCTTGATGAGGAACACCTCTTCAATGTTGCCAAATGGCTTTACCATCTTCTCGATATCCTCTTTCGTCGAGGTCTTGGCAATCATGCTCACAAATAGCTTGGCGTCCAGTCTCTCCTGCTCCCCTTTAGCATATGATAGCTGAAGAAAGTTGGTCATTCCGGGCATCTGATGCTTTCCGGAAAGTTGGCTGATGGCTTTGTCCGCATCCTTCTTGTTCGACAACAGGATGAAAGCACACCCTGCAATCGCTCCGCACAGTCTGCGCGCGCACACGACATCCACATATCAAGCTCTGTCAATCTCTGCCCGCCGAAGCGAGGCAGATTTGATTTGCTTCCATGACTCACAGGCACAACCTCGCTGATAGCCAAGAAGAACAGAGGCCTACCAGGACACAGGGGTACATAACAAATCAATGATTAGAGAGACATATTGCAATACTGAGAACCCCCGAATCTCGGGTGAGGCGAAGGGTCTGATCGACAGACGTGAGATCTGGGCACGTTGCATACCAGTTGCACATCACATGATCCGCGGCACCCGGCGAACAAAGATAAGCTCTTCGGAACGATGCCAGGCGAGAGCGTGCCAGCCGCGAGCTAGAACCGCGCCGCAGTGGCGCACAGGAGGGCCATAAAGGCCACCACCCGAGAGTTCCCGCAAACTGCAAGAGGCTCGCCAACATCCCTGCGGCGCAGCTCTGCCAGCACCAACTCGCCAGGCACGGCCCGAGAGCCCCTCGCGAATGCCTCAGGGCATGGTATGACCAGTCAGCTCCACAGTGTGCCGCTGAGATTCGACACAGCTCGTTTCCAGGATTGCCTCGCCCCCGTGGGGCGCTGCCCAGTCGTTTCCCCCCTCTTGCCACCGGCCCGACACAACGCTGGGGCAGGGAACTCTCGGCCAGACCAGGCCCGATCGGATTGAACGGGTCACACGGTCGTGGTGCGTGCGCACAACGCGCGCGCCCGGCGAACCGTGTCCACGTCGGACCGCTCACACCGTCCCCTCACCATGCCGGAACGCTCGAACTCAAGGAGGGATGTGGTCTGTTTGTGAGGTGGGTTCTGCATACCTTTCGACTTCTTCGACTGCTTGTCTTCAATGATCTTCACCTCCACAACTTTGCCATACTGTATTTGGATGAAAAACATTGCTTCAGCCTTCACGTCAGTCTCAAGCGGCGCGTAGCGTTCACTGCCACCCTTGTCTTCCTTCAGTACTTTTTTGTCGGTGGAATACCTTCTGGAAAAGGGTGGTAAGATCCGCAACTGTACTATCCCTGCTCCAAGGTCAAAACGTCACACGCAGCAAACGATATGGGCCACAATTGCATGTTCACACATGGTGAAGTCACCAAATTGGAGGCAATCTGAATTCATACCGTCCGCACTGCCCAACGAAGATCTTCACGCTCCCCGCAGGCCGTGCCGCCTTCTCCTTCTTTTCTTTTTTCTTTCCATCCTTGCCTTCCTTGACGCCCTCCTTGTCTTCCTGGAGACCTTCAGCGGGTGCCTCCCCTTCGGCTGCCGCTGCCTCAGTCTCTTCTGCCTCCTCTTGCGCCTCTGCCTCCACCTGCTCCGCAGACATCTCCTCGGAAGTAACCGTCGCAGGGGCAGCAGCAGAGGTTTCTCCTGCCGCAGTTACTTCCACCGTCCCAGCGTCTACCACTGGCGAGGGGCCCCCCTCCTTTGCCTGTTCTTCCGCCATGGAAAGTCCTTTCTCATCAAAAACGTGCAGAATCGTCCTGGAAACCAACGTTGGAGCCTGACGTCCACTTTGGTCAAACATCGTCTATCCAAAAGTGGATTTTAGCAATTGTGGCACACACATGTGTCCTTAAATCTGCCCAGTCCCCGCAAACATTGAGCGCCGAAAGGCTTTGAAGCGTGATCCGCCCACTCTCGCTGGCGACACCGCGGTGACAACCTGCTCCACAGTTGGAAACGTGATGAGCTTGCTGCTTCTCGCAGCAATTCTACTTGGGGTCGACGATGGGAAGGTCCTCTCAGCGGTGCCAGCGTCTCTTGCAGCCCCCCTGACGCAGACGATGGGATCGCTGGGTATCCCCGGATCCTGGTATGAGCAACATTGCTTCCGGAAGTCGGGCGTGCAGCTGTGGGGCGATGTCTATGGTCAAGGCTGTCATATAAGCGCGCTGCATACTCCCAGGATGCTGCTCCCTGCGATGCGCCTAAGGGGAGGAAAGCTGCTTGCTGGCGCTGAGGAGGAGAGTGCGAGAATGAGTTCCCCGAGTGCGGCAAAGAGGAAGAAACCAGAAAAGGGAAGGCCCAAGAATCCGAACCTCTTCAGCGAACGGAAAGCCGGGTTGTCGCGCGGTGGTGATATCTCGAAGCTGCCAGAAAGCGTACAGCAGAAGATTTTAAAGAAGCGCACAATGCGAGCAAAACCTGCGAGAGACCCGGAGGGAAAGGAGAGCAGGGCAGAGAAAACAGAGCTGCGCCGAAAGCGCAAGGAGAAGGTATCCCAGTGCCACTTCATCTAGGCTCATTTGGGTTATGGCAGGTTCAAACCTGCAGGGCTGACTCTCGCTGGGGCGATCAGGTGCGAGCAGCGAGACGGATTGAGGTCAAAAAGGCAAGGGTGCATCGACAGAAGGCCATGGAGGGGGCAGGAACGGAGAAAAGGAAAAAGCTGGAATCAGAGGGCGCAAAGTTCGAAACCTTGCATACAAGAAAGTCTGCGGCGGTAATGAGCGCAGAGGGGTTCAACGAGTCTGAGACGACAGACGGAGAGAGCCAAACGGCAAGAGGAGCGGATGGAGCGTCCTTAATTCGTGATGTGCTGCGAAAGGAGTTGCAATTACGGGCACGTGAGGCGCTGGTGAGGCCGCTGTGGGACCCTGAGGGAAAGGGACGGGACCTGGCTGCGAAGAGCCCCGAAAAGCGGGTGCGAGCCGAAGCGAGCCTGCTTCGAGCGGTGCGTGCGGCTTCTGCGGAAGGGGAGTCGGGACGGGCTGAGGTGGACCAAATTGTGGAACGTCTGGTGCGTGGTCTCGCATCCTCGCGGGATATGGCCGGCGAGGGCTTCGCTTCGGCTTTGGCTCGGTTGCTCCGTGACACCTCGCTGCCATCCACCCCAGCCGGGGCCGCAAGGACCTCCGCAGGGGCGAGAGTATTGGACCTCCTCGACCGGTCGATATCCCCATTCCCTGCCTTCCCTGCCTTCCCTGCCTTCCCTGCCAGAACTGCGCATGCGCCAGTAGCGCGCCGACGACACCCTCATACGCTTCCCTCGCACAGACACCTGGAGCTGGCTGGTGCTGTCAAGCGGCTGGGACACCGAGAGGCACGGTGGGTCGCAGTGGGCAACGTGCTTGGGGTGCGTGCCCTTCTTGGGCATAGGGGTGACTTTGCAGCGGGCGGAACGTGTCAGGATCTCGGGCTCCTCGCCAGCAACGGCTCAGATTTTTCGTTGGCGTGTCGAGCCGCTACACGTGTCATTGTCGCAATGCGGGCGTTGGGATGGCGGCGACCTGTTGCTCTCCACGCACTCTCGTTGCTTTCGACACTCATCCGCTGCATTTCGCCAAAGGAACTCGAGAAACACGTCCTTCCGAGAGTTGCAAAATATTTGGGTCCGCCTTGCTCGGACTCCGCCGCTTCAGGGCGTGGCTCTGCGGACCCAGGTCTTGTACATGTGCTTTTACTTTTCCAGCAGCGGGGCATCGCCGTGCCCACGGAAGTCTCGGCAGGAAAAGTTTCAGCTGGCAGCGCCCTTGCAGCAGCGTGGAGCAATTTCCCACTTCTTTACGAGGCATCGAGCGCTGCGCGTCTAGCTCCGATTCTGGTTCTTGCAGGGACGCCAGCCTCTGTGCCTCGGGAGGGTTCCGAGGTGCAAACAGACGAAGCTGCAACGAGAACCGCATTGCTCCACCCTATATGGCGCACGGCTTTTCAGCAGCTGGCCGCCGGACATCATGCGCGAGGAGACGGCGCAGAGGTGTTGGCTGTTATCTGGAAGGATGCTGTGGAGGCCCTTCCAGTGGCGGCGAAGCTCAAGGTAAAGTATCAGCTCATATTTTCTCTCAGCTTGTATCCTCTGGGAGTTTTGGCATCGACACAGAATTTGGTGTGAACGAAAAGGTGGCCATGCTGCAACACTTATTGCAGCGCGGACGCGGCAGGCTGCCAGCATCGCGTGGAAAGAGCTTCCATCTGATCTGCTTCCACTCGCACTGACGCCCAACCTCGCGGCTCTTGTCCTTACTACTCTTTCAAAGAGCGCCACACGTCGCACAACCAAGACCGTCGCGGCCCCAGCACAAGGCGGGGGTGCGCGCGCACGTGCTTCCGCATGGACGCTAGTCGAAGCGGTTGAAGAGCGTCTCTTGCGCGGAGATCTGAGTGCTGATGCCGCGGCAGAAAACGTGCGAATGCTCAGCCACGTGGCGCTGGCGTTCGACTCGCGAAGTGGGACCCGGCTTTTGTCCGCGCACTGGGCGCGCGTCACTCCAGACTTGGCAGAGGACTTCTGCCGAAAGCTCGCTGCTGACTTCGCACGGCCGCCCGCTTCTGTTTGCACCGCTGGGCATGAGCTCGTGGAGCGGCATCGGCGCGAGTGTCTGGATGTTCTCTGTGCTCTAACCATCCAGAGGGGCGTTGCTTCACACACCGAACGTGTTGCGGACGGAAGGGAAGGTCCTAACGCTGCAGATCACATCTTCAGACAGCGTGTTCGTTTGGAGACTTTGCTCGCACGCAGCGCCTTCTTCGAGGTTGCAGGGCGCGCAGAGGCTGCACGCCGCGCCGCAACCAAGGACCCATGGGAATGGGGGCCCTCAGTCCCACTATCGGTGCAACACGTCCTTTCTTGCCTCGTTTGGCTGTTGCAACTGCTAGAGAATGAAAGCTACCTCACTTCTTTCGTTTCTCCCTGATTTTTCATCTGAAGGAATACCTGAATGTTTTTCAGGCTGGGATACGAGAACATGCATCCAAGAAACTGTTTGCTCTGATTGGCAAGGTGCTTATGGCCCTTGTACCTCGAAATTCGAGAGGTGCAAAATCGCTGGACCGCTACTGATGCAAAACCTAAACTCTATACCGTCCTGTGCATAGCAGGCACGCACACACAAGCAAGTACATGAGGGATCCTTTGATGCAGCCAGCGATGGAGGGGATTCTTTTGGTAGGTCTCTTGCTTGGGAGGTCAATGAGCTATGCGATAGGATGCTGGCTTCAGAGGGCCTCCGAGAGGTGCGGCCACTGGACTCGCGGGCGCTTGGTGTGCGGGCAGAGATGAGGAACCTTGCAGAAGTGAGCGGGCATCAAAGCGAGGCAGAGGTTTCTATGGCGCGTGGCAACACCGAGGCCATACGATCATTGCTGGGGTGGACCTCCCAGCCCTGAATAGAACACGCAAGTGTAATGTGGCTCACTGGTAGTCGGCGAGGTCTGAATGGTGCATCGTAGATACTTCGTGTGCAAGAATTGAGGTCGCGCAATGTCTAATTCGGTGGCGCTTGGGCTAAATGCAGGATGGTGGCACTGATGCAACTCCAGAATCCTCAAGAGATTTCGCCAATCGCAGAAGCCCTTGCCCAGGAGTGCGCTCGTGCACTACTCGGGGGTGGGAAGCACGGCAGTGCAGAAGAGGTGACGGCAGGCGAGGACGCTGTGGTCGGTATGGCACTGTTGCTGATCGGGCATGACTCGGCCCCGCTTCGTTCAGTGGCGATCGCCACTGTGCGGGCACTGGACAAAGACCCACGGACAGGAAATGGGACCCTGGAGAGGCTGTTGGACGTACTGGAAACAGGGCAGCCACTGCGTGTGGCGGAGGACTCCGAGGAGCTTGAGGGCTACCTTGGCCCCCAGGGGTTCAGCGGAGTTGCGGAGGTGGATGACGAAACTTCATCGGTAGATGTAAAACTTTCTGTGCCAAGCGAGGCAGGCTCAAACGCTTTGAAAGAGAGACATGCTGCTGCCGACGTTAACAGAACGATGCAAAGAGTGGGATCTGGGGTGTATATGCATGATAGTACCGAGGGTCACTCCAACACAGTGCGACTCTCGCAGGTGCCTTCTCGATCCAATCTGTTGAACACTTCTCGTCCCGCGCTTACCCTTGTTCACAACTGAACGATGGTGCCGCAAAGGTGGACTCACATGAGCTCTCGGACTTTGATCGTCGAGCGGCGGCCGCTATCAAGCTCAGGCGTACTGCTGGTGAAGCGGCAGCAGCGGAATTGCAGGTACGGGTGCGGTCAGTCGACCTCATCGAGGCTTGGGCGCGGCACCACCAACAGGATGTTCGCACAATGTTGCATGTCGTTGCACAGCTGCTCCGTCATCTCGCCGCACTCTATTCGCAGAGCCTCAAGCATTCACTGTCTGTAGGCCTCCACGACCGGTACGCCCAAAGCCACATTTGTGGCACCGTGCAACCGCATCCCGGCGTTAGAGACCCCGAGCGCCGACATGTGCGACCTTTGAAGGACGGTGTTTCCTCCGTGAACAGCCTCTGCTCTGTACTTCGAAGACAGAAAGGTATCTGTGGTCGAGCTGCTATGTCCATCTTGCGCAATGCAACACGCGCAGACACGGCTTTGGCAAGGGAAACATCGCGCGAGGCTGCCGAGGTGTGGGTGGAGGAGTTCGCTGAGCATGTGCGGAACAGCAAAACGCAAGACGCGCGGCAAGCGGGAACCTCTGCACTCCTTTTCACGCTGGCAGCAGTGGCACCTGAGGATGCGCCTCGTGCAGCAGAGGCGCTCAACTCGACACTGCAAATGTTGTTGCACTCACGGAAGGGTTCTGTCGGCGTTGCGCCCCTTCGAGCAACCCTCGAGAAATACCCACATATCGCACTTGCGCTGCTCCCCGAACTGATTCGCGGCTGCGCCTCTGCTCGCTCGCCTTTTGTCCAGGCAGCCGCCGACCCTTGGCCCTGTTGTTGATTTTGCCCCGCGTGTACAGCGAGCCGGGTGCGGGGCCGAGAGGGGAAGGCGTGGAATCGATTCTCTCATTTGAAGTCATTGTTTTTCTGATCTGTCATGGCATCACGCAGGTGGATGCAGCTGACCTCCTTTTGGCAGTGCTGGTCGCACGAGAGGCCCTGGCGCGCGAAGCGCACGGAGAGAACGTTTCGCGTGCCATCCTAGCGGCGCAGGGGGGCGCACGAGAACTCGGCCGTGTGCTTGGCGCACTCCGCCTCATGACCTCGACCCTACCCAAGCGGCGCCTCGAAGTAGTCTCACGCTGCGTGCGCGCTCTGGCTCAACACCTTGCCGCATACCCACCGGCGCCCGCTGCAGCGTGTCGCAAGAGAGGCCACGCGCAGCGTGCCGCGTCGGTAGATTCTGCGGGACCGAATGGAGAGAGTGACCCTTGGCTGCGCGAGCTGCGCGAGGGGCTGCAGGGGGCGGCAGCTCAAGCAGCCGCGAGCGGCGAAAAGCAGCGACCGCTGGCGCAGAACCCGCTTTCCCCACTGATGGTAATGATCGACAGCCTCGAGACACCTTCGACGCAAAAGCAAAAGCGAAACGCGTCGTGAAAGAACAAAAGGAGATCCTTGTAATTATAAAGATTATTTTGTTTCGTCGACGGCAGTTGACCTGAATGGAGGTCTTATCTAATGATAGCGTACAGATCCTGATGCTGGAAATGCTCTGGACCCCAACGATAATCGAAACCGTGAAAGGAACAGTGGAAGAGGATTTGTCCGCCCGCATTCAAGGTTCATGGAGCGCGGTCCCCGCCATGACGTGTGCCACCCTCTCGTACGCTGCCTCAAGTACCTGCGCCCGGCATATCGCGCCCAGAGGTTAGCAAGGTTAACTCACCAGGTCGCCAGGGCTTACTGCAGCGGAATCCTTGTTGGCTTGCGAGGGTTCCAGAGCAGGAAGGGAGCAGAGGCTATCACCTCCGCATCTTTGTTCGCACAGGCGAGATTTAAAAGGTGGAACAACTGGTAGATGGCGCGACGCTCCGCATGACCCTCGGCACGAGGAAGAACCTTGTGGTAGGCCTCGAAGAACGCAGCACTGTGGCGCCGCGCCGCTCGCTACTCGTTAGAGACAGTGGTCTTCATGATCTCGGAAAGCATTCCAGTGCGGCAGGTCACCCGGGTGGCTGCCGGCTCGCGAATGTGCCACCAGTCGGAAATCCT
>Ga0115567_10001256_pt1 | contig 25517 bp, 22 predicted proteins | sample COGITO_mtgs_1204_2_FD_88679 | JGI IMG/M metagenome (GOLD analysis project Ga0115567, IMG submission 88679) | Pelagic marine microbial communities from North Sea - COGITO_mtgs_120412 | ecosystem: Environmental > Aquatic > Marine > Epipelagic | place: Germany:Helgoland, sampling site Kabeltonne... | reverse complement strand
TGAAATAACTGATTTAATTGGGCTACAGAAAGTGATTTTTAATATAAAAATCACAATATTAACCGAGGCCCAATTTGCAGTTAAAAAATATCATTAGGTATTTTGTTGAGCATTGCCAATAATTGGCAGTGCTTTACATCAAGACCCGTAAAAATCATTCTCATTAATTTTGCCTCTGTAAAGTTACCCTGACCGTCAAATGATCTAATGTCTAGGGTGACATCGCAATCTAACAGTTTTGATATTGGATATTTTAATTTTGCATCCATTGCCGCTTTTTCGAAGTCTAGACTGTTCATGCTTTTGACTTAGGCATCTAAACTGATTTCAGATTTAGTGATTTTGACCCCGTCACCTTCTTCTACTAAGGTAAGCTCGGCTATATTTAAGTTGATTCACTTTGAGCTTTCAACGTTATTGAGAAAGTCATTTAGTCATTCTTTAAGTAGAAGAAGATCTTTTTCGAGTTGCTCTAACCCACGCTTGAAGTGAATATTTACTTTGTCCTCTTTGCTTGTTTTGTAATAACTTCAAGATGCAGTAAAGAAGTTGTAAATATTTCAAATCAATTGAAACTTGATAAAATTTGGATTTGTCTTTGAATTTTAAGCCATTAGATAGCCATTAGTTTTTCTAATCTTAGGTGCTCAAAAAATGTACGTTGCATGTTACTTGAACTATCAATAGAATCCGCGCCCTGTTTATCACCATTGAATATGTTTGTGGCTTTTTTTAGGGCTACCAGCATTACGTTAATTATTGAAGTTGTTGTAGAAAAATGGACAAGTTAGAGTTTATACAAATACGTCGTTTTATCCTTAGATTGGGTAAAATGTTGCACAAATACGGTTCACCATCATTTCGTTTGGAAGCGTACTTAACTGAAATTGCGACACATTTTGGCCTGCATGCCTCTTTTAACTCTACACCTACCACTTTAACTATCGTGCTGTGGAGTGATCACCATGAAGATGAATATAATCACTCTGCGCGTATGCAGCCTGGTGAGCTGGATATGAATTCTTTGTCTCGTACTGACGAATTAGCTCATGAGTTGCTGTCTGGTAATATCTCACTTACACAAGCCAATAAACAATTGGTCGAGATTGAGGCCATGCCCAGTCCTTATGGTAAGAGTCTAACGGGTGTTGCTTTTGGCATGTCCACCAGCGCATTCTCTATGTTGATGGGCGCCGGTTGGTCAGAAATTATCTATTCTGGTTTGCTGGGTTTGATGGTGTATTTTTGGACACTTTGGGCCCTTAAATCAAAACGCGTTAATTTGATGTTAGAGCCAGTGGCTTCTTTTACGGTAGGTTTTGTGGTCTGCGCAATTAACCATTATTCATCGTCAGGATTGAATATCTGGCTGATCATTCTTTCGTCCTTAATCATATTAGTGCCGGGTTTGTCATTGACCATGGGGTTGGCTGAATTATCGTCACGGAATATGGTTTCGGGTACCGTTAGGGTAATGGATGCCTGCATGCAGTTATTCAAACTGTACTTTGGGGCTTTTTTAGGGGTGAGCTTAGGCTACCAATTATTTGGTCAACAAGAGTTGGCATTAGCAGTGACTTTACCTTTTTGGGTCAACTGGTTAGGTGTGCTCATGCTTAGCATTGGTCTGGTTGCTATATTTCGTACGCGTATGAAACATGTGCCTTGGGCTGTCGCTTCTACCTTTATAGCGTACGGGGCATCAACTTGGAGCTCTGGCTTTCTTGAAAACGGACTGGGCGCCTTTGTGGGCGCATTTGCACTGGGCGTGTTTGCCAATATGTTTTCACGTATTGCTAATGCTCCTTCTACCATAGTGGCGATGCACGGTTTAATTGTGCTGGTGCCAGGTTCAAAAACCTATATTGGACTTAATTCCTTTATTTCAGGTCAAGATATTATCAAAACCGACCATATTGGTCAGGAAACCTTCTTGATCTTGATGTCGCTGGTGGCAGGGTTAATCTTTGCTAACGTGGTGATGCCTACCAGAAAAGCGCTGTAGCAATAGGTGAATTTCTTTATTCTAAAACACTAAAAAAGTCTCTATGCACTTGGAGTTATATTGTCTAAATTACGTATGGATTTTGAAATAAGCAGTTACGGTATTTATGAAAACTGGGATGAAAAAAGTAAAAACCTGCCCAAAATTAAAACCTTTACTACCCATATTCCTGCTCAAGTAGAAATTGAATTTGGTTTTATTCTTAAGGCTAAAAAGGCCAAAGGAAAACGCTTAGATTGGACTATTTTTCATCCTGATGTGCTTGATGAAAATGGTCAAATCATGCCGCCATTCGAAGGGGTGGTGTATGTTAGAAATAATGATTGGGAATTTTATTTAGGTGACTCAGTGTGGGCGCCCATCCAAGATAAAGTCGGAGATTGGCGTATGCTGATTGAGTGCGATGGGAAAGTTATTGCACAAAAAACCTTTAGTGTGTTGATTGAACACGGAGATGGTGAGATCCAGTTTTGGAAAAAAAGAGGGTATTAATATTATACCTTGGTAACCCCATTTCTTATTATGATGATTAGAGCCATAACTTTTTACTCCTAGATTTTAGAGTGAGATAGTGTAGTTTGAGTATCTCGTTTAAAACGATTAAAGGTCAATAAAGGCGATATTTATTCGATTTTATACATGTTGGGTTATCTGATTTGTGTCAGTATCATCAGCCTGTTTATTAGTGTTGATAATTTTATTTATCGTCACTTGTTGTTAAAACGAACTAGGACTTCTGTTGCATGAAACCGCTTTATACTTTTTTATTTATTCTTTTTATACTCCCCTTTATTTCTACTGCAGTATTTGCCCTTGAACAAAGTGACTTTGAAAACAAAGCCAAAAAAGCCTTTGTGCCGAAACACCAAGGCGACCGAGAAGGTCATGATATGCAAGAAGTGGTACCCCAAGAGTTGATCCCCGAAGCGCCTATCTTGTCGCTCACAGATGCTCTTAAAACGATCAAAGTACATTCTGATTTTGAGTTAGAGGTGGTGGCATCAGAGCCTCTGATATTTGATCCTGTTTATGTTTTATATGACTCAGCCGGAAGACTCTGGGCCATTGAGATGACCACATTTATGCCAAACACACAAGGTGAAGGTGAGATGCAACACGAGAGCCAAATTGTAGTGTTAACCGACACCAACAATGACGGAAAAATGGATAAACGAGAGGTTGTTGTTGAAAAAATTGTATTGCCCAGAGCCTTAGCTTTTGTGGATAAAGGCATATTGTGGGCGGATATGGAAAAATTGTATTTTTCTGAATTGAATGAAAGTGCTGGGCACTTTACAGTCGTCAAAACTGAAGTGGTTGACTCAGAATACGCCAAAGGTGGCAATATAGAACATAAGCCAAATGGCATGTTGTTCAGTTTAGATAATTGGTATTACAACGCTCGTTCTAATGATCGCTACCGTGCCGTTCCACATCATTTTGATGTTCCTGTTGGCGCGGAAGAAATCTACAGAAATCGACACTGGAAAATGCTTCGCAGTAAGGTCGAATACCGAGGCCAATGGGGTATAAGCCAAGATGATTGGGGCAGACATTATTTTGGTGAAAATTTCACCCCTGTGGAAACCTCATCATTTTTAGGTAATTCATTAACACGTAACCCTAACTTCAAAGCCAGCAAAAAATTGTTAGCGAAACCGTTGGGCAATGCCTCAGTTAAACCTATTCGGGTCAATCCAGGCATTAACCGCGGCTATAATGAAGCGTTATATGATCAAGAGTTTAGGTTAAAAGAACACACAGCAGCCTGTGGTACTACCATTTATCGCGGTGATCAGTATCCTGAAAACTTTTATTTTACGGCGTTTCGAGCAGAGCCTGCGGGCAATCTGGTTAAGGCCACAAAACTAGTGGACAAGGCAGGTGTGGTTAGCGGTAACGATCTTTATTCACAGCAAGAGATTTTGGCATCTACAGATGAACGTTTTCGCCCGGTTAATTTTGCCAATGCCCCTGATGGAACAATCAATGTTGTGGATTTTTATCATGGAATTATTCAACATCGGGTATTTTTAACTACCTATTTAAGCGAGCAAATTAAGAGTCGTGATCTGCAACGAAATACACACAACGGACGTGTTTATCGATTGCTATACAAAAAAAACCAGCGCCAAGTTCCAGACTATTTAGCGGGTAAGTCACCTGTAGAGCTAGTCGCGTTTTTAAGTCACAGTAATGGTTGGCACCGCGACATGGCGCAACAATTATTGGTGATGAAACAAGATCTTTCGGTCGTTGAGCCACTTAAACATTTAGCCATTTCTAGTTTAGATAACAAAGTGAAAGTCAAAGCGTTGTGGACGCTAGAAGGACTCGGTGTGGTGGACTTTGACACCTTAGTTAACGTTGCTAAGCAAGCAGACGACAAAGTAAAACGTACACTATTTCGCTTAGCAGAGTCTTTACCCTTGGAAAATGCACAGGTAAAAGAATGGATTTCTCAACAAGTAAAAGTTGCGACCAACGAAACATTATCGAACTTGATGTTACTGACGGCCAGTCACAAAATGTGGTCAGACCTAACCTTGCTGATTAATCAATTTGGGTTAACAGATTTTGCGTTGAGCGGTTTAGTTAATAATGAACAAACTTATCTCGACGCTGCCTCAAAGGACTTATCGAGTGACAAAGTTGCCCGTATATCTGCACTCATTCAACATTCTGAAAATGAGGTGCTCACCTTGAGTCAATCAGTGCAACTAAGCTTTAATAGAGGTAAACAGTTGTACACAGGGAAGGTTGCTTGTTTTGGTTGTCATGGTAAAGATGGCACAGGCAACGTTGCAGTACCGCCACTGGATAACAGTGAATGGGTTACTGGAAACCAAGAAATCCTAGCCAAAATATTATTAAGGGGACTTGAAGGGCCAATAGAAGTGAAGGGCGTTTTATTTGATTCTGGTATGAGCATGCCTGGATTAGGAAATAACCCAAGGATCACCGATCAGGATGTGGCAGATGTAATGACCTATATACGTAACGCTTGGTCAAACAACAAGAAAACCACTAGTGGCGAAATTAAAGCGGAATTTATTTCAACAATACGTGACCAAATAAGTCATCGAAAAACCCCATTTAAAGCCAGCGACTTTAATAAACATCAGTAAAATTTATATTCCTATCATTATCAAGTCTGGGTTAATCATTTATTGACCCAGAATAGTTGCATATTTTTTCATTTTAATTCCATAAAAATAAAATTGGACAGGCCATTTTTTGTAATGTTATCTTCTTGTTAACATATTATGTGTCGCCAGCTAATCTATGATTTTAATTGATTGAATACGATTCAATTTTGTTGGAGCTGGCGTCGCACTGGTTCTTTTTTGTAGGCAAAATCTAAAGAACGAATAGAGTTGAAACTGTAAATCTATAACTAACATAGAGTTACAGTTTTTTTAGCAATGTTTGGTAACCTGAGATGAAAATGAATAAAGTATTTTTAGCAGGAAGCGTAATCGGTTTAGTTATGTCGCTGTCGGCATGTGTGAGTCAAAAAAATGAAAACTCGCAACCCGCAAAAAACTGGCAATCCTTAATTGGTCAGGACAATTTATCAGGTTGGGCCCAAGTTAATGGAGATGCCACGTATGAATTGCTAAATGGCGGCGTAATTCAAGGTACAGCGGTGACTAATTCACCCAACTCATTTTTGTGCTCTGAGCAACTTTACAGCGACTTTATCCTTGAATATGACTTTAAGTTAGACAAAACGTTGAATTCTGGAGTGCAGTTTAGAAGCCACCATTATGCAAATACTAATAACGGCAAAGTGTTCGGATATCAGTTGGAAATAGACCCAACAGATAGAGGCTGGACAGGCGGCGTTTATGAGGAAGGCGTGCGTGGCTGGTTACACCCGGTGATGGATGAAAACCAAGCAGGTAAAAAGGCCTATCAACATCGTCAATGGAATACCATCCGCTTAGAAGCCATTGGCAATCACATAAAAGCTTGGGTTAACGGAATTCCTACAGTCAATCTACAGGATGACCGCACTGCCCAAGGGCGGTTTTGTTTGCAAGTTCATGACATTGGCGACAATAAAGCGCTAGAAGGCGCAACGGTGCAGTGGAAAAACATGCGGATCTTAACCGATGATTTATCCCAAAATAGTCGCACGAGTCCACTGCCCCTGAAAAACAATGACAACAAGTTAACGCATTCTGAAATACAACGAGGCTGGCAGTTATTATTTGATGGTGAAACCAGCGATGGTTGGCGCGGTGCAAAATTAACTGAGTTCCCGGCGACAGGTTGGGAAATTAAAGATGGGATACTAACCATCCATGAATCAGGTGGCGGTGAGTCGAGTTCGGCTGGCGACATTGTCACCAAAGAAATGTTTGACGACTTTATGCTGTCGGTGGATTTTAAGATCACCGAAGGCGCAAATAGCGGCATCAAATACTACGTTGATACCGAGTTAAATAAAGGCGCAGGATCGTCTATCGGTCTTGAATATCAAATACTCGACGACTTACGCCATGCAGACGCCAAAAAAGGCAATCACCCAGGTAGTCGCAGCGTTTCTTCATTATACGATTTGATTAAAGCCGATCGCAATAAACAGCCTAAAGCCATTGGACAGTGGAACACGGCCACGATTTATTCAAAAAACAACCACGTAGAACATTGGCTAAATGGGCAAAAAGTATTGGAGTACACCCGAAAAAGTCCGGAATATCGTCAATTGGTGGCCGCCAGTAAATACGCAACATGGCCTAGGTTTGGTGAGTTAGACAAGGGTCATATTTTGCTACAAGATCATGGTAATACTGTGCATTTTAAAAACGTAAAAATCAAAAATTTTACCAAAGAATAAGGAACAGTTCATGAATTCTCGTAGAAATTTTATCAAAGGTGTGGGGGCAACAGCGGGATTATCTTTGTCTGCAGCGTCACTAAATTTAGGCGCAGCGGCGTCAAATAAAACCCTAAAAGCCGCATTGTTTGGAGTTCGTTCTAGAGGTAAAGCCCTTGCTCAAGGCATTTTCAACTGTAAAAATATTGAGCTGATTTACAACTGTGATGTTGATGATGACATCATCAAAGAACATAACGAATGGTGTCAAAAATCCTTTGGCATGGTGCCCAAAGTAGAAAAAGATTTTAGAAAAATACTCGCTGATAAAGAGGTGGATGTGGTGTTTATCGCCACCCCAGAGCATTGGCACACCCCCATGGCCATTTTAGCGATGAAAGCGGGTAAACATGTGTACGTTGAAAAACCTTGTTCCCATAACCCCCATGAAAACCAACTTATTGTTGCGGCTCAAAAGAAATACAAAAAGTTGGTGCAGATGGGCAATCAGCAACGTTCTGCGGTCACATCCATGGAAGGGGTAAAAGTCATTCAACAAGGTATTATTGGTGAAGCCTATTCGGGTAAGGCTTGGTATTCTAATAGTCGCGATACTATTGGCAACGGCAAGGAGATAGCTGTTCCTGCATCGCTAGACTGGGATTTGTGGCAAGGGCCTGCACCTAGAGAGCCTTACCGAGATAATATTCATCCCTACAATTGGCATTGGTTTACAACTTGGGGAACCGGTGAAATTCATAATAACGGCACCCACGAATTGGATATTTGCCGTTGGGCGCTGGGTGTCGATTCACCCACAAGAGTGACATCAACGGGTGGCCGTCATCATTATAAAACCGATGATTGGCAGTTTTCTGATACACAAGTTGTGAATTATGAATTTGATAAAGGGCAACACATCCGCTGGGAAGGATATAGTTGTAACGGTTTAGCGCAGTTTGACCGTGGACGTGGCGCCCTGATTCAAGGCACTAAAGGCAGCGCCATGTTAACCCGTGACGGCTCAGTATTTTATGACCTAAAAGGTAAAGTCATCAGAGAAGAGTCTGAAAGCGACAAAGCCAGTGCTACCGCAACTGCAGATACGGTTGGTTTTGATGGATTAACTGTGTCGCATATTCAAAATCTAACTAATGCCATACTAAACGGTGAAAAATTAAAATCACCTATTGATGATGCAAGCAAGTCAACGATGATGTGCCACTACGGTAATATTGCTCAGCAAGTGGGCCGGGGGATCGTGATCGATCCTAAGACTGGATATATTGTTGACGACAAAGAAGCCATGGCATATTGGCGTCGTGAATATGAGCCTGGTTGGGAACCCACGGTTTAACCTAATCTTAACAACAGTATGCTTTATGGATAGCGACAAAATTTTTGAGCGCCGGGTTACTGAAGATCACGTTGTTCACCGCGGCGTTCTTCTGGCACATCTAGAATTTCTTCAGACTCTGGGTGCATGGGCAATACATTTTGTGAGGTACGTACCATAGCTACATAATGGCTTTCATGGTCTTCTGGTTTTTCAACGATGCGAGAGCGAATGAGTTGCACGATGAGGATCAAACTAAATGTTGATAAAATTATCAAATAATAAGTGGGTAGTGCACCAGCGCCCATGTATTTTAGAGAAAATCCAGCAATAGTGGGTCCAATAAAAGAACCCAAACCATATATCATCAACAAGCTACTGGAACCTGCTACCAAATGATCTTTGTGTATTCGTTCCACAAGATGCACCACTGAAATAGGATAAATCGCTAACACTAGGCCGCAGAACATGGCCGATAGTCCGGTGATTAGTCCTCGTTCAACGGCGTAGTATTTGGCACACATAGCCATAGCTAAGGCCAGTATACTGCCCAGTATAAAAGTAACCAAAATGACACGTCGCCGATCCATGCGATCCGACCAGCGGCCTACAGGATATTGCAGCAAGGCTCCGCCGAGGATGGAAAGTGAGATAAAGGCAGCCAGTTCATTTTCGGTATAACCCAAACCGCTCACAAATAACGGTGTTAGACCCCAAAAAGGCCCCATGATCAATCCAGATACTAAGCAGCCTGTTACCGCAACAGGGGCGGCATCAAACACCTTGAAAATGCTCATAGATGGCATATCAACATTTAAGTTGGGCTGTTGTAACCTGGTCCAAGAAATCGGCATAATTGCAGCTGTGACAAGTAAGCTGGCTATAATAAATAAGGTAAAACCGGTGGCACTGTCGATAAGCAAAAGTTGTTGGGAAGCAGCAACGGCTAATAAGTTAATCAGGGTATATATGGAAAATACGCGGCTTCTGTAAGCGTCTTGAGTTTGTCCATTTAACCAACTTTCGACCACGGTATACATAGCAAAAACGCCAAAGCCAGTCACAAAGCGAATAATTAGCCAAGTGTAAGGAGAGATAAACAAGGTATACATTAGGGTGCAACAACCGAGCAAGGCCGTACAGAAAGTAAAGCAGCGGATGTGACCCATGCGTTTGATCATCTTCGACGCCATCAAAGTCGCCACAAAGGCACCCAAAAAATAAACTGAGGTGAGTAGGCCTAAAAATTGTCCTGAAAAACCCTCGGCAACGCCGCGCAGGATCAACAGTGTGCTGAGTAAACTATTGCCTAATAACAGCAAAAATATGGCCAAAAATAAGGCCATAATAGAAACAAGAATTGAACGCATGATGCTTCCATGACAGTTTGTATAAAGGTGGCGGGGGCAGTATGCCATGGGAGCAGTCTAAAACAATCTTTGTAGGCTTTAAGCTAGTTAAGTTTTAGTGTTTATTTCGTTTATAGCACTAAATTTGCAACAATAGGGTAGTGATCTGAGTAGATGCGGGTTTGTTTGGTTTTTAATACAGTAGCTGAGACTACAAGGTCGTGAGGATGACACCAAAATTTATCCAGTTTGAACAGTGGTAACTTAGTGGGAAAAGTTGGACCTAATTTGCACGCATTTAATTTTTTGCTGAGTTGCTTTAATGATTTTGGAAACAATTGCCACTCGTTGAAGTCTCCTGTTACCAACAATGGCGCATCTTCGAGCTTTTGAAGCTCATCAACCACTCGTTCTAATCGCTTAACCTGCTCAGTTCGTTCGTATTGTTTTAATCCTTTGTGGGTGTTTAATACTCTTAATTGTTGACCATGTACGTTAAACAACACAGATTGAATATTGCGTGGTTGGCGTGTGGCGACGCTCACATCGACTGAGCGTTTATTAATATGAGGGTGGCGCGATAATATAGCGTTTCCATACCAGCCGGTATCGGTTAACACTGTAGGTGAAGTAATAAAGTCAGAGAAATAATCAGCCAACAAATATTTGATTTGTTGGTCCTTATCAAGGCTAGGATCCCGAAGATCCATCTCTTGTAAACAAACAATATCTGCTTTACACGCTGCTAAAAATCTACCTATACGTTGATAGTCAAATTTTTTGTCGACCCCGATACCACTGTGAATATTGTAAGACATGACTTTTAATCTAATCGTTTTCTACTCCATTTATTACCTTAAACATAACTTACCTTGCAGTGGCTTCGCTGTCACCTTGTTGTTTATTTTGTTGTCTGTTCTGCCAAAGGTTAACCAGTTTTTGTGAGCCGTAGGCTAACAAGATCCATGCAAGTAAACCGCCGACCAAAAAGCCTATGTGTTTGGGCGTAGGATCTCGGAATATATCGGCAATTGAACCGCCGACCACAGCCTTGATAATCATGGGGGGAAACATTCCCAAAAACGTACCCAATAAAAAAGAAGTGATTTTTATTGAGGAAATGCCCGCCACTAAATTAACCAAACTAAAGGGCGCGATGGGTATCATGCGTATTATCGCTACTCCGAAAATACCGTTTTCTGCAAATTTCTTATCAATTTTGTTGATCCGCGGTCCAGCTAGACTTCGTAGTCCTTTATCGCCCATCAAATTACCAATTAAAAACAATACAGCAGTACTACACATAACCCCCGCCATGCCATAAAGAATGGCCCATGCCGGTCCAAATACGATAGCCACCGCCAAGGAAAGCACAGTAACAGGAAAGAACAGTAACCCCGCGACCACATAAATCCCGCAAACCGCTGGGAGCGCCCAAGGACTATTGCGTAAAGATTCTAAAAATGACTGTAGATAATCTTTGCTCATCCAGTCTACATGTTGACTGAGTAGGTAACCGCCACCTACTAATAACGCAATAATGGCCACGGCTATAGTAATTATTAGCGTTTGTTTACTTGGATTAGGCATATTAAAACTCTTCCCATTAGGTAATGTTAATGCTGGAATTAACGGTGATTGAGGATCTCCAAATGGCGTGATCAAAGCTTGCAAACTCTGGTCAGTAAAATTTTCGTCTTCGGATTCTTTAAGGCAATACCCGAATTTGTTTTTGCACTCCATGAGTTTGGCAAAGGTGTCTTCGCCATCAATCAACATTTGCACATCTTCTGCTGACCAACCTGAATGTTCGCTAATCAGGTCGTTTCGAAACCAAGCCACTTTTATTCTATGTTCCGGCTTTGACGACTCAAAAATTAAATCACATTCGGTATCCAGTGACATAGAGCGGTTACTGAGATTCGAAGAACCTATGACAAAATGTGAGTCGTCTATCACCATCACTTTTGCATGTATGCGTTTCTGAGTCGATAGACCTTCTTTATTCGTTGCCCCAGAGTAGGCCATCAACACGCGATTGGCTTGCACGCCATGTTCTAAAATTTTTTTAAAGTCAATCCTACCAGCCCAATAAGCCTCGCACTCAACTGTGCTTTCTGGCTGGTAAGAACTGAATAATAGAACGCGTAAACTCGGACATTCTTTGAGCCTTGTGTTGAGGGCTTCGGCAATTTCACCTCGGTTGGCAAATTGATTTTCAATATAGATAAAGTTTTCCGCTTTGCTTATTAGAGCCAGCAGCATTTTTCTGACTTCTTGAACTGGCTGGCAATCATCCATGAAGGGCACAGTCTGGGATAGGCCACACTGGATATTTTCAAATATGGGTTCGACACTTTGGGGCCAGCATTGCACAAGGGTATCAACTTCCTGATGTTGGCTAGGCTCTGGAATACGAGCATTTTCAGCAACTAATCGATTCCAACGCCAACGCGCCAATTTTGATAACTCAGCTACAATAGGGCCAGTTACTGCAACTTGTACATCGTGAAAAGGTCCATAGCTACCATCACCATCATCCCGCTCAGGCTCTACAATATGGTGCTCTCGTGTATCCCATCTGTGCACCGCTACGTCCATTCCGCCAGAGAATGCCAATTCGTCATCTATGATAACTATTTTTTGATGTTGACTTCCGCCCATAGGAATACTGCTATCTAGGAGGGTGTGAACGTTGTCAGGGGTTTTTTCATCCCACACTTCTTTAGCCCACACTTCACGCATGCCAAAAAATGCTAACGATGAATCCCAGCGCAACAAATACACCTTTAATTCTGGGTTTTCTTTGGCTTTATGAGCAATAAGATCGCTGATCACTGACGGCAATTTCTGTTGTTTTTCTTCGTCACCTCGTAACAAACGGATACGACTATCAATATCCCAGCCAACAATAAAGATAGATTTTTGGGCTTTTGAGATGGCTTGGTGTAGAGCTCGATAATAATTGGCACAATCTACAACAGGTGCGGCAAAACGAGCAGTACTCACTGCCGTACAATTTTCTTCAGGTTGATAGACGGTTGTTTTTGATGTCATTGTGTAAACTTTTCTCGCTAGTTAGGTAACTTATTCAGAGTTTTTAGTCAGCACTAGGGGCAATACCTGTAAAAAGCCTAATTTGATTGGCCTTAGCGTGTCACTAAAACGTAATTAATGACTTGTTCAGCAAGAACCAGCAAGAATAATACCTAATGGATTTAAGGTTATAAGAAATGTCTATACCCATGCAGTGATAGTTGACGTCACAAATTAGAAGGATTACCGTCCGTATTGAACTAAACGCCTATCAATAGTTTTCATGTGGAGCGACTATTTTGTCTAAATCTATCCCCACTCAGTTTTTCGACATGTTACCGATACCCTTAGTCGTTGTAGAAAATGTTGAAGACACACTTAATCATCCTCTTGTTTATTTGAATGCGAGCTTTAGTCAAATTATTGGTTGGAACCTAGAAGAAATACCCGATAAAGAGCATTGGTGGCAAAGGGCATACCCAGATCCACAATATCAAAAAGTGGTTGAAAGGCTCTGGGAAATCAGCATGGAACCCAAAGGCTCAAATAACGATAACTTTGTTATTATGACCGTTAATGTGATGACAAAACATAATGGTATTAAACGCTTTAAAGTTTACACAGAACTGAAAAGTGCTCTAATGGACGGTTATTATGTGGTTGCGTTTGAAGAAACGCGTGGATCAATATTTTAATAAGTAAATTCAAAAATGAAAAATAAAGTATCAGCGCAAGTTGAAGTGCAAGCAAATAAAATCGCTAAAGGAACGCAAAAGATTGGGCAAACCAAGGAGCAAACCAAGTTGATTGCTCAAGGTATTGAAAAGGGTATTGCTGAATATAAAAAACAGCAGGGTAAAAAGTTACGTGAAATCGATAAACAGCGTAAACAAAAGTTAAAACAGCGCGAGAACAACAGTACCCAAACCGTGGAAGAAGCGCCCGCTAATCATTCTACGCAGATTCTACCATGGACATTACTGGTGTTCAGTTGGTTGGGTTTTGCAGCTTATATTGTTCTTCTATAAACTCATAGTGGTGTCGTACTGGATATAAATATTCAAGCCTTCACCGGTAATACCTATCAACAATCTACTGTTACTATTTCAACGGTGCAGTTTGGTGATCCAAACGAATCATAAATAAGGTAACAACCTTCAGTGGTAGGTGTGCCTGAGCTGGGGATTTTATAGCCAATCAATGTATATTGATTGTTCACACGTGTTTCAAAATCATCGGAGATATCCAAAAAATCAAGCATCTCTAATTGATCTCCTCCCTCTCCTTCACTCTCAGGGCAGAGGTTGCGCCAATCAATCTCGACACTACCAAATCCAAAATCAACGATGTAGTCTGTCTGTATACTCCCTGGATTGGTAGCGACGGCTCTGAGTCCTTTCACTCTGGCTTTTGCTTGGACTAAATTGATGGTTGATTTAAATTGCCCACTTAAAGAGTTAAGCACAGCTATTTTTGCATCAGAGGAGATATCAAGAAACTTTGGTGCGGCAACCGCTGCCAAAACACCCAAAATAACAATGACAATAATAAGCTCAATTAATGTGAAACCGGTATTTTTATTCTTTTTATTCACAGTACAACCGCCTAATTCTTTACTTAATCTTATTTAAACAATAATCAGTGTGTGTTTATTTTACTAGATTTCATCCAGTGCCTGAGTTTATAAATATAAACGCAATAAATCAAAGGTTTAGATCCATTATAATCAACCCGCCATTGATACGTGTGTATTCCAATCAAAACAAGTAATGAACTAGGTGACCTTTTACATTACAATCCTCGGCCTTATTTTTAGGTGACGAACGGCGGATATGGCAGCAATAGGTATAGATTATGGGACTTCGAACTCCGAGGTGGTGTATTTTGATGGTCAGCAGCATCATTTTGTTAAACTCGATCCTAGTCTAGAAGCAGCAAACAAAATTCGGTCTTCGGTATTTATCTATTACAATGAAGAACTACCTACGCCGCCTATTCCCATGATTGAAGCAAAAATTGCTCAATTGAAACGCGCGATTACAGATAAAATTGATAAAGCCAAAGATGGCTATTACGAAGCGTCAGATCCAAAAGAACAGCGAATACACAGCAAAAGAATAGATGAACTTCGCGCCGAACTTCATAATCGCCCCGCTTTACAAGAACGCGCTATCGAGCTTTTGTTAGAAAACATGACGGTGCAAGATTTGCCTTTGCAACAATTAGTTGAAACTGGTGAGTTTGCCTTTGGTGAAGAAGGTTTTAGACGTTATTTAAAAACCCCTGAAAAAGGCCGCCTTATTTATTCACCAAAGAACTTTTTAGGTGCCAACTTGGTGGCAGGCCAACAAGAAGCCTTTGTGGGTTTGATAGCTAAACAATTAGAGTTCTTTCGTTTAAGTGCCCAGCAGCAATTAGGTCAGTCGGTGGATACCGCCGTGATTGGTCGCCCGGTGCGGTTTCATGGCACCAGAGGGCAAGATGGTAACAACCAAGCCATTGATATTATGACCCAAGCGGCAAATATGGCAGGTTTTAATAAGGTTGAGTTTCTAGAAGAGCCTATAGCCGCAGCTTATAAGATTGAACGTACCCTAGATAAACATACCAACGTGTTGGTGGTGGATATTGGTGGTGGTACAACCGATATTTGTTGTATTAAATTGTCGCCTGAAAAACTCGCCAATGTTGACCGTCAACAAGATGTGATGTCGGTCACCGGTACTCGCTTAGGCGGTATGGAGTGCGACAAAAACCTGATCATAAAATCTATTGCGCCAACCATGGGCCAAGGTTTATTGATGTATAACGGCTTGCCGGTACCACCTGCATACTTTTCTGATATGTGCGCTGTAGATGACATTCCAAAGCTCAATCGATTTTTCTCAGAAGAGTACTGGTTAGATATAGCCAATACTAAGTCTTTGGTCAAAGAACCCAAGTTATTAGAACGCTTGTTAGAAGTACAAGAAGAAAAACTCTCCGCGAGGCTCGTTAATTCATCCCGCTTAGCTAAAGAATTACTTTCTTCAAAAGATGAAATCATCTTACCCTTGCATTATATCGAGGAAGACTACGACGTTAAACTGAATGTTGAGGAGTTGAAGCGTTCTATGCAATCTTGGCTAGCCAAAGTGAAAAGTTTAGTGAGCGAATGTTTAGAAAACAGCTCTGAACCACCTGAAATGTTGTTTATTACCGGCGGTATGAGTTTGTCGCCTATTGTCAAAAAAGAGCTGTTAGATTTGTTACCGGGTTTGCCTCTGATGGAAGGCGACGCCTTTAATTCTGTATGTGAAGGCTTGGGCATTCAAGCGGCCAAGTTAAATGCAACAAATTAACATGTGCCTATGGTTTTATTGCAACCAAATCAGCCCATGCTGGATAGGAATATTTCTCATAACTTCATAAATTTAGCGTTGTTCCTACTTGGCTAACTCCGTATGATTAGTCGCATAACTACACAAGTTGAAACTTACCATGACTGATCCCAATCCCGCGCCAGCCGATTTTATGGCCCAAGTACAGGCCACTCAAACATTATGGGCATTACAAGACCAAGCCAGCGAAGGTTGGGTGGTACTCGACTCAGTTAATTTTGAAAACGCCGACGTGATGCCTGTTTGGTCAAGCATTGAACTAGCAAAAAATCACTGTATTGACGAATGGCAAGACTATATTCCTAAAGCCATTACCTTAGCTGACTGGTTAGAGTTTTGGGTTGAAGACTTAGCCGAGGACAACGTGCTGATAGGTGTAGAATGGCGTGACGGCGGCGAATATCTTGAACTAGAGCTTGCGGAATTTAGCCAAATGGTAGCCAATATAGAAACGCTTTAAAATGTGAATTAATATTGCGAATGCTAAATAGGTAGATGCAATTGAAGGGAAAGGCGATTAATGCAACAACGTGAGAAAACTGCATCTTATAAGCATTATGCCAAATCAACATTGATTTGGGTGCCATTGGCTATTTTTATTGTTGGGCTCTTAGTTGCTATCTATTTAGATAAGCAGCAAATGCTTGAAAACCAGCAACAGATCCACGCTAAGTTAGAGTCCAGACTTGATCAAATTGGTGAAGCGGTAGTAGAAACCTTAACACTTTATCAGTACGGACTAAGGGGGTTAAGAGGCGCTATATTGGCCTCGGGATTCGATGAGTTTGATTATGCCAAAATGCAAGCCTATAGCATGTCCCGAGATATTGATAAAGAATTCCCTGGTGCTAGAGGTTTTGGTTTCATTCGCTATGTTGCACCACAGCAGCAAGCTATTTTTATTGAGCAAGCACGTCAAGACCGGCCAGATAAGTCATTTGATATTCAGCAATTAACTCCGCATCAAGATAGTTTATTTGTCATCCAATACATTGAGCCTGAAAAGGAAAACTATAAAGCAGTTGGCTTAGACATAGGTTCGGAAGCAGTGCGTCGACAGGCCGCGATGGAATCGGCTAAACATAATGAACTGAGGCTCACAGCACCTATTACTCTCGTTCAGGCCAGCAAAAAAATTCGTTATGGTTTTTTAATTTTGATGCCTATTTATGCCGTTGATCCGGTGACGCAAACTATGCAAGAAAGAATAGCTCGTATTCAGGGATGGAGTTATGCGCCCATATTGGTAGACGAAGTGTTAGACACCATCAGTGTAATTCAAAATGATGTGGTTTTTAGCATCAGGGATAATGATGCAGATATTGCTACTGACTTTTATCAATTTGGCGTGTTGGGCCAGCAAACAACTGATTATCGGGCTAGTAGTTCAATTGATCTTTTTGGTCGTAACTGGATTTTGCAGGTTACCGCCAAACACTCCTTTATTGAGTCGTTGTTACTTCCCCCAAAATATCAGGTTTTTCTTTATGTCACGGTGGTGACTATTTTACTGATGCTGATTGTTTTTAGTATTCTCCTAACTTTAGCAAAAAGGGATCAAGTAACTGCACACAAAGCTGAATTATCCCAGGTGACAGAAAAAGCCCTTAAACAGGCTAATCAGCGACTTGAACAAGAGGTATTGGCAAGAACAAAACAAATATCTCAAGTGAGTTCGTTGCAACGCAGCATTCTTGAAAGTGCAGGGTATGCCATCATTGCTACCGACGAGGTTGGCAATGTCACCGCTTTTAACCCCGCCGCCGAAAAATTGTTGGGCTATAGTCGTGCAGAATTACTCAATAAGCCTATACCCGGTGCATTCCATGTTGTTGACGAAATCATTACCAGAGCCAAGGTTTTATCCAAAGAACTGGGTTACCAAGTCAAGCCGGGCTTTGAGGTCATTGTTGCCAAGGCTCGGCTGAACAAGCCAGACACAAATCGATGGACCTACGTGCATAAAAGTGGACGGCATATTCCGGTGCGCTTAAACGTGAGTAGCTTATTTGATAACGAGGGAAACCTATTTGGGTTTTTGGGCATTGCTTATGATTTAAGTGAACAACTCGAACATGAAAGGGTGTTAGCCGAGGCCTTGAAGCAAGCAGAACAAGCTAATCTGGCAAAGTCAGAGTTTTTATCCAATATGAGTCATGAAATCCGCACACCTTTAAATGGTATCTACGGTGCTTTGCAAGTTATTGAAAAAGAAATAACCACTAAGCAAGGCCAGAATTTATTAGATAAAGCCCTGTATTCCACAAAAAACCTGAATATCATTATTAATGACATTCTTGATTTTTCAAAAATTGAAGCAGGCAAGCTTGAGTTAGAAAACTGTGCGTTTAATTTAGCCGAGTTGGTTGAACATTTACGTTCGGATTTATCTGTGATGGCCACTCAAAAAGGCATAATTTTTAACTTGTCGAATCATGTTGATCAGCAATATTGGCAGGGCGATCCTACTAGGATACGCCAAGTTATGCTGAATATTGGTTCGAACGCGATTAAATTCACCGAACAGGGGAGCGTGACAATTGAGGTTCAGTTTGATGCGTCTGAAGATCACCTCGTATTTAGCATAAAAGATACAGGTATTGGTATAGAGCAGACACAGCAGCAACGACTGTTTCAACGTTTTGAGCAAGCAGATAGTTCTACCACTCGCAATTTTGGCGGTACCGGATTGGGATTGCCCATTACTCACTCTTTAGTCACCCTAATGGGCGGTGAAATATCAGTTGAAAGTGAAGTTGGGTTGGGTACAACTATCAGGGTAAACTTACCCTTGCAGAAGGCCGTTGCCCCAGTGGTTAAGCAGAAAAAATTTCATGCTGATGAAATCAACTTTACTGGAAAAACTATTTTGGTAGCGGAAGATAATGAAATCAACAGAATGGTAGTCGCAGCCATGCTGGAGCCAACACTAGCGACGCTTGTATTCGCTGTAAATGGACTTGAGGCAGTAGAAGCCCACAAGGTAAATTCCGTCGATGTCATCTTAATGGATATTCAGATGCCCCAAATGGACGGAATAGAAGCGTGCCGACAAATAAAATCTACCCATCCCCAGACCCCTATAATTGCACTGACAGCAAACGCCATGAGTGAAGATATTCAGACGTATCAGCGCGAAGGATTTGATGGGCATCTAGCCAAGCCAGTAGAGCTATCCATGCTTTTGGAAAGATTGCAGCACCTCTTGCTAAGCTAAAGCAACAGGACAAGGTCTAATTTCTATTTTAAAATGAATAAAAACAATAATATGAAGAATTCCGATAGCGTGACCAATGTACCCATAAAAACCAGAGAAATGCATAGCCATCATTTCGACTCAACCATTTGGAATGATTTCAAATTTCGTAATGACGATATTATTATCTCCACTTATGGCAAAGCTGGCACGACTTGGATGCAACAAATTATTGCCCAGTTATTGTTTGGCGGCGATCCAAATATTGAAGTGGCACAAATGTCACCATGGATGGATCTTCGTGTCCCGCCAAAAGATGTAAAGCTTGCACAAGTTGAAGGCCAATCTCATAGACGTTTTCTAAAAACCCACTTGCCCGTTGATGCATTGCGTTTTTCTACCCAAGCAAAATATATTTATATCGGTAGAGATGCCAGAGATGTGGTTTGGAGTATGTACAACCATCATGTTAATGCTAATCAAAACTTGTATGACGCATTGAACAATACCCCTGGATTAGTCGGCTCTGAATTTAAAAAGAACACTAATGACATAAAAAAATATTGGCATGAGTGGTGTCAAAAGGATGGATTTCCATTTTGGCCGTTTTGGGAAAATATTCGCAGCTGGTGGGAGATTCGAACTCTACCCAATGTCATGTTTATCCACTTTAATGATCTCAAAAAAGATATGCCAAGTGCCATTCGCAGCATTGCCACTTTTCTAGAGATAGAAATAAGCAAAGAAAATTGGCCCGCTATTCTAGAACATTGTTCCTTTAATTGGATGAAACAAAACGCAACTAAATCTGTGCCACTTGGTGGCGATTTTTGGGATGGCGGCGCGAAAACCTTTATCAATCAGGGTATTAATGGCCGTTGGGCTGATATATTGAGCCACGCGGATTGCCAAGCATACGAAAAGCGAGCCGAGCTTGAATTAGGTAAAGAATGTGCAGACTGGCTGAAATATGGCCAAATAAGTGATTTGGAAAATTAAGCTTATTCAATAAATCTGCATTCAATCAATGTTTCCGCATTATAAAAATAGAGATACAAAAATGAAAATATTCGTAACACTGGGTCTACTATTTATTTGTGGGCAGAGTGTCAATGCAAAAAGTGTGACCGATCAACTGATTGTGGCTTTGGTTGATAAACACTTACCCCAAATTTTACACCAAGAAAAAGCGACACCCTGGCAAATGGGCACTTATGATTTAACCGTTCATAAAACCGCTGGTGCAGTATTTTCCAGTACTCATCAGTATTTGAGCCTGACCGTGCCAGTTAAAGTCGTCATGACAGGGCAAGTTAAAAAAGAATTTCTGGGGCAAAAAATCTTACTCAATTGTTCATCTGAGTTTGTGACGCAAGCTCGTTTAGATATTCAACCTGTGATCAATCCGCCAGCATCAAGAGCGAGTGTTGAAGTGTCTGTGCCAGTGCCTGAAGCCAATTTAAACTGTGATGGCATGGTACTAGCTATCAAACCTTTGCTTGAACAATTGGTTGAGAGCAAAAAGAAAGAATGGGAGCAGCAGCTTGAACGAGACATCCACACTATGTTTAGGCAGTTAGAGATCTAATTATTTTTATAAATAGCTAAGATAAAGGTAAGAAAAATGTATGTCAGGTGAAACAGACTTAGGTAAGCTAATTGGCAGTATGCAGCCAATCATGAGTGAGCAAGAGTATGTCTTTGCCTCATTAGATAAAAATAACCCAGTTTTCCCTGCGCAGTTAGCGCCACTTGGTACGTTTTACGAAAAAGAAGGATTGACGGTTATTATATTAAAAAACCAAGCCGATGCTGCTGAAATTGCTTACCAAGGGGTGTTTAAGTGCATCACCCTCACGGTGCATTCGAGCCTTGAGGCTGTGGGTTTAACTGCTGCGGTGTCTACTGCATTAGCCAACCAAGGTATCAGCGCCAATGTATTTGCCGCTTTTTACCATGATCATATTTTTGTACCTATTGCTAAATCTGACCAAGCCTTGTCCTGCCTGCAGAAATTGACCAGAGATTGTAAATAACCCACAAACCAACGGGTGAGATTCAGTTGGATTGTCAGTTTATTAGGCGATACTTGAATTACTGCCATCTAAATACAGACTAACCGTGTCTGCTCATTGTGCTGCATGCTTATGCAGGTCTTCAACTCCTGGTAAAAGTCGTTGTCACTTTTTAGAAAAGAATGGCCTAATTCCTCAGATGTCGCTTCAGGTTGGATCAGTGCCAAGTATTGATCGTAGGTTACTTGAATGCTGAAGCTATCGTTGGCAAACGTTGCTCCGTCATCTTCTGGTTTATACAAATTACCATGCCGGCATTTCTGAACACATCTGCTGCGACTTTCTCGCGCATTAGAGAGTTATCATCGTAGTTTTTTTAAGCTTAATTTTTTAAAACCATAAAAACGTTGGTTATCTATCTGTGGATAATCATCTTCGAATTCATCAAAGTCCAATTTGAAAGATAGCCTGCTTGCCTGTTCGTTGGCCAAAAATGCTCAAATAGGCAAGGTGAATTTCAATATATTGATGATTCGGCAGTTGTTCTTTGGTGCTTGAGTATGAGTTTTATTTTCCATAGAAACCTCTATTGTTGGGTTAGAAAAAGTACTTTTTGCCAAAAGCTAAGCACTGGAAACTGCTCATATGTTAAGAACAAAATGTGCAATAAGTGAGGGGTTTAGCTACTAACAGCTAAAACGTAAACAAATTGCCACTGTTTTGAATAAACTGTAGGCATTGAAGAAGTTGAAATCGGCCTAGGTGATCGACATAATCCCGCCATGCAATCTGATAAAAAGAGTCTACATATGACAAACACTCACCCATACCCTATTGGTCAACCTGGACAAAAATGGCAAGCTGCAGAAAAAGCTCAGTGGTTGGCTGCGCAAAATGTTAAACGTTCGTATGCCGATGATGTGCTGAGTCAGATCGACGCTTTATCCAGCCAGTTTGATATTAAAGAGTATGGGACCTTGGATTATGCCTCTGGTAGGTTTCCTTTGTTTGTACTGCGTAGCCTGACTTGGGACAAGTCGAAACCCAATGTGTTGATTACCGGTGGTGTACACGGTTATGAAACCAGTGGTGTTCTCGGGGCTTTGAGGTTTGCAGCAACAGCAGCCCAAGACTATCACCATAGGTTTAATCTTATGATTGTGCCTTGTGTCAGCCCCTGGGCTTACGAAACCATTAATCGTTGGAACCCGGATGCCATCGATCCTAACCGCTCATTCTATGCCGATAGCCCCGCACAAGAGTCAGCTGCTTTAGTAAAATTAGTTTCAGATCTAGAATTTCTAATGCACATTGATCTACACGAAACCACAGATACAGACAACTCTGAATTTAGACCGGCCTTAACAGCAAGAGATGCGCAAGAGCATAAAGAGTGGGCTATTCCCGATGGCTTTTATACAGTGGGCGATAGTGTAAACCCGTGCCCCGAATTTCAAACTGCCATTATAGAGTCTGTTGAAAAAGTCACCCATATCGCTCCAGCAGATGAAAGCGGTAGGATCATTGGTGAGCTTATTCAGCAAAAAGGCGTAATTAATTACGCCCTTAAAAGTTTAAGTTTGTGCGCTGGTTTAACCAATGCAAAGTTTGTGAGTACCACAGAAGTATACCCTGACAGTCCAAAAGTCACGCCTGAAAACTGCATCCAAGCACAAGTTGCGGCCATTACTGGCGCGTTAAATTTTGTGGCTGAAAATTAGTTTTACCCAAATGAATCCATTCGAACTATTTAGCCGTAATTTATAGGGTCAACAAAAGGATGCATAAAATGAAACAATTTTCTCTGATGTTAGTATCGGTTTTATTCTTTAGTAGCTGTGCAAATTATGAATACCCTAGTCAAGTCTCTATTGGCGATAAAATGATTGAAGCCACAGGTGAGAGTTTGCAAGGGAAAACGGTGGTTATGCCACAAGACTTTGCTGGTCAAGAAACCTTATTACTGTTTGGTTATAAACAAGATTCACAATTTGATATCGACCGCTGGTTAATTGGTTTAGATATGACCCAAACCCAAGTCGCGGCATACGAAATCCCCACTATTCAAGGTATGTTGCCACGTATGTTTAGTGGTTTTATCGACAGTGGAATGCGTAAAGGGATTCCCAAAGAGTTGTGGAAAGGTGTGGTTACTGTGTATGCCGATGGCGATAAAATTCAGCGTTTTACGGGTAACATAAACGCTAACAATGCCCGTGTTATGTTACTCAATAAAGAAGGGACTATTGTTTATTTTTATGACCAAGGCTTTTCTGTCGAAGCATTGAATGACATGCGAGAGGCATTAAAAAACTAACCATTTGAGTGGGCACTAAAACCGGTATGCCCACTCAACTTTTGTTTAATTCAGCAAGTTCTGCTGAAAAAATAACACTACTGCTTGCTGATAAATGTCTCGATTTTCCTTTTTGCGATAACCATGGCCTTCATTTAACGCGTTCATATACCAAACTGGTTTATTGCTATCCTGCATGGCTTTAACTATCTGCTCAGCTTCTGTTACTGGTACTCGAGGATCGTTTTGTCCTTGCACCACAAATAACGGCACGTTGATTTTATCTACATTGTTGCTAGGACTGATAGCTTGAAGGTGTGCGTTCATTTCTGGAATCCTCTCGTCCCCATATTCCACTCGTCTTAAATCGCGACGATAGTCTTTAGTGTTTTCTAGGAATGTCACAAAATTAGATATGCCCACTATATCAACCGCCGCTTTGAGGCGGTCGCTGTAATGTACTGCACTCGCCAACACCATATAACCACCGTAACTACCACCAATTACCGCTACGCGGTTAGCATCTAAATCGGGTTGTGTGGCTATCCAATCTAAAAGAGCGCCAATATCCTTAACTGAGTCTTCACGGTTAAAACCGTTGTCTAAGCCAATGTATTCTTTGCCATAACCAGCAGAACCACGCACGTTGGGGGTAATCACAGCTGCGCCTAGTGTGTTTAACCATAATTGTGTATTGCTGCTAAAATAAGGTCGAGCTTGGCCTTCAGGACCGCCATGAATACTAATGATGACTGGATGTGGCCCTTTTTTATTAGGCTTGTAAACAAAGGCCGGTATTTGGCGTTTATCAAAAGATTCAAAACGTACCAACTCAGGCACCACAAAAAGCTCAGTGTTAAGTCCTCCGACTTCACTGAATGTCCAACGGTTCAAATCTGCATATTTTGTTGGTGACTGCTTTAGTGTTAATAAAAAGCTATCACTAGGCGTTTGTGAGGTGTTTAGGCTCATTGCGAGCTGTTTATCGTTGGGGCTAAAGCTTAAGCCACTAATCAATCCGATAGGCACATCTTGCACTGCTTGGTATTTAAAGGTTTTGGTATCAAGTAGATATAACTGACTTATGCCGTCTTGATTTACCGTAAAGGCGGCACGAATGCCACTTTTACTTAAAGTGAAATCACTCACATTCCAATCAATATTTTTGGTGATAATAGTCAGTTCAGCAGAGTTGAAATCTCTATAGGCCAAGCGCTGATATTCACTATCTTGGTTGGTCGTTAGAAAATATCCCTTATCATTCTTTCCGTAACTTAAGGCATAATTAACACTTGGATTGACTTCGCTGCCGTCGAGTAAGGTTTTGTTGCCTGAGTCTAAATCCAGTGCATATACTTTAGAGTCACTAGCGCTAGTATATTGTTGAACTAATAGATTTAAGTTTTTGTTATCCCAGTCCACTGGTCCCCACCAACTGCCATCTGTGGATTCAAGTACCATGCGGCTCTTTTCGGGAGCTTGCGCATCCATCATCCATACATCATTTGAACGGCCATTTCGTTTAGTGCTTTGGTAAGCTAATTTGCCGCCTTTATCGCTCCAACTTAAAGCGCCATTGCGCGACTCTCCATCGGTTAACATTTTGCTGTCACCGGTTTTAGGGTCAAGCACAAAAATCTGTGAATATTCACTGCCCCCTGCGTCCATAGTAAAGGCAATCATATCGCCATCAGGTTGACGACTTATGGAGCCAATTGGCTCATCAAAAAAAGTTAATTGATGTCGAGCGCCCCCTGGTTTGTCAACACGGTGCAACTGGCTCACATCACCAAATCGAGTAGAAATATAAATGCTTGTACCGTCTTGGCTGAAGCCTTGAAAAGGAGCAGATCGCACATTTTGGTAACGGTTGAGGCTATCGACTATCTCTTTGGGTATCTCAGGAATGTCCTGCATCACTAAGTTACCGTTATTGGCTGTGCTTTGGGTCACCGCTTGAGCTGATAGACTCAGGCTGAGCACGAGTGACGCTATAATATGTTTTTTCATGTCTTATCCTTTTTAGACTGCGTTGTGATCAATCGAATGGGACGAGTGGGTATCCTTTTAAGGCTAAAT
>Ga0115567_10001255_pt1 | contig 25535 bp, 27 predicted proteins | sample COGITO_mtgs_1204_2_FD_88679 | JGI IMG/M metagenome (GOLD analysis project Ga0115567, IMG submission 88679) | Pelagic marine microbial communities from North Sea - COGITO_mtgs_120412 | ecosystem: Environmental > Aquatic > Marine > Epipelagic | place: Germany:Helgoland, sampling site Kabeltonne... | reverse complement strand
GGGGGCTGAGTTCCTAGCCATGATCCTGGTCGTGGTTTACGTCGGCGCAGTGGCTGTCCTGTTTATGTTTGTGGTGATGATGCTCGACATTAACTTTGTCGAGATGCGACAGGGCTTCTTGCAATACTTGCCCGTTGGCGCATTGATCGGCTTGGTGTTATTACTCGAACTTATCATGGCCGTTGGTGGCTGGGCCTTTGCGCCAGAAGCAATAAGCCTTGCTGCATCACCTACACCGGCGCTGAGTGAACTATCCAACACCCATGCTATCGGACAGATTTTGTACACCAAGTACGTATTTTTATTCCATGCATCCGGCATGGTTCTTCTGGTCGCCATGATCGGCGCCATTGTCTTAACACACCGCCGACGCGACGGCGTCCACAAACAACGTATCAGCGATCAGCTCGTACGTGATCCAAAGGATACTGTGAAGCTTCAGGACGTTGAAACAGGGAAGGGTATCTGATGATTGAGATCGGACTCGGTCACTATCTGACCGTCGCGGCAATCCTGTTTATACTTGGGATTTTCGGGATCTTTCTAAACCGCAAGAACGTCATCGTCATTTTGATGTCCGTTGAATTGATGCTCCTTGCCGTCAACATCAACCTGGTCGCGTTTTCAACGCATCTGGGCGACATGGTCGGACAGATATTCGCCATGCTGGTGTTAACCGTTGCCGCCGCTGAAGCCGCTATCGGCCTTGCGATCCTTGTCGTCTTCTTCCGTAATCGCGGCTCTATCGCCGTCGAAGACGTCAACATGATGAAGGGTTGATCGATATGATTGAGACAATCCTCGTCTTTCTGCCGCTTGCAGGTTCGCTCATCGCCGGTGTTATGGTGTTGGCAACCGTTGGCGCGGATAAAGAATTTAAGCACAAGATGGACCTTGCCTCGCAGATTGTGACCTGCGGAATGATGTTGATGACTGCTGTATTAGCCGTAGTGATCTTCGTTGATGTGGGGCTGAATGGAAATGCCCGGACAACTGAGCTTTTCACATGGATCGCTTCAGGGTCGTTTGAGCTTTCATGGGCCTTAAAGGTCGACTCACTTACATCTGTCATGATGATCGTGGTATGCGTCGTCTCAGCAATGGTGCACGTGTATTCGATCGGGTATATGCACCACGATCCAAGCGTACCGCGTTTCATGTGCTATCTCAGCTTATTCACATTCATGATGCTGATGCTGATTACTGCCGACAACCTGGTTCAGATGTTCTTTGGTTGGGAAGGTGTTGGCCTTGCCAGTTATCTCTTGATCGGTTTCTGGTACAAGAAACCAACGGCGAATGCCGCAGCCATCAAAGCGTTTGTTGTGAACCGCGTTGGTGACTTTGGCTTTGCGCTGGGTATTTTTGCGACATTCCTTTTGTTTGATACCGTTCACCTAGACACCATCTTTGATGCCGTGCCGGGCAAACAAGATGCGGTATTGAATGTCTTTGGTATTGATTTCCATGCTCTGACGATCATCTGTCTGCTGCTGTTTGTCGGCGCGATGGGTAAGTCAGCTCAGCTTGGCCTGCACACATGGTTACCAGACGCGATGGAGGGGCCAACCCCTGTGTCAGCACTGATTCATGCTGCAACGATGGTGACAGCCGGTGTCTTTATGGTCGCGCGCTTGTCACCAATGTTTGAATATTCAGATACGGCGTTGATGGTTGTGACTGTTGTCGGCGGGTCTACCGCGATCTTTGCAGCGACGATTGGTTGCGTACAGAACGATATTAAACGCGTGATTGCGTATTCAACGTGCTCACAGCTTGGCTATATGTTCTTTGCTTGTGGTGTTTCAGCATATTCCGCGGGCGTATTTCACCTGATGACGCACGGTTTCTTTAAGGCGCTGTTATTCTTGGGCGCAGGTTCGGTCATTCACGCTATGTCTGATGAACAGGACATGCGCAAAATGGGCGGCATCTGGAAAATGATCCCGGTCACCTATGCTTTAATGTGGATTGGCTCTCTGGCACTTGTCGGCATTCCGCCATTTGCAGGCTATTTCTCGAAGGATATCGTCCTCGAAGCGGCTTATGGCGCGCACACAGGCGTTGGTAACTATGCATTTATCATGGGTCTGACAGCGGCGTTGCTGACGGCGTTCTATTCATGGCGTCTGTTGTTCATGACATTCCATGGCAAGCCTCGCTGTGACGAGACGGTGCTGGGCCACGTCCATGAAAGCCCCATGGTGATGATCTTGCCATTGGTGGTCTTGGCGATTGGTGCCGTCGGTGCGGGTTACTTCACCTATGACATCATGGTCGGTGAGAGCAGTGCCGTATTCTGGGGCGACGCCATCATGATCCTGCCAAGCCACCCTGCGCTTGAAAACGCGCATCATGTGCCGGCTTTGGTTAAGTATGCGCCATTGATTGTTGGTACGATCGGTATCGCTGCTGCGTATGTGATGTATATCGCGCGCCCGGATGTCCCAGACAAAATCGCCGCACGGTTCCAGGGTGTTTATCAATTCCTGCTCAACAAATGGTACTTCGACGAGCTTTACGACAAGATTTTCATCCGTCCAGCCTTTGCATTGGGCCGTGCCCTTTGGAAGGGTGGCGATGGCGCCTTGATTGACGGTGTTGGTCCTGACGGGGTTTCATCTGCCGTGCGCGTTATGGCACGCCGGGTTTCGGCGCTGCAGACGGGCTATCTCTATCACTATGCATTCGCCATGCTGATCGGTATCGCCGCGTTGGTGAGCTGGAACATGTTCACAAAAGGGGCGTGAGGGACTAATGTTCGACTTACCACTTCTCACAATCCTCACATTCGCGCCGCTTGTTGGCGTGTTGGCGATTTTAATCATCCGTCACGACGACCCAAAGGTTGTTGTGACGAACGCCCGGAACGTTGCGTTATTCGTCACAACTGGTGTGTTTGTCCTCTCACTCATCTTTTGGTTTGGCTTCGACAAAACCACAGCTGACTTCCAGTTCGTCGAGCAAGTTCCATGGATGGAAGATTTCGGTATCGAGTACCACATGGGCGTGGACGGTATTTCTGTGCTGTTCGTGCTGTTGACGACGCTGCTGACGCCTATATGTATTCTTGCCAGTTGGAATTCGATCCAAGAACGTGTGAAGGAATACATGATTTCCTTCCTGATCTTGGAAACATTCATGATCGGCATGTTCTGCGCGCTTGATCTGTTCCTGTTCTATATCTTCTTTGAAGCCGTATTGATCCCGATGTTCATTATCATCGGTATCTGGGGTGGGGCGCGACGTGTCTACGCAGCCTTCAAGATGTTCCTCTACACGCTTTTGGGTTCCGTGCTGATGTTGGTCGCGATGCTGACCATGTACTATCACGCTGGAACAACCAATGTGGTCGAGTTGATGGGATATAGCTTCCCGATTGAGACTCAGAAATGGCTGTGGCTCGCATTCTTTGCCTCGTTCGCGATTAAGGTGCCGATGTGGCCGGTTCATACGTGGCTGCCAGACGCCCACGTTGAAGCGCCGACAGCTGGTTCCGTAATCCTGGCCGGTGTCCTGTTGAAGTTCGGTGGCTATGGTCTGTTGCGGTTCTCGTTACCGATGATGCCCGAAGCCAGTGTCTACTTTACGCCTCTGGTCTTCTCGCTATCGGCTATCGCCGTGATTTACACGTCGCTTGTGGCGCTTGCTCAAGAGGACATGAAAAAACTTATTGCGTATTCATCTGTGGCTCACATGGGCTTCGTGACGATTGGCGTCTTCACCTTTAATACCCAAGGCATTGAAGGTGCGATCTATCAGATGTTGTCACACGGTGTTGTGTCGGCTGCATTGTTCCTCATCGTTGGCGTCGTTTACGACCGTATCCATACACGCGAGATTGATGCTTATGGCGGACTGGTCAGTCGCATGCCCAAGTACGCCATCGTCTTTATGTTCTTTGCGATGGCATCCGTGGGCTTACCCGGAACAGGTGGCTTCGTTGGCGAAGTTCTGGTTCTGGTCGGTGTCTTCAAAGTGAACACCTGGGTTGCCGCGCTGGCTTCACTCGGCGTGATCCTTGGCGCTGCCTACACGCTCTATCTATATCGCCGAATTATCTTTGGTGAGCTGACTAAAGAGAATTTGATGAAGATTAAGGATATGAGTAGGCGTGAAATGCTTATCTTTGCGCCCTTGCTGATTATCACATTGTGGATGGGTATTTACCCATCTTCGTTCCTTGATTTCATGCATGTATCCGTCGCGCATCTGATTGATCAGATGGAAACTTCATTGGCTGCGAGCGGTTCGCTCAACGTAGCCGGACGATAGGGGAGAGTACGTATGTTAATGACCGAAATGCCCAATATCGTTCCTGCATTGCCTGAGCTTTTTCTGGCTGGCGTGATCATGTTGCTGCTTATGTTTGGTGTGTTCCAAAAGGGCGGTACGAGTGACAATGACGAAGCCACGTTCCGCATCGTCTCTATGCTCACTATCGTGACACTGATCTTAGCTGTATTCCTGCTCATTCCATTAGCAGGCCCACGCTCAATCACGTTTGCCGATATGTTTGTTACGGACAATTTTGCCGTATTCTGTAAGGCGCTGGTTTTGATCGCCGCTGCGCTTGGCATTCTTATGTCGCGCGACTTTATGGAACGCCATCACGTCGCCCGTTTCGAATTCCCAATTCTGATTGTCTTCGCAGCGCTTGGTATGCTGTTGATGATCTCGGCAAACGATCTGGTGAGCCTTTATGTTGGCCTCGAGATGCAATCTCTGTCGCTGTATGTCTTGGCATCTATTCAGCGTGATGACAGCCGCGCAACCGAAGCTGGCCTCAAGTACTTCGTACTGGGTGCCGTCGCATCAGGCTTGCTGCTTTATGGTTCGTCCTTGGTCTATGGCTTTGCAGGTACAACGAACTTTGATGCACTGGCTGGCCTGTTCTCGGCTGGTGGCGACGTTTCAACCGGTCTTGTGATTGGTATCGTGTTCATCATGGCAGGCCTGTCGTTCAAGATTTCAGCTGTACCGTTCCATATGTGGACGCCGGATGTCTACGAGGGTGTACCAACACCCGTGACCGCATTCTTTGCCGTTGCGCCTAAGATCGCAGCATTGGCTCTGTTGCTCAGGGTTTTGATCGGACCGTTTGGGGATCTGCTTGTTCACTGGCAGCAAATTGTCATCGTGATCTCAGTATTGTCGATGGCGCTTGGCGCGCTGGCTGCAATCAACCAGAAAAACATCAAACGTCTGATGGCATACAGCTCAATCGGCCATGTCGGTTATGCACTGGTCGGTCTGGCAGCTGGTACCGAATCTGGTGTTCATGGTGTCCTCGTCTATCTGGCTATTTATCTCGTCATGAACATCGGTACATTTGCATGCATCTTGTGTATGCGTCGCGGTGGCGTGATGGTTGAAGGTATTAATGACCTTGCTGGCCTAGGTAAAACGCATCCGCTGCTTGCGGCTACAATTGCTATTTTCATGTTCTCACTCGCAGGAATCCCGCCACTAGCAGGCTTCTTCGGCAAGCTATACGTGTTCGTCGCCGCGATTGATGCAGGCCTGTATATTCTTGCAATCATTGGTGTTGTGACCAGTGTCGTCGGTGCGTTCTACTACCTTCGTATCATCAAAGTCATGTACTTTGACGATCCGATTGACGCGCTTGATAGTAACATCGGTCGTGAAATGACATTCGTGATCGGCGTTACATCGGTCATTGTCATCCTGTTCTTTGTTTATCCGAGCCCTGTTCTGAATACAGCGAAGATAGCCGCGGCGGCACTGTTAGCCGGATGACCAGCGACCAAAGCCCCGGGCCCCATCTGCCCGCGGTCTATAACCTTATCGCCCTTGAGACCGTCGGCAGTACGATGACCGAAGCGCGCAAGCTTGCCGATCAGGGTGAGGATGCGGCCCCGGATGGTACGCTGATCTGGTCGAAAGAACAAACCGAGGGGCGAGGGCGTCGCGATAATACCTGGGACAGCCCACGTGGTAATTTCTATTCATCCCTCATCGTACGCCCTGATGTGCCGGCGTCACGCGCGGCTGAGCTCAGCTTTGTAACAGGGTGCGCCGTATACGACACGATTGGGGAACTTTGTGAGCCCGGCTTTAATTGCCGTCTCAAATGGCCAAACGATATTTTGCTCAATGACAGTAAAATTGGCGGTCTTTTGCTAGAAGCAAAGGGCGAGACTGGACAAAATGTGGATTACGTCATTATCGGGCTTGGTGTGAACTTACGCTCGCATCCCGAAGGCACGGAATTTCCCGCCACAAACTTTGCTGAACAAAGTCAGACCATTCCAGATTATACGTTCCTTGAAACCTATGCCCGTCACTTCCTTGATCACGCGGCAAGATGGGTTGAAGAGGGGTTTGAGCCCATTCGTGCAGACTGGAAATGGCGCGCTAAGGGTATCGGCAAAGAAATCATTGTCCGCCTGCATAGCGAGACAATGACGGGCGTATTTGAGGACATTGCCGAAGATGGCAGTCTCATATTAAATGTTGATGGCGACGTTCGGCGCATTGCCGCCGGAGAGGTTTATTTTCCGGACGTGATAAAGGAGGGCTGAATGCTCCTCGCGATCGATAGTGGAAATACAAACACGGTGTTCGCCATCTTTAATGATGAGGGCGCCATCATTAGCCAATGGCGCGCGGCGGCAAAGATAGCCAAGACAGCCGACGAGCTTGCCGTCTGGCTCAGCCAGCTTATGCAATTGGAAAACATTTCCCGCGATGACGTCACCGAAGTAATCATTGCGACGGTTGTGCCCGAAAACCTGTTCGATCTGAAAACCCTGAGTTCCAAGTACTTTGGCTGCAAAGCACTCGTCGTTGGCGACCCGGATGTTGAACTTGGTATAGAGGTTCATGTCGATCGCCCAGGTGAAGTCGGCGCAGACCGACTGGTCAATACGGTATCCGCACACAAGACATATGGTGGCCCACTGATCGTTCTGGATTTCGGCACAGCAACGACGTTTGATGTGGTGGGACCAGAAGGGGCTTATGAAGGCGGTGTCATTGCACCTGGCGTCAATCTATCACTCGAAGCATTGCAGCGTGCTGCAGCGAAACTGCCTCGCATTGAAATTGTGAAGCCCGAGCGTGTCATTGGCACAAACACGATTACCGCTATGCAATCTGGCATTTATTACGGTTACGCTTCAATGATTGAGGGCGTGATCGCACGTATCCGCGAAGAGAAAGAGCTAGAGAGCTTGCCTGCAATTGGAACGGGTGGCCTCGCCAAGTTCTATGCACCGGCCTGTCGATCGATTCAGAACATCGACGAAGACCTAACCTTACGCGGACTATTTGTGATTAACGCTAAAAATCGCACATGACATTATAGAATTAAACATTCGTCATCAGCCTATAAACGGAAACCAATAGTGCACGAAACGCACTTGATGGTCGCCTACATGGGTATGACGAGATTATTTAGAAAGATTTAGATGACAGACGAACTTGTATTTTTACCTTTGGGCGGTGCCGGCGAAATTGGCATGAACCTGAACCTGTATGGTTACGGGAATCCCAAAAAGCCAACATGGCTGATGATTGATCTCGGCGTCACCTTTGGTGATGGCAGCCCTCCGGGAATTGATTTGATCACACCAGACCCAGCTTTCATCGAGGAACGCAAAGATCAACTTGCCGGGCTTGTGCTCACGCATGCACACGAAGATCACCTGGGCGCTGTGCAGTACCTTTGGGACCGTTTACGCTGTCCGATCTATGCAACGCCATTCACCATGGAAATTCTGAAGCGTAAACTCGGGGACACCAACTTCGCCAATGATGTTGAGCTGCACGTGTTACCGCTCAATGGATCTGTGACCATTGGGCCTTTTGAGCTTGATCTCATCACCATGACCCATTCCATTCTTGAGCCGAATGGTATTGCGATCAAAACCCCGCTTGGCACTGTGCTGCATACAGGTGACTGGAAGTTCGACCCTGATCCTGTTGTTGGCGAAGTATCAGACGAGGCCGCGCTAGAAAGGCTAGGGGATGACGGCGTGCTAGCTATTGTTTGCGATAGTACGAACGTCTTTAACCCTGGACACTCGGGATCAGAATCTGAGCTTACTAAAGATCTGACCAAGATCATTTCTGCATGCACCGGCAAGGTCGCCGTTGCGTGCTTTGCCACAAATGTTGCGCGCTTGGCGACGATTGCAAAGGTCGCTGAGGCGTGTGGACGTGATGTTGTTCTTGCCGGACGGTCCCTGCAACGGTCGACGACGGCGGCCCGAAAATGCGGCTACCTTGAAGACATTGCGCCATTCCTGGACGAGGATGCAGCTGGCTTTATCCCAAACGATAAGCTGTTGATTATTTGCACCGGATCACAGGGTGAGCCGCGCGCAGCATTATCGCGCATTGCGTCTGGCGGACACCCCCGGATCAATATGGGCGATGGAGACACGGTTATATTCTCAAGCCGCGTCATTCCCGGTAATGAAGTCAGCATTTCTGCCATGAAAAACAATCTCGTGCGCGCCGGTATCCGTATCGTCGAAGACACTGATGGACATATCCATGTCTCGGGTCATCCAAACCGCGAAGAACTGATCGAGATGTATCAGCATGTGCGGCCGAAGATTTCGATCCCGGTACACGGTGAACGACGTCACCTAGAGAAGCACGCAGCCCTGGCCCTTGAATGTCAGGTGCCGCATGCCATCGTCAACGAAAACGGCGGTATGATCAAATTGGCCCCCGGCGACCCAACTGTGATCAAACAAGTGAAATCAGGGCGACTGGTTCACGACGGGAACCGCATGGTACCTTTGAACGGCGAAGCGATCCGAAGCCGCGTCCAAGGCTTATGGAATGGCACAGTAATGATTACGCTTGTCGTGGATAAAGCAGGAACTCCGATAAGCGAGTTGTTCATTACGACGACGGGCATGCTAGAACCTTACGAAGAAGACGATATTCTTAATGCTGTCGCGGACAATGTGTTTGCAGCTCTTGAGCGTCTTCCGAAGAAAAAACGTGAGAGTGATAACGAGATTTCTGAAACGATACGCATTACATCGAGACGCGCTTTTCGTCGATTACTTGACAAGAAGCCGATCACTGATGTTCATCTAGTTAGAGTATAAGTCCATCCAAAATCGAGGGATCCAATGATTGGGAAATTGAACCACGTCGCGATTGCTGTACCAGACCTGGATAAGGCAGTCGCCGTTTATCGGGATGCACTGGGTGCCAATGTATCTGCTGCAACGGACGAGCCGGACCACGGCGTAACGGTTGTTTTTGTTGAACTTGAAAACACTAAGATCGAGCTTTTGCATCCGCTTGGTGACAATTCACCCATACAGCCTTTCCTGGACAAGAACCCGTCTGGCGGCATGCATCATGTTTGCTATGAAGTTCCTGATATTATGGTTGCACGTGATCGCATGCAGGCAGAAGGTGCACGCGTTCTTGGTGATGGAAATCCAAAAATTGGCGCACATGGCAAGCCCGTGCTGTTCCTTCACCCAAAAGATTTCTGCGGTACATTAGTTGAGTTGGAGCAAGCATAAATGGACCATTGGTTCTCAGGTAGTCTCGTCTTTATTGTTTTATGGTGGCTCATCATCTTTATGGTTCTGCCGTTTGGCGTCCGACCATCAACAGAAGAAGAAATGGAGCCAGGTCAAGAACCAGGCGCACCGCACAAGCCCATGCTTTGGCGAAAGGTCGTGATTTGTACGGCCATCACTGCCGTTGTCTGGATTATCATCTACTTTATTAATGAGGCCAATCTGATCAGTTTCCGACCAGACTAAGCCTAGTGGATCAACGTGATGTCGCTCGAGAAAATCATTAAAATAAATCGGCAGCGGGTTGGACTAGACGCCGCTCACAACGCATTTGATGAGCAGTTCTCATTATCAAGTGGTGCGGCATCAAAGCTGGTTATCTATGGACGCATGCGCCCCGGTGGCCCTGATGAGCATCATTTGACCGCTTTGAATGGCACGTGGAGTGACGCCACGTTCCCTAGTTACATTCAAAGCGAAGATGCCTGTACCATAGAGACTTGCCCAGGGCTTGCCTGGACACCGACGGGTACATGGAATGAAGGCTTTGTGTTTCTAGCCAATGCCCTCAAAGATCACTGGCCCGTTCTCGATGCAAAGGAGGGGGCTGATCTCGCACGGTTACTGACACCTGTGCGATCAAGTACAGGCGACAGTGTTGCAAATATTTATGTGTCTCGGGATGCCAGTACGGCGCAACTGCATATGCTCGACGGCATGAACGTTCATGATGATGTGGATTTCAGAACATGAGTACTTATTGCGACTACGCACCGGATGATCCTGTTCACGCGTCTTATCACAATACCGAATACGGGTTTCCAACCACGGACGAGACGGCGTTGATGGAACGCCTCGCCATGGAGATTTTCCAGGCAGGTCTGTCTTGGGGGCTTGTCCTAAAAAAACGTCAATCGACCAATGATGCATTTCGTGGTTATGACGTTGATAAGGTGGCCGACTTTAACGAGAAGGATATCGAGCGGCTTTTAGCCGACCCGGGTATTATCCGAAACAAATTAAAGGTCAACGCCATCATCGAAAACGCCAAGCGCATCAGGGCAATGCGTGACAGCCATGGCGGGTTCTCTAAATGGATTGAAGCACATTATCCAATGCCCAAACCCGAATGGGTTAAGCTTTTTAAGAAGACGTTTAAGTTCACCGGCGGCGAGATCACCGGGGAATTTTTGATGAGCACTGGATACCTGCCAGGCTCGCACCGGCCAGATTGCGCCACCTACAAAGTGATTGAAAAGGTATCTCCAGCATGGATGCAGGTCGACGCCAAGATTTACGACTAACAAAACGAATTTGGCATAAAAAAAGGCAAGACCCGAAAGTCTTGCCATTTTAATTATTTCCCCCCGCACTCGGACCTTAATGTTGCTCGTTGGCTACCCCGAAAGCGAACCAATTTATACCCAAAAAATTCCATCATGTCATCATAAAAGAACAATAAGCTGTTCGTTATTGATATATAATTGTTGCACTGCACCTAAACCAATGAAAACTTGAGGATAAATGCAGCAGCAATCACGTAAACGGCAATAGGTCCTTCTCGTGTGCGCCCCGAAAGCAGCTTGATCGCCGCATAAGAAATAAACCCAAGCCCAAGGCCCGTCGCGATAGAAAATGTCAACGGCATGGAAATGGCTGTGATCACTGCAGGCACAACCTCTGTGACGTCTTCCCAATCGAGTTCTGACAATCCGCGTGTCATCACACAGGCGACAAAAAGCAATGCAGGTGTGGTCGCATAGGCTGGGATTGTGGCTGCAAGCGGTGAAAAAATAACGAGATCAGGAACAAAAGTGCAATGACGACAGCTGTTAATCCTGTGCGACTACCGGCGTTTATCCCCGATGCACTTTCGATATAGCTGGTTGTTGTTGAGGTACCAAGTGCGGCACCAACAACGGTTGCCGACGAATCCGCTAGCAACGCACGTCTTAGTCTTGGCAGCTTCCCATTTGCATCCAGCAAGTTGCCGCGATGCGCCAGACCAACAAGCGTGCCCGCCGTATCAAACAAATCCACAAACAAGAAGGCAAAGATGATTGAGATCAATCCGATGTTCAGTGCACCCATAATGTCCATCTGCATGAACGTTGGCGCTAAGGATGGTGGCATTGATATGATGCCGCCGGATGGCGTGACGCCTAAGGCGATTCCGACACCTGTCACAAGAAGGATGGCAATAATGATCGCGCCCGGAATACGTCTGGCGAACAACACCGCAATCAGAATAAACCCAGCCGCAGATAACAGGGCAGGGGGTGCACTCACATCACCAAGCGTGACCAAGGTTGCTGGGTGATCAACGACCCAACCTGCGTTCTTGAGCGCGATGATCGCCAGAAACAACCCGATCCCGGCTGAGATTGCGCGCTTCATGCTATCCGGGATCGCATTGATGATCCATTCACGCACGGGCAAGATACTCAATACAACAAAGATAATACCGGACAGAAATACAGCGCCCAGGCCGACCTGCCACGAATGTCCCATGCCAAGCACGACACCGAATGCAAAGTAAGCGTTCAGCCCCATACCCGGCGCAACGGCAACTGGATAGTTCGCAACAACACCCATAATCATCGTGCCAACGGCAGCCGCCAGACACGTGGCGACAAATACCGCGCCATGGTCCATGCCGGTCTCGGCAAGGATGCTTGGGTTCACAAACATTATATAGGTAAGTGTCAGGAACGTCGTCACACCAGCAATGATCTCGGTGCGCACAGACGTGTCGTTCTCAGTCAGCTTAAAATATTGATCGAGCATAACCCCCCCTAAAGAATGTCTTCGATAGTCTTCCATGGAGATATCGCTGACAAGTAAGGAGAGGGGGTTTGGCTTATTCGACGATATCTCTCAGCGCGAATTCTTGAAGATGGCCCGACGGGTTTTCCTTAAGGCCGGGATCGGCTGGAATATCGACATCGAACTGGCGTTTCAAAATATCGGCGATCACTTCATAGCATGCGCCCATACGAACCACTTCCATGGTCGCGAAATTGATGATCGTCGCCGAGCGCTTATAGGTATGGTATTTTCGAAGCCCATAATCGATATGTAAATCTGCGATCGAGCGTACCTCTTCTTGCACGTCCATCAGGCGAAACTTTTGTCCGGTCCCGGTTAAGTTTGCTGACGACGCGATCAAAATTTGGCCGACCTCACACGCACGCGCTGCCAGTTCATTGGCAAAGTTACCTGCATTCAAGAACAGATTGATCCGTCCCAATGCTGTGCTGCCTTTCAGCAACTCTGGGCTTAGGTTTTTAATAAACGGATGATCCGGATTATATGGTGCAATGGCTGCAATCGGTAAATCATGCTCAAAAGCAATCGTTTCAATCATGTCCTGGGTGCGTTGATCAACGTTGTGAAGTTCGCGTTGCGTTTCCAGGTCACACACCAGCGTATTACGCTTATGCCCGCCGCGCTGCTTGGTGTTGAAAATCGTGTTTGTTGTTTCTTCGGTGCCCCCAACAATCCCGTAGCCGCAGTCATGGGGAAAAAGAACAATCCCGCCCGAAGTCACGATATCGATCGCGCGTTGTGCGTCTGCTTTAGTATCTATCCGTTGCATCTTAAATTCCTAATTTGCTGAATTCGCTAGACCGGGTGTAGTCGGGGGCAGGCATGCCAAGACTGGCTGCCTGACGTTGCTCATAAGCCCGGCATATTTCGTCTTGATGATGGCCGCGAATGCCGCCGCGCACGGTGCCCGGCGTGATTGACCAGAAGTAATCTTTCCAGCTTTCTGGCAGCAATATCGAGTCCGGTGGTGATAACCAAAGCCGACACAGCAGGCGCTTTTTCTCAGGCGTGTCGTAATCAATATAGTCCGTGCGGGAATGCAGCATCACGTGATTATTGAGTATCTGCAGATCACCCGGTTCCAGGTACATTGTATACATGTTCTTTGGGTCCTGAAGGATCTCATCCAGCATGTCTGTGGCTTCACGTTGCGCCGCAGTTAGCTGAGGCACGCCTTCGATCTCTTGCCCCGTTCGAACCCGGTTGCGATTCCACTTACCAAACATGCGACCATCAGCAAAATCATACAAAGGCTGGCTATAGTATAAGGCTTCACCCGGCGCTTCTTCATTCTGCCTGGAGAAATAGAATTTCTGATGCGTTACTTCAGCGAGATCAGGACGAGCCGTCATTAAATCACAATAGGCCGATAACGAGCTGGTGATCATGCTTTGGCCACCAGACTTTGCTTTGTTGTAGCAAGTCAGCGTTACAAGATCGCAACCGTCCACATGAAAGTCGAGCTTGGCATTGGATGAATATCCACGCCCGCTTGAGGTGCGATAATCCATCCCGACATCGCGTACCGACGAGATGTACTGAGATGCAATGCCCTGGGGGCGGGCGACACCGGTGTGCAGACCAATGGCCCAGTTCATCAACTCGTATTCTTGCTCGCTAAGTCCTTCGCGGGGCAGACCGCGCACCAATGCCATGCCACGCCCATGATGCGCTTCGTTCAACGCTTTTGAGATGGTTGGCCAGACACTATCAAAATCAAAATCTTCTCGGGTATAATCAAAGAGGGGGCGATCAGGTACATGAGCCTTTTTAACAGCCTGCAACATATGCGTGCGCGCCGTGTCGTTAATCTGGAACACCCAGCTGCGATCATCTTTAAGATCAGCTGCCTGCCATGCCGCAGGTGTATGTGTGTCTATTTTATTCATGATGTGACCCTCCGTAATTTAAAATCTACCGGGTCAGGACTATAAAGAAAAATAGTATTATCGTATCAATTGATAAATATAATAGATCAATTGCATGAACTTTTTTGGATGGGTCAGTATGGATTCATAAGCTGACGCGTCTTTGGCGATGGCTTCGTTAAGTTTTTTATCAACCAATTTCATCCTCTCTTTCTTCGCCTTTGCACCCTTAACAAGCTGTGTTGAATTGGCATTGCCGTTTGCAGCCACTTCGCCATGCTGTTTTATAATTGCGTGCTGTTCCGATATCGCATTGCGATTGATCAGAAGGTTTTGAACGGATTTCTCCATCGTGTCCCTGACGTCACCCCGCTGATCCGCATGTTCGAGGCGCTTAGCTTCCGGGTATGCCTCATAGTACTCACGGCTTTCCCGTTGTGCGGCCAGTCGCTTCGGATCATTGGCCTGTTTACGTAAGTCGTGGAGTGCCGTCTCGGTATCATCGGTGTTACCGGTGCGGGCCGCATCGACAATGGCCTTGGCCTTGAGGCGTGCGTCATCATCATGTGGGAAGGTTTCATCAATGCGCGCTTTCATTGCATCCGCATTCTCAGGGGTGAGCGGTTTATCGGTGTCCAGAACTCGGCCCAGATCATCAACCACACCGGAAGTTTTTTTTGTGCATCGAAGTCTTTACCATGGAGACCGCTGGCACCATCCATGAGATCAATCTCATTATCAGCGTTTGAGCGTATTGTGACATTGAGCGGTTCAGTGGCGTCGTCATCGACAACTTTACGATGATTGACGTTCCAGTCCTTGATCAGATTATTGTTTTCCTGTTGGCTTGTTTCGCGGTCTTTATCTTCACCACCAGACAGGCTGAGGGCATAGTTTTGCTCCAGTCGTCGCTGGTTCTCTGGCGTGATGCCTTGCAGGGTTCGTTGATAAGGCTCCCGTGCTTGTGCCGGGTCTTCGACGTTGTGGACAAGGTCAATGATCTCAGGGATGGCTTTGGTTGCGTCGGTGTTGATGGCATCCGCTTGAACCGAGGCAGGTCGCCGACGTCGATGCGTCTCTTGATACTGTCGGCCAGTCTCTGATTGGACTGGATGGTCTCGTCGGGGAGAGCTGGGAGGTTCTTTATGCTGCTCGCCCCCTCACCCCAGCCCTCTCCCATAGGGAGAGGGAGGTTAGGCGTTTGCCCCTTATCCTTCGGGAGAAGGTCAGGATGAGGGGATCTTGAATCTACCACTGGATTAATTCGCTCATAGACTGATTTCGTGAGTTTCTTCACTGCGTTCACGGCTTTGCGTTGCTTCACTTGCTGTTGCTGAGCTTGTTGATCCACCTGATCCCGTTGCAGCTTGCTGAGTGGGGCCATCTGGTTTGACTAGACCATCTCGCTTGAGGTCGCTACCCATCTGTTCCTGGGTACTGATGATCCCTGAGAACAACGTACTATCGGCGGTATCTTGAGGCGCCTCCATGATGTCATTACTGGCAAGTGAGCTTGAGACTTGAAACACATCACCGAGCGCATTTGCGCCACCAATACCGACGGAGCCGCTGAGGCCTGAAGGTGTGGATGTGGTGGCGAACTCACCGCCCGGATTATTGCCAAACCCGGTATTGGCATTAGTTGAAACCTTTGCAGCCGCGCTGGCTGCCGCGTTATCTGTGCTGCCCATGGGGAAGCTCCTTTTCAAAATGTAGACATAAAAAAGCGCCCCAAATGGGACGCTAATGATCGTGATAGAATGCTGGACTTGTGAGCTGCCCAACAAAAAATCCCAGTGGAAAAGACACACATTTCCCCGGGACTTGATTATTCTTAATAAAAAAATGACGCGAGTGTCAATAAAAAATACTCGCAATGCGATTTCATATATTTATTTGTGTTGAAATTTTGTAGCCCAGAATGATTGGCGTAAACCCTGTCTTTTGAGCTAGACTGCAGCATAAGAATACAAACGCTGGGTAGATGGATATAGCCTTGAACACACCAACACGTGGTTTTCATCAAAGTGAGTTTGAAGCGCGCACTGCGCGCGCTCAGGAAATGATGGCCGCGGCGGGGATGTCGGCGATACTTGTCCTGACCGAACCCGAGGTGCGTTACTTCACGGGCTTCCTCACACCATTCTGGCAAAGCCCGACACGACCCTGGTTCGTTGTCATTCCGGCTGCGGGAAAACCAATTGCAGTGATCCCGGCGATTGGCACCGAGTGCATGGCCGCAACATGGATTGATGATATCCGTACATGGTCATCGCCAAATCCGATCGATGAGGGAATTTCATTGCTGAGCGATGTTCTGCGGGGCGTCACATCCGGTGACGCTAAAGTTGGTTTACCGATGGGCCCCGAGACTGCACTTCGGATGTCGATGCTCGACTTCAACCGTTTGAGCGCAGCCATTGCGCCGCTGACGTTTGTTGATGCGTCGCCGATTATCCAGACCCTGCGTATGACAAAGTCCGACGCCGAGATTGAAAAGGTCCGTCATATCTGTGGCGTGTTGTCCGGTGTCTTTGAAGACCTGCCGAATGTGCTTCGGACCGGTATGACAAATGTCGAGATCTTTCGCGCCTTCAAAATTGCCGCACTGAATGCCGGCGCCGACGACGTGGCGTATCTGGTTGGTGGGACGGGGCAGGGTGGTTATGGCGATATTATCTCGCCACCCTCGGATACGCCGAGCGCACATGGGGATGTGTTGATCCTGGATACAGGCGCGACTTTTGATGGGTATTTCTGTGACTTTGATCGCAACTACATGTTTGGCGATACCACGGATGCAGCCAAGCGTGCTTATGACGTTGTCTACCGTGCGACCGAGACTGGAATTGCGTCGGCGGTGCCGGGGAATACCTGCGCAGACCTTTATCACGCGATGCAAGGCGTCATGGATGCGGGCGGAGCGATGGGCAACGATGTCGGTCGGCTCGGCCATGGGCTTGGGATGCAACTGACTGAATGGCCATCAAATATGCCGACCGATATGACAGTCCTCAAACCCGGCATGATCATGACGCTGGAACCCGGCATGACGTTTGCCCCTGGAAAAGTTATGGTGCACGAGGAAAACCTGGTTATCCGCGAGGGTGCACCAGAACTTCTTAGCCGACGCGCCGCCTCTGAAATGCCCGTTATCACCTAAAGTCTGAAAGTCACTGCGATGGACATGCCTTACGATCTTTATGATGACCGCGCCCCGGCGATGGGCTTGATCGTGCTTAAAACTGACGAACTGATCGAGTTTGAGCTGGGTAAACTGTTTCTGGGGCTTGGACTTCGTGTGCATCAGACCCGGATCGAAAGTGCCCCCGACGTACGCCCAGAAACCTTAGCCACCATGGCGGACGGGATGACGGCCGCAGCCGCAATGCTACCCTTGGGCGCAGATATTCGAGCGATTGGGTATGGCTGCACATCTGGTGCCACGGTGATTGGTGAGGACCGCGTTGCCCAATTGGTCAATGCGGCACATCCTGATCTACCAGTCACAAATCCTTTGAGTGCGCTCAAGGCTGCATGTCAGGCCTTGGGTGTGAAGCGCTTGGGGATTGTCAGCCCATATGTAGAAAACGTCACCGATGCCCTGTGTCACGCAGTGGAAGCCGATGGCGTCTCGATTAGTGCGGTCGGCGCGTTCAATCAGGTTGATGATCAAACCGTCGCGCAGATTTCTCTAAAGTCGACATTAGCTGGATACCTTAAAGTCGGAGCAGGGGATTGCGACGCGGTTTTTGCGTCCTGTACCAACCTGCGTGCGATGGAGGTCATCGCCGAGGCAGAAGCCGCCTTAAAAAAGCCCGTTTTGTGCAGCAATCAGGTTCTTGGATGGCACATGCTTCGGCTATCTGGAAATAATTCTCAACCTGTCGGATATGGCAAATTATTCGAGACACCCTTACACAGTTGAAGCTCAGCCACGCATCGCCTACAAGGGGCGACGATCTCAAGTTCGCCCGGAAATAATGCATATTGATGCATAATTATGCAGGAGTACCACAACCCGATGTTTTCCACCTTTGAATGGATGATGGCCATGCGCTATCTCCGCGCACGTCGCCAGGAAGGATTTATCTCTATCATCGCATGGTTCTCCCTTGTCGGTATTGCTTTGGGCGTCGCGACATTGATCATTGTAATGTCGGTTATGAACGGATTTCGTCAGGAATTACTTGAGCGTATCTTAGGCATCAACGGCCACCTCAGCGTCTATGGACCGGTTGCAGGGCAAATGACGGACTACCAGCCCATGCTCAAAAAGCTTGTTGATTTAGATGGCGTTATCTCTGTTAACCCATTGATTGAAGGCCAGGTTATGGTCTCAGCCAAAGGTGTCGCCAAGGGTGCACTCGTCCGTGGTATCCGTGCTGAGGACCTGGCAAAACGCAAAATCGTTGCGACCAATATCAAACAAGGCTCGCTGGCTGACTTCAAAGGCGATGATGTGGTCATTATCGGCTCCAGATTAGCGCAGAACATGGCGGTGCGGGTCGGTGACAAGCTCACCTTGATCTCGCCTAAGGGCAATGTCACAGCGTTTGGCACGGTGCCGCGCATGCGGGCCTTCAAGATCGTCGGCACGTTCGAAATTGGTATGTACGAATATGACTCGGGGTTTGTTTTCATGCCCTTAGAGGCTGCACAGATATACTTCCGAATGCCGGAGGGTGTCTCAAACATCGAAGTCTTTATCAAGAACCCAGACGACGCACCAGGCATGGGCCTGCGTGTCACGCGCGAGCTTAAGGGCCAGGCCCGGGTTCATGACTGGCAACGGGCCAATGCGAGTTTCTTCAATGCGATCCAGGTCGAGCGCAATGTGATGTTCCTGATTTTGACGCTGATTATTCTGGTCGCTGCGTTCAATATCATTTCCTCGCTGATCATGCTAGTGAAGGACAAGGGGCGCGATATCGCGATATTGCGGACCATGGGCGCGACACGAGGCATGATTATGCGGATTTTCCTGATCGCGGGTGCCAGTGTCGGTGTCATCGGCACCATGCTCGGATTTGTCTTGGGCCTTGCGTTTGCCGCCAATATTGAAAACATCCGCCGTTGGATTGAAGGCCTCACAGGCACCGATTTGTTTGCCGCCGAGATTTACTTTCTGTCTCGCTTGCCCGCCGTTGTTGATCCGACCGAAGTCACAACCATTGTGCTGATGGGTCTCGGGTTATCGTTCCTGGCGACGCTGTATCCAAGCTGGCGTGCGGCCCGCATCGATCCGGCGGAGGCATTACGTTATGAGTGACCAGGACGCAAAACCACCGGTATTGGCGCTAGAAGGGCTAACCCGGACGTTTTCGCAAGGCAAACGCGAGCTCAATGTCCTCAATGGCGTCGACCTTGAGATTAATGCAGGCGAAGTCGTCGCCCTTGTTGGACCATCCGGGTCTGGTAAATCAACGATGCTGCATATTTCGGGTTTGCTAGAACAACCAACATCCGGCGATGTTCGGATCGACGGGCAGTCATGCATCGGCTTGAACGATGACGAACGTACCAAGGTCCGCCGGTATAATCTGGGCTTTGTCTATCAGTACCACCATTTGCTCCCGGAATTCTCAGCGTTAGAGAACATCACTATTCCACAGATCATTGTGGGCCTCGATCGTCGCACCGCGCGCGCTCGGGCCCGTGAATTGCTGGAGTGGATGGGTCTGATGGATCGCGCAGATCACCGACCGGGCATGTTATCTGGTGGAGAACAGCAACGAGTCGCTATCGCCCGCGCACTGGCGTCTTCGCCGCGGGTCCTGTTAGCCGACGAGCCGACCGGAAACCTTGACCCGGATACGGCAGACGACGTTTTCGGCGTCTTGATGCATCTGGCCAGAGGGACAGGGCTCGCCGCTCTCGTCGCGACACACAATCCTGATTTGGCAAAACGCATGGACCGTATCGTACGTATTGAGAACGGTGTTTTGGTCGAAGCGTAAGAACCTTAATTCCACGCTACACTTACCAACACGAGTTTTTTATTGATACTCGCCTCATGTTTTTATTAAGAATAATCAAGTCCCGGGGAGAAGTGTTTCTTTTCCACCGGGATTTTTTGTTGGGCAGCTCATAAGTCCAGCATTCTATCACGATCATCAGCGTCCTGCTGGGGGCGCTTTTTTTATGTCCACATTTTAAAAAGGAGCTTCCCCATGGGCAGCACTGATAACGCGGCAGCCAGCACAAAACTCCCTCGTCATTTCCGCGAAAACGGTAACCCAGCGAGGCAATCAGAAGGTCTGGGTCCCCGCGTCCGCGGGGATGACGGGATGAATAAAGATATCCTCCCTCTCCCTCAGGGAGAGGGCCGGGGTGAGGGTATGCAACATCAAATTAATTGTGGATATCCACAAATTTAGACGCAACATCTGGTGACTCTCAATCTCACATGTGAAATTATGCTTTCATGGCATGTTCTGACTTCGTCCATTTGCGCGCGCACAGCGCTTACTCCCTTTGCGAAGGGGCGATCCCGGTCAAAAACCTCGTCAAGTTAACTGCGGCACAAGACATGCCTGCATTAGGCCTGTGCGATACTGACAATCTATTCGGCGCGCTGGAGTTCTCTGCGGCAGCGCTCGACGCGGGTATTCAACCGATTATCGGTTGCCAGCTTTCAATTAAGTTGAGCAACGAGACACAGCCCGCCAACCGCCCGATATTTGAGGATGGCGGCATTGTCTTGCTGGCACAGACCAATGACGGGTATTTGAACCTGCTGACGTTGCTCAAAATCGCTTATATGGATAGTGAGGATGCACAGCGTCCGGGTGTCACCCTGGACGAATTGTGCGCGCATGCAGGCGACCTGATTGCCTTGAGTGGCGGTGCAGACGGGGTTCTTGGGCGCTTGATCCGGATGGGCAAATCCGGCGATGCGAATACGTTTCTTGATGCCATGGCAGCGGCGTTTCAGGACCGCTTTTATATTGAAATACAACGCCACGGGATGCCCGAAGAGAAACTGACCGAGCCGCAGTTCATTGATTGGGCCTACGCCAGGAACTTGCCGTTGGTTGCGACCAACGAGCCGTATTTTCCGGACGAAGGTTTCTACCGCGCCCATGATGCATTGTTGTGTATCAAGCAGGGCGCCGTGGTGTCTGTCGAAGATCGCCACCGGCTGACTTCTGATCACTATTTCAAATCAGCGGCCGAGATGCGGGCATTGTTCGCGGACCTGCCCGAAGCCATTGAGAACACGCTGACCGTCGCCAAGCGATGCGCGTTCGTGGTGGAAAAAATTGCCCCCATCTTGCCGCCTTATGATTGTGGCGATGGCATCACCGAAGCCGATGAGCTTAAACGCCAAGCCCACGTCGGTTTGACGGATCGTCTTGCCGAGCATGTATTCACCCACGATATGGACGCCGAAGCGCGAGAGAAAGCTGAGCTACCATACCGCGAGCGATTGGACTACGAGCTCAGCGTTATCAACCAGATGGGTTTTCCAGGTTACTTCCTGATCGTTGCGGACTTTATAAAGTGGTCCAAGGACGAGGGTATTCCGGTGGGGCCGGGACGTGGTTCAGGTGCGGGCTCGGTGGTGGCGTGGTCACTGACAGTAACCGACCTCGATCCGCTGAGATGGGGCTTGCTGTTCGAGCGGTTCTTGAACCCGGAACGTGTGTCCATGCCGGACTTTGATATCGACTTTTGCCAGGAACGCCGCGACGAGGTGATCCGCTATGTGCAAAAGAAATACGGCCGTGATCACGTCGCACAGATCATTACGTTTGGAAAATTGCAGGCGAGGGCGGTTCTCCGCCATGTCGGGCGCGTCCTTGAGATGCCCTATGGTCTTGTCGATAGAATCTCCAAGATGGTGCCGAATAATCCGGCCAACCCGGTAACGTTGGGCGATGCCATCAAGACCGAACAAAGCCTGCGCAACCTGATCAACGAAGAGCCCGACGTTAAATATATGGTCGAGATCGCGCTGAAGCTCGAAGGGCTATATCACCACGCATCGACACACGCGGCGGGTGTTGTGATCGGCGACAGGCCACTTGAGCAATTGATCCCGGTTTACCGCGACCCGCGCTCGGACATGCCGGTTACCGGCTTTAATATGAAATATGTTGAGGATGCGGGGCTGGTCAAGTTTGACTTCCTGGGCCTCAAGACCTTGAGCGTGCTGACCAAGGCAGAGAACTTCGTCAACGCCAAGATTAAGAACGGCGAAGATAAACTTGATCTGATCAAGATACCGCTCGACGATCCTGATACCTTCAAAATGATCAGTCGTGGTGACACCACCGGCGTGTTCCAGCTGGAAAGTGCGGGCATGCGCGATGTGTTGCGCGGCCTGAAACCGGATACGTTTGAAGACATCATCGCTGTTGTGGCCCTGTACCGTCCGGGCCCGATGGATAACATTCCGAGCTACATTCGACGTAAGCACGGCGAAGAAGAAGCCGACTATCTGCATCCAACCCTTGAGCCTGTGCTTAAGGAAACTTTTGGTATTCCAATCTATCAGGAACAGGTGATGCAGATTGCTCAGGTCCTGTCCGGCTACACGCTTGGCAACGCGGATTTGCTGCGCCGGGCGATGGGTAAGAAAATCCAGGCCGAGATGGACGTGCAGCGACAAATATTCGTCGAGGGGGCTGTGGCGCAAAGCGTGCCAGAGAAACTCGCTGACGATATCTTTAACGTAGTCGACAAGTTCGCCGGTTACGGCTTCAACAAATCCCACGCGGCGGCCTATGCGCTGGTCGCGTATCAAACAGCCTATATGAAAGCCAATCATCCGGTTGAATTCCTGGCTGCGTCCATGACCTTTGATATGGGCAACACGGACAAGCTGAACATATTCCGCCAGGAACTGGACCGATTAAAGATTCCGCTACTTCCACCCGACATCAATGCCTCGGTCGCGACGTTTACGGTTGAGACGGTACAAACAGCCGAAGACGGTGAAAAAGATGGCGTGCGATATGCACTGGCTGCGGTCAAGAATGTCGGCGCGGCAGCAATGGACATGTTGGTTGAAGAGCGGAACACAAACGGACAGTTTGAGTCCTTAAGTGATTTCGCCAATCGGGTTGATCCACAAAGCGTCAACAAGCGCCAGCTTGAGAATCTCGTGCGGACAGGGGCTTTCGATCGACTGGACACAAACCGTCGACGCGTTCATCGGGGTATGGAAACCGTTGTCGCGGTGGCCGGCGCGGCTGCTGCAGATCGGAATTCAAATCAAATCAGCTTGTTCGGCGGCGAAGATGCAAAACCTCAAGAGATCAGGCTCCCTGATATCGACGACTGGCAGTCTATGGACCGGCTGCGCGAAGAGTTCGATGCCGTAGGTTTCTTCTTATCCGCTCACCCATTGGATGCTTACGAGCGCGTGTTGGTCAAAAAACGCGTGCGCTCATGCTCAGAGGTCCTTGCCGCCAAGGAAATTGGTGCCGTCCGTCTTGCTGGAACCTTCCTGTCGAAAAAGGAAATGACGAGTAAATCCGGGAAACGCTTTGCCTTCATTTCGTTCTCGGATGCGTCCGGGGTCTTTGAGGCAACTGCATTCTCAGAAATCCTCGCACAGCAAAGCGAACTTTTGATCCCAGGCAACTCCATGATTGTTGATTGCGCACTCTACTTTGAAGGCGACAGCGCACGCATGACAATTCAACGTCTCGAAAGCATCGAAGTCGCCGCAGCGGCAGCGGCGAACGCAGCCAAGGAAATGCACTTATACGTCGACAGCATTGATCCATTAACGTCACTCCGCGCTATACTTTCCCGTGACCGCAATGCAAATGGTGAGGGACGACGTAAAAAAGGCAAAGTCATTGTGACCGCAAAACTCCGCGATATCGACGAAGAGGTGATCATCAATCTTGGAGACGATTACGGCTTGTCACACGAACTGTCACTCGCCGTCCGCTCACTCCCCGGCATTCTTGATGTTAAAGAGCTTTAGCATCTAAATTCGTTTCGTCATCCCCGCGTTCGCGAACGCGGGGATGACAGAAATATATAATCCTCTCCCACTCCGTGATGGCTTTACCGCCCTAAAGCCTTCGCAGTCAGTGAAGCCAGCGAAACCTTTTGCGATCCGTCATCATTGAAATTTTCAGGCACTAAGTATGTCTGATATGCCTCTTTGAGGGCTGGCCACTCGGTATCAATGATCGAGAACCAAGCCGTATCCCGGTTGCGGCCCTTATAGATCAAGCACTGACGGAAGACGCCTTCAAAGGTAAAGCCAAGCCGCTCAGCCGTCCGACGGGACCTGGCGTTCGCATTATCGCATTTCCACTCGTAGCGCCGATTGCCGAGTTCATCAAAGACACGTGCCATCATCAGATACATCCCCTCAGTTGCCGCCACAGTCCGTTGTAACAGTGGAGAGTAGTTAAGGTGTCCGGTCTCAATGGAGCCCGCATTGACGTCAATGCGGAGGTAACTGGCTACGCCGACAGCTTTCTCGGTTTCCAGGTCAATAAATGCATGGAATAAAGGATCATCACCTAAAGCCTGCGCTTTGATCCATGTGCGGTAATCGTCTTCAGTCTCGAACGAACCATATCCTAGGTACGTCCAGATCCGATGTTCCTTATCAATCATATTCGCGGCATGGAGATCAGCCGCATGCTTGTCGATATCGAGCGGCTCAAGTCGGCAGGTCCGACCCAGCATTGGGGTGCGGGGAGGGCGCTTCGCAGGGGTCCAATCGGGGACGGGGAAACCAACGGGAAGACCAAGATCATTCGTATGTGACATGACAAACTCCATAATTTTAATTGGTCGCAGAATGTCTTGGTTATTTGACTTGGAAAAGAGCCCTTTGAAAGAATTTGAGACCTGGATTGGTCCGGTTTTTAAAAGTCTTGGTTCCCGTCCTGCAAAAAACCCGCTAAAATGAACCATACGCAGGAGACGTTAATGAGCCCAGAAGGCGCAGATATACTCAGATTTTTGGCATTTGGTGCGGTTTGGTTATTTCCGATTGCGCTGATTATTGCCGTCTTGAGCTTTGCTAACGCCGACGCCAAAGCCCGCCGCGATGATCCGGGGCCAAACGTTATTGTCTTTCCACAGCGTGAAACACCTGCGCCATCATCCAGGTCAAATTGGCTAAAACGCTTTAAGTCGCTTGCATTCCTTTCGACGAAGCGTTAAACCACGCGCGATTTCACACGCGGGTTTTGCGATAGTTCATGCAAATTCATGAATAACGTCGTTCCGGTGTTGGTTTACCAACCACACCCGCGGAGGATTAACCGGAAAAGGAAAAAAAGCCGATGGCGCTTCCCGATTTCACTATGCGTCAGCTCTTAGAAGCTGGTGT
>Ga0115567_10001249_pt1 | contig 25578 bp, 29 predicted proteins | sample COGITO_mtgs_1204_2_FD_88679 | JGI IMG/M metagenome (GOLD analysis project Ga0115567, IMG submission 88679) | Pelagic marine microbial communities from North Sea - COGITO_mtgs_120412 | ecosystem: Environmental > Aquatic > Marine > Epipelagic | place: Germany:Helgoland, sampling site Kabeltonne... | reverse complement strand
TTCAACTTTCTTATGCGATTGGTGTTGCAGAGCCAACAAGTGTTTCCATACAAGACTATGGAACTTCTAAGGTTCTTGTCGAAAAGCTTGAAAAAGCAGTGAAGCACTTATGGGATTTAAGACCTGGTAAAATCATTTCAGAATTTAAATTGAGAGAGCCAGGTTTTCAAAAAACGGCTGCATATGGACATTTTGGAAGAACAGACACAGAATTCACATGGGAGTCTTTGGGCCGCGTTGACGCACTTAAAGATTTTCTAAACTCGTAATTAGACAATTTATAAACCTGCAGGGTGATGAAACTTGAATCCTAAAAATATTAGAAACTTTTCGATCATTGCTCATATTGACCATGGTAAAAGCACTTTGGCCGATGGCCTTTTGCAGTTCACTGGGGCCATTGAAGGTAGAGAAGAGAAAGAACAGTATTTAGACTCCATGGACATTGAGCGTGAGCGCGGAATCACGATCAAAGCTCAAACAGTAAGACTTAATTACAAAGCTGACGACGGTGAAATGTACCAGCTTAACCTTATCGACACTCCAGGACATGTTGATTTTTCTTATGAAGTCTCTCGCTCTTTAGAGGCTTGTGAAGGCGCACTGCTTGTTGTAGACGCAGCCCAAGGAGTTGAGGCTCAGACCTTAGCAAATGTTTATTTGGCTTTAGACGCTGACCTGGAAATCATTCCCGTTTTAAATAAAATAGATCTGCCTGCTGCGGAGCCTGAAAAAGTTAGGCAGCAGATTGAAGATGTGATTGGTTTGGACGCAAGTGATGCAATTTCTGCAAGTGCTAAGAACAAAATTGGTATCAAAGATATTTTAGAACGCGTTGTTAGAGACGTGCCGCCGCCAAAAGATTTAAATGACAAACCGCTTAAGGCACTGGTTTTTGATTCTTGGTTTGATTCTTATCAGGGCGTGATCATTTTAGTTAGACTTATAGAAGGCTCTCTAAAAAAAGGTCAGCGTATTAAGTTTATGCAGACAAATGCAGACTATGAGGTTTTAAAACTTGGTGCTTTTTGTCCGCACCCCACAAATTTGCCTGAGTTGACTTCTGGCGAAGTTGGTTTTGTGATTTGCGGAATTAAAAACTTAAAAGAAGTGCAGGTGGGTGACACCATCACCACCAACAAACTTGGAGCCACCGAAGCTCTGCCAGGCTTTAAAAAAGTAAAGCCTATGGTTTTCTCGGGAATATTTCCAATAGACACTCAAGAGTACAAAGATTTACAAGAGGCACTAGAAAAGCTTTGTTTGAACGACTCCTCTTTGTCTTTTGAGGTGGAGTCTTCTGCAGCCCTAGGCTTTGGCTTTAGATGTGGTTTCTTGGGGCTTCTTCATATGGAGATTGTTCAAGAGCGCTTAGAGCGTGAATTTGGTCTGAATTTAATCACTACGGCTCCAACAGTTGTGCATCACGTTTACAAAACAAATGGTGAGATGCAGGTTATAGAAAATCCTTCTCAATTTGAAGTGGACTCAAACATCGAACGCATCGAAGAGCCTTACGTGAGACTTGCACTTCACACACCATCAGAATGTGTCGGAGCGCTTTTAAAACTTTGTGAAACCAGGCGTGGAATCCAAGAAAAAATGGAGTACATTGCATCTGAAAAAGTTGTGATCACTTATCAGCTTCCTTTGAGTGAAATGGTTTTTGATTTTTATGACAAGTTGAAATCAGTTTCTAAGGGGTATGCCTCAATGGAATATGAACTGATCGGCTACCAGGCTTCAGACCTCCAAAAAATGGATGTTTTGATCAATGACGAGCCTGTTGATGCACTCTCTATTATTGTTCACAAATCCAAAGCGCAAGCCAGAGGACGTCTTCTCACTAAAAAGTTAAAAGAGCTTATTCCTAGACAGCAGTATCAAGTGAACATCCAGGCTGCAGTTGGGGCAAAGATTTTAGCCCGTGAAACCCTTGGTGCTCTTAGAAAAGATGTAACTGCTAAATGTTACGGTGGAGACATCACGAGAAAAAGAAAGCTTTTAGAAAAGCAAAAAGAGGGTAAAAAACGAATGAAACAGATCGGAAAGATCGATATTCCTCAAAAGGCCTTCCTTGCTGTGCTCTCTTCAGACGATTAAAAAGCTTAAAATTTAAGCGCCAAATTTCACCTCATAGATAAAACTTATAGACCAAGGCTGGGGGTTGGCCTTAACATAGGCTTTTAATCTGGGGTGTAAATGGATATGAATATTGGCTCGAAAGAATTTTGGACAGACGGCTTAGGCTCGCTTTTTCTTGCAGCACTTGTAGCACTAACAATCAGGTGGGCACTCTTTGAAGCTTACGTGATTCCATCAGGCAGTATGCTCCCAACACTTTTAGTTAAAGATCATATCTTTGTGAACAAGCTAGCTTTTGGTTTGAGATTTCCTTTTAGTGAAAAGTTTGTTTACAAAACCAAAGGTCCAAAGCGTGGAGACATTGTTGTTTTTAAAAATCCAGACAATATAGACATCTTTTTTATCAAACGTGTTGTGGGTTTGCCTGGCGATAAAGTTTATTACGAAAACGGAAACCTTTACATCAACGATGAGCTTGTTGAAAAATCACTTCCTTCAGCAGAAAACAAAAAAGACTTTGATTGGTTGAGACCAGAAGACCTTCCAGGCTTTGGCCCATTAGCGCTTGAGACTAGAGCGCACTGGGAAGAAAAGTTAGGTGAGCACTCTTACTCAGTGCTCCTGCCTAAAGACCAGATTGAACCTGAATCTGGTCCGTACCTAGTTCCTGAGGGGCATTACTTTATGATGGGTGACAACAGACAGTTCTCGCATGATTCAAGAAAGTGGGACCCTGATAAAAGATTCGTTCCGTACAATTACCTGCTGGGAAAAGCGATGTTTGTGTGGCTCTCTTGTGAAGAGGTGCTTCCCATCATTCCGATATGTAACCCTTTAGATATAAGATACAGCAGATTTTTTCACTCTGTTCATTAATAAGCATCCACTTTAAAATAGTGAGTTAAAATGTTAAATAAATTTTTTAAATCTAAAAAAGAAGTAAATAAAGAAGAGCGCCCTGGCTTTATTAAAGGTGCACTTAGCTTTTTGAATCTCATCATTATGATTCTAGCTATTAGATGGATTGTTTTTGAAGTCTTTATGATTCCATCGGGCAGCATGTATCCAAAACTCTATATCAATGACTATGTCTTCGTGACAAAAATGGATTTTGGAATTCGAGTGCCTTTTATGTATAAGTGGGTTTATGGACCGGTGCTTCCCGAAAGAAGAGCCATTACAGTTTTTAAAGATCCTGATGACTCAAAATATTTGATCAAAAGATTAGTAGGATTGCCAAAAGATAAACTTGTCATTTTTAATGACTTCATTCTGTCTTTAAACGGTGAAAAAGTGACTCACACTAAGTTGTCTGATGAAGAGCACAAAGAGATGGCTGTAAAAATGAAGCAGGAGGAGGACTCCTTCACTGGTTTTTATGAAAAATTTCCAGGAGAAGAGCCGCACATCATTTTGACTTTTCCTGATGAAGAAAACCCGGATGATGTTGATGCTGAAGAGATTGCCGCCAACTCAGAAAGCTTCGATGTTCCAGACGACTACCTGCTCTTTATGGGTGACAACAGACACATGTCTTATGACGGCAGACGTTTTGGTTATGTACCTGCAGCGCGTTTAGTGGGGCGAGCTAGATTTATTATTTTGAGCTGTGATCAAAAGCTCGTGATGGGAGCAGGTTGTTCACCCCTTAGTTTAAGATTAAACAGGATGGGCAATGGCCTCAATTTCTAGAAGAACACAGCTCTACCTACACAAAGTGATGTATATGGCTCTGTTTGGTTTGGTGGCAGGGCTTTTGCTATGGCTTTCTGTTTTTAGATTGGTCAGTCTTCCAGAGGGAAGAGGTAAGGCTGTCTTATTGGTGAAATCAGTAAAATTAAATGACGAGGTGGTTTTTTACCATCCTGATCTTGGTGGAAAGATGAGACTCTCTTCTGTAAAAAGAAATGAAAATGGAGTTCTTGAAGTCGAAGTCGGTAAAGATTTTGTGACCCTCGATGAAAATCTTGTTGTGGGTGTGGTGAAGTTTCGGTTTTAAGGTGCCAGGTAACATATGGTGTGTAGGCTCGTATGTTGTTTTTCACGCAAAAACTTCCATTTTAATCAGTCAAAAATCGCCATTGTGATCAAATCTTGCAGAGGCTCCCCAGTTGATGTCACCTTCATTACCGTCCTCATCCCTGCCATCTTGATAGAGGTAGATATAGGCGCCAAGAATTTTTTGATGTGCATCTGTTAAAATATAAAAACTCAAAATTCTCTTGTCTCCGTAAGTAGAGTAGGGGCTTTGATCGATACTCTCTCTGTCCACTTCAGATTCAAATTTAGCAAGTGTAAGATCTCTGTAGGCCAGTAAGTCGCTATTCTTTTTGGTGTCATCAAGCATGTTTATGACCACTGATTTATTAGGTAGGTCCTCTTCACCATGAGACTCTAGGTCTAGTAAAATTTCATACTGGTCGCTTTTAGAAAGCTCGGACCAATCTGTGGTCATCGCAGAAGAAATAGAGACTGATAGAGTTAAAATAATTAAAATCAAAGTTTTCATGTGCACATCCGTTGTGCCTGTTTATCAATTTTTTAGAGTGACTGTTAGAGTAAGAATTTCACGTTGAGCGAGGGGCTCAAAGTAACATAATATTTACAATTCAAGTCTTTACTTTTGCGGTGGTCATTGACCCAAACCACTTTGCTTTCTATAACTTATTTTTAATGTCTGTATCCTTATTTGAGTCGAAAGACCTTCCTCTGAGCCTCTGGAAAAAAATCTTGGATAGAGCCCATTCTATCAAAAACAATACATTCAAACCTGATCCAAAACTGACCTCAAAGTCTGTGGGCATGCTTTTTTTTGAGCCCAGTTCTAGAACAAGATGGAGTTTTGAAAAGGCCTGTTTAGATCTAAAAATTCCATCAATGGTTTCAATCGTAGATGGCTCCACTAGCAAATCTAAAGGGGAGACTCAAATAGACAGCCTAGATCTGTATTTAGAACTGGGCTTTGATTTGGTTGTGGTAAGAGTTGGCAGCGACCAAGAAGTTCTTAAAAAGCTAAGAGAAGCAAATTTAAAAACCTCATTTATCAACGCAGGTTTTGGGGGCGGTTACCACCCTACACAAGCCTTGCTGGATTACTTTACATGGACAAATGACACTTCAGCTAATGTTTCAAAAATTTTGATCATGGGAGACGTGGCTCATTCAAGAGTTGCTAAATCTCACCTGCGTTTTTCTAAAATCATGAGTTATCAGGTGGGGCTGCTACCTGCTCCAGGTTTGGAGCTTGGCGAGAAGGATTGTGAAGAGCTTAAGCCGGATGTTGTGTTTACTGATAGAGCTGAAGCACTAAAGTGGGCTGAAGTGGTTATGAGTCTGCGCACTCAAAAAGAAAGACATTCTGAAGAAACAAAGTTTACTACTTTTGAGGCGCTTTCTTCAAAAGAGCTTAGTTCTGATCACATCATTATGCATCCGGGCCCTTTTATAAGAGGTGAGGATTTAGAAGAAGATCTTATTAAAGACTCTAGATCACTTATTTTTAAACAAAAAAGAAACGGTGTACATTGTAGAGCCGCTTTGATCAGTTGCTTGTTAGAAGAAAATAATAAAAATAAAAATAAAAATAAAAAGGATGGACTGTGAGTTCTGATACAAACCCCAAAAAAGGTTATTTAATTCTTGAAGATGGAACCCTTTTTAAAGGTGAGCATTTAAACACATGTACAGGAATTGGGGAGGTTGTTTTCAACACTTCACACTCTGGCTACGAAGAGATGGCCACAGACCCTAGTTACTTTAAACAAATTTTGGTCACAACAGCCCCTATGCAAGGAAACTACGGAGTGGATCCAAAATTTTGGGAATCTGAAAAAATCAACATAGCTGGTTTTATTTGTTTAGAGATGCAGAACACAAAGCGCGATTCTTCATGGTTAGATTTACTTACGAAAAATGATGTTCCGGTCTTAGAGGGGCTGGATACAAGGGCGCTGACTATTTACTTAAGAGAGCGTGGTTCTATTTGGGGTGGTGTATTTTCTGAGTCAGACATTGTAGCTGCTCAAGAAAAAATTGCTAAAGAAAAGCAAAATTTTGAATCTAAAGATTGGACCGAGCTCGTATCAGTGAACTCAGTAGCTACTTTTGATGGAGCGGACCTGCAGGGCCCACATTTGGGACTTCTAGATTTTGGTTTTAAGAAAAATATTTTACGCGAGCTATTAAAAAGATCTTCTAAGGTCACAGTTTTTCCACCGTCAACAAAAGCTGAAGAGATCATGGCAGAAAAAATTGAAGGCTTAATGCTCTCAAACGGTCCAGGGGATCCTGCACTAGTTGTTTCACCAGTTAAGACAATATCTAACCTTATTGGTAAGATTCCTATTATGGGCATATGTATGGGGCACCAGCTTTTGGCTCAAGCGCTGGGACTTAAAACTTTTAAGCTTAAATTTGGACACAGAGGAGCCAACCATCCCATCAAGGACGTTCTTAAAAATTACGTTTATGTAAGTTCGCAAAATCATGGCTACGCTGTAGAAAAGACTAAACTTGATGACATAGAATTTACTCATTTTAATTTAAACGATGACACTGTTGCAGGCTTGAGATCAGTAGACAAAAAATGTTTTTCTGTGCAGTTTCATCCCGAGAGCCATCCGGGACCAAACGAGGCAACTTACTTGTTTGATGAGTTTATAGATTTAGTAGAAAAAGAGTCTTCAAAAATTTCTTGTTCGTTTGGTGAAGGAAGTCCTCGTGTTTAATTTTTTTAAGTCTAAAAAACCAAGTTTTGTACCTAGCGGCCTAAATTTATTAGAAGTCAAAAATGAAGTCTTTAAATTTTTTGAAGCTAAGCATCCTGAACAGATTGATGAAGCAAAAGCTGAATTTGTAAACCTCACTGGTCATTTTGATGAAGATCATGAATATTTTGAATCCAAACTTGATGATTTCCGAAACTGGTTTTTATTTTTTTATGGTCATAAACAGTTTTTAAAACTAGAACGCGCAAAGCTTTATCCAGAGGTCGCTATTCACTATGAGTATTTAACTTCAGGAATATTTTCAGTTTTTGCTGTCCAAAAGATTAGAAAAAATATGATTTTTTTAAAAGATCTTTTTTCTGGTGTCGAATATAGAGTCGAAGATGACGTTGCCTCTCTTACAATTCAAAAGGGTGATTTTTTACAAACCTCTATTTATCAAAAAGAAAAAAACATTTATGAATTTGGACTGAGCATCATCAGTCACCCACCCGAGAGCCAAAATTTTATTAAAGCCAAGATTAAAGACTTAAAAAAAGATTTAAAGAACAACCCTAAGTCGCGAGCTAAAGAAGAGTTGTTCGAAACCTTGATGAAAATGCGTTATCAGTTTTTCAAATATAAACAACTTGAGGTTTCTAAAATTTATTCAGACAGACCGCTTTTTGATAAGAAATCTTAAATTTTTTTAAAAAAGCATAAGAGGAGACTTAAATGTTAGACCCTAAAAAAGAGAAACTTTTGATTATTGGAAGTGGCCCTATCAAAATAGGTCAGGCGTGTGAGTTTGACTACTCGGGCACTCAGGCTTGTAAAGCTCTAAAAGAAAAAGGTTTTGAAGTTGTGCTTATCAATTCAAATCCAGCGACCATTATGACCGACCCTAATGTTGCTGACAAAGTTTATGTTGAACCTCTAACTGTTAGATATGTTGAAGAGGTTATTAAAAAAGAAAAACCAACTAAAGTGATCCCTACTTTAGGTGGGCAAACGGCTTTGAATTTAGCTTTAGAGCTCAACGCACAAGGTATTTTACAAAAATACGGAGTTGAACTTCTGGGTGCTAGCCCGGAAGTGATCAATAAGGCTGAAGACAGAGATCTTTTTAATAAAGTTTTAGACAAGGTAGGAGCTTCTTACGCAAAGTCCTTTATGGCTACCAGTTTTGAACAGGCTATAGAAGGAGTAAAAGACTTAGAGCTTCCTGTAATTTTAAGACCCAACTTTACACTAGGCGGCGGTGGTGGTGGTGTCTGCTATTCACTTGAAGAATTCAGAGAAAAGATCACACAAGGTTTACACGAAAGTCCAACATCAGAAGTTTTAGTCGAACAGAGCTTACTGGGTTGGAAAGAGTTCGAACTTGAAATCATGCGTGACAAAGAAGGGACTTTTGTCATTGTCTGCTCGATTGAAAACATTGACCCATGTGGTGTGCACACAGGAGATAGCATCACTGTGGCGCCGCAACAGACTTTGTCTGACCAAGCTTACCAAGAGATGCGAGACGAATGTAAACGTATTGTTGAAGAAGTTGGGGTTGAAACGGGTGGAGCCAACGTTCAATTTGCGGTGAACCCAGAAAATGGTGATCGCATAGTGATTGAGATGAATCCGCGTGTCAGTCGGTCATCAGCGCTTGCTAGTAAAGCTACAGGTTTTCCCATTGCAAAAATTGCAGCCCTGGTTGCAGTCGGTGAAACATTAGACAATTTGAAAAATGACATCACCAAAAGCACACCTTCTTGTTACGAACCTGCACTTGATTATGTTGTGACTAAGATTCCTAAATTTGCTTTTGAAAAATTCTCTGGTTCTAAAGATTTACTCTCAACTCAAATGAAGTCTGTGGGCGAAGTAATGGGGATAGGCAGAACCTTCAAAGAATCCTTCGTCAAAGCTTTTAGATCACTAGAGTCCAATGCTCTTTTTGGAAAACTAGAGACTTACTCTAAAGAAAAAATAACTTATCCTAACAGTCAACGTATGTATAACATTGTCAAAGCGCTTGAAGAAGGCGTGACAGTTGAAGAGATTGCCGATTGGACCAAAATCACCCCTTGGTTTGTTGAGCAGATTGCTGAAGTCGTACTTGTTAAAGACAAATTAAAACAAGACCTTCCCTCAAACTACTTAAAAGCTAAAAGGTATGGACTTAGTGATTTACAGATCTCATTTTTAAGCGAAAAAAGTTTTTCTGAAGTTCAGAAAGAAGCTAAAAAGTTTAAACCTTCATATTTGATGGTGGACACTTGTGCGGGTGAATTTTCCTCGAACACTCCTTATTTATACTCTACCTATTGGACAGAGGTATGTTCGTTTGAGAGCACTCATTCTGGTGTGAGTGGCCAAAAAACCTTTGTTGTGATCGGAAGTGGTCCTAACAGAATTGGGCAGGGTATTGAATTTGATTACTGCTGCGTTAGGGCGGTCAAAAAACTAAAAGAACTCGGTCATCGTGTCGTCATGATCAACTCGAACCCTGAAACTGTTTCTACAGATTACGACACTTCTGATGTTCTCTTCTTTGAACCGCTGGATGAAGAGGGCGTTTTAAATATTTTAAAAAAGGTGCAACCAGACGGAGTTTTGTGTCAGCTTGGAGGACAGACTCCAATTCATTTAGCTAAATCAATCGAAGAGGCAGGCTTTAAACTTTTGGGAACGCCACTTTCAGTGATTGATATGGCTGAGGACAGATTTAGATTTTCAGAAATCTGCGTAAGCCTAGGTGTTAAGGTTCCAAGCTCTTCAGTAGTGGCTAACGGAGATGAGGCCCAGGCTTTTACAGATAAGGTTGGTTTTCCAGTTATATGCAGACCTAGTTATGTAATCGGTGGACAAAGAATGGAAGTTGTAGAGTCTAACGAGGACTTAAGACAGTACTTCGACACTCATGTTAAAACTTTTGGTGACGATAACCCTTGTTTTGTAGATCAATTCTTAGAGGGGGCCCTTGAAGTTGATGTCGACCTTGTTTGCTTCAAAGACTTTGTTTTTGTAGCTGGTATTGTTGAGCATATTGAAGTTGCGGGAGTTCACTCAGGTGACAGTATGGGCGTTTTTCCTCCTCAAAGATTAAAAGTCTCTACAAAAAAACGAATTGAAGAAACCTGCATTAAGCTTGCTGAAAAAATGCAGGTCAGAGGACTTTTAAATGTTCAGATAGCACTTAAAGATGATGAGATCTTTATCATCGAAGCCAACCCAAGAGCCTCTAGAACAGTTCCTTTTATTTCCAAAGCTCTAGGTGTGCCGATAGTGGACTACTCAGTGCTGGCTATGGCCGGAGAGCCTGCACCAAAAGAATTAAGAATTTTTAACTGGTTTGAAATGGACACGGTAGCTGTCAAAGGAGTGGTTTTTCCTTTTAAGAAATTCCCAGAGTCAGATTCGCTTCTTGGTCCAGAGATGAAATCAACTGGTGAATCTATGGGCCGGGCTAGTACGTTCTCCGGAGCTTTGTTAAAAGCTTTTTTAGGAACAGACATAAAAATTCCTAAAAGTGGAGAAGCCTTTTTATCTTTAAGAGATAAAGATAAAAAAGACTTGTTGCCTTCAGTTAAAATCTTGAAAGAACTGGGCTTTGCTCTTTCGGCTACGGGTGGAACTGCAGATTTTTTGAAAGCTGAAGGTGTGGACTGTAAAAAAATCAACAAAGTGATGGAGGGAAGACCACATTGCGTAGATAGAATCAGGTCTGGCCAAGTTGATTTGGTTGTGAACACGACCTACGGCAAGCAGGCGATTGAGGCGAGCTACAGTATAAGAAGAAGCTGTTTAGACTTTTCCATACCTTGTTTAACAGAAAGTGAAGCTGCAAAAGCATACATACTGGCCTTAAGACAGAACATGACTGGTCAGGTAGAAATTCAGCCTTTAACATTGTCATTATGAATGAGATTGCAATTGAATGTAGAAACTTAAGTAAAGTTTTTAAGGCAGGCTTTTTTCCTAAACCTGTTGAAGCGCTAAAATCGCTTACATTTGAGGTTCCGGCTGGAAAAGTGACTGGTTTTTTAGGACCTAATGGCTCAGGTAAATCCACCTTTTTAAAAGTGGCAGCGGAGTTCATTGCTGCGACCGAAGGAACGGTCACATTTTTTGGTGGAAAATCATTTTCTGAAGTAAAAAAAGACATTGGGTTTGTACCCGAAAAACCAATGTACCCCAGCTCTTTTACTGGGCGGCAGATTTTAGATTTTCACGCAAAACTGACTCGCGTTGATCAAATTAGAATTGAAGAGGTTGTAAAACTAGTTGGCCTTGAAAACGCCACTTCAAGGGCTTTTAGAACTTACTCTAAAGGAATGAAGCAAAGACTCGCTATTGCTCAGGCCTTGTTACCAGATCCCAAACTTTTAATTTTAGATGAGCCGCTTTCGGGATTGGATCCTGACGGTAGAGAGGTTTTGATTCAGGTGATCCAAGGGTACGCTTCAAGGCCAGGAAAGACAGTGATTTTAAGCAGTCACTTATTAGAAGATCTGCAACGTATTTGTAACAATTTAGTTGTTATTGAGTCCGGGTGCCTTTTGTTTTCAGGAGATCCATCCTCTGTTTTCAAACCCAATCAGTTTTTAGTAAGATACAAGCTTGATCAAAAAACTTTTGAGATTAAGTGTTCAAATACGGATTTAAACTCAAAACTTGGAGAGCTTTTAAGTAAAGACGTTCAAATTCATTCGATTGAGCCTGAATCAAAGCCCATCAGTGCTTTGTATTTTGAGCTTACTAAAAAAAACCTTAAACAAAATACCGAAAAAAGAGTTAAAGAGGTGGTAATGTGAGAAACACAATGCTTTTGTCACAATTTTTTCTAAAAGATTTAATTTACAGAAAGATTTTTTTTGTAGCTCTGGGACTTGGACTGAGCTTTGTGATTTTGAGTTTACTCTTGGGACCGCTTAGCTACAATGAAGAGGCTAGACTTGCTATCAACTTTTCTCTTGCTGGTTCGCAGATTGCCCTGATTTTTTTAAGCGTTTTAGTCGGTGCTGATTTTATTAAACTAGACATAGAAAGTCAGGCTATTCACTCTTTTTTAGCAAGGCCGATTTCAAGGTTTCAATTTTTTATTGGCAAGTTTATTGCTTTTGCTGGTTGTTTGTTTTTTTTGAGTCTATTTATGTGGTTTGGATTTTATTTGGTTTCAGCAATCATTGGGCTTGAAACTTCTCTTGTTTCGATCTTGCCTTTTTGGGGTGTCTTTCTTGAATCGTTGGTTTTATTTAGTTTTGCAATGATGACTTCACTTTTTGCTTCGTCTCTAATGACTGTGGGAGCAAGCTTTGCACTTTTTTTAGTAGGCCATTTTGTTGAAATGCTCAGGCAGCTAGAAAAATCCGATGACCTAATGGCCAAAATTTTTGGAGGCTTAATCACAAAGGTGATCCCCAATCTTGAAAGTTTAAATTGGAAAGCGCATTTAACTTACAATGAGTGGGCTTCTCCAATGACCTACTTTAAGTTTTCGCTTTATGGGATGAGCTGGATTTTCCTTTTAGTGGCAGTAGGTTACTTAATTTTTTCAAAAAAAGACTTTTCTTAAAATCTGTAAATAAGGGAACTTGCAAATGAGCGGAGAGTATATTTATTTTTTGGTGTCCTTTTTTGTTGTCGGCTCCTTGATTGGTAGTTTTTTAAATGTAGTGATCTACAGATGGCCAAGAGAAGAGAGTGTTGTCAGTCCAAGAAGCAAATGTCCTGCCTGCAACAAGGGCATTCTTTGGTATTACAACATTCCTATTTTTGGATGGATCTTTTTGAGGGGAAGGGCTGCTTGCTGTGGAACTAGGATCAGTATTCGCTATCCTTTGGTCGAGTTTTTAACGGCGGCTTTATTTGTTCTGACTTATACTTTGTTTGGTTTGAGCTTTCAAACTTTTGAATACTGTCTGTTTGTTTCTATGGCCGTACCTTGTGTTTTTATCGACTTAGACCATTACTTACTTCCAGACGTTTTAACACTTCCCGGTATTGTTATCGGATTAGCAGGTAGCTTTGCATCTGACACTCGTACTTTTATGAGTTCTCTTTTTGGTGTTTTTGTTGGCGGCGGACTTTTTTGGTTTATGGCGTGGTTCTATGAACGCTATAGAAACAAAGAGGGTATGGGTTTTGGAGACGTGAAACTACTTGCTTGGTTAGGTGCTTTGGGCGGATTTTCCTCTATATTTTTTATAGTCTTCGTGTCCAGTCTTCTAGGAACTGTTGCAGGGCTTTATGTGATTGCCTTTAAAGGAGGAGATCGAAACTCAGGTTTGCCATTCGGCCCTTTCCTGATTTTTGCAGCTTTTCTATACTATTATTTCAGTGAACATATTCAGTCTGTCTTTCCTGGTCTCTTCCTTTTTCTCTTATAGAGACTTAAAACCAATGTAGTGAGACTTTGACTCTCTAAGCGGTTTTAGATTTAATGTATAAGTGTTTGGACTATTTGGATTTAATAAACTTTTGGGCTTAGATATTGGTAACGGGTCAGTAAAGACCTGTGAGATCTCTGTGGGTTCAAAAACTGCTAAAATGAATAAATTCCAGATCATAAAAATGAATGATGGTGCCTATAAAAATGGAGAGATTCTAAATCCTGCAGCACTCAGCACGGTTCTTAAAGCTGCCACAGAAAAACAAAAAATAAAGAAAGTGTCTCTCGGTGTAAGCGGGTCTTCAGTGATGGTCAAAAAGATCACCATTCCTAAAATGGATGAGGCCCTTCTGCCAGAACAGGTAAGATGGGAAGCTGAGCAGTACATTCCTTACAATATAGAAGAAGTGAACATCGAGTATATTGTACTTTCCAACAGCTCATCTCAGGATACAATGGACCTGCTTTTAGTAGCGGCTCAACAATCTAGAGTGGGCCAATTTGTAAACGCCGCCCTCGAAGCTAATCTTAAGCCAGAAATTGTTGATGTTTCTAGTTTTGCTTTAGCAAACTGCTTTAGTCACAATTATCCTGACAAAAAAAACCAGGCTGTAGCCTTAATTGATATGGGGGCCTTTTTCACGCACTTTGTTGTTGTGCAAAATGGAGAGGTGATTTTCTCTAGAGACATTCCTGCTGGTGGACAGCTTTTTGATGAAGATTTAGCATCAAATTTAGGTGTTCACATTGATGAAGCGAGACAGATTAAAGAATCTGATGATGCTCTTCCAGATGTCGCTTTGGACACGCTTAAAAGCGTTTCTAAGCGGTATTCTGAGCAGGTCGTGGGAGCCATGGAGTTTTTTACTGAAACAACTCAAGCAAAAAAAATACAAGAGGTCTTTATAACTGGTGGTGCAAGTTTAACCATAGGTTTGATTGAGAGTCTCACCGCAGGCTTGAAATGCAATGTTCAATACATGAATGTTTTGAAAAATGTGATTCCAGCTCCAGCAATATTAAAACAAGTTTCTCAACGTGATTTGCAGTATAAGTCCGCTGTTGCCATTGGTTTAGCTTTAAGAAAAGCGGGCGACACATGATCAAGGTCAACTTACTTAAAAATAAAGCTGTAGTTGGAAATGCACGGCTCTCAAAAAATGCAGGGGGTCAAAAAAACCTAGCCTCTGATATTAGAAAAGCCGGTCTGTCAAAGTTTAGCCTTTCTAGCGACTCTTCTGATTTAGATGGAGGCTTTGACACATTCGAATCTTCACTACTAGTACAGTTTCTCAAATTAGTTTTATTGGTTGGTTTTATAATTCCATTAGTGGCCTTTGAAAAAATGAGATCTAATGAAGGGAGGGCAATCATTTCAGCAAAAAAAAGAGAGCTCGAATCTTATCAAACAATACAAATCGACAAACAAAAAGACGCGAACATATATACTGGATTGGAAGATAAAAAAAAGGAACTGCTGGTTAGAGACGGGGAGCTTTTTGAAATTAAAAAAAATAGGTTAACGGCTTTGTTTGGAGTCGATGAAATTCAAACGGCTGTTCCTAGTGACGTTTGGCTGACTTCAATCAACTATAGAGGAGATGGTTTTTTGGACGTTTCGGGGCAGACCTTACTAGATTCAGGATTAGACAGGCTTGTTAAGGCCCTCAAGGCTTCGGCAAAATTAGACAAAATCATTGTTCAACAAGACGTAAAGAAAAAAAGTAGAGCGGGGCGGATTTTAAATGAATTTAAAATCACTATGGTCGTCTCTCCTGAGGTTTCAGAGGCTGGTGCGGAGGGGTTAGATGGAAGATAAGTTAAATGAACTTTCATTTTTAAATGCGCTGATTTTTGGAATTATAATCGCGGCAAGTTACTACATCTTGTTCTATCAGGCTACTGACCCTAAAACAGTGATTCCCGCTTTAGATCAAAACATCTCTACACTCAAAGTTGAGATTGATAAATTGGATGCTCAAATAAAAAAAGGCCTTGAGTTGAGACAGGAAATGGATGCTATGGAAGTCAAAGCCGAAAAAATATATAAATACATTCCAGAGAATCTTTCATCAGAACAGGCCTCAAGTGCTGTTTCTGAAGAAGCAAGGATTGCAGGTTTGTCTATTCAGTCCATCAGAACGGGACCAACCTGGCTAGACAAAGAAACGATTTCTGAGGGAACTGTCAGTGTTGATGTTTTAGGTGACTTCTCACAGATCATGATTTTTTTATCAGAACTTACAAGAAAAGATGTGATTTTTGCAGTTAACAAAGTGCAGATAAAAGATAGAGCCTCAAACGAGGAGAATGGGCTGTCGCTTACGGCTCAAATAAGTTACTTTAGACGCTTTAAAAAAATTGAGGCAAAGCGGTGAACATAAATAAACTCATATCTTCTGCATTTTTGATTTTATTTGTAGTTTTAGGGATGGCTTCCTCTTCATTTGGACAAGAAGCTGAAGATTTTGAAAATCTTAACAATGTTGATTTTTCAGACACCGGCGGTCAAAACGACCTTAGTGAGGAGGACCCCCTCTTAGAAGAGGGGGCTATCTTAGACCAAATAGAAGAACTGAATAGATTTTCTGAAAACAAGGAAGGTCTAAAACCATTTATTTACTCTGAAAGAGGAAGAAAAGATCCTTTCAAAAAACCAAGTGGAGTCAAAATAGAGATTTCTGATCTAGAAAAAGAAAAAGTCATCACATCTGGTTTAGAGGGTTATGACCTGGGGGCTTTTGAAGTCACTGCTGTTCTGTGGAATGTTAAATTCCCTAAAGCACTTGTCAAATCTCCGAATGATGAAGTTTTTGTGGTTGAAGAGGGGACTAAAATAGGTCGTAATTCAGGATATGTTGCAAAAATTCGTGAAGGTGAAGTTGTCGTCATTGAATCCAGCATGCCAGACGGCGAAACTGGCCGTAAGTTTTACAAGACTCAGGTCTTGAAATTAGGAAGATAGTTTTTAAAAGCTCGGATTGCTGTGAAAATAAAAGTCAGTGAAATGAGGAGTTTATGACGAAGCGAATTTCGATTGTACTTAGTGTTGTTTTTTTATTATTAGGTGCCTGTAGCAGCTCTCAACAAGTTGACCCTTTAAATGAAGATTTGGTCTTTGATGAAGAGCAGGCTGACTTAGTTCAAGATTTAGATTTTGATAGTGTCGAAAGTGATGATGAAGAGTTTTTAGCTTTAGACAAAGCTGAAGACGCTGAGACAGTTGCAGAAAAGTCTGATGGTGACTTCGCAGATTTTGATGCTCCAGAAAAGTCTGACGATGAGTTTACTATTTTAGAGGAGGAAGATAAAACTGAAAACTTCGATGGTGAGTTCACAGGTCTTATTGACGAAGAAACATCTGACGATGATTTTGCAGATTTTGATTTCGAAGAGAAATCTGACAGCTCCGATAACTTTGTGTTAGAAGATGAAAATTCCGGCGACGAAACTACAGACTTTGATTTTTCTGAAGACTCTTTGGATCAAGAAAATTCAGATTTTGCATTTTTTGATGAACAAGAAAAACCTGCGGTGACACCGCCACTGGCTGATCTAGACACACCCTTTCCTGAGGATGTAGGTTTTGACTCCCCTCTAGAACTTGATGATTCCCCATTGGGTCTTGATGATTCAGAAGTAAGTGAAACGACATTTGACCTGTCTGCTGAAGCGTCAACAAGCAGTGGTTCTAACAATGTTTTAAGTGTTGATTACAACGCACTCCAAAACGGTGGCTCGTTTATAGTTTCAACCACATCAACTCCATTTTATGAAACTGAATTTATTCCAGAGACCAATCAATACATTCTAAAGCTAAACAAGTCTCAAATTAGCAGCCAACTCTCGAGACCTTTTTTGACGAAAGATTTCCGTCAAAGTTTTGAGGCTATGAACTCCTATAAAGGAAAAGATGAAAGCGTAAAATTTGTCTTTCAGCTCAAGCCGAATTCTTACCCAAAAGTGAGTAGAGTAGGCAACCAAATTTTGATTGAGCCAGGAATCAGAGAGCAGGGAAATACGAAGCAGAACCAGCTTATGTCAGAAAAAGACAAAAATCTTTCACTGTCAGCTACATCTTTTGAAGATTTTCTTTTAGACAAAAATAATTACGTAGGTCAAAAAATCAACTTACAGGTTAAGGAAGAAAGCGTTGTCACAATAATTCAATTTATATCAGAACAGGTCGGCGCAAATATTGTTATCTCTGAAAATGTGAAAGGTAAAATTTCAATAAAACTAAAAGAGGTCCCTTGGGATCAGGCACTGATTTCAATTATGAAAACAAAAGGTCTGGGCTATGTTAGAAGTGGCAATATATTAAGAGTGGCCACTTTGGCTGAGTTGAAAGCCGAATCTAGTGCAGCAACTGAGATTCAAAATGCTCGTAAAACATTAGAGCCTTTTCATGTAAAGGTCTTTCCACTTAGCTACGCTAAGCCTCAGGAGTTAGAAATAAAGCTAAAGCCGTTCTTAACTCTTGCACCGGCGGGCTCAACTAGGGTGGGGCAGGTTATATCTGAAGACAGGTCGTCATCGCTAATAATAAGAGACACTCTTGAAGTGATAAAAAATGTTTCAACTTTAATCAAAGAGTTAGACCGGCCACCTTTACAGGTTATGATTCAGGCGAAAATTGTTGAAGCCAATAAAAATTTCACTAAAAAAATTCAGTCTTTTTTGCAGAGTTCAGCTGGAAACAACATTGCGGGATCTGATTTTACAGCCAGCGCTAGAGCCGCTTGGACAGGCGAGGGAACTGAGAATTTCTTTGTGCCTCAAGTTATATTGGGTGGTGTGAACTTTTTAGGAACTTTGACTGCGAGGTTAAGACTTCAAGAACTTGAGTCTAATCTAAAAGTTTTGAGTGCTCCTAGTGTAATGGCTATCAACAATGAAAAAGCGATCATTGTTCAAAACGATCAAATTGTTAACGTTCAGACAATACTTAACGAAGGAGGGGGGTCGACATCAACTCCTGAGTTTAGAGATGTTAAGCTGAGTTTAGATGTCACGCCTCAAGTCTCATCTGATAGCAGTGTGATCATGGACATAGATGTGAAAAGAGAGTTTCCACAAGTAGCAGGCAGTGGTTTCACTACTGTGAGCTCCCGTTCAGCGAAAACCAAGGTGCTTATTGGCAACAACCGAACAGGTATGATTGGTGGTATCTACCAGGTCACTGAAAATAAATCAGAGACAGGAACACCTTATTTAAGAAAAATTCCACTTTTAAAATGGCTTTTCAACAACAGTGAGTACAGCAAAATTGATTCTGAACTTGTGATTTTTATCACTCCAAGAGTGATAGGCCCTTCGAGCATAGGTGGCCCTGCTGTCGCGTCTAAAAAATTAAGTCCTCGTTCAGGCTCTGCGTTGACTAAGAAGTGATTTAAGCTGGTGAGCTAAATTGTGAGTTTGATAACGTTGATAAGTGTTAAAAAAAGCAAAGGAATGCAGGCTACAAAAAGCAGAGTCTGAGACTTGGTGAGTAGCGTTCTAATAGTTTTAAAGATTTTCATAAGATTGTACATTCAAGTTCTAGGCCACTTCAAAGTGGCCTGTTTTGTTTTTAAACCGCTTAGAATGTTTATTGTTTACTCTCGCTTCTTTTTTCTGATCAATTCCTCATCGTAGACCATCGTAGACCCTCATCGCAGACCAATTATACATAGACTAATCTAATGATTCAGGTGGGCTTTTTTTTTTGTTCTTACTTATATATAGTTAAATCTATGGATTTGTTCGAAGCACAGCCTGAATCAATTGAAAACACAGCGGTTCCCTTAGCGGAAAAGCTACGGCCGGCTGATGTGAACAAGTTTGAATTTGATGAGCTGGGTGAAGCTGAGATTTTTTCTAAAAAGTGGACAGAAGGCAAAAAATCTTCAGCGCTTTTCTACGGCCCCCCGGGAATTGGGAAGACTTCATTAATGGGCTTGCTTCACGACCAATTTAAAAATCATAAATACAGAATCAACGCCGTAGACGTGAAAGTCTCCAGGCTTAGAGAAGTCTCAAAAGAGTCAGAGGAGCGCTTTAGGTTCAACGGTTCATCAAGCCTTCTCTTGATAGATGAGGCCCACAGGCTAACCTCTGCTCAGCAGGATGCCCTTTTGCCAGCTTTAGAGTCGGGTGCTGTGGTCTTGCTGGGAGCTACGACTGAGAATCCCTATTTCTCATTTGGGAGAGCTTTTTTAAGCAGACTTCAAAAGATTAAAATGAGCCCCCTTTCTGAAAAGGCTCTGGAGAACTTATTTGCAAAAGGCTGTGAAAGCCTGGCTTTTAAAGGTGTTCTATCTGATAAATTCAAAAATGGGGTTATAAAAAGCGCTTTGGGTGATGGACGCAGACTTCTTTCTTCATTGCAGACAAGTTTTCAGCTTTTCACTAGTAAAGAAGGCTTTTTAGATGAAGAAGCTGCTTTAAGAAGTTTAGACTTTGAAACCGCCAAGTCTCCGCTCACTTTAAGAGCAGATGGCATGTCGGCTTTGATCAAAACCATGCGGGCTTCAGATGAAAAGGCTGCTGTGTACTATTTAGGCCTTCTTTTGAAGGCTAAGGAAGACCCACTTGTTATATTTAGAAGACTTTTGATTTTCTGCTCTGAAGACGTGGGACCTGCGGATCACCAGTCGATTCTAGTTGTTTCGGCACTAAGAGAGGGGTTTGTGAAGACGGGGCTTCCTGAAGGGCTTTATGCGCTTTACCATTCTGTATCTTATCTTGCGACAAGGTCTAAATCACGAAAACACGTGGCTCAAATCAAATGGGTGGAGGATACAGTGACTGAAGATCCAGCATCTGTGGTGATTCCGCTGCATCTAAGAATTAAGAACCAACCCAATAAAGACGGGGTGTCCAACCTTCCCAAGAAAATATCCGGACAGAATCCGAAAACCTGAATTTAATTTCACAGCTCGTTTGACATAGAGCCTTTATTTAGTGATAACACATACTTTTGCAGTTAGAGAAATCCGTTTTAAGGGCCGCTTAGCCAACTGATTTGGAACTCTAGGTGCTCTTTTTTTTGCCCTAATTTAAACTTTTGGAGCTCTAAATTGAAACGAAAAAAACTGTTGAGAATTTTAAGTAAGTAACTAAAATCAGGGCGCTTTTTGTGAACTGAGAAAAATAAGGTGAGACCATGCAGAGTCAAAAAATTAGAATCCGATTAAAGGCCTTCGATCATAAGTTGTTAGACCAATCTACTAAAGAGATTGTTCAGACTGCCACTAGAACAGGTGCAAAAATTGCGGGTCCAATCCCACTTCCAACAAGAATCAACAAGTACACTGTTTTGAGAGGTCCTCACGTTGATAAAAAAGCTAGAGAGCAGTTTGAAGTGAGAACACACAAGAGACTTTTGGACATCCTTGAGCCGACTCAACAAACAGTTGATCAGCTTATGAAGCTAGACTTGTCTGCTGGTGTTGATGTTGAAATTAAACTTTCTGCAGTTGAGTAAGTTGATTTCATCTAAAAATTAGATAACAAATTAAAACAAATAAGAATTTTTTAAATAAACAAAGGATATAGAAAATGTCTGATCAAGAAGTGAAAGAGCAAGAAGCTGCTGCCGCAGCAGCTGGCACTGTAGAAAATACAGACACAGATGCTCCTCTGGCTGAAGAGTCTAAAGGAGCAAGTGCACCTGCGCTTTCTTCTGTTTATGGCTTTAAGAAAGGAATGACGGCTATCTTCAATGAAGCTGGCAACCGCATTCCTGTCACAGTTATGGAGTGCAAACCTTGGACTGTGACTCAAATAAAAACCGTAGATAAAGATGGTTATGATTCGGTTCAAATCAGTTTCGACAACAAGAAAGCTAAGAACACAAAAAAATCTGAAGGTGGCCGTGCAAAAGCTGCGAATTCTGAAACAGGTTTTAGACTTTCAAGAGAAGTTCGTCAGGACATTCCTGAAGGCTGTGCTCCAGGAACTCTAGTTTCTTTAGACAGCTTAGTTGTTGGAAACAAGGTACAGATCACTGCAAAATCTAAAGGCCGCGGTTTTTCTGGTGTTATGAAAAGACACGGATTTGCTGGTGGACCTGCAACCCACGGTTCTGGTTTCCACAGAAGACCTGGTTCAATGGGTAACTGTACGTTTCCAGGTAGAATCATGAAGGGTAAAAAAATGCCTGGTCAATATGGTAACAAAAACATCACAGTAAGAGGTGTTGAAGTTGTCGGAATCAATAAAGATGAAAATATTGTTTTACTGAAAGGCGCTGTGCCCGGACCCGTAAATGGTTTGGTTCACATAGCGGTTAAAGGATAACTCCCATGGCTAAAGTTGAAGTTTTAAATTTAGACAATAAAAAAGTAGGAGATGTTGACTTAAACGCTGATATCTTTGAGAGAGCTGTAAGAAAAGACATTCTTCAGACAGTGGTTAAGTGGCAGCTTGCTAAAAGAAGGCAGGGGACTCACAAAGCCAAAACAAGAAGTGACGTTTCTGGTGGTGGTATAAAGCCCTACAAGCAGAAAGGCACTGGTAACGCGAGACGTGGATCAAGTAGATCTCCGTTGATCAGAGGTGGTGGGGTTCTTTTTGGTCCAACACCTAGAGATTACTCTTTCGCGCTTCCTAAAAAAATCAGAAAAGCTGCTGTAAAGTACGCTCTTTCTTATCTTCATTCTCAAGGCAGAGTTAAAGTTGTTGAAGCTTTAGACTCAGCTGAAGGCAAAACGAAAGCTCTTTCTAAGCAGCTTGGTAATATGGGTCTTAAAAAATCAGTTTTGATTTGCGACACTCTTAACGACAATTTTGAAAGAGCTTCTAGAAACATTCCTAAGTTTGTTTACCAACCTGTTGAAGGCGTAAACGTTTACGATCTTTTAAAGTATGACTCTGTTGTTTTTGAAAAAAGCAGCTTGGCTAAACTTGAAGAGCGTCTAGGGACGGAGGCGTAAAATGAAATTTGCAATAAAAAAGCCAATCGTTACAGAAAAATCATCTATTCAATCAGAATTAGGTTTTTACAGCTTTGAAGTTGAAAAAGAAGCCACTAAAACTGAGATCAAAGCAGCCGTTGAGGGTTACTTTGAAGTAAAAGTTGATAGTATCAAAACTTTGATCTGCAGAGGCCGTTCTAAAAGAACAGCTGGCGGACAGACTAAGCCAAGATATTGGAAAAAAGCTCTTGTAAAATTAAAAGAGGGCGAAAAAATTAAGATGTTTGAAGGGGGCAACTAATGGGAATTAAAGTATTAAAACCTCGTTCGAACGGCCACAGAAACAGATCGGTTTCTGACTTTGCAGAGATCACCAAGACAACACCTGAGAAAGGTTTGACTGAGGCTCTAAGAAGAACTGGCGCAAGAAACAACCGTGGCCGCATTACAATGCGTCACCAGGGTGGTGGACATAAGAAGCGTTACAGAATCATTGATTTTAAAAGAAACAAAACTGACATCTCGGCTAAAGTGATTGCGGTTGAGTACGACCCAAACCGTTCTTGCCGTATCGCACTTATCTGTTACACAGATAAAATCAAAGCTTACATTATTGCTCCTCTCGGGCTAAATGTTGGCGATCAGGTTATTTCAAGCGACTCCGCTGACATTAAGGTTGGAAACTCACTTACTTTAGGTGCTATTCCAACGGGTACAATCATTCACAACATCGAACTTAGACCTGGTAAAGGTGGACAGCTTGTAAGAGGCGCTGGTGTTTCAGCTTCTCTAGTTGCGAAGCTTGGTCAGTACTGTCAGGTTAAACTTCCTTCAGGTGAAGTGAGACAGGTGCTTTCAGCTTGTAGAGCCTCAATCGGCCAAATTGGTAACACTGACAATGAAAATATTAAAATTGGTAAAGCTGGTAGAAAACGTTGGATGGGTGTCCGTCCAACAGTTCGTGGTATGGCTATGAACCCTATCGATCACCCTCTTGGTGGTGGTGAAGGTGTTGGTAAAGGTCATCATCCGGTTTCTCCTTGGGGTCAGCCTTGTAAAGGTTTTAAGACCAGAACAAACAAAAGAACTAGCAACATGATTGTTAAGAGAAGAGGTAAATAATGGCTCGTTCGTTAAAGAAAGGTCCTTTTGTTGACCACCATTTACTAACTAAAATTGAAAAAGCTGTTGAGACTAGCGACAAAAAAGTCATCAAGACTTGGTCTAGACGCTCAACAATAATCCCGGAAGCTACAGGCCTTACGTTTGCTGTTCACAACGGTAAAAAATTTGTACCTGTATTTGTTTCTGACAACATGATTGGTCATAAGTTTGGTGAGTTCGCTCCCACTAGAAACTACACTGGCCACGGCAACAAGAAGAAATAGGAGCTAGGGACTAATGGAAGCTAAATCATCTTTAAAATACGCTAGAATAGGCGCTTTCAAAGCAAGGTTGGTAGCAGATCTTGTTAGAGGACAGGAAGTGAACTCTGCAGTTCGCGACCTTACTTTCTCAACTAAGAAGGCGGCTGGAATTATTAAAAAACTTATCGAATCTGCGGCAGCAAATGCTGAGAACAAGCAGGTTATGAATGTTGATAATCTTTATGTAAAAACAATCACTGTAGATGAGGGTCCTTTCTTGAAAAGATTCAGACCGAGAGCTCAGGGGCGCGCATCAGGAATCAAAAAGAAGACAAGTCATATCAACGTTGTCTTGGCGGAGAGGTAATATATGGGTCAGAAGGTCAATCCTATTGGTTTAAGAGTTGGTGTTATAAGAACGTGGGACTCACGTTGGTTCTCTACTGGTAAACAGTATGCAGACAACATCTTCGAAGACTTTAAAATTAGAAAATGCATTAAAGAACTTCCGATATTAAAAAGAGCTGGAGTAGCAAAAATTGAAATTGAAAGGGCTGCTGGTAAAGCAAAAGTCATCATTTCAACTGCTAGACCAGGTGTTGTGATCGGTAAAAAAGGTGCAGGAATCGATGCTTTGAAAGACACTCTTCAAAAAGTTTCTTCAAGCGAAGTTTTTGTAAACATTCAAGAAGTGCGCAAGCCAGATCTTGATGCAAACCTTGTAGCACAAAACATTGCTATGCAGCTTGAAAAAAGGATCTCTTGGAGAAGAGCTCTTAAAAAAGCCATCACTGCTTCTGTAAAAAGTGGAGTAAGAGGGATTAAGATTCAAGTAAGTGGTCGTTTAGACGGTGCTGAAATTGCAAGAACAGAATGGTACACTGAAAAATCAGTTCCATTACACACACTCAGAGCAGATATTGATTACGGAACAGCGGAAGCACTCACAACTTATGGAATCATTGGTTTAAAAGTTTGGGTTTATCGCGGAGATGTTCTCACAACTAAAGAAGTTGAGGAGGGTAGCAGTCGTGCTTAGTCCAAAAAAGACAAAATGGAGAAAGCAAAGAAAGGGCCGTATTACGGGCCAAGCTCAAAAAGGTGCTACGGTAGCTTTTGGAGACTTTGCACTTAAAACAATGGAGCCGGGTAGAATCACTGCTCGTCAAATTGAGTCAGCACGTCGTGCGATTCAAAGATCAGTAAAAAGGGGCGGTAAGCTTTGGATTCGTATCTTTCCAGACAAACCAATTACTAAAAAGCCTGCTGAAGTAAGAATGGGTAAAGGTAAAGGTTCTGTTGAGTTCTGGGTGGCTCCAGTGAAGCCAGGTCGTGTTTTATACGAGATCAATGGTGTGACAAGAGAACAGGCTCAAGATGCTTTTAGACTTGCTAGTTATAAGCTTCCTGTGAAAACAAAATTTGTAGAGAGAGAGGGATTATGAAGTTTGCAGATGTAAAAGATCTTTCTAAAACTGAATTGGTCAAAAGAATGAACGCTAAGAAAACTGAGCTGTTTGAATTGAAAATGAAATCGCATATGGGTCAGCTAACTAATCCTGTTCAGGTGAGAACATCTAGAAGAGAAGTTGCACAGATGGCGACCGCTTTAAATCAAAAAGCACAGGCTGAACAAGCTAAGAAAGAGGAGGCTTAATCCATGACTAAGGAAACGAGCGAAACTACTACCACCGTAACCACTAGAGGACGCCGTAATGAAGTTGTTGGCGAAGTCATGAGTGACAAAATGGACAAGACAATCTCTGTGAAGATTTTCAGAACCGTTAAGCACTCTAAATATGGAAAATACATTAAGAAGACGTCACTTTTCAAAGCTCATGATGAACAGAATGAAGCAAAGACTGGTGACATCGTTAAAATTTTTGAAACAAGACCCCTTAGCAAATCTAAGAGATGGAAACTCTCTGAAATTGTTGAGAAGAGCAAATAGGTAGAGGGATTATAAAATGATTCAAATGCAAACTAGACTATCAGTTGCAGACAACTCTGGTGCTAAAGAGGTTATGTGCATAAAAGTTCTTGGTGGTTCTAAAAGAAGAACTGCTTCAGTAGGCGACATTATTGTTGTTTCTATTAAGGACGCGTTGCCTAACTCTAAAGTTAAAAAGGGT
>Ga0115567_10001239_pt1 | contig 25692 bp, 21 predicted proteins | sample COGITO_mtgs_1204_2_FD_88679 | JGI IMG/M metagenome (GOLD analysis project Ga0115567, IMG submission 88679) | Pelagic marine microbial communities from North Sea - COGITO_mtgs_120412 | ecosystem: Environmental > Aquatic > Marine > Epipelagic | place: Germany:Helgoland, sampling site Kabeltonne... | reverse complement strand
TGGGTAAAGACTCGATGTCGATGCAAACCAAATGGCGTCAAAATGACGAGGACAAACAGGTCACGTCACCCGTGTCTTTGATTATTTCAGCGTTTGCACCGGTTACAGACATTGCCCAGACCTTAACACCGGCGCTTTCAAAGCGGGCCAGTCGTCTCATTCTATTAGAATTGCCAGGTGGGCACCGGCGGCTTGGCGGCGCGATCATTCAACAATGTTTTTCGCAGATGGATGCCGATGTGCCGGATGTCACCGACTTCACAAGCCTCAAGGCGTTGTGGGCGGTTCTTCAAGATCCAGGGCTGCGCGCCACGATGCTTGCATTGCACGATCGCTCCGATGGCGGGCTGTTTACAACCTTAGTTGAAATGGCCTTTGCAGGACATTGTGGTTTAACGCTTGAAGTCCCAAAGGGCGAGCTTTTACTGCCTTTTCTGTTCAATGAAGAGCTGGGCGTCGTGCTGCAGATTGAACCTGAAAGCCTCAGTCTGTGGTCGGAAACGGCGCGCGCTCGCGGCCTGCGCATGCTCGACCTGGGGGCGCCGCAACCGGATCATCAAATACAGATTTTCCAAGATTCGCAACCAGTCGCGTGCTATGCACGCGGCGCGCTCGCCCAGTGCTGGTCGACGGTCAGCTATCAACTGCAGGGCCTTCGCGATCATCCTGAGTGTGTTGAGGAGGCTTTCTCGGCGCTGGCGGATGACTCAGACCCAGGACTGAGTATGACGGTACCTGCTGGTGTGACGGCGGCGTTGTTAGCGCCGATGGTTCACACCGGCGTGAAACCCAAGGTTGCGATTTTGCGCGAGCAGGGCGTGAACAGCCAGATGGAAATGGCGGCCGCGTTTACGGCGGCAGGCTTTGAAGCCGTTGATGTGCATATGAGTGATCTGCTTTATGCGCGTCAATCTTTGGCGGGCTTTCAGGCGCTCGCTGCGTGCGGCGGATTCTCCTATGGCGATGTTTTAGGTGCTGGGTCGGGTTGGGCCAAAAGTATCTTGATGAATGCAGGGATTGCGGATCAGTTCGAGGCTTTTTTTCATCGCTCGGATACGTTGGCGCTGGGCGTTTGTAACGGGTGTCAGATGTTATCGCAACTAACAGATCTGATTCCTGGCGCTGAGCATTGGCCTGGCTTTGTCAGAAATCGCTCAGAGCAGTTTGAAGCGCGGTTTTCGATGGTTGAAGTGATGCCCAGTCATAGCGTGTTGCTGAAAGACTTAGAAGGCGCCCAATTACCGATAGTGGTTTCTCATGGGGAGGGGCGCGCGGCCTTGTCGGACGCAGCGGCGCAAGCGCTTGCTGCCAATCAACAAATAGCGATGCGATTTGTCGGTAATGACGGCGTACCGACTCAGCGGTATCCGGCCAATCCAAATGGTTCGCCTGGCGGTTTAACGGCGGTTACCTCCTTGGATGGCCGAGTTACGGCCATGATGCCGCATCCAGAGCGATCCTTCCGTTCTGCGCAATGGTCGTGGCAACCGCAAGGGATGGGTGAATTGAGCCCTTGGGCGATGATGTTCAAAGCGGCGGCAACCTGGCTGCGTTAAGCAGGGTTTGGCCGTGGGTCGATGGTTGCTTCTCGAGTGATGAAAATGCCTTGACGCTGATCTGAAAAGAAATGCTCAAGGGTTTGCGTGATGGCTGCAAAGGAGAGGTCAGACCACGGAATATCGGCTTCTGCGAAGAGTTTGGTCTCAAGACTTTCGATGCCCGAGAAAAAATCAAGATCCAGTAGGCTCGCCTTATAAAACACATACACTTGGGAAATATGCGGTAGGCTAAAGATGGTATAGAGCGAATCGATCTCGACTCGGGCGTTGGCTTCTTCCAGGGTTTCTCGCATGGCGCCCTGTGCGATAGACTCTCCGTTTTCAAGAAATCCGGCGGGTAACGTCCATTTTCCATAGCGCGGTTCGATCGCGCGTTTGCACAAAAGGACTTGACCTTCATATACCGGGATGCACCCGGCAATGATTCTAGGATTTTGATAATGGATAACGTCACAATGTCCGCAAACGAAACGTTGCCGAGTATCGCCGTCAGGAATGCTCAGAGCGACAGTGCCGCCGCATTGGCTACAATATTTCATGGCGCAATGATAAAGGTTTGTCGCCACGCTTCACAGCGGTATGCAAAACGATGATGGATTTATTGCGATCAAGACTTGCGGGGTTGCGCTTGCGTCCTCGACCGGAACAGTATCTCAGCCGAGCCGATGCTGCTGTGATGGTTTTGATTCGATTAAGCAGTTCGCCGACCATCGTTCTCACGGTTCGGGCGAGTGCCCTGTCTTCCCACGCGGGTGAGGTGGCGCTTCCGGGCGGTAAGCGCGATCGAGACGATGCCGATCTTGCCGCGACGGCCCGGCGAGAAACGGCGGAAGAATTGGGCGTGGCAATCGATCAGATTGAGTTGATTGGCGAGTTGCCTGGACTCATCTCAAAACATGGTCTTTGGGTGACGCCCTTTGTTGGAATCCTACCTGAAGCGGTGGCCGTAAAGCCGAATCAAGATGAAGTCAGCGACGTTTTTGAGGTGCCTCTAGCTTGGCTGGGAAAAGATGAAAGGGTTGGCACTGAGCGTTTGGCGCGCCAAGGTGTGGTTCAATTGGCTCCGATCTATGAGTTTGAGGGCTACCGGATTTGGGGCTTAACAGCGCTCATTTTGTTGGATTTTCTAACCCTTGCATTAAGGTCTAAGGAGGGTGCGTGATGCGAGAAGCCGCCGCCGATTGTTAATTTTTAAAGGAGCATTGATGATTTATAAATTAGATGATTTAAGTCCCGAAATTCATGCCGACACTTGGGTTGCTGACAGTGCCGCCGTGATTGGGCAAGTCTTTTTGGCCGCTGGGGTAAGCGTTTGGTTTAACGCTGTTTTAAGGGCAGAGAACGCCGCCATTCACATTGGTGAAGGCTCAAATATTCAAGATGGCTCGGTCTTACACGTTGACCCTGGGATGCCCTTAACGATTGGCAAAGGGGTCACTATTGGGCACAAGGTGATGCTTCACGGCTGTACGATTGGTGATGAGTCGCTGGTCGGGATTAACGCGGTGATTTTGAATGGCGCTAAAATCGGTAAAAATTGTCTGATTGGTGCAAATGCGTTGATTCCAGAAGGAAAAGAAATCCCGGATGGCTCCTTGGTCATGGGCTCGCCGGGTAAAATCGTGCGCAGCCTAACGCCGGAACAGATGCAGGGATTAAAGCTCAGTGCGCAGCACTATGTGGAGAATGCTCGTCGGTATAAGCGCGGTTTGATCGCCTTGTAAAATGGCGGTAAGGCTTGGCATCCTGCTCGCTCGGGGTTATATTGCGGTCGTAGAGTGATCGATTACCTAGGTTGACTTGGCACAATGATGCAAAAGCTCGCCATCAATGAAAACCTGCTGCGCGACTTCGCGCCCCTTCTGCTGTGCGGTTTACTAGGTCTGCTACGACTGCCGTTGTAGGCGGCCAGTACCAATTCCTACATCGTTTGAAATCTATCGGCTACACCAGCCGACGAATACCAATAGATCGAGATCAAACACTATGAGTTCAAACACCAATCAGTTTCCAAAATTGGCGGACCAGAAGGTCATGCCATACCAAAAATACAAACCGTTTAAGGCCATTGGGTTGAAGGATCGCACTTGGCCTGATCGGGTTATCGAGCGCGCGCCAAGATGGTGTAGTGTGGATCTACGGGATGGTAATCAAGCGCTGATTGAGCCGATGACACCGACCGAAAAACAAGCCATGTACGATCTGCTTTTGGGAATTGGTTTTAAGGAGATCGAAGTCGGGTTCCCGGCGGCATCTCAAACCGATTTTGATTTTGTTCGCAAAATTATTGTTGAAGATTTGATTCCTGAGGATGTGACCATCCAGGTGCTGTGTCAGGCCAGAGAAGACTTGATTACGCGTACCATTGAGGCAGTATCGGGCGCTCGGCGCGTTATTTTTCACTTATACAACTCAACCTCAACGCTCCAAAGGCGCGTTGTTTTTGGCATGAGCCAAGCTGAGATTATTGGTCTTGCGACCCGCGCGACCGAGATGGTGAAACGCTACACGCAGCCTTTGGTGGATGCCGGAACCGATGTGGTGCTCGAGTACTCTCCTGAAAGTTATACCGCCACCGAGATGGATTTTGCGGTTGAGATTTGTACGGCGGTCATGGCTGCTTGGGGTCCAACGCCCGATAAAAAGATAATTTTGAATCTGCCCGCGACCGTTGAAATGGCGACGCCCAATATTTATGCGGATCAGCTTGAGTATTTCATGCGCGCTTTGCCAAATCGCGATACTGCGGTGATCAGCTTACACACGCATAACGACCGGGGAACGGGCGTTGCGGCCTCTGAGCTTGGGTTAATGGCTGGCGCGGACCGAATCGAGGGAACCTTGTTCGGCAATGGTGAGCGGACTGGCAACTGCGACATTATCACAATGGCTATGAATCTGTTTTCACAGGGGATTGATCCCAAATTGTATTTGACAGACATGGCGCGGATCGTAGCGGTTTCCGAAGCCTGTACCAAAATCCCGGTCCATGTCCGTCAACCCTATGCAGGCGAGTTGGTGTTTACGGCTTTTTCGGGCTCGCACCAGGATGCGATCCGAAAGGGGATGAATCATGTTGAGTCGGGCTCAGATGGCGCCTGGGAAGTGCCGTATTTGCCCATTGATCCGGCGGATGTTGGCGGCTCTTATCGAGAAACGGTTCGGGTCAATAGCCAGTCAGGAAAGGGCGGTATTGCCTTTATTTTGGAGAATTACTTCGATGTGCACCTGCCGCGGGAGCTATTGCTTGAGCTCAGTCCGCTGGTTCAGAAAGAGTCCGAGGCGGATGGCGGCGAACTCAAGCCTGCTCGGATTTGGGATGCTTTTATCCGTGAGTTAGTCGAGGTGACTGGGCCGTATCATTTAATCGACTATGAGGTGCGCTCCGTTAGCGGCGAACGCGAACATTGCCAAGCGCGCGTTCAGGTTGGCGACAACGAACTTAAAATCGAAGGCGAAGGCACTGGCCCAATCGATGCTTTTGTGAACGCGCTGACCTTGACGTTGAACGAGTCCATCAACGTTGTGGATTATCAGGAGTACGCGCTGAATGAAGGCAGCCAAGCAAAGGCGATTAGTATTATCAAGATTGCGGATTCGAAAGCCAACAAGTGTTTCGGTGTTGGGATCAGTCCAAATACGACAACGGCCGCTTTTAAATCAATCATTGCAGCGTTGAATCGGCTTTGGCGCTAAAGCGTGCATCACTTAGCGGCGGCGAATGGGTCCAACGACCGTTAGCTAATGCGCCAATGTTTTGATCAATCAAAGCGTTGTGCACTGCGGTCTGCGCGCTTTGCCGCCGCCTTGGTCGGCTGCAAAGATGAGCTGCTCGATTGATGCGACGAACCGGGATTGCTCTGAAGTGAATGGGTTTCGATAAGAGGTGCGCTAATGGATGCTCAATGGGTCTTGGTAATTTGTGTTATTGCGCTGTTGCTTGGGCTCTACAGAATGAGCCGCCGAATTGATCAGAAAATTGCCGAGGCCCTGCAACAAACGCCGAAGCCTCAGGGGGTGCCGACCGCCGTGCCGACGTCTTCAGAAGAAGCCGGCGACGATAGTTTTTGGAAGTGGTTTCAATCGAGCAAGGTCGCCTCAATCGTTGTTCGTCGCCAAGTGATTTTAAGTGTAAACCCGGCGGCGGAACAGTTATTAGGCCGCAGCGCAATCGATCTAAAAGATCGGCCCGCATCAGCGTTTATGACCCAGACGAGCGCAGCTTATGCGCAGAAGGTGGGAATCGAACCAGAATTAGCTGAGCGAGAGTATGAAATTCTCAAGCCAGACGGTGAGGTGATCACGATTATAACCCAACCGTCCATGCTCACCCTGGGCGGCGAAAATACTCGGGTTTTGATGATCTTTGATGTGACTGAGCAGCGTCGACGTGAAGCCGCTCTTCGGGATTCGGAGAAGACACTTGAATCTGAACTGAACCAAAAATCAGTCTCGTTGGGTGAGGCGCAAACTTATCTGAACTTGGCCCTCGAGCATTTCTCGGAAGGCTATATTTTAGTGGATCCGTCGCATTCGATTCGTTTTTTAAATCGAAGGGTTAGGGCGATCTTTCCGGAAGTGGCTCAGATGCTGCGTCCTGAGGCGGATTGGATCCGGGTGATCGACGCGATGCTCGACCAAGCGCTTATTGTCGCCCCGGCTGGCGCAGATAAAGCGACGATAAAAACCTGGTTTGAACAAGGCAGCCTCGCCGGCTTTGCGCAGCAGGATCTTGAATTGAATGGCCATCGGTGGGTGCGCGTCACGATCAAAAGTTTGCCAGCGGGTGATCAGATTATTACCGTTGTTGATATTTCAGAGCTCAAAGCGGCCATTGAAAACGCTGAAATTGCCGCGAGTTCTAAGTCAAATTTCTTGGCCAGCATGAGCCATGAGATTAGAACGCCCATGAACGGCATTCTCGGCATGGTCGATTTGATGAAACGCAGCCCGCTGAGTGAAGATCAAAAGGAAATGGTCTCGACCATTCAAGATTCCGGAAGAGCGCTTTTGTCATTGATTAATGACATCTTGGATATCTCAAAAATTGAGGCTGGTCGAATAGAGTTAGAGAGTTTGCCCTCAGATCTCGCTGAAGTCTCGGAAGGTGCGCTGGAAGTCATCGCCGCCAATGCCGCGAAAAATGAGCAGTCCCTGATTTTAATTCAAGATCCGGCGGTGCCCAGTAATTTGCTGTTAGACGGCCTGCGGCTGCGCCAAATCTTGGTTAACTTGGTGGGTAATGCCATCAAGTTTTCGCCTTTGGCGGCCGAGATCGTCGTTCGCATAGAGCTGCTAGAGCGTCAAGTGGGGGACTATTGCGATGTTTTGATTCGGGTGATCGATCAAGGCATTGGATTGTCTGCTGAGGCACAAGAAAATATTTTTGCCGATTTCGCTCAAGCCGAAAAATCGACCAGTCGAATTTATGGGGGCACCGGTTTGGGTCTTGCAATCTGCCGCCGCCTCGTCGAGGTCATGCAGGGCCGGATTGAAGTGATCAGTCAGTTAGGTCAGGGCGCGGAATTTCAAATACAGCTTAGGTTGCTGGAATCACCTGATGTGCCGCCTGAGCGTGGCGTCGTGGATCTCTCTGGGGTCGATGTTTTCTACGTCAGCGCTTCAGAGCGAAGCTTTGAATCGGTCAGCGGCGTTTTAACCCCGCTGGGCGCCCATTGCCATGCGGTTGTGGATCCGATGAATTTGGAAAGATCGCTCGCCTTGGATGCGGTTTCGACGATGCCGGTGGTGATTTTGCCGGACAGTTTTAGTCGGCCTGAGCAAGAATCAATCTGGCGTCGAGTTGAAGCCAATCCTTTGCCGCAACAGGTGGGCTGGGTGTTTTTCAGTGCAGGTCGTGGACAGCGGCTGCGCTTGGTCAATGATCGATTGGCCTTGATCAGTAGCAACCCGTTTAGACGGCGCGAATTAATGTCCGCCGCCGCGCAGGTTGTGGGGCGCGATGCGTTAGTAACTGAAACCGAGATGGCGGAGGTGCTCCAAAATGCGTGGGTGCCGATGACAGCGGCTGAAGCCGCGCAAGAGGGCCTCTTAATCTTGGTGGCTGAAGATAATGCGGTGAATCAGCAAGTTATTCGGCGACAACTCAACACCCTCGGCTTGGCCTGCGAGTTGGTGGATGATGGGGTTGCGGCCTTGGACCGCATTCGCAGGGGGGGAATTGGTTTGCTCTTGACGGATTGCGATATGCCCAATATGGATGGGTACGAATTAACGCGTAGGATTCGCCAAGAAGAAGTTGGCTCAAGCAACCCCTTGCCGATTATTGCGATTACCGCCAATGCCATGGACGGTGCCGCGGCGGCCTGCTTTGAGGCTGGAATGAACGATTATCTATCCAAACCACTAGAAATCGGCGCCCTGCAAACGATGCTGAGAACTTATTTGCCAAGCACGGACCCCGACCAGAATTTGGTAACCGATGCTGCTGCGGCTGAGGCCGATCAATCAATCAATCAGGCAGCCAAAGCGCCCGCTGAGGACGATGGGGTTAGCGACGGTGCTGCCATTTTAGATCTGTCAGAGCTCAAGGCCTTATTTGGTGATGACACTGAAGTGCTTAATCAACTGCTGGAGGAGTTTGTAGCCTCGCTCGATGCAGGCATCTCAGAGATGCTGTCTGGGTTTGATGCCGAAGATTACGAACGGGTTCGAGCCGAAGCCCATAAGTTAAAGTCTTCGGCGCGGACTGTCGGCGCCCACACGCTAGCAGACCTCTGCTTCGAGCTTGAAATGGCGGGTAAAGCCAAGGCTGGTCAAGCGTTACAAGCCCACCTCGGCTCGTTGCAATCGGTTTGTGATCAAACGAAGAACGCCATAACGCGGGCAATCGCCACCGAGGCCTGATGAGCGGTGCTCAAGTGCGGGCCTTGCGTTCAGGGGTTGTTTGTTGCCTGTTTAATCGTCGGTGTTGAACCGAGGAAAGAGTTTGGCGGTGACGATCATGTTGCCTTTAAGGCGAATGATTTCGATCTGATAGCCTGTGATCGTTAAGCAAACCGGGGCTTCCGGAATTGTCTCGAGCGTCTCAGTAATAAGTCCGTTCAGTGTTTTCGGTCCCTCGGCAGGTAATTGCCAGTTCAGCGCCCGATTAATCGCGCGAATGGTTGCGCCGCCATCGACATAAAATGAACCATCTTCCTGAGGATGAATGTCGCTGCTTGCGGCAGCGAGGTCCGTCGTGAACTCACCGACAATTTCTTCAAGGATGTCCTCGAGCGTGACAATGCCTTGAATGTCCCCGTACTCATCAACGACCAGCCCGATCCGTTCTTTTCGCTTTTGAAAATGTCTGATTTGGGTTTGCAGCGAAGTGTTCTCGGGCACGAAATAGGCATCGTCAATTTCCTGCATCAAAGCTGCTTTGGTCAGGGTCTCGCTCGACAAAAATCGAATCGCGCTTCTAACGTGCAAAATTCCGACGATGTTTTCGATGCTCTCATGAAAAACAGGCAGCCGGGTATGCTGGGCGTTACGGAGCTGTTGAATGATGGTATCGAGGTCGTCATCGAGATCAATGCCAATGATCTCGCTTTTAGGGACCATAATGTCATCAACAGAGACCTCATCGAGATCCAATACGCCCAGCATCATATTCTGAGATTGGGATGCGATTTTTGCGCCATCAAAGACAAGGGTCCTGAGTTCCTCTCGACTGAGGTGATCATTTTGTGAGCCCAAGTGATTGATGCCAAAGACGCGCAATAGGCCGTTGGAAAGTGCTGAAACCAGCCACACCAGCGGGTAAAACAAGAATAAGAGCACCCGCAATAGATGCGAGGAGGGTAACGCAACGCGCTCAGGGAAAGCTGCGGCAATGGTTTTGGGGGCAACCTCTGCAAAAATTAGAAAAACAAACGTGCAAATCACAGGTGCCCAGGCCACACCACTTTCTCCGAGCAGTTCAATTGCGAGCAGCGTGGCGATCGATGCGGCCGAGAAGTTGACAAAGTTATTGCCAATAAGGATGACGCCAAGCAACCGATCTGGGCGCTCAAGCAAACGTGCCGCGCGTTGCGCGCCCCGGTGACCTTTTTTCGCAAGGTGTCGCATCCGATAACGGTTCAGCGCCATCATGGCGGTTTCAGAGGCGGAGAAATAAGCTGATAAGAAAACGAGGCAAATGACAGCGATGAGCAGCGTGCCTGTTGATGGGGCGTCCAAGATGCGTTGAGCCTTAGAGTATTAAGAAGACCTTGTAGCGGATCGGTCCCTTTGGTGTCAAGGCCCGAGTTTTAGGAAAGGAGTACTTCGACCACAAACTTGCTGCCAAAATAACCCAGCGCAAGAAAGGCAAAGCCAACTAGGGTCCAAGCGGCAGCCAGGCTACCACGCCAACCCAGCCGGTATCGGCCCCAGAGTAGAACGACAAAAACCAGCCACGCCATAGTGGTTAGGATTGTGTGATGAATCAGTCCGGGTACTGAGCGGGAATCCATAAATAAAAAGCCCGTGGCGATGGCGAGGGTCAAGGCAATTAAGCCGGTCCAAATTGACTCAAATAACAGTGTGTCGAGGGTTTGAATCGGCAAAAATAACCTCGCGCCAGATTGCTTTTTCTTCATTCGTTGGTCATGCCAGGTCAGATACACGGCTTGCAGTGCCCCTAAGGCCAATAAACTGTAGGCGAGGATTGAAAGGATGATGTGCAAAGTGAGTGCTGGCGCAACATCGACCCGCACTGGACCGTGATCTGAGTAGACGGTTTGTATCAAAAGCGTGAGACCTGCGACGGGAAAGACCACTTGGGCGATATGATTCATGGGGCGCCTGAGTTGGTTGAGTGCAACCACAAGGCTCATCGCAAAGGCGGTAAGGCTCAGCATAGGCACAAGGCCAAGACTCAGGGCTTGACTGTCAAGCCAGCTGGACTTGAGTAAAAAGCCGTGACCCAAGCAGGCAACCAGCCCAAGGATGATACTTAAGATATCGGCCTTGGAGGCCTGCGTCAGATTTTGAACGCGATGGCGTGCCCTGAGCCCATTTGCGAAATACAGTAAGCCCGTCAGCAGCGCCAGCACTAGGAAGCTCGGGGAGGTTTGGAAGCTTTCGCTCATCGTAAGCCCTTTGGGGAGTTCTTGGTCTATAATATCAGCTCGTCAGTCGAAACTCTGCTGCCAGTTGCGATCTTCTTGCATTGCGCTGACGGCGCCGAGCGAAATCCACAAGCCACGTCTTAGGTGGGCGATGTCCTTTCGGTTTGGGTAACGCTGGGCCGGAGTGGGCATCGATGCATCGCGGGCGACACGACAGATCGATGCGACGAGGGTCATGCTGGTAACAAATTTAAAGAAGGTGCAACACTATGTTTGATAATTTAACCCGCCGAGTCAGTGCGGCACTGGGTCAAATTGGCGGCAAAAAAACCTTAACAGATGCGAACATTGCAGAGACCTTGCGTGAGGTGCGTCTGGCTTTGCTCGACGCCGACGTTGCCTTAGCCGTGGTCCAAGATTTTATGGATCGAATCCGGCAGCGGGCGATTGGCGCTGAGGTCGGCGCGAGTTTGTCGCCTGCGCAATCTTTTTTAAAGATCGTTAATGAAGAATTGATGGTCGTTTTAGGGGGCGCCTCTGAGGGCCTCGACCTCAATCGGCAGCCGCCTGCAGTCATCCTCCTGGCCGGACTTCAAGGTGCGGGTAAAACCACAACGGCAGCAAAACTTGGCGTTTGGTTGAAGCAGCGTGAAGCAAAGCAGGTGATGTTGGTTAGCACAGATGTTTATCGTCCTGCGGCAATTCAGCAGTTGCAGACGCTTGCAGAAAGTGCAGGTCTTAGTTTTTTTGCGTCCTCGATTGATCAGGCACCTGAGCAAATCGCCAAAGATGCCTTGCAGGCCGCAAAGCGACAGTTTGTGGATGTGCTGATCGTGGACACGGCCGGGCGGCTTGCGATTGACGATGAGATGATGCGGGAAATCTCGAAGTTGCACGGACATCTAGATCCGGTTGAAACCCTCTTCGTGGTGGATGCCATGACGGGTCAGGATGCGGCCAATACGGCCAAACAGTTTGGCGAAGTCTTGCCCTTAACGGGCGTTATTTTAACCAAGGCGGATGGGGATGCTCGTGGTGGCGCCGCCTTATCGGTGCGCCAAGTCACTGGTCGGCCAATCAAATTTATCGGTCAAGGCGAAACGATCGAGGCTTTAGAGTTGTTCCACCCAGATCGAATTGCGTCCAGGATTCTGGGAATGGGCGATGTGATGTCGCTAATTGAAGAAGCTGAGCAAAAAATTGATAAAGACAAAGCAACAAAGCTGGCTAAGAAAATCCAAAAGGGTCGTAGTTTTGATCTTTCGGATTTTCGAGATCAGATCCAACAAATGAACAACATGGGCGGATTAACTGGAATGCTGGATAAGCTTCCGGGTATGGGCAACATGGCCGAAACGGCAAAGGCGCGAGTGGATCAACAAAATTTCGGTCAGCTTGAAGCGATAATCAATTCGATGACGCCAAAAGAACGCAGTTTTCCTGACCTCATAAGCGGTTCGCGCAAACGCAGGATTGCCCGGGGTTCGGGAACAGAAATTCAAGATGTGAACCGGTTGCTCAAACAGCATAAACAAATGCAAAAAATGATGAAAAAGCTGGGCAAGAAAGGCGGTATGACCAATATGATGCGGGGATTGGGCGGCATGATGAATCAGGGGGGGCGTCCGTTTTAGGTTGGCAAGACAAGTTACCGGCCGCTTTCTGTCGGCGCCTGCCTAACAAGCTGCGTGATGACAAAAGGTTTTATTCCGCAGGCGATTGTCTTACAATAGGCGCCCTTCGCGGGGCCGGTCGCGCAGAGGCGCGTCGCATAAAGGGTTCTAGCTAAAAGGATTCTAGCTGAAAGCGTTCTAGTTTAAAGGGTTCTAAGGTTACGGCAGGTGGCTTTCGCTCGATGAGAAGCCAAATTGAAAGAGCACGACCACAGGACAGGGGACCGGACCAGAAAAATTACCGGTGAGGCGCACGCTACAAGCCGCAGGCTTGATCCGAGCCGCTTGTAAAAAAGCTGGTGTGAAAAAGAATTTGTAAAAAAGCTTGTTGGGAAGAAGCTTTTGTAAAAAAACTTGTGTGAAAAGGCTTTCATGAAAAAGCCGCAGAGCGTAACGATAGCGTTTAAAATGAGCGCAGCGCTAAAAAACGCGAGAGTTGCTCAGGATAACGAGGTCTGTGGCAAGCGCCTGCTGAGAACAGCCAGGGGCGACACAGAAAATTTTAGACATTGAAGTAAGGGTGAAGACAAGATGGTAACAATTCGATTAGCGCGTGGCGGCACCAAAAAGCGTCCTTTTTACTACGTCAGTGTTGCTGATCGTCGCGAGAGCCGCAATGGACGTTTTATAGAGCGTGTTGGTTTCTTCAATCCGCTAGCAAAGAGTGCCGACGAAAAGATGCGCTTGGATCTTGACCGCATTGACTACTGGACTCGGCAAGGCGCGCAGCCTTCGGATCGTGTAAAATCGCTGATTAAAACGTATCGTAAGGTCGTGCAAGTCGAGCCCGAAGCGGAAGCTGTGGCTTAACACTCGAGCATAAACCATTGCTTGCCTCAGAGGATGCCTTGATCCAAATCGGGTCAATTGTTGGGGTCCATGGCGTCAAGGGATGGCTTAAGCTATTTTCCGATACGGACCCCGCAGAACAAATCCTAAAATATCATCCCTGGCACGTCCGACAACACGGCAAGTTATCTGCTGTAGAAGTTGCTGAAGTCCGCCAACAGGGTAAAAAGATCCAAGTTCGATTTAAAGACGTTGACAATCGAAATCAGGCTGAGGCTTGGGTCGGGGCGACCATTTGGACCAAAAAGGCTGATTTCCCGCAGTTGCCAGAGGGCGAGTTCTATTGGCATCAGTTGATCGGTCTAAGGGTTGAGAACACGGAAGGTGAAACCCTTGGCAGCGTCGCGCGGTTGGTTGAAACCGGCGCGAATGATGTTTTGGTGGTCGAGCCTGGTATAGGCAGTGTCGACGACCTGGAAAGACTGATTCCCTATGTTGAGCCGGAATTTATCGTAACGGTCGACCTTGCAGCAAGCTCGATCTTGGTGAATTGGTCCAAGGACTTTTGATGAAGTTTGCCGTCGTGTCGTTAATGCCCGAAATGTTCGACGCGATCCGAGACTTTGGCGTGACGAGTCGGGCCTTTGAGCGTAATTTGGTCTCCCTAACCGTTGTCAATCCGCGGACCTTTGCTGAGGATCGGCATGGCACGGTCGACGACCGGCCCTACGGCGGCGGCCCAGGCATGGTACTCAAAGCTGAACCGATGTTGGCGGCGGTGGCGGCTGCTAAGTCGGCAGTAGGGGGCTCGCCAATGGTCGTGCATTTCTCCCCTAGAGGGAAACCCCTGGACCAAGGGATGCTTGCAGAATGGGTCGAGAATTTTGATGAGATGGTGTTTTTGACCAGTCGGTATGAAGGTTTGGATGAGCGGGTTATTGAGTCTGTTGTCGATCTTGAAGTGTGCGTTGGGGATTTTGTCGTGAGCGGAGGCGAATTGCCAGCGATGATGGCGCTTGATGCCTTGATCCGGCTACTCCCGGGCGCGCTCGGCGATGAATCTTCAAAAAATGATGAGTCTTTTATTGACGGATTGCTCGAATACCCTCAGTATACGCGTCCTGAAACAGTTGGTGGGCGAGGCGTGCCAGAGGTGTTGCTCAGCGGCGACCACAAGGCAATCGCACAGTGGCGGCAGGAGCAGTCTTTGATCGTTACGCAACGGATGCGGCCCGATCTACTTGACCGCCGCGGTTTATCCGACCAAGAGGCCCGGTTTCTTGACACAGCCAGTCAGAAGCTTGAGTAATGAGGAAACGTTATGAACAACAATAAGATCATTCAGCAAATTGAAGCAGCACAGCTGAAGGCAGACCTTCCAGACTACGCCCCCGGAGATACGCTGGTTGTCCAAGTTCGCGTAGCAGAAGGCAACCGCGAGCGGCTACAAGCATTTGAAGGCGTTGTGATTGGCAAGAAAAATCGTGGGTTAAATTCCGCCTTTATCCTCCGAAAGATTTCTCACGGCGTTGGCGTTGAGCGAACCTTTCAAGCGCACAGCCCTTTGATCGAAAGTATTACGGTGAAGCGGCGTGGCGATGTCCGCAAGGCGAAACTGTACTACCTCAGAGAACGAAGCGGTCGATCGGCGCGAATCAAAGAAAAATTGAAATAAGCTGTTAGCTGAGAGGCCTACTTCAACTTGCTAGGCCGCTTGTTTTCAACCGCTTTTAAAGACCTAATGGGTTGTTTCTTAGAAATCCCCCCACTACACCCCTGTTTCCATTCGATAAAGCCTTTAAGGCTTGGGCGACGCACGCACCGTGCCTTGCCTGGTGCGCTATGACGATGAGCGGGTCTCGCGCTTGGCGCGGCCAGCTTATGGTGACAGTCGGTGTGCTGGGTTGCGTCCCGGCACAAACCCGCCTTCCTTCCCACCAAACAATAGTGCTACATTCTCGCTAGACGCGCAGCATCCCGCCTGCGCCCGGCAGGCAACTGGTGAGGTGATGCAAAATGAGTCAAACGACACCGGTCGTGACAATGCGAAGTTATGGGTTTTTGGGGTTTCTTACGGTTCTCAATGTGCTTAATTTTGTAGACCGCCAGTTATTGGCCAGTTTCTCGAACTACATTGTGCCGGACTTGGGGCTCACGAATACCCAGTTTGGCTTGCTCACCGGGCTGATTTTTTTGACCTTCTACTCCGTTGCTGGATTGTTTATGGGGACCTTGGCCGATCGGGTCAACCGGACCCGATTCATTGCGCTGGGGGTTGGTCTTTGGAGTCTGTTAACGGCTGCCTCGGGCATGGCCAAAGGGTTTTTGTCATTGGCCGCGCCCAGAATGTTGATCGGTGTCGGCGAGTCGATTCTAACACCGACAGCGATGTCCCTACTGGCAGACCGATTTCCGACGCAAAGGCTGGGTTTTGCATCGGGCTTTTATTATATGGGCGTGCCGATAGGCGTCGGCGTCAGTCTCTTGATTGTTGGGTATGTGGGGCCGGTCATTGGCTGGCGCAATTGTTTTTATTTATTGGGCGGCATCGGTTTGGTTTTGGCGCTTGTGATGTTTTTCTTAAAAGACCCTAAGCGTTCGGTTGCATCGGTGAACGTTTCATCCGACGGGGTTCAACCGGGATTTTTTGATCTTTTAAAAATCCTGTTCGCCGCGCTTAAAGCGTCTCCAGCCTTAACCATGACCATTGGTGGCGGGGTCGCTTTTCATTTTATTTTGGGGGCGTCGACCTTTGATCAGTTGTGGTATGTCCAAGAGCGGGGGTTTGATAAAGCCGAGATCGCTCAAATTACGGGCTGGATTGGTATTACAGCCGGTATCGCTGGCAATCTCTTTGGCGGGCTTGGGGGGGATTATTTCTTGAAAAAGACTGGGGTCGGTCGACCGATGTTTTTGTTTTTGGTTATGCTGGTGCTAGCCCCCGTGAATATTGCCTATCGCTTGGTTGAACCCGATTACTGGGTCTTTTGGCTTGGGGTGGGTGCGGGCTTTTTTCAGCTCGGTTGTTTCTACGGTCCGACCTTTTCAACGGTGCAGGAGTTGGTGCCCGAGGAGATTAGGGCGACCGTTGTTGCGTTTTATATCTTACTGTTGAATATGGCAGGGGTGGCTATTGGCGTGAGCCTTGCTGGCGTCTACATTGATTACCTGATGGCCATTGGCAATCCTCAGCCTTATACCCAGGCACTGCTTTGGTTCACCGTGATCTCGCTCGCCGCAATTCCACTGTTTTACTTCGCAGGACGATACTATGAAACCGATAAAGCTCGTCTGAATGCGCTGGTGCAAGCCGGTCTCAAAGGATGAAGGCCGCGCCGATTGACTTTGGTATTCTCAGTGAAGCGCATAGTCAACTGCTGGACGCCTACTTGGACAGTCTTTGGATGGAGCGAGGACTCAGTCGCAATACGTTGGAATCTTATGGCCGTGATTTGAAGTACTTTGTGCACTGGCTCCAAGCCAATAACCAAACGATTTTGGGGGCGAGCCGGCAGCACGTCTCGGCCTATTTAACGCATCGTGTTGAGCAGGGCATCACAGCCCGCTCCTCGGCTCGGGCTTTATCCTCTATTCGTTCGCTCTATCGGTTTTTAGTTCGGGAGGCGCGAATCTTAGAAGATCCAACACTTCGGATCGAAAACCCTAAATTAGGTCGAAAACTACCTGAGTCGTTGTCAGAAAAAGCGGTTGACGCACTTTTGTCTGCGCCGAATACCAAAACAGCGGTCGGGTTTCGAGATCGAACCATGCTGGAGCTTTTGTATGCCACCGGCCTGCGAGTTTCCGAATTGGTGAACCTCAGAATGATTGACGTCAATCTTCGTCAAGGGGTGTTGCGAGTCATTGGGAAGGGCGATAAAGAGCGATTGGTGCCGATCGGCGCAGAGGCCATTGATTGGCTCGACGGGTTTATTCAAGACCATCGTGCGGCGTTGATGCGTCGGTCAGGTTCGGATGAGGTGTTGTTTCCGAGCAATCGGGGTCGAGCGATGACGCGGCAAGCTTTTTGGTATTTGATCAAGCGGCATTCTGCTCAGGCGGGTATCAGTATTGCGCTATCACCCCATTCGTTACGACACGCCTTTGCGACCCATTTGCTGAATCATGGCGCTGACCTTCGGGTTGTGCAGCTGCTGTTGGGACATAGCGATTTGTCCACAACGCAGATTTATACGCATGTTGCGAAGCACCGCATGCAAGCCTTGCATGCCAAACACCACCCCAGGGGTTAATCTGTTTGTGGCAGTCCTTGCAGATGCACTAAACTAAGACTTTAAAGTAGAGGTACTTTGATGAAAGCGACGAACAGAATCACGCGCCTCATGGCTTCATCGCGAGTCGTCAATTGGCTGCAAGCCGCGCTGGGATTGGTGTGCCTTTCGGGCATGACGAGCCATGCGGATGTGCTGAAAGACCTGGAAGCGGCGTTAAAGACCAGCAATCTCCCGATCGAATCAATCGCTGATTCCGACGTACCCGGACTCTTCAGTTTGAAATTAACCGACGGCACAACCCTTTTGACGGACCCCACCGGGACCTACTTCATTCATGGTGATATCTATCAGAAGGCAAACGGCCGTATGGTCAACCTTTCAGAGCAAGCGCGCAGCGATTCGAGAAAGGCATTGATCGATGGGTTGGACGAGGCGCAAATGGTGGTCTTTGCGCCGCCGCCTTCTAAGCGATTAACAACGATCACCGTCTTTACGGATATTGATTGCGGTTATTGCCGAAAGTTGCACCAAGAGGTCCCAGAATTAAACCGCCTTGGTATTGCGGTCCGATATTTAGCGTATCCTCGCGCCGGCATCGACTCGGCCAGTTACGATAAGATCGTGTCAGCTTGGTGTGCCCCGGATCAAAAGGCGGCACTGACCCAAGCCAAGGCAGGCGACGCCATTCCAGGACGATCCTGTGCCAACCCTGTTAAGGCACATTTTGAATTGGGTGAATTGGTCGGGGTTACCGGAACGCCGTCGATAATCTTTGAAGATGGCCGCTTACTCCCAGGTTATTTGCCGGCTGCGCGACTGGCCGCTCAGCTTGGCTTGTCATCGGATTCCTGAAGGGATTTGTTAAAATAGTGTTGCGGAAAGCGTCATCATAGGTGACGCGTCATGCGCACTTGATTAAACTGTCGCGGATTTGTTGAAGGCAGTGCCCATGTCCGAGTTTCAAAGAATTCAGCGACTTCCTCCTTACATTTTTGGCATTACCGATGCCCTAAAGCGCGATGCTCGGGCACGGGGGGAGGATATTATTGATTTTGGGATGGGTAATCCTGATCAGCCAACGCCGCCTCACATTGTTGAAAAATTAGTTGAAACGGTGAACCGGGGCGATACCCATCGTTACTCGCAGTCAAAAGGCATACCGAGACTGCGCCAGGCGATCTGCAACTGGTACCAAACCCGCTACGGGGTGAGTTTGGATCCTGAGTCCGAAGCCATCGTGACCCTGGGCTCGAAAGAAGGCTTGGCACATCTCGCGATGGCGATTTTAGGACCGGGTGATTCTGTTTTGGTACCGAATCCCTCCTACCCAGTGCACCCTTATGGGTTTGTCATCGCAGGCGCAGATGTGCGGCACGTGCCGCTGACAGAAGAATTGGATTTCTTTTCAGAACTTGAGCAAGCCATTTTAAACACCTGGCCGAAACCGAAAGTATTGGTGCTGAATTTTCCGGGCAACCCAACCGGGCATTGCGTTGATCTAGTGTTTTTCGAACGCGTTGTTGAGATCGCGAAGGCCCATAATTTGTGGGTGGTTCAAGACCTGGCTTACGCTGACCTTGTGTTCGATGGCTATAAAGCCCCTTCAATCTTACAAGTCGACGGCGCAAAAGACATTGCAGTTGAGTTTTTTACGCTGTCTAAAAGCTACAATATGCCGGGTTGGCGAGTGGGTTTTTGTGTAGGTAACCAGACCTTGGTCGGCGCATTGGCGCGTATTAAATCTTACTTGGACTATGGCAGTTTTACGCCGATCCAGGTTGCGGCGATCACAGCGCTTGAAGGGGATCAAAGCTGCGTGGAAGCAACACGCCTGATCTATAAGCGCCGGCGAGACGTTTTGTGCGAAGGCTTAAATGCGGCGGGTTGGGCGGTCACCCCGCCCAAAGCAACGATGTTTGTTTGGGCGAAAATTCCGGCGCAATTTCGGTCTCTGGGCTCATTAGAATTTGCAAAGCGGTTGATTACCGAGGCCAAGGTCGCGGTATCTCCAGGTATTGGCTTTGGTCAATATGGGGATGAATATGTTCGCTTTGCGCTCATTGAAAACGAACACAGAACCCGGCAAGCCATACGAGGCATCAAACGGTTACTGGCTAAATGACCAAGCGCGAGTTTTTCGCATAAGGAGTCGGCTGTGAAAATTGCTATTTGTGGTGCAGGCACCGTCGGACGGGGCGTGACTCAGATTCTGCAAGATAATCATGCGCTAATCAGCGCGCGTACGGGCGAGGCAATTGAGATCTCGGTCGTTGCGTCCCGATCGGTGCCGACAGATGAAGTCTTCAAGGGTCTTGCGTACACCGCTGATATGGGTTCGGTCTGCGCGCGCCAGGATGTGGATGTGGTGGTTGAGTTAATGGGGGGTACAACCGACGCCAAAGCGCTGATTGAATCAGCGCTAAGTGCGGGTAAATCGGTGGTGACAGCCAATAAAGCATTGATTGCGGAACATGGTGATGCGCTTTTTGCGCTCGCGGCCAAGCATGAGGTCACGTTGCTGTACGAGGCAGCGGTTGCAGGCAGCATTCCGATTATTAAGGTGATTAAAGAAAGTCTTGCGGGTAATCAAGTTGCTTGGCTAGCGGGCATTATTAACGGCACTGCCAATTTCATCCTAACAGAGATGGCGGCATCGGGGCCCACCCGAACCTTCGATGAGGTGCTGCAAGAGGCTCAGACTTTAGGCTATGCCGAAGCCGATCCAACCTTTGATATTGAAGGCATTGATGCCGCCCATAAGTTAACGATTCTTTCGGCCCTGGCCTTCGACCAGCCGCTCAGACTGGATCACGTAAAAGTTGAGGGCATCTCATCCCTCGACGCAGTTGATTTCAAATTCGCGCGGGAACTCGGCTTTAAAATTAAGCATCTTGGTGTTGCGCGTTGCCAGCAGGGGCAGCTTGAGATGGCTGTGCATCCCAGTTTCGTGCCGACCAACGCCATCTTGTCTCAGATCGACGGTGTTCAGAATGCCGTGCTGGTCTGCGGTGATGCAGCCGGTGAGATCCTTTGCGTGGGTGCTGGCGCGGGCGCCGGGCCCACCGGCAGTGCAGTGGTTTCAGACTTAATCGATTTGATTCAAGGCGCTTCTCCCAGCGGCAGCCTTGGGGGCCGATCATCGGCGCTTAAGCCGTTACCGGTCAGGCCAGCAGCAGAGGTTTCATCAGGTTACTATTTACGGATCAGTGTTGAGGATCAACCAGGGGTGATGTCTGCCGTGACCTCAATCTTAGCTCGGCGGTCGATTTCTTTGGACAAAATTCTACAAGAGGATATCGCGCCGAATCGATCCTTTATTGTTCTGGTGACGGATCCAATCCAGCATGGCGTGATCACAGATGCCATTAACGAACTTCAAGAGATGACGTCTGTGACGGCACCGGTTCAATCGATCCGAGTGTTTCGGTAACTTGTGACGATCGAACTGATTCGGCGGCCCGGGCAAACGGCAACGGACGTAGCGAACTTCGAGGCATTACTGTCGGTCCGCGGTGTTGTTGTCAGTTCAGATCCGCTGTACACGCTAGCAGGATTGGTGCCGCCCGATGGGATGAAAGGGTTAGGGTGTGCTGCCGCGCTGTTAATGGATGCAATCCAGCAGCAATCGAGAATCCTGATCATCGGTGATTATGACGCTGATGGCGCAACCAGTGTTGCGCTGATGAAAGAAGGTTTGACGGTGCTCGGCGCCCGTCATGTCGAATATTTGGTCCCAAATCGTTTTGAGTATGGTTATGGATTAAGTCCTGAGTTGGTGGATCTTGCCTTGACCCTGCGCCCGGACCTTATCATTACGGTCGATCAGGGGATCGTCAGTTTTGAAGGGGTTGCCGCGGCCAAGTCGGCGGGGGTTCGGGTTATTGTGACGGATCATCATTTGCCGGGTGAGGGCTTGCCGGCGGCGGACGCGATTGTGAATCCGAACCAAAATGGTTGTGAATTTCCCAGTAAGGCTCTGGCTGGGGTGGGCGTGGCGTTCTATCTGTTGATCAAGACGCGCGCACTGTTAGTCGCTGCCCGGCCCCAGAGCAAACAACGACTCAATTTGGCGCAACTCTTGGATTTAGTGGCGCTGGGCACAGTTGCTGATCTCGTTCCGCTCGATGCGAACAACCGTCGCTTGGTTCAGTCTGGGATCAATCGTATCCGCGCGGGTCAGGCACGGCCTGGGATTCAAGCGCTCATTGAAATATCAGGTTTAGATCACCGTGTTTTGACCACAACCCAATTGGCCTTTAACGTCGCGCCAAGGTTGAATGCAGCGGGTCGGCTCGAGGATATGTCGCTCGGTGTGGCCTGTTTGCTCTCGCCATCCGAGGCGTCTCAAGCTGCGGCTGCTCGTTTGGATGCGCTCAATCGAGCGCGTCGGGAAATTGAGCAGTCTATGCAGGATCAGGCCGCTGAATTGCTGTCGGATATGGGCAAGGTTCAGGATGCAGCACTCTTTGGGATCAGTCTTTTTGATTCGAGATGGCATGAGGGCGTTGTGGGGATTTTGGCGTCGCGGGTGCGGGCCCAATGCGGCAGGCCCGTGTTCGCTTTTGCGAAGGCTTCAAACGGATTGCTAAAAGGATCCGGCCGGTCCATTGAGGGATTGCAACTGCGTGACCTATTGGCAGAAATTGATGCGTCTCGGCAGGGCTTGCTCCATAAATTTGGGGGTCATGCGATGGCCGCTGGCGTCACCATCCGCCAAGAAGATTTTTCAGAGTTTGCTAGGCAATTCGACCAGCAGGCTAAAAAACATTTGTTGGGCCGAGACCTCAACGAGCAGATTTTATCAGAGGGTTTGGTGCCCAGCTTCGATCTTGAAAGGGTCGCGAGCCTGGTTCGAGATCACCCATGGGGGCAAGGGTTTCCGGAGCCGGTTTTTGACGAGCAGTTCGAAATCGTAGAACAGAAAGTCTTAAAAGGAGGGCACCTCAAACTCAAACTCCTCAGTGTTCGGTTTCCAACGCTTTTAGAAGGCATTTTTTTCAACCAAGACCGTGTGATTGAGCGTCGAAATGTTCGGTTCGCATTCAAATTGGATGTGAATCGATATCGAGGGGTGGATCGAGTGCAATTATTGTTGGTCCATTGTTGGTCATAACCCGGTTGAACAATGGCTGGGCCGCAAACGATGGTTTACAATAGCGAGCGCGGCGTGGGATGCTGGTTTAAAGCCTGCAAGCAGGCGAGTCGCTAGCGCAAACCGCCTGATATCTTTTTAGCACCTCATTAGAAGCATCATCATGATTGAAAGTAACGCGCTCTTCGCGAAAGTAAAGGATTGCCAGAATCGAACGCAGGTTCTTCGGGGGTATCTTTGACTATGACGACAAGAAAGAGCGCTTGGCTGAAGTTTCGTTAGAACTCGCCGATTCTAAGATCTGGGATCAACCCGAGCTGGCGCAAAAGCTTGGACAAGAACGCGCGGCGCTTGAGACGGTGGTGCTCACCATTGAACGGTTGGCGCAAGGCCTAGACGACTTGACCGAAATCCTCACCCTTGCGGTGGAGGAGCAAGATCAAGATTTGTTCGCTGAGGCGGCATCGGATCTTGATGTGTACCTTGAGGATCTCGCTAAACTTGAGTTCCAACGCATGTTCTCCGGATTGATGGATTCCAATAGTGCCTACCTTGAGATCCAATCCGGGTCTGGCGGCACCGAGGCTCAGGACTGGGCTGATATGCTGCTTCGGATGTATCTTCGATGGAGTGAAAGTAAAGGTTTTAAAGCAGAAATTATCGAACTGTCTGATGGCGATGTGGCAGGCATTAAATCAGCGACGGTTCGGATCGTGGGCGCTTACGCCTATGGTTGGTTGCGTACGGAGACGGGCGTGCATCGGCTGGTTCGAAAGTCTCCGTTTGATTCAGGCAGTCGTCGTCATACCTCATTCGCCTCGATTTTTATTTCGCCAGAGCTTGACGATGACATTGATATCGCACTGGATATGTCCGATGTTCGCGTCGATACCTATCGGGCAAGTGGCGCCGGCGGCCAGCATGTTAATAAAACCGATTCTGCGATTCGGTTGACCCATCAGCCGAGTGGGATTGTTGTGCAATGTCAAAATCAACGCAGTCAGCACAAAAACAGGGATCAGGCGATCAAACAGTTGAAAGCGAAGCTTTACGAGTTAGAAGAGCAGCGTCGTAAATCGGAACTCCAGGAAATCGAAGACAACAAATCCGACATCAGCTGGGGTAGTCAGATCCGGTCCTATGTTTTAGATTCAGCGAGGATAAAAGACCTCAGAACGAATATTGAGACCTCCAACACCCAAGCGGTGCTAAATGGTGATCTCGACTTTTTTATTGAGGCCAGCTTAAAGCAAGGGCTTTAAGCGGTCGCCGACGTTAAATTAGGAACCCGTGTTCAGGAACCGCTATGGAATCAACCGAACAAAGCTTAGATGAAAACGAACTGCTTGCATTACGCAAGGCCAAGCTAGATGCCTTGCGCGAGGCGGGGCAGGCGTTCCCGAATGATTTCCGTCGAACCTATTTGGCTGAGGTGTTACAAGTCGAATTTGAGAGTGCGACCAAGGAAGGTTTGGCTGAAACGAAGACGCAAGCCAAGATTGCCGGTCGCATTATCTTGAAGCGGTTAATGGGGAAAGCCAGTTTTTTAACGGTGCAAGATGGATCGGGACGGATTCAATTGTATGTCACACGGCAAGGCCTAGGCGAGGCGGCCTACGAGGATTTTAAAAGCTTCGACATCGGAGATATCGTTGGCGCCGAGGGCACCTTGATGAAAACCATGAAGGGGGAACTTTCCCTTGAGGTCAGCCAGATTAGGATGCTGACCAAGAGTTTGCGGCCCTTACCTGAAAAACATAAAGGGTTGACTGACACTGAAACCCGATACCGTCAGCGCTACTTGGATTTGATGGTGAATGAGGATAGTCGCTTGGTCTTTGTTCGACGGGCAAAAATAGTGGATCAAATTCGCCGTTTTTTTGTTGACCGGGATTTTATGGAAGTCGAAACCCCGATGATGCAAGCAACACCTGGCGGCGCGACGGCTGCGCCGTTTGTAACGCATTACAATGCGCTGAATACCCAGATGTACCTGCGCGTGGCCCCTGAGCTAAACCTGAAACGCTTAGTCGTAGGTGGGTTTGAGCGCGTGTTTGAGATCAATCGAAATTTCCGCAATGAAGGCGTCTCAAACAAGCACAGTCCTGAATTCACCATGCTTGAATTTTATTGGGCTTATGCTGATTACGAGGACATCATGAACCTCACCGAAAGCTTATTTCGAACTGTTGCCGAGCGGGTGCTTGGACAATTAACGTTTAGCTATCAGGGTCGTGAGGTTGATTTTGGAAAGCCGTTTGCTCGGCTGACGATGGCGGACGCAATCGCGACCTATGTCGCGGATATCTCGAAAGAAGCCATTGCGACGCGGGAATCGGCGGAAGCGGTCGCAAGCCTGCATGGGATCACCGTTCCCGCGGATTGGGGGTTGGGAAAGATTCACTTGGCGTTATTTGAAGCCTTGGTTGAGGATCAAATTGAGCAACCCGTATTCATCACCCAGCACCCGATCGAGGTGTCTCCCTTGGCGCGCCGGAGCGATACCAATCCGGAATTAACCGATCGATTTGAGTTGTTCATTATGGGTAAAGAAATTGCCAACGGGTTCTCGGAGTTGAATGACGCCGAAGATCAGGCAGGTCGATTTAGAGCGCAAGTTGCAGCCAGGACGGCGGGCGATGAAGAGGCCATGCATTACGACGAAGATTATGTCACAGCGCTCGAGTACGGCCTGCCCCCAACCGCAGGCGAAGGTATTGGCATTGATCGTTTGGTGATGCTGTTAACCGATTCAGCGACGATTCGAGATGTGATTCTCTTTCCGCACATGCGCCCCAAAACCTAAACGGTGATTCAAGCGCAACTGCTTGAGCCCGCTTGGCGCTCGATTCTGCTGACTGAGACGATGCTGAACCATCTTGCCGAGCTCGACGAATTTTTGGCTGCAACCCGGGCAACTGGTACCACGGTGTATCCGGAGTCGGAAAACTTTTTCAATGCGTTAAATGCCGTACCACCTTCACAGGTTAAAGTCGTAATCCTCGGACAAGACCCGTATCACAGTGAGGGCCTTGCCAATGGCTTCGCGTTTGCGATGCCGCAATCGGCCAAGCCGCCCCCCTCTTTGCGTAATATAATCAGTGAGGTGCAGCGTGATCTTGGGCGCGGTAAGGCCCCGTTTCCCAAGCACGATTTGATGCCTTGGGTTGAGCAAGGGGTGTTGTTGCTCAATACCGTGTTGAGTGTCGCAAAAGGTCTTGCGGGCTCCCATCACGATCGAGGTTGGGCGTTTTTTACCGACGCTGTGGTCGCGCACTTAGGGGCAAG
>Ga0115567_10001219_pt1 | contig 25877 bp, 26 predicted proteins | sample COGITO_mtgs_1204_2_FD_88679 | JGI IMG/M metagenome (GOLD analysis project Ga0115567, IMG submission 88679) | Pelagic marine microbial communities from North Sea - COGITO_mtgs_120412 | ecosystem: Environmental > Aquatic > Marine > Epipelagic | place: Germany:Helgoland, sampling site Kabeltonne... | reverse complement strand
TGCCGCCAGCAGCAGGTTCTCTGTCGCGCCGACCGAGACCTTGGGGAACGCATAGCGCGCACCGCGCAATCCTTGCGGGGCTGATGCCCGGATGTAACCGGATTCCACCTCGATCTCGGCACCCAGCGCTTCCAGACCCGAGAGATGAATATCCACCGGCCGCGTGCCGATGGCACAGCCGCCCGGCAAGGAGACGGTTGCCACACCTTCGCGCGCGACCAGCGGCCCCAGGACCAGAACAGATGCGCGCATCCGGCGCACGAGATCATAGGGCGCAGTGGTGCTCGTGATATCGCGTGCCGTGAGGGACATCACCCGTCCGGTATGCCCCTCCTTGGCGTCATGGCCTTCAAGCGAAACCTGCGTCCCATGCTGGCCCAGTAGATTCGCCATTGTGGTGATGTCGGCGAGATGGGGCACATTCGAAAGCACAAGCGGCTCGTCGCTCAGCAAGCAGGCGGCCATCAAGGGCAATGCCGCATTTTTCGCACCGCCGATGCGAATGGTTCCGTTGAGTGGCTTGCCGCCGCGAATTCTAATCTTGTCCATGGAGCGCTGCGATCAATGTGGTGAGGAAAAGACAACCCGTAGCGGCTGAATGCGGCATTTACGTGTCGGGAACGGCGCAACCGCCCTAGAGTTTTGGAACCGTGATTCCGCGCTGGTTCATGTATTTGCCCTTGCGATCGGCGTAGGACACTTCCGGCGGGCCCTCACCTTTCAGGAACAGGAACTGACACGCACCTTCGTTGGCATAAATTTTTGCCGGCAATGGCGTCGTGTTGGAGAACTCCAGCGTCACATGCCCTTCCCATTCGGGTTCGAGCGGCGTGACATTTACGATGATCCCGCAGCGTGCATAGGTGGACTTTCCAAGACAGATCACCAGCACGTCACGCGGAATACGAAAATATTCAACCGTCCGCGCCAACACGAAGGAGTTCGGCGGCACAATGCAGACATCGGTCGTCCGGTCGACGAAGCTTTTCTCGTTGAAATTCTTCGGGTCCACCGTGGCGGAATCCACATTCGTGAATATCTTGAACTCTTCCGAAACACGGGCGTCGTATCCGTATGACGACAAGCCATAGGAGATCACCCCTTCCCGGGTTTGGGTATCTACAAACGGCTCGATCATGCCTTCGTCCTGAGACTTCTGGCGGATCCAGCTATCGGGTAAAATTGGCATGCGTTGGCCCCCGCGGCGCTGCTAGGTCACATCCGCTTGTAGCGAATGGCCGGGCACCCCTCAAGCACACCGCAAAATCAGGCTTTTTTCTTTTAATTGCAGACAGTTATGAACTCACGAACCATCTGTCTTTGGTTCGGAGTCGCTTTCGCCGGCCTCGCGGCCGCGCCGCTGGGCATTGCGACGGCGCAAATTCTCCCGCAAGGCCGCCGACTGGCGTTCAAGACGCGCCTTCTCGCTTGGCGATGATTTCGGGCCACGCGGCTTGGCACCGCCGGTTTGAGGGTCGTCGCTCATTTTGCCCGTGCGGCGACGGCTTCAACCTCGACTTTCCAGCCCGGCGCCGCCAATGCGCTGACCACCACAAGGGTTGATGCGGCGGGATGCCCCCCTGACCAGGCATCTCGGATATCGCGAAACGCACCGACATCACCCGCATCCGTAATGAAGGCGTTCAGACGCACGAGGTCCGTGATTTCCATATCCACGGCCGCGAGCGCCAGTTCGAGATTGTGCAGGACCTGCTTGCACTGCGCCTCAAAGCCTTCGAATTTTTGACCATCCTTGTCGATGGCTACCTGTCCCGAAATAAACGCCATGCGCGTGCCATCGGGCACATCCACAACATGGCTGAAGTTGCTCGGCGGCGGGGCCATGGTGTCCGGGTTGATGAAGTTCAGCATCTGACATCTCTTTCTTTTCAGGTTGGATGGGGCGGTCGCTTAGCTCTGGACGGCCGTATAGGCCTGCTCGACCGATGTATCCGGCAATTGGAGTGCAGCGCAGATTTTGTGAATGATCTCGTGTTCGTCCGAGCTGTCACGCCCATCGGCCAGGCTCATCGCGGCGCTGATCCGCAACAACAGATCGGCGGCTCCTTCTGCCCGGGTGCCCGCACTGATGACCTTCAGCATCGCAGCAACGCCATCATCATCATCGGCAAGCTGCGCGACATGCTCATCAAATGCATCGACAACTTCATGTGGATCAAACAACCGCAGCTGGGACAGACTCTCAATCACGGTGTCGAGGCGTGCACGTTCCGAAAAACTGACTTCCCCATCAGCCGTGGCGACCAGAGCGCAAGCGGCCGCGACCGCTTCGAGAAACGGCCGTTGCTTATGTCGGTTGAGCTCCAGACGAAAACGTTCAAACACCTAACAAACCTCCATACGCCCCTAATTCATGGGATATTTGCACGCTGTCATCGATAGGCCAACAGCAGTCCTTGCCGCGCCGCAAGACACATGGCATAACCCGCGCGTTTTCGAACATAGTGCCGCCGTAGCTCAGGGGTAGAGCGCACCATTGGTAATGGTGAGGTCGAGTGTTCAATTCACTCCGGCGGCACCATCTCTTTCAAGTCAGGACATATGTCCGTTCCCCAATCGCCCGACACAGAACCGGCGCCCAAAAGCGCGCTGACGGGCATGCGTGCGTTCACGCATCGCGACTTTCGCTATTTCTTTGCGACCCGGGTCTCGGGCATCCTGGCGACGGAAATGCTGGTCACCACAGTGGGCTGGCAGGTCTACCGTCTGACGGCGAGCGAACTCAATCTCGGTCTGATCGGACTGGCGCAGTTCGCGCCCTTTGCGCTTCTGTTTCTGGTGTCCGGTGTCGCCGCAGACCGCCTGCCACGCATGCGGATCATTCTGGGGTGCGTCTCCCTGCAGACCATATGCGCTGCCGCGCTTCTGTGGGGCACGTGGTCGGGACAAATCGATTTCCCCATTATTCTGGCAATTCTGGTTCTGTTCGGGGTCACGCGCGCGTTTCAGGCGCCGGCACAAATGGCGATCGTCCCCAATCTGGTGCCGAGCCATGACCTTGCCAACGCTATTGCCTGGTCGTCCTCCGGTTTCCAGATGGCCCGCATCATCGGACCGACAATTGCCGGGCTGCTGATCGCATTTGGTGCGGCACGCGGCGAAGACGAGTTCTTCGTTTACATCCTTGCGGTCATCACCTTCATGCTCGCAACAATACTCGCCGCCCTGGTGCGCAAGCCGGTGCAGGTGGTCAGTTCAGCGCCAATCACAGTTGGCAACATTTTGGCTGGCTTCAAATTCATCGCCTCGCGACAGGTTATTTTCGGTGCCATCGGCCTCGACCTTTTCGCCGTTCTGTTTGGTGGTGCGATTGCCCTGCTGCCCGTTTACGCGACCGAAATCCTGAACGTTGGTGCCGACGGGTTCGGCATCCTGCGATCCGCCTTTACAGCCGGTGGTTTTATTGGCGCGCTCTACATGACCCAGATGCCAGTCCGCCGTCATGCAGGCGTTAAACTGCTCCTCGCAGTCGGAACCTTTGGCCTCGGCGTCACCATCTTCGGCCTGTCAGAAATCTTCTGGCTCTCGCTCGCCGCACTCATGGTGATGGGGCTGGCCGATTCAGTCAGCGTCTTCGTCCGCCAGAACCTGGTGCAGATCATCACCCCCGACGAGATGCGTGGCCGGGTCAGCGCCGTCACGGCCGTGTTCATCGGGGCCTCGAACGAACTCGGAGAATTTGAATCCGGCGTGACCGCCCACTGGTGGGGCACGGTCCCTGCCGTTGTGGTGGGCGGAGTTGCGACAATGACCGTGGCCGCCAGCTTCGCGTGGCTGTTCCCGAAGCTGCGGCAAGTCGACAGCCTCGACCCCGACGACCTGATCCGGAAATATCGGGACCCGGCCGTCAAGGACTAGCGGTCATCGGGATCAGTCGATCACTGCAATGGCATTGACCTCGAGCACGCAGCGCGGGTCGGTTGCGAGTTGCACGATCTGCACTGTCGTGGTTGCCGGCTTGTTGTCACCGAAATATTCGGCCCAGACCCTGTTGAGAATATCCTGGTCAGACATATCAGTCAGGAAGCGATCGGCGGTCACGATATCGTCGAAGGTCGCACCCACCGCATCGAGACCGTTTTTCAGGTTCTCAAGAACAGCGCGAGCCTGCCCTTCCATATCATCGGGCATATCCGCGAACTCAGCAGGCACATGCGGATGGCTGTGATAGACGGGTGCTGCTGTCACACCGGCCAGATAAACCGTGGTCCCGCCTGTGACCTTGATGGCAGGCGCATAGGGCATCCAGATATCCGGCGCGTCGGGCCAGTGACAATGTTCGATTTTCTTCGCCATGATATTCTCCCAGAATGTGAGACGGCGTGTCGTCACGCCGTGTGCGTTTGTGTTCGCGGGCTAGGTTTCATGTTACGCCAAGCGGTGCGCGACGCGCGATCTTTGTTTCCACAAACAGCGAAATTCCATGCTCCCCATCGACAGCCTTTATCGCGGACGCCAGATCAACCCCGACGGGATTGCGCTGGAGGATGACAGCACGCAACTGACTTACCGCGAATTGGTCGCACGGGTTGAGGCTTTGGCGGCTGCCCTGCAGGATCGTTTGCCAACACCGCAGGCAAAAATCGGCGCCTGTGGGTTCAACAATCTGCAGCACGTCATTGGTATTCTGGCGACACATCTGGCGGGACATATCTGGGTGGCGGTGAACCCGCGCAGTGGCAAGCCGGAGAACACGGCGCTGATGGACCTGGTCGAACCCGATCTGATGATCGCCGATGATGCCGCGCGGGATGCATTTGATATCGGAGACACCCCGATCATCGTGGCTGCCCCCGATGGCAAACCCGCAGGCGACACGGTTGACGGCCTGATCGAGAAATTTCGCGGCAAGCGCCCAACCCGCCATCTGCTCGATCCCAACACTGGGATTCAGGCGATCAAATTCACCGGCGGTTCAACCGGCTTGCCCAAGGCCGTAATGCAGCCCTACCGAACGGGGGTCACCCTGATTGGCACCGTTCTTTCGGTTTTTCGTCTGGATGCCAGCGACGTTCAGGCTGCCGCAGCACCGGTGAGCCACGCCGCTTTCATCCTGATGCTGCCAATATTCGCAGCGGGTGGTCGCAATATCGTGCTGTCCACGCCGGACCCCGATCGCATCCTGCACGCGTTCGAAAAGCGCGATGTGAGCACCATCTTCATGCCACCCACAATGATCTACAAAACCATGGCCGAGCCGAATATCGAGACGCGGAGATTTCCCAAACTGCGTCACCTTATCTATGGCGCAGCACCCATGCCGCCTGAGAAAGTTCGCCAGGCTCAGGAGGTTTTCCCCAACGCACTCGAAACGCTGTATGGCCAGACCGAAGCGTCCTCGGTTTGCACAACCATGTCGGCGGCCGAAATGTTGATGGAAGAAAACATCGGCTCGGTCGGTCGCGCGACACCGCTGATGCGCGTTGAGATCAAGGACCCCGACGGCAATATTCTTCCGCCCGGCGAGGCCGGCGAAGTTGTGGTGCGCGGCGGGCTGACCATGACCGGCTACTACAAAAACCCGAAAGCCACCGAAGAAGCCTTCAAGGACGGCTGGCTGCACACCGGCGATGGCGGGCTGATCAATGAGAACGGCTACCTGTTCCTCAAGGACCGTCTGCGCGATGTGATTATTTCCGGTGGCTTCAATGTCTATCCCGGCGATGTCGAAGGTGCATTGGTCAAGCATCCCGACGTCTATGAGTGTGTTGTCTTCGGTGCCGAAGACGACCATTGGGGCGAACGGGTCGAGGCTGCCGTGCAATTGCGCGCAGGCGCCACGAGCAGCGCCGAAGACATCATCGCCCATGCCAGGGAACAGCTTGGTTCGGTCAAAGCCCCCAAATCAATCCATCTTGTCGACGACCTTCCGCGCAGCGCGGTCGGAAAGGTCCTGCGTCGCGAGATCAAGGACCGCTATTCAAAACCTGCCGACTGATCGGCAGTTGGCCTTCACCACCTTCTCATCGTAAGAGTTATTCATCATGCGCATTACCAATATCCGCGAAATCGCGGTCCCTCTGAACTTGAGCCTGCGCAATGCGGTTTTCGATTTCAGCCAAATGACCACCTCGGTGGTTGCCGTCATCACTGACGTGATCCGCGACGGCAAGCCCGTCGTCGGCTACGCCTTCAACTCGACAGGCCGCTATGCCTGCGGCGCGCAAATGCGCGCGCGGTTCATTCCGCGCATTCTCGATTCCGATCCCGACAGCCTGATCGATGAGGAGCGCAACAACCTCGACCCCGAGAAAATTCTCGCGGCCATGATGCAGGGCGAAAAGCCCGGCGGGCACTCGGATCGCTCGGTCGGTATCGGCACCATCGAGTTCGCAGTCTGGGATGCAATCGCCAAGATCGAGGAGAAGCCCGCCTTCCGTTCGATCGAGGAACGCTACAACCCCGGCGGCGCCAAGCCGAAGATGTTCGTCTATGTGGGTGGTGGCTGGTACGCGCCGGGCAAGGGCACGCCCGAACTGCTCGACGAGATGCGCGGTTATCTCGACATGGGGTACACCCAGCTGAAAATGAAAATCGGTGGCATGAGTGTCTCTGACGACATGTCCCGTCTGGAAGCGGTTCTCAAACTGGTCGGCGATGACGGCTGGAACCTCGCCGTGGATGCCAATTGCGGCCTCACGCGGCAGGGCGCCTTCGATTATGCCAAGGCCATGGCCCCATATAATCTGCGCTGGTACGAGGAGGCCACGGACCCGCTCGACTACGCGCTGCTGGCTGAGCTGGCCGATATTTACGCACCGCCACTGGCGACCGGTGAGAACCTGTTTTCAACCCAGGATGTCGAGAACCTTGTGCGGTTCGGCGGCATGCGGACCGACCATGACGTGCTGCAGAGCGATCCGCCGCAAAGCTATGGCGTTGTCGCGGTCACCCGAACGATCAAGATGCTCAAGGAGCATGGCTGGACCGAGAACGGCCTGATGCCCCATGGCGGCAACCAGATGTCCCTGCACATCGCCGCCGGGCTGGGCATGCTGCTTTGCGAGAGCTACCCCAACACTTTCGGTATGTTCTCGGATTTTGCCGATGATGCCGAAGTGATCGATGGCTATCTGACCCTTGATGAGGATCGCCCCGGAATTGGGTTCGAGGCCCAGGCCGATCTATATAAGGTCATGTCAGAATTATCGTCTGCCTGAACGAAACAATAACCGCGAACGGGGCATCAGACCTCGCGCGACACTGAGGAGAACGCCGCCATGATGTTTGAATATTTCCCCGACAATTATCCCTGGTCGATGGCCGCCGTGATGGCGATCAATGCCGGCGCTGTGCTCTCGGAAGTGCACGAGGCGCTTGAGCCACTCAAGCCCGTTGCAGGTGCCAATGACGATTCCGCCAACGATGCCTGGCACGCGCGCTGGATGATGCTCGGGGAACGCAGTGAGCGTCTGGCTGACGAGGACGATGCCGCCGGACGCCGGCTCAGCGCCAGCGCCAAGTACAAACGTGCGGCGGTCTACTACATGACTGCAGAACGCATGTGTAAGTCCGAAGCCCCGATCCGGATCGAGACCTACAAACGTATGCTCGACATGTTCCGCAAGGGCGTCGAGCGCGAGAACGGTCCGGTTGAATGGGTTGAAGTTCCCTATAGCCACGATGGGAACGACACCAGCCTGCCGGCGTTGTTTTTCCCGGCCAACCCGAAAGCCGTGACCGGCGACGGCCCGGCGCCCTGCATCATCCATTTCGACGGACTGGATGTGATGAAGGAATTTCTCTATCTCGCCGGGCTGGCGCGGGCCTATGCCGCACGCGGAATTTCCACCCTGATGATTGATCACCCGGGTGTTGGTGAGGCCCTGCGCCTGCGGGACCTCAAGCTGTTCCCGGAGACCGAAGTGCCCGCCGGGGCCGCCGTCGACTATCTGGAAACCCGTGACGACGTCGATTCAAACCGAATCGGCATGGCCGGCATCAGCCTGGGCGGCTACTACGTGCCGCGCGCGGCCGGTTTTGAACACCGCCTGAAATGCGCCATCGCCTGGGGCGGGATCAACGATTACGGCAAGATCACCCGGGGACGTCTGGATGGCACCGGCACCAAGCTCTCTGTTTCCCATTGGGAAGAGCATATGAACTGGGTCTTCGGCACCAATTCGGCCGAGGAAATCCTCGAAGTCGTGGACCGCATGAATCTCGAGGAAGCCGTCCCCAATATCGAGTGCCCGCTACTTGTGGTGCATGGCGAAGGTGACCGGCAAATTCCGCTGGAGATGGCCCAGAAAACCATTCACGAAGCTGTCAAAAGCCCACGCGCGGAACTCAAGGTTTTCACCGCCGACGATGGCGGGGTCGAACACTGTCAGGTCGATCACGGCGCATTGGCGGTCGAATACATGACCGACTGGGCCGCCGACGTGCTCGGAAAAAACAGGAACTAGCTCAAACGGTGCCCGACGACTCGTTCCGGTTCAGGGCCTGAATAAATCTTCGAAGGTCGGCGCCGAACTGATCATGCGCAATGTCGCGTTGCCGCACCGCAAGGGTCGCCTCGAAGGCCTGCGCGGGCGGCAACAGGGCTGATGCAGCCTTGAAGGTCTTGTCGGGAGGAGAATGTCCCCCGAAGGCGAGGAACAGTCCGACGCGCGCTGGCAGGGCCGGCTGCGAGGCCAGGAAGGCGCGCAGCGGAAGTGCGGGGTAGCTCGTCCAGAACGGTGCGCCGAACAGAACGAGGTCATAGGCTGTCGCGTCGACCAACGGCATTTCGATATCCGGCAATATGCCACGCACACTGTCATAACCGGCCCGAAGATAAGAAAGCCATCCCGAGCGAAAACGGGGGCAGCGAATCTCGATCACATCGGCATGCAATTCGGCAGCGATAGCGGTTGCCAGCTTTCGCGTGGCACCACTGCGTGAATAAAAAATTAGAAGTGTTCGCATTTTCAGCCTGTATTGTTGGGACACGACAACATGCTTTTGTTTCGAACGCCGCATCGCGCGAGATCAAGCCCCCACTCTGCCCACAACCATGTCATCGATCCCGTTGACTAAATCAAACGCTTGATTGAATATACTCCCATAGAGCGTCCGGCCAACGGATGCCTGGGAGGAACAGTGACAGCACTTCCGCTTGAGAAAGCCGGAGAAGAAGCTGCCATCGCCGGAGATGCCAGGGGGGAAGCGACCCGCCAGCGCATTCTCGATGCAGCACAGAGATTGTTTTCCGAGCACGGAAGCAACGGTGTGTCTTTGCGTGCCATCACAGCAGAGGCCAGCGCAAATTCTGCAGCTGCCAATTATCACTTCGGTTCGAAAACAGGACTGCTTGAGGCCGTATTTGCCCGCCACGCGGCCGGGATCGCCGAAGAGCGCGACACGATGCTGCGTGCCTGTCGCGAGGAGATCGGCCGCCCGCCGCTGCTGGAACAGATTGTCCGGGCGTTTCTCGAACCCGGCATGCGCGGCCAGCACGGCGGCCATGGCTTCTCGCGGTTCCGCGGCCGCCTGCTTGCGGAAAACACCGAACAGACCCGCGATTTGTATGCCCGCTATTTCAATGATTCCACCGGGCAGTTCCTCGAAGCGCTACAGAACGCTCTGCCAGATCTTCCCGCGCACGATTTACATTGGCGGTTCCACGTGCTGCTCGGTGCCATGGTCTACACGCTCGCCAATCCGGGCCGCATTCAGGTGCTGACCGATGGCGAATGCGACCCCGCCGACCCCGATCAGGCGCTGGACAACCTCGTTCCAATGCTTGCGCAACTTTTCCGAAATCCGGCGATGACGAACACGAAATCGCCGAATTCACCACACGAACTCAACACAAACCAAGCCTAGTAAGAAGGAAATCAGAAGATGGCCAATCCGAATAGCGATATGCGCGTGACGCACGAAATTCTCGCTGAGTACGCTGAAAAGTGCAAAAACTGGGGCAAATGGGGTCCCGATGATGAGATCGGCACGCTCAACTACACCACCGAGGCCGACGTTGTTAACGCCGCCAGTTTGGTCAAAAAGGGTAAGGTCATGTCCATGGGGCTGAACTACGATCAGTTCGGACCGCAGGGCGCCAAGACCCCTTACCCCGCTATGGGCCGGTTTAACCCGATTCACATGATGACCCGCACGGGCACTGACGCCTGGGCCGGCACACTCGACAGCCGCGGCATTCGCGGGGCGGATGATCTGGTCATGATGCCGCTCCAGTGCGGCACCCAGTGGGATGGTCTCGGCCATGTCTTCTATTGGGACCACATGTGGAACGGTTACGAGTGCCGCGAAGTCACATCGGCTGGCGCTCAGAAAGCCGGCATTGAGAAGACCAAGGACAAGATGACCGGACGCGGCGTGTTCCTCGACATCGCCCGGGTCAAGGGCGTGGATTGCCTTGAAGACGGCTATCCCATCACCTGCAAGGATCTCGACGAAGCCTGCGAAGATCAGGGCGTCGAAGTGCGCAAGGGCGATTATGTCGTTCTGCGCACCGGCATGATGGAGCGTTGCCTGAACGACGGCAGCTGGGATGGATATGCCGGTGGCGATGCCGCAGGCATGGCCTTCGAGACCCTCGACTGGATCTTCGAAAAAGAAATCGCCGGTTATGCATCTGACACGTGGGGCAATGAAGTTCGCCCGTGCGAGACCGATGAAAACATCAACCAGCCCTGGCACTGGATCGCCATTCCGATCCTCGGCCTGACCATGGGAGAGATCTTCTATCTCAAGGACATCGCGGACGATTGTGCCGAAGACAAGGTCTACGAATTCATGTTCGTGGCCCCGGCACTGCCGATCACGGGAGCCGTTGGCTCTCCGGTCAACCCGCTCGCGATCAAATAGTGGGACAAAAGTGACATTGTCCTGAAAAATTCTTGGCTGGCTGGATTCGGTATCTGTGCAATCATGGAACCGAACCGGCCGGTCATGGGTATGTGTACCGGTCCATCTTGTCCCGTTCAGAGATGGCTTGCAGAGTTCAAACAAAAGAACGGATCATAAGCGCTTCATGTCTCTAGGGAGGAACCAAATGCGCAATAAATTTTTAGCAACGACGAGCCTCGTCTTCGCCGCCGCACTGGCATTCAGTGCACCGGCTAACGCCAACGGCGTGGGCACCACACTCGAAGAAGCCCGAGCAAACACGTCTGTCATGCAGGCCTGGCTCGATGGCGGCGTGCCGGATATGGAAGTCACATATTCTGGTGACGTGATCGAAATGATTGCAACCCACCATCTGCCCGCCGTCGCAGGGCTGTCCAAGGTTCTTGCGGCCAGCTATCGCAATCTCGAAAAGATGAGTGACGGCAAGATCAAGGTGAACGATCAGTGGGGCGCCACGGTCCACAGTGTTCGTGAAGGCCGTCGCGCCACGCGAACAGGTCTCTCGCACTTCGCACCTTGCTTCTCGCTCTACACGGCGAAGGATTACACCACGGTCGGTGGACTGGGACTGCCGTTCCTGCTCAACAACGCCCATGAGGCCGTTGCTGTTGCCGAAGAACTCTATCCGAAATACTTCAAGAAAGAGTTCGAGCAGTATGGTGTCGTTGTTGGCCGCATGGCCCACACCAGCCCGTATCATCTTTTCACTGCCACCAAGGCAGTTCGCAAGCTTGAAGACATCAAAGGTCTGAAGGTTCGCGCGGGCGGTGGGACGCATGCCGCCATCATCGGCGCTCTGGGCGCAACCCAGACCTCGATCCCGGGTGCAGAAGCCTATACGGCCCTGCAGCGCGGCATTGTTGATGCCGTTCACTTCGGTGACGCCATCGCGCCGGTCTTCAAGGTCCATGAAATCTCGAAGTATCGCACAACCAACGGCTTCAATATCCTGACCATCGAATATTGTGCTTCAAGTGATTTCTTCAACGATCTGCCGAAGGATCTGCAGCTTGTGTACAACGCCTGGGCCCGCCAGACGGCACAGGCCGATGCACAGGGCTTCTACAGCGTCGGTGACGTGATCGGTCTTGGCCGGTCCAAAGAAGCCGGCGTCGAGATCATCGATATGCCTGCTGCTGAACTTGATCGCTGGAAGGCCGCTGTTGCGCCTCTGACAGCCAAATGGATCGAGAACGAAGAAAAGGCCGGGCGTCCGGGCCAGGTCTTCATCGATGAGGTCAAGGCACTTTCGGCCAAGTACTCGAAGATGACAGCCAACGAAATGTTCCAGCTAACCGTCGATAGCCCGAACATGAACATGTACGACTTCAAATAGAGGTCTTACCGACTAGAAACGGGCTGCCGGCAATACCGGCAGCCCGTCTTCTGGTTTCCGAAGTATCAGCTTCAAAAAGTTTCGCCGATTGGGGATTCGGAAATGCACCAAACCATCGACAGTATCGCAAGGGTTCTGACGTTTATTACGCAGACCTTTGATAAAATCGGAGCTTGGGTCGTTTTGCCCGCCATCAGCGTGGTCATGATGACCGATGTCGTCTTGCGCTATGTGTTCCACACGCCGTTCATCTGGAGCCTGGAATTTGGTGAATGGATGCTCTTGTTCATCTTCGTCGCAGCAATTCCCGAATGCACCCGCCGCAACGGCCATATTCGGATGGAACTGCTGTATGGCGTCATGCCACCGCTATTTCGCAAGGTCATCACCGTCCTCTACGCAATTCTCGCTGGCGGCCTTTTCTGGCTTATCACTCACGTTGAATACGAAGAGTTTGATTTCTCATTCGGCTTGGGGCGCGTCACCGAATTTCTCGAACTCCCCGTCTGGTTGCACCACGCTGCCATGGTGGTGATGGGCGTCATCGTGATGGCATTTTTCCTGATCCGTACCGTCGGCGTAATCGTCGGCCACGACCCATATCCCGAGGTCGAACGCGACCCGGCCGACCTGGAGGACTAGAATATGGATCCCACGACAATTGGTCTTCTGAGTTTCGGCGTGATGATGTTTCTCATCATTCTGGGCGTTCCCATCGCGTTCTCTATGCTCGCCACGGCGGCAGGTGGTCTTTACATCATTCAGGGCCTGTCCTACGCCACCAACCAGATTTCATCGACCTTCTGGGACCAGGCAACGAATTTCGTGTTCATCGCCGTCCCGATGTACTTCCTCATGGGACAACTGGTTTACCGGACAAATATCGCCGGTGATCTATACGACTGTGTCTATAAATGGCTCGGGCGTCTTCCAGGCGGTCTGGCCATCACCTCTGTGGTTGCCTGTGCCGGCTTCGGTGCCGTGTCGGGCGGCAGCGTGACAGCGGTCGCGACCATGGGGCCGATGTGTATGCCCGCGATGCGCCGCTACAACTACGATGACAGTCTCGCCACTGGCAGTATCGCTTCAGCAGGCACGCTAGGCATTCTGATCCCCCCGTCGATCATCCTTGTGGTCTATGGCATCTGGACAGAATCGTCGATCGGCGCCCTGTTCATTGCGGGCATCATCCCGGGCATCATGATGACGATTGGTTATTCAGCCACGATCTGGATCCGCTGCAAGATAAACCCTGCTCTGGGACCGATCGGTGAATCCTTCAATCTCAGCGAAAAAGTCTCCTCGCTCACAAAATTGCTGCCCGTTCTGCTGACTTTCCTCGTGGTCATCGGCGGCATCTATGCCGGTGTTTTCACCCCCACCGAAGCTGCAGCTGTCGGTGTCTTCGCCCTGCTCGTGATCTCATTGGCGATGCGGAGGCTCAACTGGGAATCGTTGGGCAAAAGCCTGCTCGAAACCATGCACACATCGGCGATGATCTTCGTGATCATTATCGGTGGACACATGATGGGTAAATTCGTGGTCCAGACAGGCCTGACGCAAGGTCTGATCGACTGGATGCAGAGCCTCGGTCTCGGCCCGCTCACCACGATGCTGATGATCAGTATCCTTTACATCATCCTCGGGTTGTTTCTGGATGTCTGGGGCATGCTGATCCTGACGATCCCGTTCCTGTTTCCGATCATTCTGGAGATGGGATTCGATCCGATCTGGTTCGGCATCTATGCCGTGATCATGGCCGAGCTGGCTCTGATAACACCACCCGTAGGGATCAACGTCTATGTGATGGCAAAGATGGCGCCCGATGTACCCCTGAATAAAATTTTTAAAGGGGTCGCGCCATTCTTCATTGCGACGCTCGGACTGGTATTCCTGATCGTCATGTTCCCGGAGATTGTGACTTGGCTGCCGCAAAAAGCCGGCATGATCACAGCCTACGAGGGCTAGCGTAACGTCCGACGCAACTGGGGCTGTTGCGGCTCGGTTTCGTAGACATCCAGAACCGCATCACCGTGCGGCTGGATGTCTTCAAACCGGCTGCTGCCTTTCCCGGCTAGAAAAGCTGCATTCGCCGCGCCATCTTCGGCGCGGCGTTTTGCTTCGGCAGGAACAGGAAGTTGCCGCCGACGGCGGTCGTGTCCAACGAATGAATTCGAACGGATAAACTCCCGCGGATTTTCCACAACACTGCGCAATCGGGCAGCGACCCCATCCACGGTGACCGGTTTGGCCAGAAATTCGGTAACACCGGCATCGCGTGCTGCTTCAACATGATGCTTTTCGGCATACCCCGTGATCATCACGACCGGCACATCCGTGGCGGGATGGGTCGGGTCGTCACGCAGCATGCGAGAAAACTCCAGACCATCAATCGGCGTCATCATCATATCGGTGATGATGACATCAGGCAGGTTCACGCGACTGTCGTTCAATGCGATCATTCCATTCTCGACATCGTGCACCTGCGTGATTCTCAAAGCTTCCAGAATGCTACGCAGCAGACGACGCATATGATCATTGTCATCAACAACAAGAACGCGAAGATCAGAAATTGATTGATTGATCATGTAAAAGGAACTTTCCACAGGGATTCCCGGCACCACAAATGTGAAACGAGAGATTCCGACAAACTATCGCTAAACTATCGCCAGATTTGGTTAACAAATGATTTCGGGCGGTTTACCAATCGATTTAGACCCGGTGCGTTACAAGTTCTCCGGCAACCACAAAACTGGACGAGTGACATGGACGAAGAAGAAGAAATGAGCGTCGATATCTATCACAATCCACGTTGCAGCAAATCGCGCGCAACGCTGGCTTTGCTGGAGGAGCGCGGCATTGACGTCTCGGTGATTGAGTATCTCAAAGAGCCGCCCGACGACATCGAGTTGCGCCAGATTCTCGACCTTCTGGGAATTCCTGCGCGGGACCTGCTGCGCAAGGGCGAAGATGCCTACAAGGAAATGAACCTGTCTGACCCCTCGCTGTCGGAGGAGGACATTATACAGGCCATCCTCAAACACCCGATTCTCATGGAACGCCCAATTGTCGTAACCGCGAGTGCGGCGCGCATCGGTCGACCGCCCGAATCCGTACTGGAGATCCTTTGAGTTTGGCACACACCCAAAGCCGGCCCACCGCCTATAGCTGTGGGCCAGCTTTCGCGGCCTCGTTTCGGGCCGCGCGCGAAGATTTCAGGGACGGTCGCGATACACCCTCGGCGTTCCTGGAACGCTTTCTCGACGAGATCGAAACGCAGGAACCCAGTCTCCATGCCTTTGTGACTCTCGCACGCGACGAAGCCCGTCTCGCCGCCGCACAAGCCGACACCCGCTACAAGGCCGGAAACCCTTTATCTGCCGTCGACGGCCTCCCCATTGGACTGAAAGACATCATCCAGACCGAGGGGCTTCCCACCCAATCCGGCAGCCCGATCTTTACCGGCTGGCAGGCCGAGCGAGATTCGGCCGTGGCCTCTGCGCTGCGTCGTGGAGGGGCTGTTCTGGTCGGAAAGACAGCGACAACAGAATTTGCCTATGGTGCGATCACACCGACGCGCAATCCCTATGACCACAACCGCACGCCGGGCACCTCATCGAGCGGCTCAGCGGCTGCCGTGGGTGCCGGAATGCTGCCGCTGGCCATCGGTACACAATTGATGTCGTCTGTCCTGCGTCCCGCGAGCTATTGCGGCCATGTTGGCGTCAAACCAACCTACGGGGCTATCCGCCAGGATGGCATTCATCCGTTTTCTCCCTCGGGCGAGCATGTCGGTGCACATGCCCATGCGCTTGAGGATGCCTGGCAGACGCTTCGGTTTCTGGCGCAAGAGGCCGGGCCAGTGCCAGGTTCTCGCGGTTTGACCGGACCTGAAGACGCCCCTGCGGCAACGATGCCCAAACGACTTTTGCGCATGTACACACCGGGCTGGGAACTGGCAGATACCAGTGTCCGCGATGCATTTGAAACCGCACTCGACACCTTGTCGAATGCCGGCGTTTCGATCGTCGAGCCTTCAACAGTCCCCGAGCTGCAGGCGATTGAAGACGACTGCGCCCGTTCCGACTGGTGCATTGCCGAGATCGCAGCCTTTGAAATGCGCTGGCCATTCTTCGAATATGAAAAATCCGGAGGCGAATTTCACGACCGTATCAACAAGCTGCTGGTCCGCGCGCATGAAATTACACTTGAGGACTATCATCTGGCTCTCGAGTGGAAAGATGGGTTCCGGGCGCGGTATCTGGCCCTGTCCGAGCAAATTGACGGCGTGATTGGCCTCACAGCACCCGAGGTCGCACCAGTGGGCCTGGAGAACATCGGACACCCGATCATGTGCTCACCTGCTTCCTGCATGGGCGCACCCGCCATCACCATCCCGGCACTCGAAGCTGATGGCCTGCCCCTTGGGCTACAACTTATCGGGTTCCACAACCGCGACGCTGAAATGTTTGCCCATACCGCATGGGTTGATAATGCACTGGCCCGCTAAACACGGCCGCAGAGCATGAAGGTCGGTATTGTTGGCGCTGGTGCGATCGGCGGATTGCTTGCAGCGAGACTGGCGCAGACCGGTTGCGATGTTTCTGCGATCGCGCGGGGGGCCCATCTGGCAGCAATCCAGAAGAACGGATTGAGATACATTTCTGATAGTACCGAATTCGTTTCTCCCATAACGGCTTCTGACGACCCCAGCACGTTGGGGGTCCAAAACGTCGTCCTTCTGACCGTCAAAGCGCCTGCACTTCCGGCACTCGCTCCCAAATTGGCACCCCTGTGCGATGCCAACACCACGATCGTATCAGCCATGAACGGGGTTCCCTGGTGGTTCAGTCGCGCCTTGCCAGAACCCCTGCATGGACGTCGGCTCAAAGCCGTCGATCCCGAAGGGGTACTGGAGTCCGCTTTCCCCCAGACGTCTCTGCTCGGCTGCGTGGTCCATGCCGGTGCATCAGTGCCTGCGCCGGGCGTGATCCATCATGCTGCGGGCGATACGTTTCTGATTGGCAGCGCCTCGCGCGCATCATCTGAAGCCGCCGGAAAATTTGCCGCTGTAATCACCGCCTCTGGCCTAAACGGTAAGGCGACCAACGATATTCATGGCGAAATCTGGATGAAACTGATTGGCAATATGGGGATGGGACCGATCAGCGTGCTGACCGGAGCAACTCTGATCAAGATTGCGCGCGACATGGATGTGCGCCCGATCGCAGCAAACATGATGCAGGAAGCCAAAGATGTCGGGAACGCACTCGGGCTGCCCATGACCATGAGCGTGGAGGACCGCATCGAACTTGGTGCCGAACTCGGAGAGTTCAAACCCTCGATTCTTCAGGATCTCGAACGCGAGCGACCCATGGAGATCGATGCCCTGATAACCGTGGTGGCAGAACTCGGCGAGATCGCAAAAGTTCCCACACCCACGATTGATACATTGCTGGCACTGGTGCGCGGGCGTGCGCGCCGCGCCGGTTTGTACTAGGCCGCGTCATGGGTCCCGGCTTCCGCACGATCTCAACCCTGTTCGCCATGATGTTTGCCAGCCAGCTGGCGCTGACCATCTATCTGCCCGCCGTTCCCGAGATGGCGCTGGATTTGGGGGTCACCTCAGGTCAGGTCCAGCTGATTATTCCGGCCTATCTTGGCGCCTTCGCATTGATGCAGTTGATTGCAGGCCCATTGTCAGACGCATTCGGTCGACGACCGATTATACTGTCAGGGCTGACCCTGTTTTTCTTTGCAAGCATTGCCTGCGCCCTCTCCAACGACATCTGGCAGCTGATGGGGGCCCGGTTCGTTCAGGCAGCCGGAGCCTGCACCACCATCGTTGTGGGACGCGCGATCATCAGGGACACCAGCGAAGGCAAAAGCGCTGCCCGCGCCATGTCTTATCTCGCGATGGCCCTGGGTGTCGGACCCGCTATGGCCCCATTTTTCGGGGGCTTGCTACTGGAAAGCTTTGACTGGCGTTCGACATTCTTCGCAACGGCTGTCATGAGCGCACTCGTGCTGCTTTTCGCTTTCCGCATTCTTGGCGAAACACTTCCGCCCCAAACCCGCCGCCCATTGCGGCCAAGCGCGCTCCTCGTTGGCTATATCAGTCTGCTCCGACAGCGCAAATTTATGGGCTACAGCCTGACGATCAGCTTCCAGAGCGGCACGTTCCAGGTTTTCATCACGGCATCGCCCATTGTTCTGATCAGTGTGATGGGGGTCTCGCCACAACTTTACGGGCTTTACGTGATGTTTATCCCGGCGGGTTTCATCATCGCCAGTTTTGTGTCCGGTCGCCTCGTCACACGCATCCCGGTCAACATGATCATTCTGGCGGGGAACATATTTGGCATCGCGGGTGCCTTGATGCAGGTCTTCCTGGCCACAAGCGGTCTTGCGACCCCGCTGCTGATCGTCGCGTCGATCTTTATCTCAAATTTTGGAACCGGACTGGTCTTCGCGAATTGCTACGCACTCGCGCTCAGCACCGTTCCGCCATCATTTGCCGGCGCGGCTTCTGCGCTTGGCGGCTTTTTCCATCAGGGATGGGCCTTTGTGCTTTCGTTTTTTGTTGCCAGTTTGATCCACACGTCATCGTTGCCGCTTGGCATCATGCAAACCGTAACGACAATCTGCGCCGTGTCGATTTTTGTCTTTGCCGTCCTGTGGTCCGGCCGCCACACAAGAAAAGTATAGCGACCGACCGACAGAAAACTAGACCTTCGGGGTCAGGCCCGCAGCGTCAATACCGGCGACGGCGCAAGCTTCGTCATTGTCAGACGAATCGCCCGTCACACCGACCGCACCGGCAACGTTGCCGTCGCTGTCCATGATCAGCACCCCACCTGCGACCGGAATAATCCGACCGTTGGATGCAGCGGCCAGCGCCACACCGAAATGCTCTCGGGTCAGGATATCGGCTTCGTTCGCCCGAGAGGAACGCCCGATGGCGAGACCGCCCCACGCCTTACCAAAGGCAATTTCAAACCGAAGGATGCCGCTTTTATCTTCGCGCTGCATTGAGACGAGATGGCCGCCGTCGTCGAGCACAACGATTGTGAGCGGGCCAATGCCCATCTCACGCCCCTTGGCCTGTCCGGCTGCAATGATCGTGTTTGCCTGTTCGAGTGTGACTTTCGCCATGTGGAATTACCCCGGTTTGCTGCTGTTTGAATAAGGCGCGCAGACTACCGAGACACCGAACCGAATGCCAGAGCGCTCAGCCCGGATTCAGGACGGTCATTTCAAAAAGACCCGCGCAATGAAGGCATCTGCGGATTTTTTTCGGCTACTCCGCTGCCTGCGCAGCACCCTTTTGATTGCTGTACGCCCCGGCAAGATAGTCTGCGAAGTAGTTTCCGTATTCCAACGGCTCATATTTGCGGGGGTTTTCTTCGGTACAGCAGCTCTCGACCGGAACAATCACGTCATCAAGATCGGGATTGAAGAAAAAGGCCAACGAATAGCGATCTGCGTCTGTTGCCGCGGTCACCCGATGGGGCGAGGCCAGAAAGCGATCATTCGACTAGCGCCGCAACATATTGCCCGAATTGACGATAACCCCCTTCTCCATGGTCGGATGGTCGACCCACTCACCATCGGGGGTTTTGATCTGCAGTCCAGGTTGATTGCTCTGGGGCAACATAGTCATAAATCCAGCATCCGTGTGCGAGGCGGAACCAAACTGATCGTCACGAAGGTCCCCCATGGCTGGATACTTGACCATCCGGACGACCACAGAGGGGTCCTTGAAATAGTCATCGAAATAGTCGGCCGGCATCTCAAGCGCACGCGCTATCACGGGCAACATTCGATAGCCAAGTTCGGTCATCATGCTGTGAAAATTCATCTGGGATTCCCGGAAGCCCGGGGCAATCGCCGGGTCGGGCCAACGGTTCATACTGCGGAATCTCTCCCCCGACAGAACTTTAGGGTCGTCGGGCGCACGATCCTGATAGTAGGTCAAATTCTCCATCGCATTGGTTTTCAGGCCCTTCGTGCCATCGACAGAACTGTTCTTGTTCAACGACAGCCCCATCGGGACATAGCCGCTTTGGTGCTCATCGACCTTCAACTTCATTTTCTCGTCATGGGGCAGGTCGTGAAACTGCTTTGACCCGGCAAACGCAGACGTGATGGTATCCTGATCAAGATCATGGTTGATCCACATCATGAACCCCACGCGTTCGAGCGCATCTCGCACTTGGAACGCCAGAGCTTCCAGCGCACCGTCTTTTCCCGCGAGATAGGGACCAACATCAAGGATGGGAAATTCGTCGTGACTGGCAATGCGAAAGGGGCGTTCGGTGGTCATGGGTTTCTCCTGGAGCAGCCCGATCGTCTTGATCGATTGCGCACACCTTCAGTCATCTCGCCAGCTTGACCAAATAGCCAAAATTCTAAATCTCACAATATGAGACCCCCCACATGGCCACGAGAGTGCTCCCCAGCCGGTGACATAGGGTGCCCGAGAGGCTTCAAGCCAATTCAGAAACGCGAGACGTGGAGAAAATAATGTCGAAGATTGTGGGTGTTGTGGGCCTTGGTGCAATGGGATCAGCTTTCGCGATCATGCTGGTCAAAGCGGGGTTTGAAGTTGTCGGGTTTGACGTGCGTGCCGCCGCTCTCGATGAACTTGAATCCAATGGTGGTAAACGCGCCGGCAGCCCCCGCGACGTTGCCGAACAATCCGATGTGGTTTTGCTCTCCCTGCCATCCATTGAGGTTTTTCAGGATGTGATCAGTGGTCAGGGCAGCGTCACATCCTCAGGCAAGGCCGGTCTTGTCGTTATCGACACCTGCACGATGCCCATCGCCGTGAAAGAAGACGGCGCGCGCATTGTTGCAGATTCGAGCATGACCCTGATCGACGGTACAGTCAGCGGCAACCGGGATATGATCCTGGCCAAGACACTCACGGCCTATATGAGCGGCGATGAAGCCGCCTTTGCACCCCATGCCGACGTCATCTCGGCCTTCACCCGAAAGCACAGCTTTGTCGGGCCGTTCGGAAATGCCAGCAAGATCAAGTTCGTGATCAACCACCTCGTCTGCGTGATGACAGCAGCCAATGCCGAAGCCATGGCGATGGGCCTTAAGGCCGGTCTCGCGGCGGATGATGTTTTCGACCTGGTGAAGGACAGCGCGGCAAATTCCGTGCTTTGGGAAATCCGCGGCCCGATGATGGTGAGCGAGGACTACACCTCCTCACGCGGAAATTTCGGAATGGCCTCCAAGGACGGGCCGGTTATCGGGGAATTCGCGCAGGACATGCACTTCCCCGCCCCCATCTTCCAGACGGCTCTGCAAATGCACCATGCAGCCGTAGGCATGGGCATGTACGATATAGACACTGCCGCCCTGTGCCGTCTCTATGAGACAATAGGTGGCATTGAACGCTGACCACAAAACAGAGGACGTAACCATGCGCGACACTGTCTATCTCGATTACGAAGCCGACACCCTGTATGCCGAGTACAACAATCGCGGCAAGGTTCATGACTACGAAGATTTTGCTGCTGACTGGACAACGCGCAGCGATGCAGTCCGTGCAAAATACAGCGAAGCGTCAATCGACCTCAGATACGGCGACGGCCCGCGCGAAACATTCGACCTGTTCCTGCCAGAAAACGAAAACCCACCGCTCTTCGCGTTTATCCATGGCGGCTACTGGCAGTGGAACGAGAAGAAGGATTACGCTTTCCTCGCGGACTCCTTTGTTGAGGCGGGAATTGGTTTTGCCAATATCGAGTACGCTCTTTGTCCCTCGGTCACGCTTGAGCAGCTCGTCGACCAGATTCGCCGCGCCTTTGCCCATCTCTGGCGCAATGGTGAAGAGCTTGGCTTCAACCGGGATCACATCATGGTCTGCGGACACTCGGCCGGGGGACATCTCACCGGTGTCGTGCTGACGACAGACTGGGCCTCTTTTGGCGATGATCTGCCCAGCAATTTGGTGCATCGCGGCATGCCCATTAGCGGTGTGTTCGATCTTGAACCCATTCGTCATACGCCCATTGGCGACCCCCTCGGACTCGATGCCGCAACAGCGGCGATGCTCAGTCCAATGTTCAATCAGCCATGGGCCAAGGCAGACACAGTGATCAGCCTTGGCGCACATGAAGGCAGGGAGTTTCACCGTCAGGCCGAGGAATTTGCTGCACATTGCCGCCGTCAGGGCACAAACGTGCGGATCAACAGCGTTTTCGGTACAAATCACTTCAGCGTCCTCGAAACCCTCGCAGATCCTGACGGCGCCTTGTTCAAAACAGCCAAAGAACTGATCACCAGCTAGCCGGCATGCTTGTCCCGGCGCGGGTCCGAAGGCCAAAATCCCGCCATAAATGACACCAGCAGGACACCCAAAGGCGTGCCGACAGCAGCCAACATAGACACCCCTCACTCTGAGCCTTCTCCAAATCCCTGGAGCCGGGTTTCTGTTGTCGTGGTGACCCATCACAGCGCGGCCGTCATTGCCGCGTGTCTCGCCGAAATCGGTGCGTCGGCCGAGGTTATCCTCGTCGACAATGCCAGCGATGACGACACTCTGGACATCGTCACGGGGATCACGCCCCGCGCAAAAATCCGCCGCAACAAAACGGGTGTCGGATACGGCGCGGGCGCCAACCAGGGTCTATCCGAGGTCATCCGGGAGTTTGCGCTTCTGGCCAACCCGGACTCACAGACCAACACGGATGCCATCGCCAAGCTTCTCGAGGCCGCCGACCAATACCCGGATGCGGCTCTACTCTCTCCGCGGGTGCTGGATGCTGCGGGTGCTGACGAGCCGGCTCATGATGTGGAGATGTTTGCGCGAAGAAACTACCCGTCCCGCACACACGAGACGCCACCTGACGGTCCGGTTTGCGCAGCCTATCTCTCCGGCGCGGTGGTTCTTCTCCGCATGTCGGCTCTGGAGGAAATCGGCCCGTTCGATGAGGCTATATTCCTCTACTATGAAGATGATGATTTCTGCATGCGCCTGCGCGCCGCGGGACATAGTGCAATACTGGTCCCCGGTGCCGTTGTCCGCCATGCCGGGGGCGGGTCCGTCCGCCCCAGCGCACATTACCGGTGGGAAAAATTCTGGCACATGGCCTGGTCCCGGCTTTATCTCGAAGACAAGTGCCGCGGTGCCGGCGCACGAAATCGTCTCGCCTGGTCCCTCATCGGCCACTACGCCTTGAAGGCACTCGGCAATATCCTGCGCGTTGACCGCAGCAAGACGTGGCGCGATTTGGCACGCTTGTGTGGAACATTGGGGTATTTGTTGGGTATACCGGCATCACGCACGACACGTCGCGCACGCCCCTTACCGCTGGACCAACGCACGCCATGACCGCACCCAATATCGAATTCTGGCGCAATCGCCGCGTTCTTTTGACCGGGCATACCGGCTTCAAGGGGGCATGGATGTGCGCCTGGCTAGAGGAAATGGGTGCTGATGTCACCGGATTCGCACTTGAACCAGACCCCGGCGCAAACCTGTTCCGCGATTTGGGAAAATTGTCATCGGTCAGGTCGATCATTGGTGATGTGCGGGACCGGGACGCCCTCCGGACGGCATGTGCTGATACCAACCCCGAAGTTGTCATCCATATGGCCGCGCAGTCGCTTGTCCGGCGCAGCTTTGTCGATCCGCATGGCACGTACGCCACGAACGTGCAAGGCACGGGCAACCTGCTTGAGATGCTGGAGCCCTGCGAAGATCTGAGCGCAATCCTCGTGATCACGAGCGACAAATGCTACCGCAACGACAATTCCGGTCGCCCCTTCATCGAGAGCGACCCCTTGGGGGGCAACGACCCCTATAGCGGCTCCAAGGCCGCACAGGAGACAATCGCCATCGGTTGGCGACGTGGATTGCTTGAAAATCGTGACGGCTCGGCCCGGCTGGGAACAGCGCGCGCGGGCAACGTCATTGGCGGTGGCGATTGGTCGGAAGACAGGATTCTGCCCGATCTGTTTCGGGCCATTGAGAACGGCACGGCGCTGGAGGTTCGCAATCCTGCCGCGACCCGGCCATGGCAGCATGTTCTCGACGTCCTTGCCGGATACCTGGCCTATATCGAGGTGCTGTCAGGGGACTCTGAGAGAGAAAAACCCAAAACACTCAACTTCGGGCCACGCACAACCGAAGCAAAACCGGTCCAATGGCTGGTGGAGCGCGCGCTGGACCGCGTTCGCGCTGCCGGCATAGAAGCCGAAAACTGGGATGGCGTGCCAGGCACCGGGCCCAGCGAAGCCGCGCACCTCGCACTCGACGCGAGCCTTGCGACAAAGACACTTGGCTGGGAGCCCTGCCTGACGCAGGAAGAAGCCATCGACTGGACCGCAGACTGGCACGCAGGCCTGATGGGCGGTAAACCTGCACGGGAACTCGTAAGTGAGCAAATCTCCCGTTTCTCTGACCTGACGCCGGCATCACAGATATGAACAATCCCAACTGCAGGTTCTGCGGCACCGAACTGACCCATACTTTTGCGGATCTTGGCCGCACACCTCTGGCCAACAGCTACGTCGCACCCGACACCGCGCTGACCGAGGACCCTTCCTATCCCCTGCATGCGCGCGTGTGTGGTGAATGCCTGCTGGTTCAGGTCGAAGACGTTGTACCGGCCGAAGACATTTTTTCCGACTACGCCTACTTCTCCTCCTATGCGCAGAGTTGGGTCGAGCATGCCCGCAAATACGCCGCTATGGCCATCGCGCGGTTCGAATTGAACAGCAAAAGCTCGGTCGTCGAAGTTGCGAGCAATGACGGGTATCTCCTCCAGCATTTTGCCAATCAGAATATTCCTGTGCTGGGCATCGAACCGGCAGCCAATGTTGCAGAAGCAGCCGAAGCCAGAGGCGTTCCGACACGCACAGCTTTTTTCGGAGCCGGGTTCGCCAAATCCCTGCGGGATGAAGGCATCCATGCCGACCTGTTGGCCGGCAACAACGTGCTGGCCCATGTCCCCGATTTGAATGATTTTGTGGAAGGCCTGTCGATCCTGCTCGCCAAGGACGGCGTCCTGACCATGGAGTTCCCGCACCTTCTCCGGCTGATCGAAGATGTGCAGTTCGACACGATCTATCACGAACACTATTCGTATTTCTCTCTGCTGGTCGTCGAGCGTGTTTTTGCACGCCATGGACTAAAGCTTTTCGACGTCGAGGGACTGCCGACACATGGCGGCAGCCTGCGCATCTTCGCTGGCCGGTCGGACGGACCCGATCGCGGGGAAAGCGATGGTCTGAAAAGTGTCCGGGCATCAGAAAGCCAGGCCCAGCTCGATAAAGTCGACATTTACGCAAGCTTCCAGCCACGCGTTGAGGCCGTACGCGAAGGCTTGCAGAATTTTCTGAAACAAGCTGCCGATAACGGTCAACAGGTCGCGGCTTATGGGGCGGCGGCCAAGGGGAACACGCTGTTGAACTTCTGTGGTGTTAGCGCGCGCCAGATATCCTTCGTAGCTGATGTCAGCCCCCATAAGCAGGATCATCTGCTACCGGGAAGCCGTATTCCGATTATGGCACCTGAACAGTTGAAAGAAGCCAAGCCCGACCACGTGCTGATCCTGCCATGGAACCTGAAAACCGAGATTACCTCTGACCACGCCTATGTGCGAGATTGGGGCGGCGACTTTGTCATCGCTGTTCCCGAGTTGAC
>Ga0115567_10001210_pt1 | contig 25924 bp, 36 predicted proteins | sample COGITO_mtgs_1204_2_FD_88679 | JGI IMG/M metagenome (GOLD analysis project Ga0115567, IMG submission 88679) | Pelagic marine microbial communities from North Sea - COGITO_mtgs_120412 | ecosystem: Environmental > Aquatic > Marine > Epipelagic | place: Germany:Helgoland, sampling site Kabeltonne... | reverse complement strand
TACGAAGACCTGGATAGTTGCTTCTCCGGACAGGGTATCAGTCTATCCCTCTTGACCGCCTTCTTCCCCTTGCGCCGCGGGCCCCCACCGCGGAGGTCGATCAGAGACAGCTAGAGGCCAGGTTCAACTCAAGAGGGTGGCAATTCCGAGGCGCAGAAACATGGCTTCTTACACCTCTTCACTCGAGGCGCTTTGGGAGTGCTGCAACGAGCGAAAGGTCTTACGCGCAAAGCAGCCGCTCAAGGATCTCGCTCTGCACAGGCTCGGGCCGGAGGCAACCTTGCCATTGCTGCAGCTGCTTTCGCAGCTTGTAGGGCTCGAAAAGTTCGGCAAGGACGAACGCAAACTCGTCCGACTCGCCAATTTTCACCTCAGCCGCGCCTTTGAGGTCGAGCAGGATGCCGGGGTGGCGGCGAGAACGTTTCAGGTATTGGAGAAGGGGGCAGACAGGTCGAGAGACGTGGCTCTACGGATTTCCTCGCTCAGAACCCTCGCATGCGTCTCCTCCTTGTCAGAATCCTCCCTTCTGACACGACAGCGTGCAGTGGGAGTTCTTGTTAAGCAGCTGAGGGAGCTTCTTGGTCGCGCGAGCAAGGAGGCATTGAGCGAGCCAGGCGTCGAAGACAAGCCGCGCAAGAGCCGCCGCAGCGCCGTTTTCAACTTTGGTGAGGACCATTGCAAAGAATTGATCCCCAAAGTGTCTTTGCTTCAGGTGAGCTTCGCAGGGTTTGGTGCGTATGCTCGACCCGCATGACGATCAGCCTTTTTCCCAGCATGGCGATCCAAGTCCGGAGCACAGGACATGCTGCAGCTCGGCACGCTTGCCGCTGCTTCTTTCAGCGCACTTCGTGCTCTCGTGCTAGCCCTGCCCTCTGATCAACACCCTCTCTAGCTGTTGGCAGCTTACGGAAAGGGGATCTAGGGGTCGCGCGTGCCGTGCAGGCCGGGTGCTCCGGCGCTCTCGACTCTCATCAGGAGAAATTCGCCTCGCAGACCCCGCCGCACCCGCCAATGGACCTCTTTGCGCAGTGGCCGCTAACAGACATCCTTTGTCTTCGCCATGCTCTCGCGATGCTGCTTGAAGCGTTTTCGTCCGATCCTGACAAGTCGACTGCCGCACTTGCCGCGTAAGTTTCCTCAGTGCGCCTGCCGCCTACGGAGCGACACCTGACGGGCAGCGACGCGCAGGTTCTTCACTTCGGCCGAGCCGACACGCGCGGCTGCGGCTGACTCGCTAGCAGGGGTATACCTCACGCGGCTGTGCACGGTGCTGCTGACGTGGCATGCAGTCAAGGGCGGACCGGCGTCGCCCGCACAGGTGCCTGCGAGGCAGCTGCTGCTTGCACAGCTCACAGGAGCCGATGGCCCAGCGCCGTTGCGAATCTTTCTCGAGACGCTCCACTGTCTCACTGTCACCGGAACGCACGATGGTGGTAATGCAGGTGGTCAGGGCGGGCAGTGGCAGCGCCCGTTGCTCCAGAAGACGATGCCAGCCGTTGTCTCTCGCCTGGTGGAGGCCGTGGCAGGCCGCTCCGGCGCGCCGGCACAGCATGGTGCGCTCCGGGCCGCAACCGCTCTGGCAGCGCAGATTGCGCACTGGAACGCGAAGGCTCCTGCTGGAGAAGCTGCGCTCAGCGAGGCGCTTCTTCCACTGCGACGGCCCGCCGAGGCGCGCGCGCTCGGCGGATGCTCGGCCGTGCAGGGGCAGGCGCTGCAGCTGCTCGTGTGGATCGCCGCGCCCGGCGAGCTCGCAGCAGTGGCTGCCCCGGCAATCGCCCCGCGGACTGCTCCACCGAGGGCTGGTGGGCTCAGGGGGGGCTCCGGGCTACCCCCCGCGGTCGGGCGCCAGGTGGCACGGGAGCTGCTTTCGCGCGCCAGAATTGGTCGCTTCCTGTGCACCACTCCAGCCACCATGTAGGGGCCGCGGCTGCTTGGGGGGCTTGCGGACGACTGACCGGCACTTCCTGCGCGATGCAGACTCATCCGCGGCTCTTCCGATGCTGGAGGTCTCACTCAAATGGCCGCTCGTCGCACCGGAAGAGTCGCCCCCCGCCCACGGCCGAGGCCCAGCAGCAGCCCCATGGTGTCATGGCGCGCGACGCCACACCGTATTGCTCGCCCCGGGTCATTCTTCGGCGGGGGCAGGTGCGAGCCGCAGTTGCTCGGGCAGGCATGGTGCGCGCTGGCGAGGGTGGAGCCGCCTCCACCTCCGCAGTTCGAGCGTCGCTGGGAGAGTGACCCGGCGCGCCGGGCGGCGGACAGCGATGCGGCGGAGAACCACTCGGAGGCTGAGGCTGCCTGGCGCTGGCGCAAAAGGGTGCTTTCTGGCCTGCTCACCGCGGGGCAACACCCTTACCCACGCGAGGTTGTGCCCCGTCCCTGCCGCGTTCTGGGTCAAATGGCGGTGCTTGCGCACAATGGCGGTGCTTGCGCACAAGCTGCGCGGATGGTGCATGAGCTGGACCCCGGCCAGTGCAGGTCTCTCGCATGGCGCACTGGGTGCTTGGGGAGGTCGGCGCACATTTGCTTCAGAATCTTGGCGACAGCCCGCTGAGCATTCGCCCCGGCGCTACTGAAGTCTCGGCGTGGCGTGAAACGCAGCTGCAGCTGCGACACGCGGTACACCTCCCGTGACTGCCGGACGCAACCCAACACCTAACCGATGATGGATATGTCAAACAGGCTGCATTCTCCGCGTACGATGACGCGCTCGTTGCAGTGCACGTGTGGCCTCCCGAATCCACACCCAGCATGCAGTAGGGCCACTCTTCAGTGCTGTCCGGTCGTCAATAGGAGCGACTAGAAGCAAGCAGCTGGACTGAGGCGCCCCGCCATCCCTGGACTGCGCTGTGGGCAGGCACTCGGTTGCATCGCACAGCATTTGGAGGAGCCTGCAAGGGTCGAAGCATATGCACACCTTGCGGCAAGCCCTCTCCCGATCCCCACTTTAAAGGCACGCGGTCTACATCTCGCACCCATGCCGCTAGGGAGAAAGGCTCTTCTGAGACGCCCCGTGTCAGCAGGCACTGGCTGGCGAGCCTTCGTTTGAAGTGGCTGACACGGCGAAAAGCTATCTCTACAACCTCGATAGACACTACGAGTCTCTAGAAGCCCATCAGCCGACCAGCTAAGCGCGCAATGCTGCTTCATGCATAGTAGAATGACATGGACAACTACAAATTGAAGTGATGTCTGTAGATCTGGAGACACCATGTCTCACTAGATTTCACCTCAGCGGATCCAGGTCCTCCCGGTGAGGGGGCTCCTCATCAGGAATAACGACGAAAAGCAGCTTGCTGCCAGATATTAGTCATCAGAATCGTACTCGGGAGGTTCTTCTGCCTCCACTGTGAGATCCAACTTCAACCTGTCGCCTTCCGCCTGGATCGAGGTGAACCTTTAGCTCGGAGCCGCCAGGAAAGCTACCTACAGCAAACGGAGCAGCCTAGTGGGCGGCATGAATACCTCGCATATGTCACACACGATATCAAACGAATCGTCATCTTTGACAAGCACAGCCTTGCCCGACAAGAGGTCGGTGTATGTTGCCCAGAGCTGCTGTCCAAACTCATTCTGGATCTGCACGAGACGGCGAGATCGGTGAGGTGGACTCATGAAGCTAGGCACGAAGTTCTTGCGACGGAAATCTCGCGGCTATTAATGTGGGAAATGGACGGCACCAAATCCATAAAATCTTCGAACGATTGGTCCCCGCATATCTTAATGTGATGGACTGTTTTGTCCACGCGGCTGCGGGATCATTCCAGCTTTCAGCCACGCTTTTTAGCTCAGTGTACACCCAGGACTTCAGGCAGATAGGCAGCGAAATCCAGCAAATGAAGGGGATGCGGGCTTGGGTCTTCTAGTTGCCTTGTGCAAGTGAACGTTATATAGTCTTCATCCGCGTCGCCTTGCTGCGTAACCGGCTTGGGCGATGTGTCCTCTTGATTCCCATCAAGGTCTTCGTGGCCTGCAGAAGAAAGTCGCAACTGATATGGAAGGCCATGAAGGCGTGGACGAAAGTGTGCTGCGGTGAAGCCCTCCGGAATGCATCCGGGACAGGGCAGGCAGACCTGAAGACGACATGCCAGCGAAGCTGAGCAGCGATGAGAGTGAGTACCATGCCTAAAAGAGATAGCACGTGATCAAATTTGGGTGGGAGATGTCGAGGGAACTAGACAGCATCCTGATCCTCAGACCTATCCCTTTCGACCCTGCAGTGTCGGTGCTGAACACTGCGCCCCCGAGGTTTGCACCTGTGAGAACAAGTCCTGCTGCGGCTCCTCCAGGGACACATCGTGGCCAGCCTTGGTGTCCGCACTGAAGCTGATGGAGCGTGGTCTTCTTCCTTTAACTTTCGGCATCGTTCCTGAAGCGCACCCGCCGTGTGCACCTCTATGAGGATGCTAGAAAGTTGGCGGCTCACCCGGCACCTCTCGCACTTTGCTCCTCACACCATCAACCGATTGCCTCCTCCGTACTCTATTGGTCGAGTGCTCCTGTCCGTCACAGTTACCGGCGCCGAACTCCAGCCACTGATGATGGCTGCCCTAAACCCGAGAGAGGCTTTTCGAAGAGAGGAGGGAAAAAAAACCTCGGTATTAGGAGCACAAACTCAAGATCCCAACACCTTCCTGGCTCCTCTTGTTCGCTGAGATATGCCAAGCCTCGATGGGCTTATGCTGAGAATCAATGAACTGGAAAGGTCTGGGCAAGTTATTACCGCCATCGCGGTGCTAAGTGGTGCTCTCAACAAGTGGTGCTTGCCATCCATCCACGCCCTACAGACTGGATATTCTTGGAAAGGTGGCAAGGAGCATTTGTCATTCTCACTCAGATTCAACCCCTACAGGATCACAGGGAGCACACCTCTTGAGTTCGCGTGCATGCAGGAAATGCCTACTGCCTGACCTCCGTAACGAAAGTTAAGGGATTCAAGCCAGATGACACCTGACAGTTTGACCTTGCGCCAGGTCAAGCTAGCCGGGCTATTGTCTCTCTACACAGACAACACAATCGAGCAAAAGAACGCGCTAGTGTTAGCTCTCCAGGTAAAACTTTAAGCCCTTGAGCGAATGCAGCCAACGCGGCTTCAGCCGGTAAAGCTCTACTCGAATGCAGGCGCTCCCAGCGGTCGGCGGAGGTACGCATGTGTCAAGCATGCGCACACAGATCCAGATTCTCCTTTCAGAAGTTCAGACAGCTGAGGGCAAACAATACCAGGCACTGAAGCTGCTGCAAGATGCACGGGCAAGCAGTGGGCTGTCACAGCAAACACGTGATCGGATCTGCGTCGCCTTATTCACCTTGCAGTCGTGCAGCGACCCGCAGGCCGCGTTGCAGAGCATGTTTGACACACTCGGAAAGCGCGACGTAGAATCTTCTGAGAATGATACAGGGCATACTCTTTGCCTCTTGCTCTGCGCGCAGCTGCAGCTGCGAATTGAGGATGTTCCTGGCGCGGAACTTTCACTCAACAACGCGGACAAACTGTTGACATCAGCAAGAGCCGAGCAAACTTGGAATGCGAGCTTAAAAGAGGCAGGAGAAGGAACACTGTGGAACGATCTTCGTCGGTCTCTTTTATTTCACAGCCCCGTGCACCTCTTGCAGCATGCTTCGATAAATGTGGTTCAAATCACTGACAATCTGATTCAGGTTCCGCAACAAGCTCGCCTGGTTCAGCACAATTGCTGGGGGGCTCCGACGCGAGCTGCTGGAAAACCATCCGGTGCCTGGCATTTCGGAGCTGGGCAAGGGTGACATTGGAACTTGGAAGAAGTCCATTCTATTGTTTGGGTCCGCGAAATTTGAGGAATCTTTGTCGCTTTGCATGTCTGCTGAAGGTATGTCAATGACGACGCACACCGACATTTCTCCTGATGTTGGGCAAGATACAGGAGCTAATCTTTCAAAGGTCTGAGAATCGATCCTTGAGCACCGTTTGTCGGGTCAGGAGAGCCAGCCTACTTACGCATGGCAAATTTTGAGCAGGAAAAACAAGGCACACGAGCCTTGTGCATTCTTGAGAAAGCCGCAAAAGTCGTAGGGGGCGATTCCTCTTTCTGCATAGGGAGTGTCTCCTTGGTCTGCGACGAGAGCCTTACGAGAACATTCCAGCTTCTCCTCATCCACTCAGCAAGGCAGACGCCTTGCACCCTCTCAGACTCGCGTTGAGCCGGGCCTTGTCCAGAGACCAAAATTGGCAAGAACTCTGCCTTCGTTTGGTTGAAGGCGTTTTTAGCAGTGGCGGTGCCGCAAAATCTGGCAGGGTCCGAAAGTATCTCCAACAGACATCTTTTCTGAGTGCCCTCGGGGCTATCGAAAAAATTGTTTCCATCGTCGACTCTCCGGTAGTGTTGCAGTCCCGTCCGTTTCGGACAAGACTCCACTGCGTTTCAGACCTGCATGCGTGCCTTGCACAATATCTCCACAGGGTCGGAAACAATGAGGAGGCCTGCGAGCATCTCGCTTTGATGATGCAAGGAACAATTGTCGGGGCGAGCACCTGGCGAGTCCTCAAAAAAATTGCTTAAACTCGCCTCGTGCTGACGCCTTTGGTCTCAACATTGTTCACGCAGGGCAAGGTTTTACCGCGCAATCATCTTCTTGGATCCCGTGAAGCAAAATTCGGTGGAGCTGGAGCAAGTTGCTCGTGAGCTATCGGCCTTGAAGAGCGAGTGTGAAGACTGCATACTGGTAGCTAGCTGCTCGATGTAACCTGCGGTTGTCTTTCGTCTTGTACTTTGACGTTTCTTGTTTCTCGGACGAGTGCACGCGTCGCAAAATTAAATCGGAAATCACCAGCACTCGGCAGTTACAGCATGGCATGGAGTCGCGATGGATTACATTACAGCTGTGACAATGCTTCGCAACTCTCCGAATGACGCAAGTGGGATTGCAGAAGCCTGCAAAATTCTCGAAAGGGCGCGCGAAAGAGTTGTTGAAAATGTTGCAGACTTGCAGCTGGAGGTCTGGGTCACAGTTGCACTCGCAGACGGGCTGATGATGACAAAAGCAGAAGACGAGGAATCAGAACAGGAGAGACAACACGTTTGATTTTTGAAATCAGTCACAAACATTACACATGACTGATCTTGCCCTGATGGTACCGCGCAGGCCCTGCTAGATCAGGCGATGTACATCCTCTCGACCGTAATAGCGCCCGCGCTGCCTCTGTACAAACATGCTGTCCTGCATAATATGATGTGGAGGTGCTTGCGGCAGGTTCATGTAAAGTGTGTAGAAGCAGGAGACCTTTGGCTAGAGGTAGGTTTTGGATCTGTCATGGAGTTTCTTCTGTCCAGACCCCTAGAAGAAGATTTGATTGATATCACGTGGGCAGGTCCGTATTCTGCGATGCCTAGAGCGCGGTTACCTCCGTATTTCGGGCTGTAGCAGAGTGGTAATTCCTACCCTGTGAAGTAAAATCGGTAGCCTCCGCGTACGCCAGAAACGTACTGACTCGAGTCGCCGTCGCACCACAGGCGGAAGCATCGATGAAGATTCTTGGGCGACGCCAAGCATCACTAGCTGGAGCGTCTCTTGAAGCCATGTCTTCACCATTCCACAGCGTATCCCGCAAATGGCGCAGCGCTCAGTGACATGTTTTATGCAGTGAGGCTTTTCGTTTTGACCCTAAGTCTATTCTCCCCGGTCAGAGGAGAGTGACTCTTCTCTTACGTGTCAGTACAGTACGTGTCACAGACCCGACCTACTGGTCGTCTTACCCGGAGGGTGTTTCTCCACGCAATAGCGCAGGAAAGGTGAAAGCCGGACGGAGTGCCAGACGCCGATCGCACTGGCGCGCGACCAGTCCGTTGGTTGATGCTTAGATGCAGACACAGATTCTACATTTGCCTTTTTTTACATGAATATTGCGCCCCTCTTCACAGAGCACGTATCCTCATCGCCATCGCAAGGGAAGCTATATAAGACCCACCTACTATCAAGCATACAATAAATTTTTCACCTGTCCTGAACGTCTTCGCTGCCCCCTCCCTCACCTCGCTTCTCTTCCGCTCCGCCTTGGCCGTCCTCTTTCCTTAACATGTCGCCCCCACAAAGTCCATTCTCGTCACCGCTTGGCTCTGTTGTCCCTTCCCGCAGGGACAGTTCCAGAGCCTTCTGCAGCATAGCATCCTCGTCCTCCATCTCGTCTCCCGCGTCCTGCTCAACCCCAGGTGGCTCGCCAGCGTTGCCGCCGTCCGCCGGCAGAAAAACCGACTCCTGCATTGATGCGGCGATGGCTGCAGCAAGATCTTCGTCAACCGCCTCAGCAGAGCCCCTGTCGATTCCGTCACCTGATGCGTCTACCCCCCCCCCACCGTTTTCTCCGGACTTGGCTGCGAGCGCTGCCCGCTCCACCTCGGCCTGCCGGGCGATGCGCTCTTGCTCCTCTTGCGCCGACATCTTCAGTGCCTGCGCACACCCTGTGCTTTCAGCCGCGACAGCCTTCCCACCTCACCCCTGAACCGGCAGGTATCGATCCGTGGCTTGGCGTTGTGGGGCGAGGCCCGCGCCGGCAAGCATTCGATCAGTGGGCCGTGCCGAAGTTGGATCAAGCAGCGGGTGCGGTGGGTGCGACAAGGGCGGTGCGGGAATGGCTCCAAGGGCACGGACGGAGCGGTACCATGGCGAGCTCAGGATCCAGCTCTGGGTTCACCCCGCCGAATTGTGACAGGTCCGGCGCGCTCGGTGCCGCCGGCGCGGCGACCCCGGTATCCCCAGCGTTGGACGTTACTGGGCGGTCCGACGCTAGAATCGGCGAGGAGAACAGCGCGTCGGAAAGCCCACCTGGCGGGCATGTGTCGGGAGGCAACGACATGAAGTTGCAGTTGCCGTCTTTCTCGACGGCGCGGATGAAGGCCTTGAGCACCGCGTCGTTGTACCTCGGCGACGCTCTGCGCCAGAAGCGCCGCAGCTTCAGCCCAGATGGCTACGGGCCCGTCCTGAAAGCGGCGGCGCGCGCGAGGCGGACAGGGAGACACACCCGAAAGATACAATATCCACGGCGCAGCCAGCCTTACGAAGCTTTTTTCCGAGGCGCACAAGTCCTCTGGGGTCTTTCCATCGCACAGCTGTCCCGACAAAGGCCACGATGCGCGGGCGCTGCGCCTTGTTAGCCCGCATGCTCAGACACATCCATGCCACCTGAGGACCGGGCCCAGATTTTTCAAGTCTGGCGCTACAATATTTCAGCTCAGCCTCACGAATACTGCGGGCAACGCCCCACGTGACACACGCAGCACGGCTCTGCGTGTCCTCGCCACGATCGGCAGAGCTGAATGCACCTCCATTGCGTCCTCAAACTCGCACATGTGGCACGGACGCTTGTTGATCTTGTGCAGAGCTGTAAGAATCGGCCCAGGCTCCGTGTTGCCCGTGGGTGTGATGTGCACCGTTGGACAGTCATAACTAAACGCCGCGCCATCTTTCAGGATCTGCTGCAGCGGTGTAGCGGACGACGGGGTTCGGGTTCGGGGCGCGCACGATTTCTCAGGATTAACAGACATCGTCATGAGCCCCACGCAGCTCTCTGGATTCTCCGTCTTGACCGTACAAACCAGATTCACGCACTCGTACTGGCATTGAAGTCGCGATGGGGGATGGTCGCCTGCGATCATGCCACCCGAGTTGTCCACTCTGCGCGCAAATCCGGGCGGGACATTCAGTCCCACGCCATATCAGAGGTTATGCACTGAATCTGCAACCATTCTCCTCTTGATTCACTTCAAGCGTACAAAGCTTTCACCACGGTGCTTTTTTCCGCCTTCCAATCCAGGCTGTGGGTTACTCACGCAATGAGCGTTGCCTCCAGCCCCGCCAGCACCGACGCTGGGAGCCACGCTAGGAGCAAAAAAGCTGGTAACTTGTGCATTGGCTTCGCAGAGCGCAAACTCAGTCTGCTGCATACTAATGCTGGAGCGCACGCCCCTAGCATTTCATTCCACCGCTTTCATCTCCCAATTATCAATTATCATAAACATAAAATATTTATTTTCTCAGCTGGCAGCTGCCGGCACACTCCGACGTGGTCGACAGATCCGCGCCTCCTGCACAAGTAAGATGCAGAGGAATCAACCACAGGGCAGTGCAAAGGATCGCATGCTCGCGAAGCTTCGAGCTATCGGGAACTCGGGAAAACTTCGCACCGTGGGGCTCGGATCACGGTCCTCAAAGGACCCCTCGGTTCTCAAAGGCGGGGCTGGGGGTGGAGAAGTGTTCCCGTTCCCTGTGGACGCAAAGGACCATTGTGAGACTGGAGCATCTGCTTACGATGACATTACCCCAGTACTGCACCTCCTTGCACAGCGTCTAGGGAAAACTAGCGAGGAGCTGCACATTTACGACCCGTACTTCTGCGATGGGGCTGTGGTTTCGAACTTGGCAGCTCGAGGTTTCTCGTCCGTGTACAACCGGCGCGAGGACTTCTACCAGGTAATTAACGAGGGGACAGTGCCCGACTACGACGTGTTGGTGACGAACCCACCGTACAGCGGCGACCACATGGAAAAAATGTTGCGGTTCTGCGTGTCTTCACAGAAACCGTGGCTCTGCCTGGTGCCCAACTTCATGTACACTTCTGAATATTACCGCGACATCCTCGGTGGGCACACGAAGCCTTTCTTCATCACTCCAGTATTTCGCTACGAGTATCACTCCCCTGCAAACGTGCAGGGGCGTCGTGAAGGAAAGACCTCACCTTTCGTGTCCTTCTGGTTCGTCGACCTCACGAGCGCTCACAACGCGCATGTCATCAAAGCTCTCCGTCGTGCCAGTGACTCGCACCATGCCGCCGCCGGGTTTGCATCAGTTCACAGAGAGGACGTGAAAGACTCATGCGTGGGGAGCAGCACCGGCAACAACGACGGCGGCGAAGGTCGGGGCGGCCGCAGATCGCGCAGCGCTTTCTTGCTCGGAAACGGCGCGACGCTCTCGCGAAAGCTGACTGATCTACCCCAAAGGATGCGGGCAATGTGGGACAAGTCTCGACGGCGGCTTCGGAAAAAGCAGCGAGCAGCCATCAAGCGCCGGGGCCGTGCGCGCGCGAAATCACAACCCTGAAAGATGCGGCGGAGCGAGAGTGGAATGGGGTGTCAGTGTACAGGAAACGTGTGATGCACTTTTTTCAAAGGCCGAGATGCCTGGAGCGCTTCGCCCGCGCGTTCTTCTCCTCAGTCCACTTGTCCTGATCAAAGTAGTGCGCCGTCTGACGGCGCCCATCGTTCACCGACATCTTTTGCACCACCCCAGCGCCCTCGAAGCGCCCCGTGCGCTTGTTGAAAGTCGCAGCCGCGTGGTAGCCTCCCTCTCCTGCGCCGCCACCCTGCACCGCCGCAAGAAGAGCAGCATCCTGGGCAGCCTTCAGCGCCAGTGAGCCGTGCTTGCGAATGTCTGCCTCTTGCGCAGTCACTCCGGGCCCGCCTCCGAGTTTATGTGCCTCGAGCAGGGCGTCGGCCGAGGCCTTGATATCCTCTGCTGTGACTGGACCGTTGTGCGCCACGGGCAGCGCATCCGTGGGCTTCTCGACCACAACTGAGAAGGACGAGTGGTTGAGCTTTTGCAGCGCGCTTCACAGGTGGGTGGCGTGCTAAGGCACAGGTGGGCGGCGTGCTAATGGCCGAATCGATTCCCCGGTGAAAAGACGCCCCTGGGGGCACAGTTAGAGCGCCATACGGGCGATCCGACCTGGCTTCACGTACGGCGTAAAGGTCTCCGACGTCCCAAAGATCTTCTGCGCCTCAGTGAGACCGCCAGCGTCGGTACCAGCACTCTGCTCAGCCGCGAGCTCTGCCGCCTGCGTACGTAGCAGAACCCGAGTTCAACACAATTACACGACAGGCAACCACCGAGCCCGGACCGTTACATCACACCAGCTCTTGCGCCCTTGGTCAGGCAGGAGGCGGGGTCACCTGCCCGGGCAGCGACCCAAGAACTCTGTCGAGGCGCGCAGCCGCGTCCCGCGCAGATAGGACTCCGACTTTTCCCTCTGCAGGCTCGTAAATGACATTGCTAGATCCAGCTTTGGGACCGTGCTCTACCGCAACGCCCGCGGCCTGCATGCTCGAAGGGTAGTAGTACTGGTAGTATGCCTCATGTCCTGAGCGGAATCCATGGAATCGCGCGTAGTTGTCCCAGTCGTATCCGTCGGGGTACGTACTGCGTGTCGCCGCGGGTGGAACATACTTCGCGCCAGCATTTTCTCCCTCCGGATCCAAGTATGTCGTCTTTGCAGCAGCAGCAGCAAGGCCGGACCAGGCTCCGGAAGGAAATGCCTTCCCGTCGTGCTGACGAGCCCATTCTGCCTCATTTGAGCTCGCCTGGCCAAAACCGGTGCCAGCACCGGCGGAAGGCGGCGGAGAAGGAGCACCTGGCCAAGGCCGCAGGTCTTTCCCATCCGTGCCATCCTTCTCCAAGCGGTCCTCCTGATCCTCCTGCTCCACTTCTCCTGGCGCCACCCACCGCGTCTCTCCGCTTTCTTCATGGAAGTAGTAGTGCGCGGACTCGCCAACGTCCCAATACCTCAACCAACCTCCCCCAATGTCGACGCCTTGCAACGTGTCGTCCTCAACGCTTGGCACGATTTCTGTGCCCCCTTCCGCCATGATCTGATCCCGTGAGAGCCGGCGCCTTTGCGATTGTGCTTGTCCACTTTCAAGCGGAAGTGGATTTCGACCGCGGATCAGTCGACAGCGCGCCCTGAGGGTTCAGTCAACTGCAGAGTCCAGTGAGCTCACTCGTGGCGCGGGGCGGGTGATCGGCGCAGGCGAAAGGTGCGGGCGATGCTCAATCCTAGTGCTATTGAGCATCGCACCATGGAGGCTCTCCCGCAGATAGATGGTGCTGGGGGTGCCGAGGGAAAGGCGAACAGAAACGCCAAGAAGAAGGAGAAGAAGAAGGAGCGGAAGAAGGAGAAGAAGGCTGCAGGTTCCAGCATGGCCGAGGACGGCAAGCAGGCTGGTAGGCTACCCCGCTGTTTTACTGGCTCATTTTATTCGATCGAGAAGCTTTCTTGTGGTTGCGTTCGCGCACACAGAGCTCGTAAGCGGCTGCGAAGGGATTAGCCTGCGGTTCTGCGCGGGATGATGGATTCTCTGCCGGTCTTGAGCCAATCGCTGTCATAGTAGGAGGAAATGCGTTTTGTTTATTGGCGCCGGGATAAGACTATGTCTTATTGCTCGTGCGAGAGTGTTCTGCTGTTCAGAAAATCAAATCCCAGGGAGCATCGAGAATCGGTCTCGTGCATGCTTGCGGTGTACGTTTGAGTGTGTCTTGACGTGTTGAATCCTGCTTCAAGGCCCTTCCTTCCGTGTATTAACCATGATGCTGCTCCCTGCGCAGGTAATAATGCTGCTGCGCTTGAGAACGGGGTGGGCCAGAAGGGCGAAAATGGCGTAGAGATTGAGTACGTGGCAGACGCGATGGTGGATGAACAGGACCCAAACTACTCTGAGTGGATGAAGATCTTCGAGCATTTCCAGAAGGGTAAGAACACTGATGATCCTGCAGAGGTTGAAGAGGCAGCAGTCACGGAGACGGCCAAGGAGGACGAGGGCGAGAAAAAGGCCGAGAAGAAGGCTGCAGATGACAGCGACGACGAACAGGAGGGTGCTGCGAAGCTGAGTCGCAAGAAGTGGAAACTTTTAAACCGCCTTTCTATTTCTGAGCTTAAGCAGATGGTAAAGAGACCGGATGTTGTCGAGGTTTGGGATGTTACGTCGCACGACCCGCGGTTGCTGGTCTTCCTGAAGTCGTACCGTAACGCAGTGCCTGTGCCGCGCCACTGGTGTAACAAGCGCAAGTACCTCGTTGGCAAGCGTGGCATCGATAAGGAGGCCTTCAAATTGCCCGACTTCATTGAAGCGACAGGTATTGCAAAACTGCGAGCGGCTTACGAGGAGAAAGAGGCCGAGAAGACCCAGAAGCAGAAGGCCCGCGCGCAGTCTCGCCCAAAAATGTCGAAGATGGATATCGACTACCAGGTTCTGCACGATGCATTTTTCCGTTTCCAGACCAAACCCAAAATGACTACGCACGGTGAGCTCTACTACGAGGGAAAGGAATTCGAAGTCAACATGAGGCACCACCGTCCCGGCGCGCTCTCTGACGCGCTGAAGACGGCATTGGGCATGCCCTCGGAGGGCGTGCCAGTCCCTCCGCCGTGGCTCATCAACCAGCAGCGATACGGACCGCCACCGTCGTACCCGAACCTCAAGATCGCCGGCCTGAACTCCCCGATCCCTGCCGGCGCGCAGTTCGGGTATCACCCGGGCGGTTGGGGCAAGCCGCCCGTTGACGAGTTTGGGCGCCCGCTTTATGGTGACGTGTTTGGGGTGGCGACCAAGGAAGATGACGATAAAGACGCGGCGCCACAGGAAAAGAAGTGGTGGGGCGAAATCGAGGACGTTGAGGATGATGATGATGATGAGGAGGAGGAGGAGGAGGAGGAGGAGGAGGAGGCGGAACTGGAGGGGATCACGTCCGTTGCGTCCGGGCTCGAGACTCCAGGGACGGCTTCAGGTCTGGAGTCAATCGAACTACGCAAGAATTCTGTCATGGGTGGAACAGAGACTCCAGATTCGTCGCTCAATGAGTTCAACCTGCGCAAGGACAAGGCACTGTACCAGGTCATCAGCCAGGAGGAGGCCAAGGTCGGTGGCGACTTGGTCGGCTCATCTTTCAAGTACAACATCAACGACCCGAACGCCGCCGCGCTGGCGGCGGCTAAGAAGGACAAAAACCTCGTCGGGCTGATTAAAAATCAGGCCACGACTGGGGTGGAAGTCACGATCGATGCGTCGGAGCTGGAGGGTATGGACGCGTCGATGCTTCAGGAGAAGTATGAGAGCACAGTCGCGGGACAGAAGCAGGATCGTGAGGACGTGAGCGACGTGTTTGAGGAGCAGGCCAAGAAGCGCAAGAAGACCGCTGGCAAAGACGCCAAGAAGTACAAGGACTATGCGTGGTAGACCCCGGGGCGTGGCGGTCGTCTGTCTGTCCGTTGGTGCGTGGGCTAGAGGTGCATTCAGGACTGCTGTCCTCCTAGACAGGACTCAGTGGAGCACTCCCATTTTGCATGAATTCGGAGCTGATGCCCCCTGCCACCTCGCGCTCATTTCCGATCACTCAATTATGTTCATATATTTGTACAATCCTGCCACCGCAGTCTTCTCTCCGTACACGCCTCTCCCGAGAGCCACTCCGTCCCCCACACCTTGGTTCAGACCCGCCGACCTCCGCGGCGTGGGTCATGTGGCACGGGCCGCTTCCGCTCCAACCAATCTCCCGCCTTTGCCACCGACGCCTGCGCGCGAAGCAAGCGCCTCCTTTGCCGCCGCCAACTTCTCCGGCTTCGGCCGCAGCTTGACCATCCCCGAGTCCCCGCGCCACGACTGCGGCGGCGGGACGTACACCTTGTCGAGCCGGGGTCGAGACGTGTCCAGTCAGTACGGGGGGAGGGACGAGACGTGTCCAGTCAGTACGGGGGAGGGACGAGACGTGTCCAGTCAGTACGGGAGGGAGGGACGAGACGTGTCCAGTCAGTACAGGGAGGGGCGCGCGGGTGGGACACCTTGTCGAGCACGTCGTAGTACTCCAGGGCTTTGTCGTACTGCTCCGTGCCGCCCATGCGCGACGGGGTCCAGTCGTGCACGAAGACGAGCGAGTCCGGCCGCAGGTACGGGAGCAACTCCAGCGCGCAGTCACCGCGAGCGCGCCCGTCGACAAGCACGACGTCGACGCAGTCGGTGCAGCCGCGCGCCACGCGCGCCACCGCTGCCACATACGAGTGGAATTCGCGCCGCGAGCCGTCCCACGTCCCGGGGTCGCCGAAGCTCTTTTCGAACTCTGGCTCGATCGGGACGCATGTGACCTGCCGGCCGCCGCCACCACCGCGCCGTTAGCGGATCTGGGAGCTGGGAGGCCCTCTGTTCGAGAAGACCGTACGCGCTGCTGCATGGAAAGAGCACGCGGAGTCGCGCGCACGGCAATCGGCATCACTGCAGGAGCGCAGCCGTGCCCGGAGGAAGGCCCGGCCTGCGCACCTCCGCGTTGGGCGGCACGAGCTCCTGCATCTTGCCACACCAACCCGTCTTGATTGAGTGCTCGATGGACGTCCACTGCCGGACGCACTGCGAAAAGTAGAGGGAGGAAGACCCTGATCCCCACTCCCAGACCACCGAGGTCGGCTTCAGCGCCTCTGCAAACATCCTCGCCTGCCATTCCACCGCCTCGCCATGTGAGCACCCGGCCCACACACACACACGCTTCTCGCGCACGACTTTGAGGCATTTATCGCCAAAATTCCAGTGCGCTCGCTACGAAAGCATCAGAGGGCCCCGATGAAAGCTTTCGCAGCAGCACAAGGAGGCGTGCCGCGCGGAGGGTGGGCTTTGCCTCGGCCGGGAACATCATCGGGCACACTGTGTTCTCCAGGGGGATACCGCTTCCAGGACAGCTGTCAGCGCATGGGTACCCTTCAATCGGGCCGAACATGTCTGGAATCGGTGACGCAAAGATTGCCGCCCGGCGCTCTCGCTTCCACTCCATGACGCTAGTATCTTGCCGCCACTTCTCCATCGCCGCCAGGTCTGGACCCGCGTACTCCCCTCCTTTCTCAGAAGCTCCCCTCGAGTGCTCCTCGTTACCGCGCCAGCTTTTTTCAGAAAACTCATGCCGAAACAGCTGAGCCATATTGCTCTCTTCCGCATCTTTCAAGCCCGCGCTCTCTGCTGCGCGCGTGCCCCCACTAGGCTGCAATAGCGCCAACCCATGCTCCCCCCTCCCCTCAGGCACGAGGACATTTTCGAGTGAGAACGCGGCAAGAGCAGCGAGTTGCTGTGCCTTGGGCTGGCGCTCCCAGCCCGTAAGGAATGCGGTGCCTCCCGGCTTCAAATGCGGCGCAGCAGATTTCAGACATGTTCCTGGCTCGCGCCCTCCCGCAATAAGCACATCAACTTGCGCCGGGGCAAGCACTGAAGTAGCCTGAATGTATCTGTCGCGCCCGCCTCCACTTTCGTGCCACTCAATACAGTGCACACGAACGTTGCCTGGCTTAACTTCTTCCATGTCGCGACAGTGCACGGTCCCGGAAACCACTGTATGGTACGTTCCTGCGCACTGAGCCAAGTACAGCGCAGACGCTCCTTCGCCCCAGTCCCAGACGACCTGAGAGAATCATCCAGGTGGGCACACCATCTTCACTGATGTGTTTCTTGAAGGTGCCACTGCACGGGCGGAGCAGGGGACACACCGAATCTGGCGTGAGTCTTGAGAGGATCTCACGCAACCCACTATTACTGATCGTGGGACATAGGGAGTTATCGATTTGTGTCCCATCGGCACATGACGATGGGCACAAATCGATAGCTCCTTCCCTTGTTCGCAACTTTTCCTGCCTGTTGTGAAGTGGACTCCTCTCGAAGCTAAGCAGCATCACCAAATTCGTTGCTAACAGCGCCATCGCCAGCGCCATCGCCAGCGCCAGCCAGCATTTCCGATGGTTGCTCCAGTGCAAGCAGAACCGCAAAAGCAGAGCTATTGAGTATCCGCAAGCACGGATGGGTGTTCCCATGCCAGCACGGCTGGGCGTAGGGTGAGGAGGCTTAGGCTGTCCGTGTCAGTATTCGTTTTCGGCGCGAGGGCGCCCAAATAAAAGCACAGAGCTCAACGAACAATGGGGAAAATCGGAAGATTTGACCAGCCCCGTGTTTTTGGACGCGACAGCTGCCCCCGGGCCGCGCCTGCAGGGAGCCGGAGGCGCCGCGGCACAAGTGCAACTGTGGGCTACGATCAACACAGCGTGGACGAAGCCGCGCAGCACGCACGCCGCACGCGCGCCCACAGGCCACTACATGGGTCTTCACATTACCACAAATCACATCGCCACACTTGCTCCACTCCTCTCTCTCTCCTCTCTCTCTCCATTTAGTGTGCTTTGAGTAAGCACAGCTACCCCCGTGTCGGCTTCTGTCTTGTCTATGCCATCAGTAGCACGGAGAGTCTCAAATGATGCAGTAAGGCTTTCGATCGAATCCACATGACATTTGACAGCGGAGGAAAAGAGGGTCATCCTAAGGCGGAGAGACGGTCAGAAAGCTGCGCTTGCATAAAATCAAAGAGACATGTGATTCTCAAGAAGCACTTGCAGTCCCAAGTCTCAATTTCGTGTTACCACTTCAGGTCAAAAGCCTTGCGCTGGCGGACACACCTCTCTTCCTTTTTGCCCTGTGACCATGGCCCCTCAACGATCATGAGAAAGTCACTTGGACTGTGTTTCCTGCGCAGGAAGTTGGGAGCTCGTCAATCCCGATGATGAAACCACGTATGTAGACAACCAGTAGTCAAGCTAACGATCACTACAGTGCAATCCGGTCAGTGTATCAAAGATCAGCCTGCGGGGTAACCTGTGCTTAATCAAAAGTGATCCTGCCTTCGTGCCGTGCGAGGCGTGGTAGTTGAGCTCCACGACCGATATGAAATTTCCGAGCTTTCCCAGGCGATCGTAGGTCACGAACATGACGTCTTGATTATCAGAGACTTGCTCACCATGCGGACCTGCAAGCACCGCTTAGGTCAGCAAGGTTGTCTTTCCCAACGGGATCTCACGTGCGAACTACTTGACTGAGGACCACACTAGACTTGCGTTCTTGCGAACAGATGCTGCTGCTGGCAGGCTCACTATTTCCCGTGGTCAGAAACTTGACGCGTTGGCCAAACTTGATCTTTTTCACGAACCTGCGAGTGGCATCGGGTTAGGGTTCGATGTTGACAGGCACGCAGTACCACGGAGACGAGCGCAGACAGGCCTTAAAGCCTACTTCAAGGTGCAGCTGTCACACGCCGTGCGCTGGATGGTCAGATCTTGGGTGGAAACGTGATGTCCCGGACAAAACTCCCGGGCGAGTCACACTCAAAGGATTACCTCAGGCAAAAGCCTCCAAGAAAGTGAGCTTCCACCTCTTCGATGTTCATCATTGTATCGGTCTCGTCATCGCGATGGAATGTGACTGCAACTTCACCACGTGTTGTTTTTTTGAGTACCCAGCCAGTCGCTTTAAGGATGTGTGAGAGTCGTGATGGGCCGGGTCCATGTCTGTTCATTGCGACGACATGACAAGGATCCATTCCACCCTGCAGGAACGGCAGCACGGTTTACAACGCGAATGAGACAGGGTGTGTCTGCGTCGAAGAGTGTGACATCAAACATCGCGGAATGAGCAGCGTGCGCTGCAAAGGACTCACTGGGTCTATCTCTCATTCACCGATCGGATGTCTCACCTCGTCCCAAGTCAAATGAAAGTGCCGATTCAAAACCCCAGCATCAAACAAATTCCGAGTGTGTGCCGACAGCAGCCCAGCTTCATCGTGTGGCAGCGACTGCCCAACCAAATCCACGACCATCACAATCTGCTCCCGGCAGGCGTCAGCGAGATCACACGCCCAGAATCTCAATATTGTCGTATTGTCCAGACCCCGGAGCGCAAAAGTGAAAGAATCTCTTGCCGAACCTGTGGTTGAAAGTATGCACCCTGACACATGCTGCGCTTGTTTCCGTCCTCGCTGTCACTGATTCCGGAAACCACCAGCTCGATCGGTCTTGAGTAATAGAGAAGCCATTCTGGACACCGCCAACTGGGCTCACCTGTCAAGATGTCAAGCGGGACGGTCAGACCTACCTCTCGGAGGACCTTGTCTAGTTCCTATCAGCAGTCTCTTTGTGATGCATGAGGGAAAGACCGGGAGTTCGAAGAAGAACTCGTGCAGTCAGTGTCCATCCGCGAACATCGCGACCTTGTGCATGAGTGGCACGTATATCCTTCATGAAGGTGCGGAAACTGCCCCAATCGTCCAGGTGCAGGACATAGTGGAAGAAGTGCCCTTCGAGAGCCTCGTCCAGCCACGAGAAGCGCTGTTGAAAGGTTTTGTTCACGTGCTGAACTTGAAAGTGATCTAAATCGAGAACAACCTGTGTGGCGACGCATCATGTGAGCAGGTATCGTGCGCTGAGGAGTTGCGCAGAGGGCAAGATCACGCTTCTGCCCAGATTCGACGGGGACTGCTTCAGCGTACACCGCATGCTGAAAAGCGCACACAAACTCGCGCCCTCGCGAGGGCTGCACGTACAAGGCCAATATTCGCGTTGTCGAAAAGAGCGAGCCTATCACGTGGGAACGTTGACATGCGAGACTTCACCAATTCTGTGGTCTGCACAGGGCAAATCGGGGGAAATCATGTTACAAGCCTCGTTCACATGGGCGCGATTTGCTGTTGCTCCACCGGCAGCCGATGAGGAGAATCGTCAGCTGGACGAGCAGGACGACCTGCTGTAGAAGCGTTTCGATCGTCCGCCCCGACTCGAGCGCTTGCGCCCGCGTATGCAGCAGACATGCTGGAGAGATGTAGGTGAATGAGTGAGCATCACAGCTGCACAACCAACAAAAATCCGCACCGTATGGGCCCTGGCAACGCAAGCACAATACGGCCCTCAACTCCCACCAGAGGGGCACTCACGATCGAATGGTACCAGTGAATCGAGCTGAGCCAGAAGAGAGGAAGATTGTGCACGGCGAAGTCTCTGCTTTGCCTCCTTGGTTCGCTGACGCTCGCTCTTGCTCGAGACGGCGTCACCTGCTGCTCGGCTGGAATGATGTGTTCCCGTGGTGAACGCGGTTTCCTGGATAGCTGATCGGCCCGTTTCAGGCAGGCATGACTGCCACTGAGTTCCAGCAAGTCTCCCAAGGAGCACCCGCAGGCTGTCCTGGAGGGACACGTTCATTCGCGGTACGGCTGGCAGGGAACCCCTGGTGTTCACAATGGTGGTCGAAAAATTAGCTATTATATTAGAGCGCTTTTCATACGAAAATGAGAAAAGTCAGTTTCAGAATTGACCGTGAGAAACGTCGCCAAGCAGCTCCCACTCCCGCCTGTGAGGGTCGCGGAGGGAGCTGCCGCAGTCTGTGGGTAACTTGGGGTTTTGGACGGGTGCTCGCAACCAGAGTCGAGGTTACGCAGTGTCGGGGTGTCGAGGTGTGAGGTCGTGAGGGCGAGAGAGGAACATGTCGGAGGGATTGCTGGACACACATGAGGAGGGTTGTTGGGCGGATCTGAAGAAAAGTTGGCGCGACGGTAAGTTCAAGACATGGGCACGATATGGGGGTGTCGCCAACGTGATCGTTACGATCTTCATTTGCGTGCTGTTCATCACGTGCGGCAACCCACCCTGTTCCTCGTCCATCTTGATAGTTTTGCAACGATTTGAGGCGTGTCCTTGAGTTTGGTGCGAATCACCGGCATGACGACCAGCCTCGCCAGTCGCCGCTGTGATTGGTCTATGATGCCTCAATTGAGGCTAGAAATAGCCTTGTTGCCCCCGGATTACTCCCCTGGTGCCGGAGCATTCGAAGACTTTGCGATGAGCTGTCTCCCTACTTCCGCGGATGTTCAATACGGCGCCATCGTCTAGCATGCAGCCATGGCAGGATAAGATTGATCTTGCGGCAGGTCGATGCCGATTTCCGGGGCGATCATCATCGCAATTGCGTCTCTGGTCGGCATCCTCGAGCTTCCATTCTGCTGCACCTCCCTCACCGTGTGCAAGCAAATCCAGCCCTACATGGCCACTTTCGAGGCACACGTCCAGCCCGCCCTGCACCTGGATCAAATTGCTTGGCAGTGACACCACTTGGTTTGCGGTCAGACCTACTGGATCAGGGGGCTGCTGTACATCGTCTTGGGCCTGCTAATCTTCGTCGTGACGGGTGTCTTGAGCGGCGTGCTAGGGTTCCTCCCCGCGCCCAACCTGTCCACTCCCTGCTGCAATATTGGCAGGAGGAAAGCGTCCAGATGTTCCTGTGGCTTCATGAGCTGTGCAGCTGCCTACCCGCCCTTGCCTTAGCTGCATCGCGACAATGCTGTGTGGTTGCTCAGTGCCCGTCGATGCTTCTTAGATACATTTTCGGCTGCACGTTTGTGATCGATGGGGGCCTGTACATCCTCGCTCACATTCGCGGTCTATTCTCTCGCTTGCCCCAGCCCTGTGCAACATCATCCGGCTCACGGGAAGTGACCTTGTTTTCTGTGTCGTGGGCTGACGCACAAAGAGTGCATGTGACTCCTCACGGTCAGAATTTCTAGTCTATCTGGCACATCGGAGGCGGTAAAATTATGTCATGGATTGCGCTCAGACACGTAGGCCTAATGGATCACAATTATCCAGGGGAGACGCACACTGCGGCGGACAACACTGCTGAGGGCTTGGGCGTCAACACTACCCGCGTGAAGGCAAAGCTGGCTGCCACTGCTATGGGCATTGTGTGAACTTTCAAGAGCGGAGAAAGCTGGTCTCTGGCTTTCCAGAGACACAGCTCCACTGTATGTCTCTCGACCGAGGCATGCTGTCGAATAAAAGTCTGTTCGCAAGGCCTCAAGAGGTGCTTCCGTGTGATGCAGTCCTTTCAGAGCCTATTCTTTGAGGAAACATGCTCGCACTTCCGACTGATACTGTTCCAGCGCTACTATTCGATCTGCTGGCATGACTGCACCAGCGTCGGAGTAAGCTTTGCCTGGCACAGCACCTGGAAGGCTGGAGCCGGAAGGGCAACCCCAGCCCTGGGCACGCAGTCGCTGAAGGGTGATCTCGGCTTGTTGCTGCTCACACCCACACTCTAGGGTCAGAGTTTTACCTCTTTACGTGCATGTTGATACAAAGTTGCGACTGCGCTCCCCCATTGGGGAAGGCTGGGCGTCCAGCACGCTGGAATACTGGGGCTGAGTGGGATCGTACAATATCCAGCATGAGCCGCTCGCAGGCGCCGTTTGCTCCTCGATGGGAAAGCATAAGATGTTCGTGTGGCTTTCGGTTTGGCGATTGGCTCACGCCTTGCCGCGACGCCTGCGGGAGTAGCGGGATGGTCAGCCGGAAGCCAGTCCTGTGAGGACCGTCGCAATACGCAGTCCTCCCGGATCGAGCAGTCAGTTCAGCTGGACTGACTTGCGCACCCACCAATACACATGACTAGAACTTCGCTAGTGTCAGCGCAGCTCACCAGGGTGTCTTCATGCTCGCTTGACTCCAGCAGCTCGACTGAAGCCTGAAGAAATTCCTCAACCTGGCGCGAGAGTTGCACGATCCGCCCGTCCATGCTGGCACTGCACAAGACGACCACGTTTTTTATTAGTCACTTCCGGAACTTGTTTCAAGTTCGAAACAGCGAACGCGTAAGGTGGTCCTGGCAAGGACCGTGTGTCATCGGCGATCCGAATAGCAGAAGAGCATCCTGTCTTCTATAGACCTGTTCGCCAGCGCGTAGGCTGTGCGTTTTTCTTCGTAAATTCTCGCGAAGGCGTCCTGGCTTTGGTGCGTGACAAGAAGGCCGACCTTCAGAGGATGATGCAGGAAAAGTGCGCAGCGTGCGATCAGATGTTGCTGACTCTTAAGCGACTTCGTAAAATCCTGGAGAGGGGAATCGACGCAGAGCCGATCATGCTTCTTGACACACTCTGTGGGCTGCTCAACATCCCGGTGCGCAGCCCCAAAGTTCTTGGGCGAAGAAATTTGTTGTTGTACTTCTCGAACGCTCTTCATCTCCGACTCCGTTCAGACCGAATGATTCGGTCACAGCTGCAATCTGAGGAAAACGAGGCGTTGCGCAGGTTGACAAGGTGGAAGCGCCACTGAAAGGGGTGATCTTGTACGATGCACATACTTGCAATTCATTGCGAGATAGATTCAGCAGCAGCAAGGGGCAAAATGAGATTGGGGTACAGTGCTTTCCACAGGTGTGCAGCTGCTTGCTCCGAGACGTTACAGGCTAGCTGCTTTCATTGTGCACGAACAAGCATTTACTTATCCACGATAGAATGGTGCAGGATTTTGAAGCGGTGTTTGACTACATCAATTCATTTCCCAAGACACCGCGCGATAGCCCCAGGGATGTTCCCGACACTGCGCGCTCGATCGACACCGCTCGCTCCGTGACAGTCAACGATTGGATCTGGAGCCGGCCAGGGCTGCGAGGCCCTTCTGCAGGCATAGTGGAGCCGCTGCCGGTCGTATTGGACGAGGAAGATCATCGACAACTCAATGATCAGTGGTCCAACATCGTTGCAGCAGGCCGACTGATGGGAGCCCTCTTCAAGGCGGTTGCGCCGTTGCCATTTGATCTCATCGCCGGCAAAGACTCGGGCGCTTCGATCAACTCGAGCGAGGTGTTTCACGACGTGCTGAAGGAGAACACCGACCTGGTCACTCCGCGCACGTCGCACATAGGCTCAGATTCTGGGGCTCTGGGATCCGCTCGCTCTGCGGCGCAGTCGGATGGTGGGCGTCCTGGGCTCGTTTCTCGCGTGCGCCGCATGATTGAGGGCGGTGCCACTGATCAAGAAGTCATGCAGTGGCTCACGTCCTGTCGCCGTGCCTCTCACGAGCCCAAGATAACTGTATTCCATGTTCGTGCCATCCGCAGGTGTGTGCCGTACGGTGAACCCGACCTGTGGAAGTGTTTGGCCTTGTTTCCACCTCTGCGAGCCTATCTGCCTTGAGAGCCTCACAGCGTTGGCACTCCGCGCATCGCTGACAGCAACGACCTGTGTACACACAGGTCGTTGCGGCTCGCACACCGCGTCCCGGGCGGCGACCCAGATGGGCAGACTGGTGCCGCGGCAATCTCGGCGGCGGGTGGTCGCTTCCAGGGGGCGAGCACTCCGGCCCCCAGCTCTACGCCGGTGTCGATCAGCGCAGCTTCGTGGATGCGTACTGAATCCATGGGCGAAGAGGACGCTACGGCGCTGACGGACTCTCATGCCGACAGTGCGCACGACCAGCCAGCCGTGCGTCGAGCGACCCGGCCTCCGCCCCCGGGGGTGCCCAAGCTCAATGTGGACCTGGCCATTGATCAGGGACGTCGGCGTGCAGGGGGGCAGGGCGATCGCAAGGCCGAGCGGCCTGTGATCGTAGCGGTGCAGGGGCACGAGGGCAGCGGTGCAGCGGCAGGACCCAGGCACGGGGTGGCGTGCACAGTGCTGGATGGCCGGTTTGCTGGGGCTGGGACCGCCAGCATAGTTGCGCGAACGCGGGGGGGCGGGGAAGGGTTTCAGGAGGCCCAGAATGAGGCATATGACCGCGACCGGGCCGGCCGCGACGAAAACGATGGCGACACAAAGGCGGTCTTGCATGCTGGTGCGTGGAGCGCAGGAGAGACTGCTCTCATGTGAATCGCAAGGCGCTGATATGAATCGCACGCGACGAGTGCTGTGCTGAGACTTCTGTGAGGAGCTTCGTACATACATCATGACCTGTCTCAGTCTCCGGGTGCCAGCGCCCCCAGTTTCTCTGCCTCACAGGCAGGGCAATACGCCCCATGTCCCTCAATATGCACTAGTCCATGGGCAGCGTCCTGATGCTCCCTAGAAGCCTTCACCCTGCTCGGTAGGTCAGCCACTTGCTGTTAGCCGCTATCCGCAGCCGCTTGCAGCGAATCTGCACGGGCAGGGGCAAAGTGGGATGAGCGCGTTGGCGGCTGTGGTCAGTCCGCAAACGGCTTTAAGCTCTGGCATCTTCTACGCGCGTGTACCTGCGCGCCGCGTCCTGAATTATTTTGGCCTCGGCGATCTCCGCAGCAGCCGCCTCCGCAGCATCAGCGAGCTCTCGACTGCGCGTCCGCCTGAGCGCTAGCAGCTCATCTGCACGAGCCTCGCTGTGTGCACATGTCGTACAAAGGTCGAAGTAGCACTGTGCGCAGAACACCCTGCAACGCGATTAGTCAGTCAAAGGAACAAGCAGTTCGCGCCGCGTGAGCTCAGCAGAACATATCATCGGATGGCGTTGAGGGGCTGATGCGTCCGGTACCTTGGGCCCTCGCCGCGCCCTTCACAAAGGCTACATATCCAACCGTTGTGGTAGCCATCCAATGAGAAGGGACTC
>Ga0115567_10001206_pt1 | contig 25960 bp, 23 predicted proteins | sample COGITO_mtgs_1204_2_FD_88679 | JGI IMG/M metagenome (GOLD analysis project Ga0115567, IMG submission 88679) | Pelagic marine microbial communities from North Sea - COGITO_mtgs_120412 | ecosystem: Environmental > Aquatic > Marine > Epipelagic | place: Germany:Helgoland, sampling site Kabeltonne... | reverse complement strand
GCTGGCAGGGGGAAGATCATCCCTTGAAGCGTGGCCCGTATACGGGTTTCGCGCCGGGTGACTTTGGTGGCGTAGCGACTAGTAAGCCCGTACAGCCCGAGGAATTCCTCGGGCATTCGCGAGACGCGTCGAATGAATCAGGCGAATTAGCTGGGGGAGCAACCCGTATACGGGATGAGCTCCATATAAGGGGAAGTGCAGGGGCTATGGATGGCACCCGTATAAGGGATAAATCCCCTATAAGGGCAATGGGGGTTGGTGAGCTGCTCAAAACTGAGTTCCCCCCCAGGCGTGCGATCATGACGCCGTGGTTGCCTGAGCGGGGTTTGGCTATGGTCTACGCGCCTCGGGGTATCGGGAAAACGTTCTTCGCCTTGGAAGTGGCGTTGGCGGTGGCTACAGGCACCGAGTTTCTGGGGTGGACTGTGGAACACCCGCTCAAGGTGTTGTACCTGGACGGAGAGATGAGTCTGAGTGAAATACAGACGCGCGTTCGGGGATCGCTACGGGATCGGGTATTGGCGGAGAAAGATCAGATTCGGTTCGTGACGGCAGAAATGCAGGCAGGGCCGATACTGGATCTGTCGCAGCCCGGGTGGCACCGTCACTTGGTGCCGTACGTTGATGGTGTCGACCTAATTATTGTGGATAACATCTCCACCCTTTGCCGGACAGGCAACGAGAATGACGCTGACAGCTGGAATGTGACACAGGAATGGGCAGTGCATCAGAAGAGCGAGGGGCGATCAGTATTATTTATCCATCATGCGGGTAAGGGTGGACAGCAGCGAGGTACTAGCAAGCGAGAGGATGTTATGGACACCGTCATCGCACTGAAGCGCCCGGAAGGCTACAAGGCGTCTGAAGGGGCTCGATTCGAGGTGCATTTTGAGAAGTCTCGCGGGTTTAGTGGGCGGGATGCAGAGCCATTTATTGCGCAATTGCACAAGGAGTGCGAAGTCTACAGCTGGACGCACGAAAACCTCGCGCAGAATCAATATGACCGCGCTGTCGCGATGCTTGCCGATGGAATGAGTCAGGTTGATATTGCGATAGAATTGGGAGTTAACAAATCAACCGTCAGTCGGTGGGCAAAACGCGGAAAAGTAGAAGGGAATGTCTAGGGTATAAAGTTGCAGAGTTACATCCCTAGAGGGTGCAACTCTGCAACTCCGTGCGTCATGAGTTCTTAGCTCGAGATTGGACAATATTCAAAGCAACCGACGCTTGGGCTTCATTGTTGAAATTGTAAACTGCGATGTATGAGCCTACTTCCAATTTTATACCGGTTTCAGGGTAGGGGGGATTCCATACTGTAGCTGTAACGAACTGTCCCGGCCTGGATTCAGGGATCATTAGTACTCCACGCCAGGCTATCTCTCCCGAAAATGAATTTGAAACAGAACAGTCAACTGGCTTGCCGGCGTCTTGGTTGGCATCCCAGTAGACTTGAAGATTTAAGGCCTCTCCGGCCATATAGTATGGCCGTGTATTACCCGACCAATCTGTGATCGCCATTTGGTACGGTGCGCGTGCCGTGGCGCATGAAGTCAAAACGATGGTTACAAGGCTTATTGAAATAATTCTCACTCAGTCGGTCTCCTGTCAGCCCGCTTGCAAGCCTTTGGGCGGCATGCCCGAGGGAAATGTATCGTTACGAAACTGTACTGCCGGGGAATTTAACACAATGGGTGCACGTTACTTATCGGCTCGCAATAATTTATTTCACAAGTCATACGATAGACGCGGAATTGTACATATTTTAGTCTGCTGCTATTTGACGCTGGTTGCATTACCCATCGTGTGCGAAGCCATATCCAGATGTAGATGATCGGAACTGTAAGCAGAAAAGGGCTCTGGCCTCTTTAACGCTGATGGGTAACGCAAGGGAAAGAGGGCCGGGTATGATATGGCTAGTTGCAGAGTTGCAGAGTTGCAGAGTTGCAGAGTTGCAGAGTTGCAGAGTTGCAGAGTTGCAGAGTTGCGGAGATTAACAGTGCAACTATGCAGCAACTAGCAGGTGAAAGTTGATTCAGAAAAAACTAGGAGTACGAACCTTGAATTATGGTGAGCTGCCCCCACGAGTAAAAGATGCCTCCCAGCTGAATCGCGATATATCATTAGGTAGCGCGGAGCACGGAATCAGGAAGAAAAAGTAGCGAAATTCAGGAGTTCAAAGGAGTTTGAGATGGTTGGTGTCAACAATGATGTTGAAAAATACCTTGAAGCGCTGATTGAGGAGTTAGTAATTCCGGTCTCGCGTTACGAGCAGGCCGAAAAAAGCTATCAGTCCCTTGGGGATTGGTTTCATCGGGAAGACAGCAAGCTTAAGCACCTAGATCCGGTGGTTTACGTACAGGGCTCTTTTCGGTTAGGGACGGCAATTCGACCCATCAACGACTCCGAGGAGTATGACGTAGACTCGGTCTGTGAACTTAAAAGCTTGACTAAGACCGACCTAACTCAGTATGAGTTAAAGCAACTGCTGGGAAACGAAATCAAGGCTTACCATCAGGCAAGGGGGATGGTTAAGCCTGTTGAAGAGGGCGGGCGTTGCTGGACTCTATCTTATGCCGATGGAGCTCAATTCCATATGGATGTATTGCCAGCTCTTCCAAACGGTGCGGAGCAGCGGTTGATTCTTGAGCGGTCCCACTTTGACGTCTCATGGGCGGACTCGGCAATTTCGATTACTGATCGTCGTAATCCAAACTACTACACCCAGTCTCACGACTGGCCTCGATCAAACCCGAAAGGATATGCAGAGTGGTTTCGCCATCGGATGGGGGCGCTATTGGCGCAGCGAAAGCAACAGCTCGTGGAGTCATTAAAGTACAAGGGGATTACGGCCAGCGTTGAGACGCTCCCAGATTATCGGGTTCGTACACCACTCCAGGCCGTGGTCATGATCTTAAAGCGTCACAGAGACGAAATGTTTTCTGATCAGCCAGATCTAAAGCCAATCTCGATCATTGCTACCACGTTGGCGGGTCACGCGTACGGGCAGCAGAATACGATAGGCGATGCACTCTTTGCCGTATTGAATGGCATGGAAAAGTATGTGCAGCATGACGGTAGCAAATACGTAGTCGCCAATCCGACCGACCCATTGGAGATCTTTGCTGACAAATGGCAGGCGGAACCAGTTAAGGTCGAAGCATTCTTCCAATGGCTCCAGCAGGCCCGTGATGACTTTGGGAAACTCTCCTTGGCACCCACTTATCAAGGAATGAGCGAGGCAGTTTCGGCTCGTATGGGTGGTGAATTAGTAGCCCGGGTAAGTGAAAAGCTAGGCAACGCTGGCTCAGGCCTACTTCGTTCTGCCACTGTAGCTCCCGCTGCAGCCGCTCCGTCTTTCGCTAACTCGGGGCAGCGGGCTCCGACGACGCCAAAGACTTTTGCATGAACTGGTGGATTACAAATGCCTCTAGGACTAACGCTGAGAAATCCGATTTGGCTCGGCTTTTCGAGCGAGCGGACTGGCTGGCGGGGGTTAATTGGAGATTCGGTGAGAATCTGCAGTTGATTGTTGATTTTGATGTGATACATAACGGGGAGACTTTTCCCCTTTATATGGTTTACCCGTCCACCTTTCCCGACTCACCACCAATGGTAATTCCGCATAATGGCGCCCAATTATCGGGCCATCAGTACGGTAATGGAGGAGAGTTGTGCCTCGAGTTTAGGCCTGACAACTGGGACTCTTCAATTACTGGAGCGATGATGGCAGATAGCGCGTATCGTCTGTTGTCTAGCGAGAGGCCGCCGGGAGGGGAGCAAGGTGCAGTTCGCTCGGCGCATGAAGCCTCGGTCGGGCGTGACTCTCGTAGTGCTCGTTTAAGATTTTTACTTGACTCGGAGTTGCTCGGGGCATTTGCGACATTGCCAGTTAATGTGCCTGTACCCATAAAAGCTTGGGATTATTGCAATGAATCGACTTGCACCGCGGCTCTAACAAGCGTAAGTGGCGATAGCCTGACGTGGGTATCCCCCTCCCCATCGCCTTCCTCTTCCATAGCTAGGGATGGATTTGTATTACGCACTGAACGAGAAATCGATCGCTTTCTTACAGATCCTCAACTCTTTTTGCAGCTCGTTCAGGATGAGTTTCCCGAGATCAGTGCTCAGTTTTCGCAAGAATTTTTCACCGGATTTTTGCTACTTGGAAACTGGCACCATTGGGTTGTCTTGTATTTACTGCCATATCAGGGAAAGCAGTCAGCAGTCGTTTACAAAACCATCCTGGCGCCGAATCCAGATGGTAGGTTGCCAGAGTGCTACGCCCATTTGTCAGAGAAGCGAGTTGGAATAGTCGGGTGTGGCTCCGTGGGCTCCAAGGTCGCAGCAACCTTGGCGAGATCTGGTGTCAGGAACTTCATCCTGGTCGATGAGGATTTATTTTTTGGAGCTAATCTAGCCAGGAATGATCTCGATGCCCGGGCGATTGGCCAGCACAAGACGAACGCTTTAGCGGTCCGTATTAAAGATATAGTGGGCGACGCAGACATAACTTGTCGGCGGATAGCTCTCGGGGGGCAGGAGAGTGCCGGCGCAACTGAAATTGTCATGGAGGAATTGGGTCAAGCCAACTTGTTGATAGATGCCACGGCTGACCCTCGAGCTTTCAATTTAGTTTCAGCTGTTGCGCGGCGAAAGAGCATACCGCTAGTCTGGTGTGGAGTATTTGCCGGTGGCATTGGGGGAATCGTAGCTCGCGCGCGACCAGGAAACGAGCCAGTTCCAAATATTGCTCGTGACCAGATTCACGCTTGGTGTGATGCGCAGGGGGTACCTTGGGAAACGGAAGCCGAAGAGCGCTACGGCGTGCAATGGGGTGATGGTCCACCTCTTGTCGCTGACGATGCCGATGTGAGCGTAATCTCAGGCCATGCTTCTCGTTTTTGCTTGGATATATTGGGGCGAGAGGAAAGTATTTTCCCTCACTCGGCGTACGCAATTGGGTTGATGGCTGGATGGATTTTTCGGGCTCCTTACGAGGCTTGTCCTATTGAGCTTAGGCAGGAAGGTGAGTGGGGAGAGTGCCAAGATGAGGCATCCGAGCAACAGTTGAGGGAGTTTCTTTCCTCCATGTGCCCGGCGCAGGAACGTGATTCAGGTTGAGATTCCTGAGGCAGTTCGTTTGCGGCTGACTCAATCGCTGCGGCGAAGTCGACTTCGTGAAATTGGCGGTATTCTATTTGGGCAGGAAGTTGCAGCCGGTCATTTTGTAATCATAGATTTTTCGGTCGATGAAATTTCTGGCAAGAGGGCGCATTTTACTCGAGACCCCGACCTGCATTTTCAGGCACTTCAAGAATTCTTCGATAAAACTGGTCACGACTACGGCACTTACAATTATCTTGGGGAGTGGCACTCCCATCCGTGTTTTTCTGTTTCACCGAGCTCTCAGGATAGGCGCTCAATGCAGGAACTGGTGGATGGGGAGAAAAAAATTGATTTCGCTGTACTTTTAATCGTCAAGTTGGGCCTTTTTGGTAGCTTTAAAGCTTCTTCGGGGCTCTATCAAAAATACAACTTCCCAGAGATGGTCGATCTAAAAGTTTTTTGAAGGAAGCATTACATGCGTAGGGATACACTCGATTTTGTTATTCGATCCATTGTCGATTGGGTTTTCCGAGCCCGAAAGCCGGAAAGCTGGATTTTTCGTGGTGCTGCTGGGGTCTTGGTGTTGGCACAAATACCAAACTGGACTGCCAAATTTTCGCGTGAAGCTTCGGAATCCTCGACTTCAATTGAGGTCGGCGTCCAAGGAGGCGCGCCTGGTCAGGTCGTTACGGTAATCTGTCTAGCATTGATGGTAGTGGCGGTTATATGGGCAATCTGGCGTTATAAATTGGAGCGGAGCGACACGGCCCGGAAAAAAGTGTTTGTAATTGAGGGGCGTGGGCTAAGAGATGATGATGGTGCTCCCCTGAAGAACGCAGTTCCCTCGAGTGTCGAGGGTGCGCGCATTGATTACCTTATGGACCTCCGGCAGCGTCGTGATGGGGCAATTATTGAACCTGAAATGCTTCTTGAGCCAGTTTCTGCAATGAAAACTTGGCTTCACCAGGCGCAAAGGGCAATCGACCGTAGTGACCTGACAACAGTTTATGGCGGGCTGACAGCTGTGCCACTCACGTTCTTGACGGGGGTTTTGCTGGATGATGAGGGTGACATAGTCGTAATGGACTGGGATCGAAGTGCTGGCAGATGGCGATTGCTAGACGGTGAAGATGACGGGCAGCGCTTTCAAATTGCAGGGATCGAAGGGGCGATTGGGGCACAGGAAGTGGTGCTAGCGATTTCGGCCTCATATGCTGTGAGGTCAGACGACCTGGCGACTGCATTCTCATTGCCCGTTGTCAGAATGAATTTGCCGGACCTGCAATCGTCACATTGGTCTCAGATTAAGCAATCGGAACTTGCGGACCAGTATTTCGGTGTGTTGAAGCAAATTGCTGCTGAAGGGGTTGATCGAATCCATATGGTACTGGCGGGACAAAACAGCCTTGTGTTTAATCTTGCCCGCCGCTATGACAAAAGAAACTTACCAAAGCTAATTGTGTACCAGTACGAGCGCGATGCGACTCCACGATACCCATGGGGGATTGAAATGCCTGTCTCGGGTGCTGGTGTGGCGAGGGTTAAACGTCTGAACGCGGCGCCTACTCAAACGCATACAGATTAGCGGCTCTTCATCGCTCAAAAGAACGGCGAATTTCACAGTTTAGTCTAGGACAGCTGTAGGCGAGGGGGCTATGTCGGCAGTCGGCCGGATGGCCGAGAAAGGCCATATAGATTTGCTGAAGCGCCAGCTTCAAAGTTGAGTACGCAATCACAGTTGAAAAGTAGCACGTGGGTAGCACAGGCTTTGGGTTGCACAGCCAGTGTGTCGTAACCTATTGATTTAATGGTGGGCCCAGAAGGACTTGAACCTTCGACCTGCCGATTATGAGTCGGATGCTCTAACCAACTGAGCTATGGGCCCCAAGTGTCGCGCGGGGCGACGGAGAGGACGCGATTATAGCGAAGAAAATCGCCGTTGGCACGGGCTTGCCGGGTTTGCCTGGCACGTACATCGGTATTCGGTGTAGATAACCGTGGGGCGGGCACAGTGGACTGGTGGGGCAAGCTGGCGCGGCCTCATTGACTGCGCCGCCAGTGCCGCGCAGGCGGCAGTGGAAAACCGGATGGGCGAGCTCCGCACACAAAAAAGCCGCCGCAGATTCACATCGGGGGCGGCTTTTGACTGCCTGACCGCTTACTCGTCGAGGAAGCTGCGCAGATAGTCCGAACGGGTCGGATGACGCAGTTTGCGCAGCGCCTTGGCTTCTATCTGGCGAATGCGCTCGCGGGTCACATCGAACTGTTTGCCCACTTCTTCCAGGGTGTGGTCGGTGTTCATGTCGATGCCGAAACGCATGCGTAGCACCTTGGCTTCGCGGGCGGTAAGGCCGGCAAGGACGTCCTTGGTGGCTTCCTGCAGGCCCTGGCCGGTAGCGGCATCCACGGGGGAGTGGATGGTGTGATCCTCGATGAAGTCGCCCAGGTGGGAGTCTTCGTCGTCGCCGATCGGGGTCTCCATGGAGATCGGTTCTTTGGCGATTTTCAGTACCTTGCGCACTTTGTCTTCCGGCATATCCATGCGCTCGCCCAGCTCTTCCGGCGTTGGCTCGCGGCCCATCTCCTGCAACATCTGACGTGAGATGCGATTCAGTTTGTTGATGGTCTCGATCATGTGCACCGGAATCCGGATGGTGCGCGCCTGGTCGGCGATGGAACGGGTGATGGCCTGGCGAATCCACCAGGTGGCGTAGGTCGAGAACTTGTAGCCGCGACGGTATTCGAACTTGTCGACCGCTTTCATCAGGCCGATGTTGCCTTCCTGGATCAGGTCGAGGAACTGCAGGCCGCGATTGGTGTACTTCTTGGCGATCGAGATCACCAAACGCAGGTTGGCCTCAACCATTTCTTTCTTGGCGCGGCGGGCGCGGGCTTCGCCCATCGACATGCGGCGGTTGATCTCCTTGATCTCGGAGACGGTCAGGCCGGTTTGACTTTCAAGCTGGCCAATGCGGCGTTGCAGGCGAAGTATCTCGTCTTTGTGCATTGCCATTTTGGCGGCGTAATCTTTTTTGCTGCGGGTCTGGCGGCTGAGCCATTTGGCGTCAGATTCTGAACCCTGAAATGAGTTGATGAAGTCTTTGCGCGGCATGCCACACTGGCGCACGGCAATTTTCATGATCTCGCGTTCTTGATCGCGCACGCCTGCCAGGATGTTGCGGGCGGTATCCGTCAGGGGATCGAATACGCGGGGCGTCAGTTTGAAAAACTTGAACAGCTCGCCCAGCTTTTCCATTTCCTTCTGGCTTTCAGCGTGGTCGCGGCCGTTGGCGGCGATGGCTTTCTCGGTTTTGTTGAACTGGCGTTTCAGCGCAGTGAAGCGCTTTTTCGCTTCCACCGGGTCGGGACCGGATTCAGTTTCTTCGTCGTCGTCACTGGAATTGGCCATGGCCTCGGCCACTTCCGCGGCGGTGGGCACATGCTCGGCGGGGTCCAGATAGCCCACCATGATGTCGCCCAGTCGGCGCTCTTCCTTGGTGACCAGCTCATAATCTTCCAGAATTTTCTGAACCGAGCCCGGGTAGTGTGCCAGGGCGGCCATGAGCTCACGGATACCCTCTTCGATCCGCTTGGCGATGACAATTTCACCTTCGCGGGTGAGCAGTTCCACTGTGCCCATCTCGCGCATGTACATGCGCACCGGATCAGTGGTTCGTCCCGCTTCTGTTTCCACCGCAGCCAGCGCCGCAGCAGCTTCTGCAGCGGCGATGTCGTCGGCAGAGCCGTCGCCTTCAGCCATTAATAGCTCATCGGCATCCGGTGCGACTTCGAACACCTGAATACCCATGTCATTGATCATCTGAATGATGTCTTCAACCTGGTCCGGATCGGAGATATCTTCCGGCAGATGGTCGTTCACCTCGGCGTAGGTCAGGTAGCCCTGTTCCTTGCCCCGGGCAATAAGATCTTTCAGGCGGGACTGTTGTTGCGCGACGTCAGTCATCTAGTGGACACCTATAAACATGCAAAAAAAATATAGCCGGCAATTATAGCCGAATGATGGTCTTCTAACTACCTGCAGCACCGGAAATACTGCCCATTTTTGGAGCGTTTCGCCCCGTTTCCCAGCCATTTCGCGGCAAAATATATGTGGGGGCAGAGGCCGGAATTGCAAGCGTTCGCTTCAGGTATGCTGGAGTTGCTGGCCCTGATGGTGACGGCTTGCTCCCTGTAATCCCCTTGCGGGTGCTTTGCTGCAGTGCGAGTGCCAATGTGGTCTGCGCTGAATTGATGGCGCGTTCTACTTGCCGCGCTGGCCGCGTTCGGCGTTAATTTGCCGTTGTTCTTGTAATAGTTTTATCAGGCGCTGTTTCTCGTCCGTGCTCATATCAGCGTAGTTGGTGGCCTTTAATTTGTCGACCTGCGCCTCCAGCGCCGATTTCTGCGGCAGCACGGCCAGCGCGTGCATGGTGTCGACAAACTGCTGTTCGATTCCCTCGCTTGGAATCAGGCGCTCCTGGCCGGCCAGGCGGTTGAGCAATTCTCCCTCCGGCGTGCCGTACCAGTGTCCAAGCAACATGGCTGTGGACGATTCCGGACGCCGCTGCAGCAGAGCCAGCAGTTCCGCCAGCAGGGTGATGTCGTCGCCCTGCAGGCCCTCCAGGGAGGTGGCATTGACCAATTTGGCCACTTCCGGTTTGTGCACCAGCAGCGCCAGTGCAGCCTGTGCAAGGTTGGAGTAGCCGCGTGGCGTGCGCCTCTGTACCTCGCGCTGGCGCGGAGCTTGCTCCTCCCCGGTGTCCAGGCCCTGCTCGGCATGTTGATCGGGTGCGGCAGGTGGATCCTGGTGGGCTGGCGCAGGTGGCGGCGCTTCCAGCTGCATCAGGCTGCTCAGTTCAAGGCCGGTACGCCGGGCCAGCTCCTGAAACATCAGCTGCCGATATACGCCTTCCGGCAACTGCCGGATGTAGGGCAAAATCAGCTTGCTGAGGCGGGCGCGGCCGTCCAGGCTGTCAGTGTCTATTCCTTCAGACAGTGCATCGAACAAAAAAGTTTCCAGTGCCCTGGCCTGTTCCAGCAGCAACTCGAAACCATCGCGGCCTCCGGCGCGCACGGCATCGTCGGGGTCTTCCCCTTCGGGCAGAAACAGAAAGCGCGCCTGGCGGCCATCTTCGAGCGCGGGCAGAGCCGCTTCCAGGGCCCGAAACGCGGCTTTGCGCCCGGGCTGGTCGCCGTCAAAACAAAACACCACTTCCGGACACAATCGGAAAATGCGCTCTAAATGGGTTTTGCTCGTGGCCGTGCCCAGGGTGGCGGTGGCATAGCTGATGTTGTGCTGTGCCAGCGCAATCACATCCATGTAGCCTTCCACGACCAGAATGCGATCCAGCTTGCGGTTGGCCTGGCGGGCCTGAAACAGGCCGTACAGTTCGCGCCCTTTGTGGAAGATCGTGGTTTCGGGGGAGTTGAGGTACTTGGGTTTGTCGTCGCCAAGGACGCGGCCGCCGAACGCAATCACCCGGCCGCGTTGATCCCGAATCGGAAATACCACGCGATCGCGGAAGCGGTCATAGATTTTGCCGGATTCGTTCTGAACCAGCATGCCGGCATCCATGAGTAGCTTGCTTTGCGTTTCGTTACTGCCGAACTGCTGCAGCAGGTTGTCCCAGCCAGGCGGCGCAAAGCCGAGGTCAAACTGTTTGGCAATCTGGCCGGTCAGGCCGCGGCGCTTAAGGTAATCCACCGCTCTGTTTGCCTTGGGGTGCTGGCGCAGTTGTAACTGGTAGTAGCGCGCCACTTGCTCCATCAGCTCGTACAGCGGCTTGTTGTTGTGTTCCGGTGCCGCAGTGCCGCCCCGGCCTGGCTCCCGTGGTACTTCCAGGCCCTGCGTCTGGGCCAGGGCTTCCACGGCCTGGGGAAAATCCAGGTTCTCGTAATCCATCACGAAACCGAGGGCGTTGCCACCGGCGCCGCAGCCAAAGCAGTAGTAGAACTGTTTGTCGGGGTTTACGCTGAAAGAGGGTGTTTTTTCTTCGTGAAAGGGGCAGCGGGCGCTGTAGTTTTTGCCGGTACGCTTCAGTTTTACCCGGCGGTCGACAACCTCAACAATGTCCAGCCGCTCCAGCAGGTCATCGAGAAACGCTTGCGGTATCCGTCCGGCCATTCGGTGTCAGGAGTCTTGTTGTGGGGCTTGGCTGGCTATTGAACCACGCCGGTCGGGGCGTTTGCAGCTTTCCCGGTGTTACGAAAAACAGGGGGAGGAAGCAAGGGTGCTGCCCGAGCATATGGTCAGCGCCAGATGTCAGCCCGCGAGGCGGGATTTGACGATCTTGCTCACCGCGCCCATGTCGGCGCGGCCCTGCAGTTTGGGTTTGAGTCGCCCCATCACTGCACCCATGGCCTGCATGCCCGATTCGCCGCTGTCGGCAATGGCGGCATCGACCATGGCGGTAATTTCTGCTTCGCTCAGTTGCTGTGGCATGAATTCCTGCAACACAGCGATTTCCCGCTCTTCCTGTTCGGCCAGTTCCGGCCGGTCTGCATCGCGGTACTGCGCGGCTGAGTCGCGGCGCTGCTTCACCATCTTGTCCAGCACGGCCAGCGCCCGCACGTCATCGACCTCGGTGCGCTCGTCCACTTCGATACGTTTGAATTCTGCCTGAATCAGCCGAATGGTGCCCAGCCGCTCTTTGTCCCGGGCTTTCATGGCCGCTTTCATGGCAGCCTTGATCATTTCGGTGAGGGGGGTGTCACTCATTGGCGGGGGCGCAGGTGGCGGTACAGTACACAGTGTTAAGCTTAGTACAGACGTACGCGCTTGCGGTTTTCCCTGGAAAGCTTCTTCAGGTGACGCTTGACCGCAGCCGCAGCAGCGCGTTTGCGTACCGTGGTGGGCTTCTCGTAGTGCTCACGCTTGCGCACTTCAGCGAGAATGCCAGCTTTTTCACAAGAGCGCTTGAAGCGACGCAGGGCGACGTCAAAAGGCTCGTTTTCCTTGACCTTGATCTGAGGCATTAAATGGGTACCTGTATACGTTTGTATGGGGCTCGCCTGTCACATTGGACAGACAATGCCTGAAAGGGCGCGCATTCTATACTTATCATTGCCATTTTGCAAAGCCCGGTGATGTCGGTTTTTGGGGTGGTTGGCGGAATGAATTCCGCCCTACAGGGGTGGGGTCGGGACTTTGGCGGCATGAATTGCGCGCTGTCTGGGTGGGGCTTGTTCATTGGCGGAATGAATTCCACCCTACCGGGGGTGAGGCGGGGTCTTTGGCGGAATAAATTCCGCCCGGTGGGGTGCAGCGGGCACATGTAGGGTCGAATTCATTCGACCACTGGAGGGTACACACCCAGGCCCACTCACCCAAACAAACACGGCGGAACCACACCCAGGGATGACGCGGTTCCGCCCCGGCAGTATCATGCGCACCTCATAACCTTTGGAACCCACAATGCTGATTCTGGGACTGGAAACCTCCTGCGACGAGACCGGGGTGGCCCTGTACGATACCGCCCGTGGCCTGCTGGCGCACAGCCTGTTCAGCCAGGTCGATATTCATGTGGAATACGGTGGTGTCGTGCCGGAACTCGCCTCTCGCGATCATGTGCGCAAAGCGCTGCCTTTGCTGGAGCAGGTGCTGGCAGAAGCACAGTGCTCCCCGGCCGATATCGATGGCGTGGCCTATACCGCCGGTCCCGGCCTGGTAGGAGCCTTGATGGTCGGGGCCACGTTGGCCCGGGCTCTGGCCTGGGGCTGGGGCGTTCCCTCGCTGGGTGTACACCATATGGAGGGTCACTTGCTGGCTCCCATGCTCGAGCTCGAGCGCCCCGAATTTCCCTTTGTGGCCCTGCTGGTTTCCGGCGGTCACACCCAGCTGGTGCGGGTGGACGGCATCGGCCGCTACCGCCTGCTGGGTGAATCCCTCGACGACGCCGCCGGCGAGGCTTTTGATAAAGCCGCCAAAATGCTCGATTTGCCCTACCCCGGCGGGCCGCATATAGCCCGGCTGGCGGAGCAGGGCAATCCCGATCGTTTCGACTTTCCCCGGCCCATGGTCAACCGTCCCGGCCTGGATTTCAGTTTCAGCGGGCTCAAAACCTATACTCTCAATACGGTTACCGCCTGCCGTGAGGACGGCGGGCTGGCGGAGCAGGACAGATGCGACATCGCCTGCGCCTTCGAAGAGGCGGTGGTGAGCACGCTGGTGATCAAATGCCGCCGGGCGCTGAAGCAGGAACAACTCAAAACACTGGTGATGGCCGGTGGAGTGAGCGCCAACCGCAATCTGCGCGCCAGCCTGGGGGCCGCCCTGGCCAAAGAGCGAGCGCGGGTGTTCTATCCTGCACCGGAGTTTTGTACCGACAATGGCGCTATGATTGCGTACGCCGGGGCCCAGCGTCTGCAGGCCGGTCAATGCGATGGCGCAGCAACGGCGGTACGTGCGCGCTGGCCTATGGCGGAGCTGCCGCCCCTGGGCGCGACACCAGAGGTCATTGCTTGATGGATATCGTCTTCATCCGCGAATTGCGTGCCGCTACGGTCATCGGCGTGTACGACTGGGAGCGGACCGTGCGCCAGAGCGTACTGCTGGATCTGGAGCTGGCCTGGGATAACCAGCCGGCAGCCGCGAGTGACGAGCTCAAACACGCCCTCGATTACGCAGCCATTTCCGAGCGTGTGCTGGATTTCATCGAAGGCAGTGAGTTTCAATTGATCGAAACCATGGCGGAACAGGTGGCCGCATTGGTACTGGAGGAGTTTGCCGTGCCCTGGCTGCGGCTGCGCCTGTGCAAGCCCGGTGCGGTGCCGCAAGCCCGCGATGTGGGTGTGCTGATCGAGCGGGGGGAGCGCCCCTGATGGCCACTGTGTATCTGGGTCTGGGCAGTAACATCGAGCGCGAACGCTATCTGGTGGCGGGTCTCGATGCGCTTGCGGCCCTGTACGGTGAGTTGGCGCTGTCTTCAGTGTATGACAGCGCCGCCATCGGCTTTGACGGCCAACCCTTCCTCAACATGGTGGTGCAGTTGACCACCGGCGCCAGTGTGGGCGAACTGGCGCGGGACCTGCGGCGGATCGAGGTGGAGCACGGCCGCCAGCCCAATGCGGCGCGTTTCAGTGCGCGGCAACTGGATATCGACCTGCTTACCTACGACAGTGTGGTGGGTGACCTGGCGTCGGTATCGCTGCCACGCCCGGAAATTCTGCACAACGCCTTTGTGCTGCGGCCCCTGGCAGAGCTCGCGCCCGATGTGCGCCATCCACAAACAGGCATCACCTACGCCGCACACTGGCGGGCCTATGATCAATCCACCCAGGCGGTGAAGCGAGTGGACTTTGAATGGCGCGGGCGGTCAATTTCCCACGCCGAGTGACACGGGAATCTGTTGCCAGCGCGAATGAGTGCGGCCGGACACGAGCTCCTGAGATGTCCCCGCCCGGTCAGAATCATCCGAACCTGAATTCGTCGAACTGTGCCCGGGTATGAGGTATCAGGCACTAGGTAGTGCGGGGCAGCGCAAATCCCAGCCCCCCGTCGACCGCCAGAATCTGGCCGGTAATAAACGGCGCCTCGAGGGCAAAAAACGCCACGCTGCGTGCAATATCATCCGGGGAGCCCGTGCGGTTCATTGGCGTTGCTGCAACCATCTGCGCCCGCAGTGTTGCGTCGTACGCCTCTTCGTCCTCCGGCCACAATATGACCCCGGGCGATACGCCGTTCACGCGAACGGCAGGCCCCAGCTCCAGTGCCAGGCTGCGGGTGAGTGAGGCCAGTCCGGCTTTGGCGGCGCAATAGGCGTTGTAGTCGCGCAGGGGGCGCTCGCTGTGAATGTCGATCAGGTTCACGATGCTGCCGCCAGCGGCGCGCAGGGCCGGCAGCAGGGCCTGTATCAGGAAGTAGGGGCCCTTCAGGTTGGAGGTCAGCATGGCATCGAACTGCTGCTCGTTGCACTGTTCAATGGGGGTGGGTTCAAACCCCGAGGCATTATTGACCAGCAGGGTCAGTCTGGGGTGGCGCTGCAAAAAGGCGTCTGCCAGCCTGGCAATGCTGTCTACTGTGGCCAGGTCGGCATGCCACAACTGGCAGGAATCGGGGCGGCGGGCGTTCAGCTCCGCGGCCAGCTGCTCTGCAGCCTGGATCGAGTGGCGATAATGCAGGGCAATATCCATTCCCTGTTGGTGCAGGTGGCGGCAAATGTCGGCGCCAATGCGCCGCGCTCCGCCGGTCACCAAAGCCAAGTCAGTCACCGCGCAAGGCCTCCAGTCGGTGTATTTGCTCGGCGCTGATCGCCTCGCCCAGAGCTTTGCCGGTGATGCCCTGGGCTGCGAATGGCGCCGCCGTCACCGCCTGGGCTGCGGCCGAGGCGCGGCGCAGGTAGTCAGCCTGGGGATAGGGCCGATTCTCCAGCCCCAGACGCCCGCGGGCATCGGCTTCGCAGGTCTGTAAAAACCATTCGAACTCCTGCGGCTGGCGCAGCGCGCCGGTGCCGCGCAGCAGCTTTAACAGGGTTTTGCCGCGCAACTCCTGTGCGCGATGGCACAGCAGATGAAGCTCACACACCCTCAAGGCCAGGTCACGATGACGGTTGGGGGCCTTGAGGCGGGTGCAGACCTGTTTTACCAGGGGCAGGCCGCGACTCTCATGGGCGATGTGCCGCGGCAGCTCTGCCTCGGGTGTGGTGGCCTTGCCCAGGTCGTGGAGCAGTGCAGCGAAGCGGACTTCCGTTCGGGGGCTAAGCCGCGCAGCCTGCTGCAATACCATCAGGGTGTGAATGCCGGAGTCGACCTCCGGGTGATGCTCTGCACGCTGAGGTACACCAAACAGAGCATCCACCTCGGGCAGCAGTGCGGCAAGGGCTCCGCAGTCGCGCAGTACTTCAATAAACACCTCCGGGTCCCGCTCGCCCAGTGCTTTGTTCAATTCCACCCAGATGCGCTCAGGCGGCAAGTGAGCCAGTTCGTCCTGCTCGACAATACTGCGCATCAGTGCGAGTGTTTCATCGGCTACGCTGAAACCAAGGTGGGCGTAACGGGCGGCAAAGCGGGCCACGCGCAGCACCCGCAACGGGTCCTCCACGAAAGCGTCGGAAACATGGCGCAGCAGTCGGGCCTCGATATCGCGCGCGCCGCCGTAGGGGTCAATCAGTTGGCCCGCTGGGGTCTGCGCGATGGCGTTGACCGTGAGATCGCGCCGTTGCAAATCTTCTTCCAGCGTGACGTCGGGGTCGTAGTGCACCTCAAAACCTGTGTAGCCATGGCCCTGCTTGCGCTCGGTGCGGGCGAGGGCGTATTCCTCTTTGGTGCGGGGGTGCAGGAATACTGGAAAATCCTTGCCCACCTGTTGATAACCCTGATCCAGAAGATCCTGCGGGCGGGCGCCCACCACCACCCAGTCGCGCTCCACAACCGGGTAGTCGAGCAGGGCATCGCGAACGGCGCCGCCGACCAGATATATTTCCATTGCTCTAGAATCCATCAAATCCCTGGCAAGCACTGTAGAGTGCATGGTCGCGCGGCTCAACAATTATGGGGAATTAGCGAGTGCGTAGAATCGAATTTATTCGATCAGGGGGGGCGGCGGAATGAATTCCGCCCTACAGGGGTATGGCGGGGAAAACAGCGTAGGGTCGAATTCATTCGACCTTGGGATCCGCGGAATGAATTCCGCCCTACAGGGGGGTGGCAGGGACCACAGCGTAGGGTCGAATTCATGCGACCTTGGGATCCGCGGAATGAATTCCGCCCTACAGGGGTGTGGCAGGGACCACAGCGTAGGGTCGAATTCATTCGACCAACGGGATTGGCGAACTGAGCTGCGCCCCGCGCGGGGCTTTTTGCCGCTTCGCGTCAGACTCGCGCACGCGCCTGCCCATCATGATCTTACCTTTACTCACCGGCGCTACAATTTGCACCCCAATCCCACTCCCGGCAAACTGGCGCCCCATCATCAATAAAACCACCACCATGCCCAACACCATTCTCGTTACCGGCGGTGCCGGCTTTATCGGCTCCCACACCTGTGTTGCGTTGATCGAAGCGGGCTACCGCCCACTGGTACTCGACAACCTCTGCAACAGCAACGCAGAGGTATTCAGGCGCCTGAATACTATCACCGGCCAGCCCATCGACTTCGTCGAAGCAGATATTTGCGACCGGGCAGCTCTCGATGCGGTATTTGCCAGCCACGCCATCGATGCGGTCATCCACTTTGCCGGCCTCAAAGCCGTGGGTGAATCGGTGGAGCAACCCCTGGCCTATTACCGCAACAACGTGAGCGGCACATTGGTATTGCTGGAAGCGATGGCCGCCGCCGGCGTTGATTCGCTGGTATTTTCCTCCTCGGCAACCGTCTACGGCGACCCTGCAAGCAACCCGATCCGCGAGGACTTTCCCCGCTCGGCTACCAATCCTTACGGCCAGACGAAGCTGACCATCGAGCACATACTGGCGGACCTGAGTATTGCCAACCCGGCCCTGCGCATTGCCTGCCTGCGCTACTTCAATCCGGTGGGAGCCCATCATTCGGGGCTGATCGGTGAAGATCCCCAGGGCATCCCAAATAACCTGGTACCTTACATTGCCCAGGTGGCAGTGGGGCACAGAGAGGTGTTGAGTGTGTTTGGCGGAGACTACCCCACCGCCGATGGCACCGGCGTGCGGGACTACATCCACGTGATGGACCTCGCCGAGGGCCATGTGGCTGCGCTGCGCTACATGGAGCAGTGCCGGGGGCTTGTCAACGTCAACCTCGGCACGGGACAGGGCGTGAGCGTGCTGCAAATGATTGCCGCATTCGAGCGCGCCTGCGGCAAAACCGTGGCCTATAACATTGTGGAACGACGGGCAGGTGATGTGGCCGAGTGCTATGCCGACGCCGGCCTGGCAGCCGGGAAGCTGGGCTGGCAGGCCGCCCGGGGGCTGGATCGGATGTGCGCGGATGCCTGGCGCTGGCAGGCGGCGAATCCGCGGGGGTATCGCCAGGAATAAGGGCCCGGCTTACCTGGCCACCTCGCCGTCGCTGCACTGGCATCTCGTCCACTCGCCGGTTTCCAGGCAGTACAGTGACAGCGCGCCGCCCCACACGCAGCCGGTGTCCAGCCCGATTACATTGGGGCCATCGGTTTTACCCTCGAGAGAAGCCCAGTGCCCGAAGAGAATGCGGTCGTTCGCTGTTTTGCGCTTTGCGTGACTGAACCAGGCCGTCACCTTTTTTCCGCTGGTAGGCACTGGCCCCTTGCTGGTGAGGTCCAGTTCGCCCTCGCTGGTGCAAAAGCGCATTCGCGTCAGATAGTTGGTGATTATTCTGAGGCGGGGGATGCCGCTGAGGTCATCGGACCAGCGCGCTGGCTCATTGCCGTACATCTGTTGGAAAAAGCGGATGCAATCCGGGCTTTGCAGGACATCTTCCACTTCCTGCGAGCGCGCCAGGGCATCTTCCACAGTCCACTGGGGGGGGATGCCGGCATGCACCATAGTGAAGCCATCCTCGCAGTGCACCAATGGCCGGTGCAGCAACCAGTTGAGCATGAGGTCACGATCGGGAGCGGCGAGAATTTTGTCCAGCGTATCGGAGCGACTCGGAGCGCGGGTGCCCGCCGCCACAGCCAGCAAATGCAGTTCGTGATTGCCCAGGACCAGCTCCAGGTTGTCGCGCATTTCATATAGAAAACGCAGTGTCTTCAAGCACTTGGGGCCGCGGTTGATGATGTCACCCACGGACCAGAGTTTGTCCCGGTCAGGGTTGAACTGTACCGCCTTCAACAGGCTCTTGAGCGGCTTCAGGCAGCCCTGAATGTCGCCGACAGCGTAAGTTGCCACCTTGCGTCTCCTTGACGTCCGACCCTAATGCAGTGCGGTGGGAGTATGCAGGGTGAAGGGCGGAATAGGCACCTCGAAGGCGGGCTGCTCACTGGGGTCGATCGCAGTGCTGTTTGCGACGATCATCGTGTAGTTTCCCTCCATGCAGCCAATCGGCGTGTGCAAGGTGGCGCCACTGGTATAACGGAACTGTTCTCCGGGTGGTATGACCGGCTGCTCCCCCACCACACCCTCGCCGCGCACTTCCTGCACCTCGTCGTTGGCATCGGTGATAATCCAGTGCCGGGACAGCAACTGCACCGCCTCGTCACTGCCGTTGCGAATGGTGATGGTGTAGGCAAAGGTGTACTGCTCATCCTCCGGTTGCGAATGGCTGGGCAGGTAGGTGGTGAGCACTTGAACGCGCACCAGCTCGGGTTTGAATAGGCTCACAGTCGTTTTATCCATCTATGGCATTGGCAATATGAATGAAATCAATCAGCTCCAGTGTCTCCGAACGACAGCCGGGGTCAAGCCCCAGGGCCTCAATTTGTTCAGCCTCCATGATGCCTTTGAGGTTGTTGCGCAAGGTTTTGCGGCGCTGGGCAAAGGCAGCTTGCACCACTTGCTTTAGCACAGAGGGGTCACATTCCGGCCACGGTGATTGCTGCCGGGGCACCAGCCGGACGATCGCTGACTGCACTTTTGGCGGTGGGTAAAAGGCGGTTGGGGGCACATCAAACAGGTGTTCGACCTCGCACAGATACTGCGCCATGATGCCCAGGCGCCCCCAGGCCTTGCTGCCCGGGGAAGCCGCCAGCCGCTGCACCACCTCCAGTTGCAGCATAAAGTGCATGTCGTGGATCAGCGGCGCGAACTCGAGCAGCCGGAAGATCAGCGGTGTGGAGATGTTGTAGGGCAGGTTGCCGACGATCCGCAGGGGGGTAGCGCCAGAGCTGAGGCTGGCAAAGTCGAATTTCAAGGCGTCGGCACTGTGCAGCTTGAATTTCGGGTACAGGCTGAAGGCTGCCAGCAGGCCGGCTACCAGGTCGCGATCCAGCTCCACCACATCCAGGCGGCAATCACTGGTGATCAGGGCCTCGGTAAGCGCGCCCTGGCCGGGGCCGATCTCCACTAAATGCTGGTTCGGCTGGGGGTGAATGGCGTCGGCAATGCGGCCGATGACGGCGTCGTCCTGGAGGAAGTTTTGACCGAAACGTTTGCGGGGGAGGTGTTTTGTCACTGTTCGGTGCCTCAGGCTCATCAAACGACCAGTTGCTACTGCTGGCCCCGACTTTCCAGCTGGCCTCGCCGTCGGAAGATGGTTTGAGAAATCAGCGCTGCCAGTATGCCAAGTGTGCTGCCGGCGAGGAAGGATGCCGCCACAATCAGAGTTTTTCTGGGCTTTATCGGGTCTTTTGGTGCCGCTGCGAATTCATCGAGCTTGATCAGACTCAGCCCTGAGTAGTCCTGGGCCAGAAGGTTGTGAATGTGAATTGACTCGGTGCGCATCTCGCGAATGTTGGGGACGAAAGCTTCGGCATTTTCCCGGTCTTGCAGAATTTCGACGTCCCTGTTGTGCTCCAGTTGAGCTAACTCTGCTTGCAGGTCGCGAATGTCCGGGCTGGTGAAATCGTTGGATGACCGTGCTTTGAGTGCCTTTATTTGGGCGCTGAGAATTTTTGTGCCGCGCAGGTAGAGCGAATCAAAATCTTCTTCAAAGCCCACCCGGATAGCGAGTCCGCCGTTGTTGGCGTCACCAAGTTTTCCGAGTATGCGAGGCTCCACAATCGGGATGGATTCAGCGAGAGCCAGGGCCTCTTCCAGAGCGCTGATCCTGTCCAGGCGCAGTTGTTCGTTTTTCGCTCTTAGTGCCTTTATACGGTCTGTCAGCTGCAAGCGTTGTACATCAACTTCTTCTTCAAGCTGAATAATGCGATCATGCGTTGAGCGTGTCTCCAGCTCAATCTCTTGTTTGATACGCTCTTCAATATAGGTGTAGCGTATTTGAAGAGACGATTTGAGTTCGCTGATCAAGGTGCTGACAGCCAGCTGGTTGCTCGTGTTGATAAGTGTGTTCACTACCCTGGCGGCAAATTCGCTGTCTTTGTGACTGTAGCTGATTGTGGCAAAGCTGGCGTCATCCTCTTTGGCTATCTGAATACGATCGGAGAGTGAGCGCCAATCCCACTCATCAACGTCCGGCGTCTCGCCGTTGGTTGTTGCCGAAACGCTGTTCCGCTGAGTGCTGGTAGCCTCGTTTTCTCCCCCTTGTACCGAATACTTTGTCTCCAGCTCCTTAAACGTTCGCATCCTGGCTTGTTGTGACCTGATTTCGCTGAGTGCACGGTCAAAGGCCTCTTCGGAGGTCAAGGCGAGTATCCCGGTTTCGTTGACCTGAGTCAGATTGGACAAATCTGGAGGTCGGATCTGGGTACTGGACTGATATGTAGGGGGTAAAAGTAGAGCGGCCAAAAGACCCGCCAAAGTTGCCAAACCGGTAATGCCGACAATCAGCCATTTCTGATCCCAGAGTCCCTGCACCAGTTCAAACAGGTCAATCTCGTCTTCGGTTCGTGTAGTAGGCGCTGCCTGAAGTTCGTCCATAAAAGGCTTGTTGCGTAATGTTGATTCGAAGGGGGTACTATAGCAGTGAATGGCATTGCGTATCGCCATCCGGGGCATTTTGATACACTCTCGCCGCCCAATTTTTGCAGCGATGAGCTCTACTCCAATATTTATGTTTCCTGATAACTATTTTCAGCTAGTGGATACGCAGGCCAGAATGGCTCTGCAAGCTGGCGCATCGCGCTACCATCTCGGTTTTCTCTGGTGGATTCTTGAACCGTTATTGTGGGTTGCCGTTTTCTACGTTGTTTTTGAAATCATTCTGAAATCGGAAAGAGCCGATTTTCTCGTATTTTTAATGTGCGGCAAGCTGGCGTTCATCTGGTTCAGCAAAGCGGTTACGCAAGCTTCCAACAGCATTGTGGCTAATCGTGGATTAATTGCCAAAGTCGATATACCCAAAAGCCTGTTTCCGATGGCCGTAGTACAGGAGAGCCTGTATCGACAGTTTGTTGTATTCGCGCTGTTGTTTTGCAGCCTGTGGGTAGCGGGCTACGGGGTGTCAATGGCCTGGTTTTGGCTCGTGCCCCTGCTGTTGGTGAACTATCTGATGATCGTTGCCTGTGCGCTGGTGGGCGCCTGTCTCGTGTGTGTGATCCGGGACTTTAGCATGGTGATCCCACTGGGCATGACCTTCCTCCTGTTTACGTCCGGAATTTTCTGGGATGTGAGAGATCTTGCGAACCCGGAATTGACTTCGCTGGTACTCGCGGTTAATCCGGTGGCTTTTATTCTGGACGCCTATCGGCAAATATTGATGTATCAATCGGCACCTGACGCGTTGCACCTGATTTTGATTGGTTTTGGATCAATGCTAATTGCTGTGTTTATGTTTCACCTGATGCGTCGGACTAGCCAATACCTGGCATACAAGGCTCTGACAGCATGAGTAAGGCAGCCCGGGATGTCATGCTTGAGCTTGTTGATGTATGTCACGTATATCCGTCCAGCAAGTCGACTTTTGACCACGGCCAACACCGTGTGTTGGACAAGGTATCCTTTGTACTTTATAGAGGCGAAACGCTCGGCCTCCTCGGCCGCAATGGCGCGGGGAAAACCACGACGTTACAACTTATGGCGGGAATTCTAGCGCCGACCAGTGGCAAAATATGGCGCGGGCCTGGCTGTACGGCATCACTGCTGTCGATTGGCCTCGGCTTTCGTCCAGACCTGTCGGGCAGGGACAATGCACTGCTGTCCGCTATGTTACAGGGCGCATCGCGCAAGTTGGCGCGCAGCTTTCTGCCCGAAATCAAAGAATTTTCCGAATTGGGAGATTCCTTTGAAGAGCCCGTTAAAACCTATTCCACCGGTATGCGCGCCCGCCTGGGATTTACAACGGCACTCAAAACCCATGTAGACATATTGCTTATCGACGAAGTGCTTAGCGTTGGCGACGCCAGTTTTCGGGCTAAAGCCGAAACCGCCATGCGAGAGCGCATAGGTGGGGAGCAGACAGTCGTGTTCGTATCCCACTCACCAAGACAGGTGGAGGCGCTGTGTGATCGGGCAATTTGGATTGAAGCGGGGCAAGTGAGCGCAGAGGGGAATGTTCAGGAAGTTCTGGCTACGTACACGAGTGGCACCGTATAAAATTCTCCGCCCGCCGGTGGCGACATAGAATTGGCAAGGTTCACGGCGCGAGTGAGACTCTTTATTTGATTGTTTGCTCCCACACCTCGGGATTGCCTGTCGTGCCTGCCCTCGCGATCACGTCCTGGTAGCGTTCGGCAATCTGCCAAGCTTGGCTCATCAGTACGCAATAGAGAATAAAACATCCCACAAAAATATAGAACTGGTAGGGTGCCGCAGCGCCAGATTTGTGCAGCATCAGCCCCAGAAAGGGGAAGCCAATACCAATGCTGCCAATAATTATCAGCGAACGCTGATTGCTCAGACCCAGCGCCTGCATAAGGTGATGGATGTGGGTGCGATCACTGCGAAATGGTGATGCCCGGTCATAAACCCGGCGCAAAGTGGTAAACGCCATATCAAATAAAGGTAGCCCCACAAGGTAAAGCGCCGTCACTGGCTGAATATACTTGACGCCGGCAATTTGTGCCGAGGTTACGGTCAAGATCAGTGCCACCACAATGAAGCCAAGCAGTTTACTGCCAGCGTCACCCAGGAACGTTTTCGGAATAAAAGGCGCCAGCCTGAGGTTGGATATCAAGAAGGCAACCAGCGCCGCCCCGACGGTGAGGCTGATCAACCCAGGATCAATACCCGTGAACAGGTGAAAAGCTATGATAGTGATTAGTACGATAACGGACAGAAGGCCGTCCATTCCGTCTAACATATTGAAGGCATTGACGATGCCAAAAATACATACAATCGTAAATGGATAGGCCAACCAGCCGGCCAGGTAAATATGTCCGGTCCCAACCAAATCGCCCAGGTGCCTCATGCGCAAATCAAGACCTTCGATGACGATAAGCGCCACAATAATCTCAATCGTGGTTCGAGTGAAGACGCTGAGATGTTTGCGGTCATCGACAACACCTAAAGCCACCAGTACACCCGCAGCAAGGAGGAATACCGCCAGGGTGTCGTCATTTTCGCTCAATACACCGCCATCCTTATGGCCGAAAATTGTTGTGCACAACAGGAGCGTTAAAAAGATCGCCAGCCCTCCGACAAGCGGTACATTTCCGGCGTGCAGCTTTCTCTGGTCTGGGATATCTATCAGTTTGAGGCGTGGGGCGACCTTGGCCAATGTGAGAATGAACAATATGGTCGAAGCAAAGGCGAGTAGGACCTGTTGAAGTTCGAGAGACATGAACTGCCCGGAGTTTAAATGATATCGGTATTCTACTGTAAACGAGCAGGTGAGGTGAATTGACTAGGACAGATTTCTGCGCCAGATACAAATCAGGTGTATTGCCCGGGTGCTATTTACTCAAATCTGTCCGGACCTGCACACTTTGCCAAGGCCGTCATTGTTTAAGCGCGCCCAGCAGGAAGCTGCTGGAATTTTCAATAGTATCGGTCAAGTGAGCCTTTGCCTTTGCAAAATCTATGGTGCTATTGACTGTGGCGAAGCTATCGCTGTGACTGCAAAACGGTTCAATAAAGCGGTCATATAAGCCCACCGAACGCAGTAATTCCTGCATTCGCACATTCTGCTTGTTGCTGAACGAGTCGCGGGCAAAAACAACAAATGGAACCTCAAATATAATACCAAATACCGTTCCGTGAAATGAGTTTGTGGCCAGAAAACTACATTTTTCTATAAGACCCAGTAGCTCTTGGGGGGTCGGTTTAATCACATTTTGAGCCAGGCTGGAGTGGCATCCTTCTGGGGCAACGACACGTACATCAAGCTGCATTTCTCTGGAATAGTATTCTACGGCATTAGCCAGCGCAGCGGATAAAGAGTCGTCCTGGGGGAGAACGTAGACAAGAAGATAAGGCGCCTCAGGAACAGACGCGTAACTGGTTATCTTGCTGTAGTCGCTGATCAGTAGGGTGGGATCCACGACCTTATGGACATCGCGATGGGCAACATGCTCTACAATTTCACAACCACTTGTCTCCCGACAAGAAACGGCGTCAAAATTTGCCAGTTTTTGTCTGAATATCGGGCGAAGGTAAGGTTCAAGCGATGACTTTCCGAAACTGGCCGCATAAGAGACAAGTTTTCCGTGAAAAGTCTCCCGGTCTACGAAACCCAGAATGTAGGCGTCTGAAGTAAACTCAAAATCCGCGGCCCAAACCTGGTCGCTGCCCACAATGTAGGCTTCGAACTGGTTCTGGGTCGCCGTCAGATCCTCGTAACGAAGCTCTTCAGAACTGATGTTCAAATACCCGTCTCTGAACTGATCAAAAATCGAATTGCTCTCATTGGAGTCGTTTGACTCGTTGCGTCTTCTTTGCAGCCAGTTCTTAACGTTCGTCCATTTGAAAATTTGTTTTTGATAGATCTTCTGTAGGGATACAATTGGGCGTTGCATTATATTTGAAAGGTTCACCGACTCCATTCGATAGTCGAGAATCTGTGGGATGTAACCATTGTTTTCGAGAAAGGCCTGCAATGCGTAACTCTGGTAGCAAGCTCCATAATTGTTTGACCAGTGCAGGGTCAGAATTGCAACTCGGTTCTCTGTAGTCATGTCAGCTTTTCTCAAGACGGGTAAAATACCCAACAATCAAATCGTAAACCATGGTGAGGTCGCGCTCCCCGGTGAGATCCTGTTGGCAATCGATTGTGCTGGATACAATCGGATAATGGGATTTTACACTCAATATGTCGCCGCGCATTATTGATTGTAAGGCCGAGCTCGATTTACCCGGTTTAAACTCAGACACATAATGTGCTGACATGTCATTGGTCAAATAGCCATCGGGGAGCTCAAAAACGACATCCGGGTACCAGGGCGCTGGATTGCCGTCATATGACCAGCTGCATCTTGCCTTAATACCGTGAGTCTCGCTGGATTTGTGTGAGTTGAAGGCGTTCACAATTTCG
>Ga0115567_10001205_pt1 | contig 25971 bp, 40 predicted proteins | sample COGITO_mtgs_1204_2_FD_88679 | JGI IMG/M metagenome (GOLD analysis project Ga0115567, IMG submission 88679) | Pelagic marine microbial communities from North Sea - COGITO_mtgs_120412 | ecosystem: Environmental > Aquatic > Marine > Epipelagic | place: Germany:Helgoland, sampling site Kabeltonne... | reverse complement strand
CCTGGCTCTGCATCGGCGAATCGCTCTGCAGCCCAGCGTCGCTCTGCACGTGCAGCGGGTGGACCCACGAGTAGTTTCGCGCCTCGTGGTTGACTGACACCGCAGCACGCCACCGCCACGTGAGCAGGCGCGCGCATCCTGTCGGCGCGGGGGCGCGGGGGCACGGGGGCGACCGTAGAGGCGGTGGCCTTCGTGCTGCTCGACCACCCATCCGGGCGGCAGCGGCAGCTCCTCCTCGCTCAGCCCCACCTCCGCCCCGCCCTCCGCCCCCGGTGGTGTACGAGAACTCTCGTACACCACCGCTTGTTCCGCAGCCCGCGCTACCGGCTGGGCGGGCGCGGCGCCGGGCGCGAGGGCAGCAGCGGGCGCGACGTCGGGGGCGGGCGCGACAGGGGCGTCGAGATCGGCGCCGTGCGCCTGGGCGACGCCCGCGAAGAAAGCCTCCCACTCGAAGGAGGGTACGAGCGCCTTGAGCCGCGCCTCCCCGAGCGACTCCCCGTCCGACAGCGTCACCCCGGGCGCGGGCACCCGGCCCGCCGCGGGAGCCGCCGCGGGAGCCGCCGCGGGAGCCGCCGTGGGCGCAACGGCAGCGGCAGCGCGGGCGTCGGTAGCGTCGGCGGTGGCGGCCTCGGCCTCGGCGCGGGCGGCGGCAGCGGCAGCGGCAGCAGCGTCGGCCTCGGTGCGGGCGGCGGCGGCCTCGGCCTGAAGCGCCTCCACGCGCGCGGAGAGGTCCTCGATCATGGTCGTCTGCTCCTGCAGCGCCGCCTCTTGCCGCTGCGCCCGCGCCGCCAGCGCCGCTGCCTCGACTGCGTCTGCCTTGCCCGGCTCCGCCTGAGCCGCCTTCTGGTCGGCGGCCGCGAGCGCCGCGCGCTGCTGCTCGAGCTGGCGCTTGAGCTCGTTGACGGCCTCGTAGGTGCGGGTCACGTGCTTGGGCTTGATGCGGTCGCCCTGCGTCACGAAGGCCTCGATCAGGCCCTCCGCCCACGGTGCGCGCGCGAACGCCGCCAACTGCTTGAGCTCCTCGTTGAAGTTGCGGAACAGGCTCTCCGCGTCCGCCGTCCGCCCCGACGCGAAGAGGTCTGCCTGCCCCGGCGCCGGCGCCGCATCGGCGCGTGCTGAGCCGTACAGCTCCCTGACCCGTGGTGGCGCCCCGCACGTAAGCGCTGGCAGAGGACATGCGGCGGAGGGCAGCAGGGCGGGGCACCACCCGGCGCCGTTTGTAGAGCCGTTGGGAGCGGCGCCAGAGGGTTTAGGCGGAGACGACTTGGGCGGAAGGAGGAGGTAGGCGTGGACAATGGAGGGACGCACGCGGCGGAGCGCCGAGGACTGCGCCGTGGCCTGGGCGACGATCTCGCGCGCCAGGCTCTCGGACGAGGGGGGGGCAGCCAGGCCAGGCGCGCGCGGGGCGGAGGCGGCGGCGGCGGTCGGGAGGTGGCGGATCTGGAGCGCGACGAGCACACAGGGCGCGGGCGCGATGGCCTGGGGCGCCGGGGCGGGCGCCGGGGCGACGGAGAGGACGAGGATGCGCGCCGGCGACACCGAAACGGCGGAAGCCATGTCGACGCGAAGGTCGTCCTTGAACGCCTGCAGCGCTGCGTCGGAGCTCGACACCCGCGCGTGGTCCTCCGCCACCAGCACCGTCAGGTGCGCGTCGCTCGGCGCGGCGCCGTCGTGGGGCGCTTGCTGCCCGAGCGGCGACACCTCCGAGTCGATCAGACGCGACGTCACGCTCGCCTACACCGACCGCCCGCCGTCAGCGCGCGCACACACACCCCGCGGGGGACGGGCCGGGGGCCCACCGGGGGCGGCGCGACGATGTTGAGGCGCGAGGGCTCCGCGGCGGCCGGCGAGGCGCCCAAGGACGCGCCCAGCGCGAGGTTTCGCCGCGCGCGCACGTCCGGCGGGAGCACTCGCGGGAGCGAGATGGCCCAGCGCTCTGGCTGAGCGTCGGGGCCAACGCGGGCGCGCGCGAAGGAGAGGGAGATCTGATCGCCCTCCCGCCCGAGCACCATCTTGCTCACGTCCTCAAACGACACGCCCGAGAGCTGCACACCGTCGATCGCTGTCAGCTGGTCCTGGGCCTTCACATGGCCCTGAAGCGGTGACCAGGGCGCGAGCTGCACCACCACCACGCGGCTGCCAGCGGGGTCCTTCTCGTCCAGCATGATGTGCATCCCCACACCCGCGGGCGTGTCCAGTGGCACCTCGAAGCGCGCTTCCGTCACCACACTCCGTTGCGGCAACGCCTCTGCCGCACTCTGCTCTGACCCGGCAGGAGTCCTTTTGGCAGTCGGAACAGCAGTGCTGCTCTCGTAGGAGGCGGCCGGGAGTGATGAGGGTGCTGGCAGCGAGGACGTCGATGCGACCGAGTTGCCCCCTCGAGACGCAGGCTCGGACCCAGTTTCAGTTTCCGAGTCGTCACCCCCATTGCCCTTTGCCACCACCTTGGCTTGGGGAGAATTGGACAGCAGCACCTGGGCAGCGACCGTAGCCCGCACATCTTCGATGATTGCCGTGAGCTCCTGAGAGGAGGGGTCAAGCTCGAGCGCTGCCTCGAACGCCACCAGCGCGTCTGCATGCCGCGCCAAGCCCTCCAGCGCAGCACCCTTGCATGCATAGCCGCGCGGCCAGTTTGGACGGATTGCTATGCAGGCTTCGGCGTCCTCAAGCGAGCGCACCCAGTCACCGATGTGAGCAAAGGCCGAGGAGCGGTTCGACAGCAGCACAGGGTGAAGAGCCTTTTCCTGGTCCCGGAGAAGACCCATCGTGTACCACTGCACCGCCTGTAGAAGGATGCCGCAGAAATAAAATGGTCAGGCTGCTGGCGCTCCCACACACGCTTGGCCGGTCGCAGGAAACAGACTCCGCTGGCGGCACAACAAGGCTCTCACGCGCGTTCTAGCATGCTTCAGGATCGCAGGAGTGGGGTTCAATGACCTCAGTAAGCTTCTCGGCTCCGAGGGCCTGGTTTCCGTTGCGGTTGCACGTCTCTGCATTTGCGCTCTCCATCGAGGTTTCATCGGACATCTTCCCCGCCTCGTCGGGAAGTTCGAGGGGCCTGCGATATGGCGTAACAATTTCCCTTATGTTTCAGGGGTAAAGCAGGACGCAGGCCGGGCACAAACTCCTGTCCCCCGCCCACGTTCCCCACTCGCCTCAGCGGCGACACATAGGCTTCAACCTAGTACTGAAGCAATTGAGGGGAATATGACCGCACCGACGCTCGAGGCTATCAAGTATTCGAAAGGAAGCCTCTCGTTGCTCGACCAGCTCAAGCTTCCCTTCCACTTCGAGTATCTTCAGATCCGCACGTGCGAGGAGGCGTGGGATGCCATCAAGAAGATGAACGTGGGTTGCCCTCCCCTGCGACAAACGACTATAGCCTGGCATCGTGACGTCGCCCTAGCTGTTGCTACACGCCTTTTTGTGGGAAGCGGTGCTCTCCCGCCTCGGGCCTCGCCGCGGGGGGGGGGTGTCAAAGAACATCCCTCCGAGGACAGGTGCGTGGCGCGCCCGCGATCGCGATTGCCGCGGCGCTCGGATTGGCGGTAGAGTGCAGCGGAAAAGAGGCGTCTTGGACCGGCTCGCTGGACGAGACAAAGGTACGCTCTATTCAGCCATATTGGAGCATGGGTGTGGTCACAGAGCATGCTGACTGCATTGCTGTGATTCCAGGTCTATCTCACAGATCGTCTGGAGTACCTCAAGACATCGCGTCCAACAGCAGTCAATCTTTTCAACGACTGTGACCGTCTCATCGCCTGGGTGCACCCCTGTGGACCAACCAGCCCGGCGCTCTGGAAGGGAGAAGGAAACGACACTCAGTGCAATCGATCGCCAGCCATTTCTGAGATGCAGAGGGGCTCAGGTCAAGACGCAGAGTGGAGATGGTAAAGCACTGCTTGGCGCATACATGGCTGAGGCGGAGAAAATGTTGGCTAAAGACATTGCTGACAACATGGCAATTGGCAAGGTGATGGCGCCCGCCCGCGACTAGTGTGAAATGTGTGCAGAAAACGCGCGCCGTCTATTTCTGTTTGAACCACCCCTTCCTACACACCAAATCTGAATCGTACGCTCTCGCATTCGCACTGTGGCAGGCAGGGGGCGAGGCCATTCTGGCACACGCGGCCAGCAAGGGAAGAACCGAGGCGCGGGTGCTGACACATTGCAACACCGGCTCGCTCGCAACTGCACGGTGCCGAGACCCTACGCGGACCCCATCGTTTCCCCTCTCCATGCTCACTTTGCGTGGGGCGCATGATTTCCTCGAGCGGAGCTCACTCCTCAATCACTGCGCAGGTACGGCACAGCGCTTGGGGTGATCCGCTACCTGCACGAGGCTGGGAAATTGGAGCACGCGTTCTGCACCGAAACGCGTCCCTACAACCAGGGGTGCCGCCTGACGGCGTTTGAGCTGGTCTTTGAGAAGATTCCTGCTACTCTCATCACTGACTCGATGGCCTCGTACCTGATGGCTTCCCAGGGCCTCGATGCCGTTGTCGTCGGCGCCGGTTACCTGAACCCCTCCCGCATCCTCCCTTCTCCCTGCCCCCCCCCCCTGTGTGCAATGCTGCATCAAGGTGGTATGGCGGCGCTTGGGGCTGGGGGGAGAGCGAGTAGCATGTGAGTTGAGAAACTGTGGGGGTGGCAGACCGGGTCGTGGCCAACGGCGACACGGCCAACAAGATAGGCACCTACCAGCTCGCAATCGCCGCTAAGGTCACCCGCGAACTGCCCCCAAAAGCTTTCGCCGGTCGTCGCGCGCTCTTTTAGTGCTTGAGTCCAGCGCATGGATATTCTACGAGCAACTGCGAGAGTTGCTGACAGTAGGCTGGTGCAGTACCACGGCGCGGGTTTCTTCGTAGCCGTACCGTTCACGTCGATCGACCTCAAGACGGCAACGGGCGCGGATATTCACATCGAGCAGCGCCCGGGCGAGGAACTGACGTGTATCAACGGCCAGCGCATTGCGGCAGAGGGCATCAACGTCTGGAATCCCTGCTTCGATGTTACGGTCTGTCTGCGCTCCCCGCAATCTCCCTATTGCCCTCTGGCCGCTGATCCTTTCGGCTGTGGCTTGCTTGTGGCAGCCCGCGGCGCTTATCGACGGGCTGATCACCGAGCACGGCATCATCACCAAGCCCCCGGGTGCATCAGGTTTTGATGTCGCAGCCTTTGTTAGCAAACACAAGCAGCGCTAGTTGGCCAGAACTAGATCGCTTATGCATCCCGCGGCTGCACTTCCTGCTCTGACGAAGAGAGAAAATTTATATACATGAAGGCGCCTGGCCCATCCTGAAACCCGGCAAGACCACGCAAATTAGGCCAGGGCCGCGCAACACACTATGGTCTCGTCACACTCGAGCGTCGCATCGTCGATGCATCGTTCGTACCGGGCACGGTTTTGGTGAAGCTGCTGCAGCGCAGACGCGAGCGCGGGCTGGGCCCGGGCAAGCTGGTCGAAGAAGGGCTCAGCCACAGCGTCGATGAAGCTGGTCTGCATGCGCACGCGGGACCCATTCACGTGGTCGAACCCATGAGTCACGCTCAGGCCGAGTCTTTTTTCGGCTTCACCCTGCAAGAAGAACTCGTCTGTGATGCGCAGCACCCAACGGCGTGCAACGGCGAACGGCTTGACCACGTTGGAAATGTCTGAGGCTTTGACGAGCAGCTCCATTGCTTCCTGCTTCCCCATCAGCTCTGGTTCCCGCCCTGAATGCTGCCATGCGCGAATTCGCAGCAGCGGCGGTGCGCGCGACGAAGTCGCTGTGCCGTGACATGTCGGTAGCGAGGATGCATGCGGTGACTGAAGCGCGGAACTGGTAGTATTCGTCGGGCCCGAGGCTCGAGAGCAGGTCCACTTGCGAGTCGACCATGATCTCAAACGCCCTCAGTGCGTGGTGTTTCTCAAGAAGCTCACTTTTGAACATGACCTTGTCGGCAGATGCGGCCTGGGGCTTGGTCTGTGCGAGAAATGCCGAAGTCACACCCGGGTGCTCCATGTCGTGGCAGAGTGCTGCAGAAAGGAGCGCGAATCGCTCCCACGGCTCTAGACGATCAAGCAGCCCCGTCATGCTCGCAAACGCGAATGTCGTCTGCATCACGTCAACGACATGTGTCCAGTTGTGGTAGGGATTCTCGAAAAACCCCATGCTTTTGCTCACTGCTAGGATGAAGCGCCGAACGTGCTCAAGACTCACTGGTGCGGGAGGTCCAGCTTGCAAGAAGATCTCCAGAGCGACATGGCACAAATCTTCCTCACAGAAAATGGTTGGGTCGACCTCTAGAGTTTGAAGCTTATGTTTCGCGACGGCGAACGCGGTCTCGTCCCGGACAAGGGGCCACTCGGGGAGCTCGACAGAGGAGGGAAGAGTCCGCCCGAAGACATCTTCTTCGCTGCACGCGCGTGATGAACTCGGACTCCAGCCCAGTGTTTGACGGCTCTTTGGGCGTGCTACAGGTGAATCGATCGAATGCCAGCACTCCCTCTTGGCAGGTGGCGAGCTGTCCCCGTCGTTCTTCCGGATGTGTTGCTCCCGAGATCGTCGCTTGAATATCACGTCCAATGCAGAACTGTTGCTTCGGCGTAGACACGGAGGGAAATCGTCGTCTCCTTCGATCATGAGTGGTGTCATCGCGGCGCTCGCACTGGGGACAGGAATTAACGATGGGCCGTCGAATTCCCCGAATTTTACGACGGACTCCTGTTTGTAGATGCGTCCATCGGTGTTAGACACACTGCGACCCGTTATTGCTGACCCCCAATCATGCTGTCCGGTGTTCTTATGGTACCCGGTCATGTTTGTCACGAACTCGAGGAGTTGTCGCAGTGTCAGCGTGAGTTGAGTCGCATGGCACTCTCTCTCATCTGCATAATCTCTCATAATCATCCTTGCGCCTTGTGCTGGCGGGCTGCTGCTCTCGCGCGCGCCGCCGCGAAGTGTGTGTCAGAGCCCTTCCGATAGTGGTAAGCGTTGTCTGCTTTCCCATCGAATCCGTACAGGACGGATCATGTGTTGCACTGTCATATTGCAGTGAAAGCTGTTCTGAGATGGTTCGTTATGAGTACACATCTTTTAGAGCTACCCAAGAACACTCGTCTCTCCGTCTGCTGGCGGGTTCCTACGGGAACGTCGCTCGCGCTCACCTCCTGCACGATGAGTGTTGTGGGCAAAGAAGGTTTCTTTCTCCATCTTTACTCTGCCCACCAGTAGAGACACACGTGTGTCTCCAATAGAGACACACGTCTGCCCACCAATAGAGATACGACGAAACGCCACTTGAACTCATGAAATGCCATTATCCGCTGCTGGCTTCGCAGCACCGGATGCTAGCCTAGGCCACAGAACCTTGAGCGCAGCGCACTGGTGCACCATGAAGTGCTTGTAGACATCCTTCGCTTACTTGGGAAGGCGATCCATGAGAGCAGAAAGGTCCGCTTTTTCCACCTTGACGGCCAACTTTGCCTGGCGTGACTGCTCCCTCGCATCTTCTGCGACTGAGCGACAGATCGCTCGCTGACGGTCGCCGTTCTGCAAACGGATTCTGGCCGCGCGCAGCTCGTTCTCGGCCTTCTCGAGGTTCTCTGCCGCCACCGTCACCGCCGCACGCTCCTGCGCCTCGGCCTCAAGCTCCCTCTGAAGAGCTTCTTCTGCCCTCCGGCGACCGTCTTCGAGGTCCCGCATCCTCTGAGCGCTGTCGATGAGCCGACGCTTTTTGATCTGAATCTCAGTCACACATTCGTTGATGCTGTCCGCTGTGCGTGCAGCTTTCTTCACCACTGTCGCCAGGGCAGGATACGCGCCTCCCGGCGGCACTTCACGTGCTGCCCCTAGCTCCATCTGCGCTGCAGAAATGTCTCCCTCAGGGACGAAAAGGGCTGCACTCGCCGTGACCGATCCCCCCTTGGCGTTCTCAGCGCTGACTCCCACCGCGTCGGTTTCGGCAACCATTGCACTCGTGCGAGCATCTTTGACGCCGTGAGACCCTTGGCCATCCGCCTCTCCTTTGTCCACTTCCACGGTATTCGCCACACGGGACACAGGAAGGTCCTCCGCCGTCTTTCCCTCCGTGTCTTGAATGGTCTGTATCGCGTCCTGATCTGCCCCGGCATCCTTTGCGGCTGCTCCGTTTGAGGCGAACGAGCGCGGTGACGGGTAGGCCTTCCCCGGCTCCGCGCCCTGGCTCGAAATACCATCCTTCGCGACCTCCTCGCGGCTAAAGCTCGCCTCAAGGGCGCGTGAGGCCCGTGTGGGTCGCTCCGGGGTGCCCTGGTCCTTCGGTGAAAAGAGCGTGCAGTGTGTGGCAAGGAAGTCCAGCATTTCAACCACTTGCTCGGTATCTGCAGACTGCTCCAAAATCGTGGCGCTTGAATCAAGCTTCTTGAGGTCATCGAGAACCCTGACATCTCCGAGCTTGAGGATGCTCAGCAGCGATTGAAGCGCTGCCTCCTGCTCGCACCGCGAGGAGACCTTTTCGTGGCTTGCGAAGAACTCAAGCACAGCGTCAACCACCGTTTGCCCGCGCTCGATCTCGCTGACGACCATCGGCATTTCTTCACGGGAGGAACAGCTTGAAGTCTTTAGGATCTCCTTGTACTGCGCCATGAACCTCTCCTTGAGCTCCGGAACCTGCAGAATGGCGTCACCATCTTCAGAGTACGTCTCAGCCACTGAGTCGCAGGAAAATTAAGAGCGCTGCAGAAACATGCTCCATTTCGGCACAACTGTTACGCACAGGCGAGAACAACGAGAACATGATCTGCACGCGGTGATTTGGTGCGCACAGAGAGAATTGCGTTGCATGGGAGCAAGATGAGTGCTTGAGACTCCGTGCTGATGCCGGCGCAGTCCTCACGTTCGTTGTCGTCTGACTCCTGCGGCTGGGCATCCTGAACGTCCTCGCCGCATGAGTCATCCTTTTCGATCTCGTTGGATTTGAATGAAGTGCTGCTGGCCGCCGGAGAGTGGGTAGAAGAATGCTCTGCGTCCGACTCCTTGATGATGCCCTCCTGGCTCGCGGTCTCGTCGAGGACGCCGGGAATGGTGCCGCCACCGAAGCTGCGATGATGCATGTGCACATCAACTGAGTGCTGACTGCTCTGAGATGGATGGGCAGAGCCGATCACGGACGACATGACGCTTTCTGAACGTCAAAAAAACGGCGAACAACAATGCAGGTGAAAGCGCTTCGTTCGCCTGGCGCGCAGGACCAAGTTGCGAGGTTTCGTTGGCTGTCGAGTAGATATCGGGGTCGCTGCTGCGGCCTTGTAGTAGGAAACACTTGCTGTAGCCGCTTGGGCGGCCAAGAAGTGGTGAAGGAGTGGAAGATACCACGCGTGGTGGTGTTTGGTTGGTTGTTCTGGCGAGAGGCAAAGTTTCCGGTTTTTGGAGCACCGTGCGCGCCTAGAGAAGAGTGTTGAAAGTGGCCGAAACCACTTTTGAGTCGGAGCCCCGCGGAGCTTGTCCCCCGTCTTTCTGCCCCCCTCCATCCCTTTCGGCGAAGATTCCCACTCGAATCTTGCCCACGGCTGTGCCCGCGGTGCAAGGTGTGCGCCGAGTAGTTGGTTGGCTTCGCTCAACGCGGGCTCTCTTCACTCCCTTTGGGGCATCGCTGTTCCTTCTCATCTCTCCATCCGCCTCCTTCCCCGCGAACGTTCTTGCCCAGCGAGGAGTCATGTCAGACCCAACAGGCGTCATTTGCTTTCCAGCGCGAAAACAAGCTCGCAGGGCAATCGCTACTGGAAATGTCAAGGCAGAACCGGTTGAGGATGGGGGCGGCATGCCCGCGCAGGCCACACAGCCCTGTCGGGCGAGAGGAGTGGGCCCAGAGTTGGCCCTGCAGGACATTCCAGACATGTGGAAGATTTCAGAGGCGCTAGAGCATTTGCGGGCGCAGAAGCACACGCGTGGCGGTGCGGGGCTTTTGAAAATGATGGCGCAACATGGCCCACCATCTTTCTATCACGCACCCAAAGATACGATGCTGGCACACTTTCAGAGTCTTGCTCGCGCAATCGTTTATCAGCAGCTGGCAGGCGCTGCGGCGAGCACGATCTGGCGGCGCGTTGTTGCTGCAGTCGCTGCTCATCCCGACCCACCGCTTGCAAGTCTCTTTGCGAAGGGCGTGCAGTTGGATGCTGCGGCAGTGGAGCTGGAAGATGGCCTCGCCATGATGGAGCCAGCGCGGGTGGCGGCGGTGAGCGACCAAGTGCTGCGGCAGTGCGGCCTCTCAGGACAGAAGCTTAGCTACATCCGCGACCTCACGCAGCACTTCCAGACCGGGGAGCTGCGCGACCTGCACGCGCGGGAGGACGCTGACGTGCGCGCTGCGCTGCTGGCGGTCAAGGGCGTTGGGCCCTGGACTGTCGACATGTTCTTGATGTTCTCGCTGGCGCGTCCAGATGTGCTGCCCACTGGCGACCTTGGCGTGCAGAAGGGATTCCAGGCGCTGTTTGACCTTTCGGTGCGCCCGACACCCAGCGCCATGCAAGACCTTGCCGCACCATTTGCTCCCTTCCGCTCCTGCCTGGCGTGGTACTCGTGGCGCGCCGCCGATGCGCCCGGAAGCACGGCCAAGGCAAAGGTGCGCGCCACAGCGGCCACGGCCAATAGGCCTGTCAGCACACCCAAGGCCAAAGAACCCAGGAGCAAGAACGCTGGGCCAGCCAGTGGAAGAAAGGTGGAAGATCAAGATAGCGTCCGGGCCTCCAAGGCCCGCCGCATCTCGTAGGACCAACCCGTATCCTTGCGTGCGCCAGCCCTCGCAGTTTTGCGACCTGGTCTTCCAGTACAATGCCAGGCTAGTAAGAACACTGGCAAATCTGCTGCAAGCACTCACGGTATCCATACACAACAGTGTACTTCTAGGCAAAGACCTCGTGAGTCCTTCACCGCGCCGCGCCGGGGCCAGGCTAATATCAGGCCATGCGAGGGCTCTTGCGCAGCCTTGTCCTTGCTATTCCCCTCCAAGGACTGTAAGAAGCTACGCGAACTAACGATCTGGCCAACCAACTATGGTTGCTGCACACCAATTACTTGATGAAGCGGTTGATGATCGAGTTGAGCGCGTCCGGCTTCTTGATCTCGACCTTCTCGTCGCCCTTGCGGAACCACGACACGGCATGCAGACGCTCCCCCTCAAATGTCTGGCGACCGTGCAGCATGCGGTAGTTGTCGATGAGGAGCACGTCACCCTTCTCCATGGCGAGGTTCTGGATGTGCTTGTTGGAGACCTGCGGGAAGTACGTCAATTTCCGAGGAGCTGGATCACTAGTCACAGACAAGGAGGCCGCAGGGTTGGGGCCAATCAGCTTGCGCGGCGACTATGCGGGGGTCTGGTCACCTCGTTGATGTGGTCAAGCATGTCGCCGGGGATCTTGGAAAGGTCGCCGAAGTAGACGTCCGTCATACCCACCTCGGGCACGGTGCAGGGGCGGCGGTCGCGGAGGTAGCGCGCGTGGTTGTGGATGTTGCAGAACCAAACGGGCCGCCCGGTCTCAGGGTGACGGTTCACCGGAGACTGCGCATGCTCAATCGCCTGGAGGCGCTCCGGGTTACCGTCGGTACCGTAGATCATGTCGAGGTCCATGTCGAACTTGGGCGCGACAGTGGAAGCCACAACATTCTTGATGCTGTCCTTGGCCGAATCCTTGAGGGGACCAAGAGCGTTCACGAAGCCAAGGTCGAGGTTGGAGACGGAAATGCGAACCTGCTCGTCATACATACGCTTGAGCACCGGGGCGTCGAGGTCGCGAAAGATCTTGGCGCCGTCTGCGATGAAAAACTCGCCGCCCGAGACAGTCGCGGGCGAGAAGCAGACAAAGGCACCGTAGGTTGCCGTCTTCTTGAAGGTGGACTCGTTGTGGAGACCAATGTAGTGTTTGGCGAGGGACGCTTTGTTCACCTCTTCATAGACGCCGTCCTTCTCCGAGAGGAAGGAGCGCAGGCCCGACGAGTGGATCGGATCCAGGCACGGCGCGAGGCCCAGCGTCTCCCAGACGCGGCGAAAACCTTCGGGGTCCTTGGACATGTCGAAGCCCTTGAAGAGGACAGCGCCGTTGGCTGCAACGTGCGCCAGGATCTCCTCGCGGCGCTCCTCGAAGTAGGCGAGCCCCTTGGCATTGATAGCTTCGTCCGCAGTGATGGTCATGAGGCTCTCCGCAATCCCTTCCGCCTTGTACTTCGCCTGTCAAATCCGAAGCACAACCCACTCATTCAACCGGTCGACTTTGCAGACACGGCTGCGCCAGACGGGCAGGAGATGCGTGGGGCGCTTGCAGTCATCTGACCTGCTCAGCCACGACATCCATGTCCGTGCTCCACTTGGTGGACGGGCAGTCCGGCAGCTGTCCCGCGATCGACTCCGGCGCCTTGGGAGTGAGGGTCGTCGTCATCCCTGCACCACAGGCAACTCCAACTGTGAATAACGAGCGATCACTGGTCCCCCGGCCACGAATGCTTCTACTTTCCCCCTCCCTGGTGCGACTCAGCCCAAACCCTGAACCACCCTCCGAACTTTCTCCCACGGCACCCCGCCTCTTTCAAGCTACTTGTGCGGCTGGAGGACGAAATCTGAAGACTTGCCAGGACTTTTTCAGGGCGCTTCATCGCACGCAACGACGCATAGACCGCCGAAAATGGTCGCAGCCAGGGTCCACGGGCTGCAAGGCTGGGCTGCGGCGGGGGTTCTTACGAAGGCGGGGGGCAGAGGCAGCACGCTGTGCGCCGATCTTGCCAAGAACACGCGCGCGCGCACCCACGACGCCGTGCATGGCGGGCGAAGGCATGAACGCCTCGCTGGCGCCAGCGAGCCCGAGAGCGACACCAGCGACAATAGCAGTCTTGACCATACTTCTTTGTTGTGTTCCTGAAGCAGCCCTTCACATGTCAGGTCATCACCCCTTCGTCCCCGAAGTCATCACCCCATGCAGCTGCCCGCAAGTGCACACTGCCTGGACACCAATGGCCGACGCCTGTTCTTGCCGCGGGGAGTACGCTGCCTCGCGGCCCCAGGTCGCTTCTCGGCGGCATTCCTCACACACACCCGGCCTATCACCCGCTGAGTAGGCTGGGCTTGCGCTAAAGTTTGCAGCGATCGCAAACCGGATAGGCGTGGAAGGCTCGCAAGGGACCTGCGGGAAGGTCCGAGTGCCGACGCGGCGGGGTTTACCTTGGGCTGGGGCGCAACGGGGGAGAGTGACACGATTTCGGATTCTGCTTTGGGCCTCCGAATTCCGTGAGAAAGTCAAGAATGACTTATGGGGATGCAGCCGAAGGTTGATCCCTTTTGCGCCCTCCTTCAGAGGATGCTTCGCTTACCGCTTGCCCGGGCGCCTTGTGCAATCCTGAATCTCCGCACTGCGGCGGCTGCAGCACGTGTTACTCGAAAGCTGCCGCTCGTGCCGGGAGCAGATCATACCGCCCGAATCTTCTCCGTCCTCTCCTCGGGTTTCGTGCGGCCAGCGCCCGTCAGCGCCCACTTTGGCGTGCGAAGAATGAGTGTGTCAGTCGCGGATTACGATCCAGATGGGGCGAGAATAATGGTTGATGAGGGGGCAGTGCTGATCGATGTCCGCCGGCCTGACGAGCACGCCGCCGGGTATTTTGGGCCAGCCACGAACATCTCGCACGATTTGATTGTGGGGACCCCGGAGGGCATGGCCGAGGTGCACAAGCTCACGGGAAATGACAAGACCAAGGCGATCGTGGTACTTCGCACCATCCACACATTGCGAGTAATGCTGCGCGCTCGCAGGGCTCACAGCTCTCGGGTGGAATAGCAGGCAGGGACCGAGCGAAAGGGTCTCACGGCGATTGCTTGCTTGCAGGTGTACTGCCGGTCTGGAGGGCGGTCGGGGATGGCGAAGCAAGCGCTAGAAGCTGCCGGATATCAGAAAGTCGTTAACTTGGGCGGGATGGGCGAGGCGGGTGCTGCGTTCGCGTCGTGACGACGTTTGTTTCCGGGCTGCGCGGAGCAAGCTGACACCAAGCGACATCCTCAGGAGCACTGGTGGGGATTGAGCCGCCCTCGACGAGGGGCGCGCAATGGCGTTGCTGCTGCCCGTTTTGAAATGATCGAGCGGGCCACGCTGGTAGGAGTATCGTATGGGAGGGAGAAACAAGTACACTTGTGTTGCTGCAGGTCGGGTTCTGCAGATCTTTGCCGGGCACATGGAGCATACCGCAACCCCCGTCGCGCCGAGGCCTGCCGCACCGCGCCGAAAGCCCGGCAGCACGACTTTGTTGCGCTTGCTGCCAGAAAGAAGCTTAGAGGGCAGCTTCCTCTGCCGCCTGCCGACCTCAACGACGAGAGCCAGCCAGGGACCGACCTAGGCTCTCTCCGTGACCGAGGCCAGGACGAGGGGCATGGGCAGCATGTTCTCCTTTGAAGACGGCGCAGTGCAGCAGACAGCGTCCTTAGGGCGAGCAGGCGGAGAGGTCAGCGAGCTCCTCCTGGATCTCCGAGAGCATCGTGACGTTCTTCTTGACGAGCGCCGCTAGCTCCGCGTCGTAATCTTCCACCTCCTCCAGCAGCGCGCGCGTCTCCTGCTCCCGTGCCTCCCGCGCACCTGCTGCAGTCATCGGGCGCCCGAGGCGCCCTGCCTCTTCCCGCAGCCGTTCGCACTCCGCTTTGTACATCTTTACCTGCCTCATCAGTCGCGCGTTCTGCTCTCGCACCTACCCGAATCCCGCCTGCCTCAGCCTGCCAACCCGCCCAAGTCGCCGCGCAACTCCCCAGAAGGGGGCCCTGGGCCATGTGCACACCTTATCTTGGTCGAGGGCAGCGCGGAAATCTTGCAGCTGTCGGCGCATCGCGGCGTTCTCCTCCTGCATGTGCAGCATGTTCTGGTTCTCCACCCGCAGCACCGCCACCTCCCGCCACAATTCCTCCACCGAGCCCGTGGCGGCCCGCCCGCCTGATGTCAATGGCCGCTGCACTGCCACTGTGTCCCCCGCATCCCCCGCTGCCTCCGCCTCGGGTGCAGCAAGCGCTCTCGCACGCCACATCTCGACCTCGCCCTGCGCGCCGTCGCGCCTCTTGAGCCATTTCTGCAGGTCAGGGCGAGCGCCGGGCCGCGCACAGGGTGCCAGGGCGCTGATCTTGAGACACAGCACCGCGTGGCAGGGCGGGCGGGGCGGGCGGGCGCCTTGAGGCGCTCGACGGCCTTGAGCAGCTGAGGCACCAGCGCGGTCGGGTCTGCGGCCGCCCGCGTCTGCGCCCCGCCGCGCGCGTCCTCACCGCTGTCGCCTCGCGCCATTGCCTTTCCCGGCGCGGTGCAGGGCCGCAACGACTGGTGCAGCTTCCGTGCCAGCTCCCGAGGCACTCGCTCGGCGGCGGCGCCCCCATCTGCGCCGGGGCCGCGCGCCCGGCCGTCGAGCACTGCGGAGATGTCCTGCACCGACAGCCGCTCGTGCTCCGCCCGCGAGAACGTCTGCGTCACCTGCGCGCCCATGCCCCCGCCCTCACGGAACCAGTACGCCCTGGGAGCCCCGGTCGCACGCAGGGTGGCATCGTACCTCGCGCAGCTGGCTCGCGAACCCGCGCCCGCCGCGGGCCCCCGCCTGCCTGACTTCCTTGCCAGCCATGGGGCGCATTTCGGACCTGTACTCGCGCCCAGAAGCTGTTGCAAGATGTGGCTCCTTTGCCAACTCTTCGGGCGCTTCTTCCACATCCCCGCCCCTCCTTGCTGCTGCATGTCGCTCCAGAGCTTCACATGGCGCCTTGGAGGCAGCGCCGTCCTCCTCGTCCCGCCTCATTTGTGGCCAGGAGATTCGATCAGACTCTTCGTCACTGTCGCTCAGCTGCAGGACATCTGCCTTACCCTCGCGAGGCGGCGGGTCGGCTCGCGCCCCGCTCTCCTCTAGCGCTGCCTGCGTCATGTACTCCTGCCGGCGCCGGCAGGAGCTTCTCAGCACAGGGACTCGCGGCACCTCCCCCGCGGCGCGAGGCTGGGGCAGCGCCTGCAGGATGGGGTTCGAGTTGAGAAACTCGTCTCTGAAGAGACGCTCTCCCTTGGACTCATCGCCCGACTCGTCGCCGCTCCCCCCGCGCCGCGCATCCACTACCGCATCCTCATCCCCTGCACCGCCCCCCCACGATGACATTACCACACTGCATTGCGAGGCCAAGACTCTCTTCACCGATCCACGCGAGTCGCTTTACAGGGGCGCACAGCGGCGGAGGGGGACCAGAGTAATCGACGATGCGCTCCATGCGCGCCTCGTCCCGCGCGCGCAGCACTTCCAACGACCGCCCAGCCAGCGCCAGCGCCAGCCCCGCCGACGAAGGCCGTGCACTTACCCGTGTCCCAGACACCAGCGTCGTGCCCTCTCCATCGCTGCTCGCGCTCGGATGCTCTTGAGCGTCGTCGCTGCCCACCTGACCCTCCCCACTCATGCGGCGAAGCGAAGCCTGGTACGCACGCGTGTTGACGTGCGAGGTCGCAGGACGCCGCCGAGCGTGTCCGTCCCCGCCCAGCCTTCTGACCCCGTCGCCACCCTGCACAATGCGACCCCCAGCCAGCCGACACCAGTCACCAGTCATCTGGCTCATGGAACCTTCCGCACTGGCAGCGCTTTTCTGGGTGCACGCACGCTCGCGCGGCGTCGCGCCGGTGCAGCGACTTCGCACCTCCGTCGGAAGCGATATGTCCGAGTGAGTGAAGAAATGCGCCTCACCGGTGTCCTCCTCCTTGGTGGGAGCAAGAGCTCTCTCCGTACTGTTCCCGCTGTCTGGGCGAGCTGCCTGGTTTCGCTCCTCGAACGCGACAAGCCGCTTGGCAGACGCGCGGTCGCTGGGTGACACGATCTCTGCGTCCAGCTGCAGCAGCCCAGGCAGCCCAACCACTACACGATGCCTATAACCCTCCACCTGTTCGCATGGGTTTCCGTCTAGCTCCAGTTCCTGCTCCCCCCGCGCTCGCTTCTTTAGACTGAATCTCCAACAAAAGCGCAGCTGGTCTCGATGAGATGCTTGCCAGGGCATTCGGGCCGCGCAATTCTCAGTGACGAAGCCTACGTAGTGATGGGGCTTTCCTGCAGAGAAGGAATGCACGATAGGGCCAGGATAGCCCTCTGAAGCGAGGCGACGCGGTTGCCGTGCAAGCATGCTGTGGTCAGCGCGCGGTTGTGGGACATCGGTGAAAGGTCTGCGATTTGGTTTGAAGACGCGTAAAGCCGCTCGAGGGCAGGAACACCGGCAAGGAATGCGAGGTCGGCAATCATGTTTGAGTTGATGTTGAGCTCCTTGAGCTTCGGCAAGGCGCCGTCGGGGAGGGATAGCGATCGCAGTGCGTTGTGCGAGAAAGACACGCTCACGAGGTTGACAGCAGATAGCAATGGGCCAACGGAAGAAAGTCCAAGCCCACGGAGCACCAGTTGATGAATCGACGCCACATTCTTCTCACCAGAGAACTCAATCATCAAATCCTCGGTGAGCTCCCCCATGGTTCTGGCCCAAGGTTCGATCTCGGCGATGGCGTGAGGTAAGGCGCCCTTCAAAAAATATAGAACGTATCGGTGTTCCCGGTAAGCCAGGTGGAAACATTCCATCCACTACTGGCGGTGGATGGAGCAGCGAGAGTAGGCCGGCCTGTTCTGGGTCGTTCCTCATTGGCTTCGCGCACGGCATTTCGTGTAGTCTGCCAGATTGCGGTGCTTTCCAGGCGGCGCGCAGCGAAACGGCTTCATCCTCAAGGGGGAAAAGGACTCTGCTGCGCCGCCCTCCGCAGTCGTGCTCCCCGCGGGCGGGCACCAGAGGGTCGCAACACGTACGCGAGCTCGCGGGACAATGATCTATTGCTTCTATCTCTTTAACCGTGATGGTGTGTGCCTCTATTACGAGGACTGGCACAGGACTAAGAAGCCGAAGTCTCTCCCAGAGGAGCACAAGGTCTGGCTCCGCCTTCACTGCAGCCCGAATTGATTGCATTCCGCGCGACCTAATGGTCGCGGGTGATTACGGGAAAACTGCTGTCGCCTCCTGTGTGAGTACGACGGTGACGACGGCCGATTGCGTGTGCAACGCTGACGTTGGCTCGCTGCATTTCTGTGCAGCTCATCTTCGGTCTGCTCTTCTCCATGGAGGCGACAGTCGCTGCCTTGCGACCCGGTACAGCCCTTCAAGCCCGACCTTAATCGCAGGTGCCCTCCTATTGGGATGATTACTCGCACCCGCTCCCTCGCCAAGACATGCACACCGGCTCCGAGCAACGTGATTGGGCATGATCTGAAATCGGGGGAATGCATACATACAGGGGGTAATGAGGGAAAGACGCCATGCGAGGGTCTACATTGTTACAGTACCTCAACGTACAAGCTGCACTACCTAAATACGCTCACCGGCCTGCGCTTCGTGCTTATCACGGACCCTGCGGTGACCACCGCCCAACCAAAAGTGTGCCATACAGAGTCGCACTCGATGCATGAGCGTGCTGTGCTTCGATCGATAGATCTTAGTGATCTAGACCATCTTTGACACTTTAAGGATGTGCGCTTCTGATCCCGTTAGTCCCTGACGTTGCAAACCACTGTGTGGTCTTGCGAGTCCGCAGGTGCCATCGTTGCGAGAGTGCCTCCGCCAGATGTACTCCCACATTTATGTCGAGTAGGGTCCCGAACCGTGATCTACCCTCCACGAGGCCTCGTTTCCTCCCATAATGACAATCTGTGCGCTGACGCGAGGGAACGACGGGTTGGCGAGTAGGTATGTGACCAAGAACCCGCTGCAGCCACTCACGAGCGCCATATCCTGTGCCTACTTCACCAACTCCCTCAACAAGTATTCCCACACCCAAATCTCGTTGGGTCTATACCTCTTGAGTGTGCTCCGACTGCGCGCGGGCTACAGTCCCATCGGGCTGTCCTTCCCGCTCCTGCCTCATGTTCACGGATGCTGCCACGGTCACCAGATACATCCGCGGCCTCCCCTACTTCTCGAGCAGCTGAAGACACAAAACATTTCCTTTCTTTGCACCGGACCTAGTCACTCGGGGACACGAAGCCTTGTCGCTCAAGGGCATTCGTCAGGATTGGTGGGGAATGTACGGGCTCAAGAGTCACGACTTTACTTTGGCATAGTTGAGGCCCTCGCTGCTCAAAAACCGTGCATACCGCCCATGCCACCCATTCCGCCCCTGCCACCCATGAACATTTGGAAGATCTGTGATGGGTCCATTTCCTGTTGCCCGAAGCCGCCGCCGTGTTCGATCTCCTCCAGGTCCTGACCAGCATCGTACTTGCGACGCTTCACAGGGTCACTCAACAGCGCGTAGGCCTCCCCAATGTCCTTGAATCTTACTTCCGCCTCCTCTTTCTCCTCGTCTGTCGCATTGCCCCATTTGTCTGGATGATACTTGAGTGCCGCTCGCTTGTATGCCTTCTTGATATCATTTTCTCCCGCATCCTGCGACAGTTCCAAAATTTTGTAATAGTCCTTTCGCAGCGACTTTTTCAGTTCCAACTTGGCATGGCGAAGACGCGCTCGATAATCATTGGATTCAGGCTCCATCTGCGTCGCCTTTTCGAACTCACGAACCGCTTCCTCAAATTGTTTCTGCGACCACCGCCAATCAGAGGCGCAGGACTTGTTGAAAAGTAGAGAACTCGAATTATCAGCGTGCTGGGGCCACAAGTAAAGCCCACGATCAGGAAAGGGGCGAATACCAGCTGAAGTAGACAGTCTCCACGTCTAGTCACGGCCTTGATGTACGATGGGCTCAATTTCAGGGCTTCGTCGCAATCCTGTAATGCCGACTTGTACTGAGAATGTTTCATCTTGGCCGCTGCTCGATTACAATAGATCGTCGCGTTAAAGTTTGTGTTCAGAGGGTCCATCCCTAGGGCCTCTGTGTACGCCTCAATCGCGGCAGCACAATTGCCAGCCTTGAATGCGTCATTTCCGGCTGTTTTGACTCTCTCCATCGCTTTGACCATCTTGAATGCGTCACGTGCGCGAGCATGGTCCGGATCAACGCGCAACGCCTCTTGAAAGTGTTTCAAGGCCTTGTCTGTGGAGCCCCCATAGAGCAGAGCCTTTCCTCGAAGGAACATCAGGTCCGGATTGTTACGGTCCTTGGCTAGTAGAGCCTGCCAATACCCGCCAACGATATTCAGTTGCGCGCCTCTTACGCTCACAAAATATTCTTGATTTTATTCGGAGTCATACACCGCCTTGGTGAAAAGGACCGTGCGGTGAGAGGATCTTCACATCGTTGGGAAGCTAGTAAGTGAGAGGTGAGAAAACGCACCCAGCAAATGCTCCCAGCATCATCGTATTTTCCACGACCGATAAGCAGGTCAGCTCGCATAATCATCACCGCCGGCGCGTCCGGACACTGCGGCACCACACGGTCGACATAGTACCCCGCGCGGTCGTAGTCGTTCTTGCCGAGGTGTTCCTGACCACCGCAGCCCAGGCGCAGAAGTCAGCTCTCACCCATCAATCAGCTCTCAGACATGTCGCAGCGTGTCTCGACGCTGCCTCTAGGCTACCGCCAAAGTGGTATACGTGTTTTGAAAGCCTACCTGAGCCTTTTTGAGATCTTCTTCCACCGCAGAGAGTGCAGTGACCTCCTTCCTGCGAAATTCATAATTATGCTCAGTTGGGTCAGGGTCCGGCGAGAAATTGTCCAAAAGCCACACTATTGCACATGAAAATGCCTGTGAGGCGAACGAGAGAGCGTGGTGTCAGTCTGGACCCCTCTGCGTGTCTGAAAATCCGGAAAGGAAACCAAGGAGCGTACTTTGCCTCCTCGCATGCGCCGTCAACTAGCAGACAGTCATTCAGCTTCCGTTTTGCCTGGACAGATTCATCGCACACATTTACATTGGTATCGTATCTTCAACAAGACCTAGAACCCGCGGGGGAAGCATCTGTTACGTTGCGTCTGGACGTTGTGGGAACGGCGATATGACCTCAACAATCATGCCTCGCTGAGAGTAGCACTTGGCTGCACGGATATAAGCTCGAAGAAAGGAAGAATCTAATTCGATTGCCTTCTCGCAGTCTGCAATCGCTTCCTCGTACTTTTTCAGCCCTGCGTGGACACGGAAACACACATTTCAATTGAAGGATCTAATGCAGGCGTTACGTAGTTTCCTTAGAATGGCCACGAGAAGGGATGCAATGATGCAGGGGAGGCAGCTTGCCCATAAACGCTGCAGCGCGATTGCCGTAGAAAGCCATCTATCAAACAGCATTCGGATTTCAGGATCTTGCGACGGAAAAGTGCATTTCTCGGGTCCGCGAGTTGAAGCAAAGCCCAGCTTCCTTACTGACTGGACGCATCAATGAAACCAGAGTATAGAATGAAAGGGGGCGCATAGAAGCAGGGGACGAAACTACCTGGGTGTCATCCGCTTCGATCGCTTTTGTGTACGCCTCCACTGCGTCCTCGTACTTGCCCTCCTTGTACCTGATCCGCAAACCACGCGGGAACACGATCGCCGCACCACCAAACCCATCAGATCTTGTCAGACTAACTGGTTGGTCCCTTCCACGAACTCAGCGAGGCTACAACTTGCAAGACTCTGCTCCAAGATGCAGAGACTAGGGCAAGACTTGCAAAGATCAAGAGCAAGATCGGATCTAGGATAGATCTCAGTCTTCTTCGGTTATGGTTCGGACTAGGGCAGCGCACTTCGCGTTGCCAAGCTCCTTGAATCGCAGCGCAGCCATTTCACTGGAACAGAGGCGTGATCAAGGTACCCTCAGCTGGCCGAGTGACCGGCAACGACAACCCAGTTTCGACGCGGGACGGATCGTCCCTCGCCAAGGAATAACAGAACGCGTGCTGAGATTTCTCATTTCGCAAGCCGCTTTATACATTCTCGCTGCGCGTGAGGCTCGTGAAGGTGTGGAACACCGCTTGGCCATGGCAGAAAAGGCGGCGGAAATATGCAAAGAGGTGCGCCCCTGATCCTGATCCCTCCCGGCCACCCGTATCCATGGCATCCAGCTTTCAGACGGGGGCTTCGCCGCGCGGGAATCCGCTCACCACATTCAGACAAGAGCTCGTCACCGGCCGAGTGGTTGCGGAGCGTGCTGGTAACGCAACGGGATCACTGCAGGTGCTTACAGGGCTCGACCCAGACGTCCTTGAGTACCTATGCGGGGTTGTTATGGACGACGATCAGCTCCTACCTGAGGAAGACCTCGTTGAGACTGTCGCTCCGCTGCTGACGGTGCTCCCCAGTTCATTTCTGCAAGCCGGATCTAGGTTTTGATGTATTGATACAGTAGATCGGCTTTTGCGTGGCCGTCCGTGGACCTATGCCGTGTCACACGGTCTGAGTGTGGGCTGGTGATTGAATGGCAGAGCGCCAACTTTGTCGCCAGCGACGAAGAGGGGGAGGCGCTCGCTAAGGTGCTGTGGGAGAAGATCAGTCTCTCTGGGGCGTCCGGCGAGCGCAAGGCCGAAGTGGTGCTACTGAAGAATGCAGTCTTGCTCGGGGGTGAGGAGAAGAAGGAGGAAGCCAAGATGAAGGGGGACGGACTGGGCAGCTTGATGCAGGACCCAATGCTGAAGCGTCGCGGCGCTGCCAGTGCGGCTGGAGCGTACGGCACCAACGTGGTGAACGACGAACCAGACGTGCATTCCAAGGCGGCGCAGGCCCGAGCTCGGGCCGACGCCAAGGCAGAGGAGAAGCGGCGCAAGGCTGCGGAGGAGCAGACGCGAGAACATCTTGCGATGGAGGCAGAATTGGCGAGGCGCCGCCGCGAAACCGCGCGCGCGCGTATCGACGGGAATGCGGGTGGCTCAGTGAGCGTAATTGAATCTGAGTCGTTTGAACTTCCAAACCCGGGCGGCGGTGAGAATTTGCTCGAGGATGTGACGCTGCGGCTGGTGGCGGGGCATCGCTACGGTCTCATTGGTCGCAACGGCAAGGGCAAGTCAACGCTCCTGCGGTGGATGGCCTCAGGGCGCGTCAAGGGGCTCCCGCCGCACCTCTCGATGCACTACGTGGCGCAGGAGCTCCCTCTGGCAGTGATCAACGAAGACGTGCGGCCGGTTGACATGGTGCTCCGTGCCGACGTCGAGCGAGAGCTGCTGCTCGAGGATCTGGCGCGGCTGGAAGAGGAATCTGCGGAAGCCGAGGCAGCTGGCAAGTCGGATGCGATCGGCGCTGCGGAGAAAATGGCAGAAACTCTCGAGCGCCTGCAGGTTATCGACGCAGATGGCGCCGAGGGGCGTGCGCGTTCGATGTTGGTCGCACTGGGCTTCTCGGAGGAGCTTCTGGAGCGGCCGATGAAGGCGCTTTCGGGTGGCTGGCGCGTGCGCGTTGCGCTTGCCTCCGCACTCTTCGCTTCTCCTGACGTGCTTATGCTTGACGAGCCGACAAATCACCTGGCGATCGACGGCGTTCTGTGGCTACAGCGGACTCTCGCGACCTCTTCGGTCTGGAAATCGCGCATCGTGGTGGTGGTCAGCCACGACCGCACCTTCACAGACGCCGTCTGCTCGGACATGCTGCACATCTCGGGCACCGCTCGGCGCCTCACTCTGCACCGCGGAAACTACGAGGCGTTTGAGGCGAAACGCAAGGAGATGCAGGAGGCTTATGCGAAGAGCTCAGAGCTGCGCGAGCAGCGCCGCGCAAAGTTGCTGGAGTACACGCGGAGGCAGGGCAAGGCGTACACCTTCCAGGGGACCATTGCGGCCAAAATGCAGCGCGTGAAGCAGATCGAAAAAAGTGACGCGGAGGCGGCTGAGGAGGCTGAGGAGCTTGCGTACCTGGAAGAGGACGAGGAGCGTGAGCTGAAGCTCAACGGCGGCGGAGCCCTCCAGCTCCCTGTGGCTCGCTTCCGCGACGTTGGCTTCGGGTACCCCTCCGGAAAGAATCTTTTTTCGCACGTGGAGATGTGCGTGGACGGAGCGTCGCGAATCTGCCTGCTGGGCGAGAACGGCGCGGGCAAGACGACGCTCGTGAAGCTGCTCATGGGGCTGCTCGAACCGACGCAGGGGGTCGTGGAGCGCGACGGCGGCGCGCGGATCGCTCTCGTGAACCAGCACCACGCGGACCAAATCGACCTCAACCTCACGCCGCTGCACTGGATGCATTCGCAGTTCCCCGGCGACGGCTCGTACCAGCACGAGCAGGACCTTATCGCCTCGCTCGCGCAGTGCGGCGTGCCTTTCAAGCAGCAGACCACCCGCGCCTCCAACCTCTCCGGCGGCCAGCGCTCGCGTGTCGCCTTCGCCGCGGTGTCGTACCGGCGGCCGCACGTGCTGATTCTGGACGAGCCGACAAACAACCTGGATCTGGAGTCGGTCGAGGCGCTCTCGCAAGCCGTCGAGGCGTTTCCGGGCGGCGTCGTCCTCGTCTCCCACGACCAGACCTTTGTCTCGGCCGTGGCCAAAGAGGTCTGGGTTGTCGGCGGCGGCCAGGTGCGCCGCGCCGAGTCCTTCAACGCCTACCGCAAGTCTATTCTCAAGTCCTTCAAGGACTGACCGCGTGTGGGCGTTCCGTCTGGGTTGCCGCGCACACCATCCCTCAATTTATTGTTTTAGGTAACTGACATCAGAGTACAAAGCCCGAGAAAGAGCTCAGTATAGGTAGACGCCAAAGGCTACAGCGCATGCAAATAACGAATCATTAGTAAAGGTGGCCTGTGCCATATTGTCTGTCTCTTCGTCCCAGAAGCATCGTGTTCCCATCCTGGGCACACGAGAGCACCAGTCAGTTTTGCGGCCTGGGGCGAGCCACTCGCAGCCGTCATCAAGCACAGCCTGGGCGCGGTGGAGGAGGGACGCACTTGATACCCTCTCCACGCTGTTCGCCAATCACCACCTGAACCACATACTTGTACCGCTCCCACTGAAGCTCTGCACGCACCACTCATCAGTGTCACCCTCAGACAGCTCCGCACGCCGGGGGCTCGCCGCTCTCAGCGTCGTTGAATGGCAGCCTCGCCGCTTCCATGCGCGGGTGCCGAAAATTGAATGGTATGAGCGTTCAGTGGCACATAGGCTTGCTGGACCTTTTAGCTTGTTCTTGATCTGGTCTGTGATTTCCTTGGCACGCTTGTTCGCATCGTCTACGTTATACTTGACTCCGCCCAACTTTTCCGTCAGCACCTCCTGCATCAGTTCCTTCACCAGCAGCGGCTTGAACCTACATCAACGCAGGCAGGTGAGCGCCATCCGGTATCTCCATGCTCGCAGCACGAAACCCGCCCGGGCCCCTCGGAGCCTTTCCAGAACACAGCGTGAGTCGAGGGTGTCGGGGAGGGTCGATGGACTTTTTCCGGAAGTGCGGCGCGATAGAGTAGCTTTTGCCAGCTTGTGACGCTGCACTTGCCATCCTGCTCCGCACCGCCCGCCCACGTCCGCCCGGTGCCTTCCTGGCGGAGAAGTCTTGGCTTGAAAAGCGTTGGAGCAAGTTTGACTTTTGGGAACAAAACATCAACTTTTTTACTAACAAGCTGACACGTTGGAGCCGTTCTAGCACGAGTGTAGTGCTTTCTTTTTTGTGCGGGAGCGGTGATGTCCCTCCCATGCGATGCGGCGATGGGCACACAGCGCTGAAGGGCTTTGGTTCATCACGTCAGCGTATTCTGACACCAGATGCTGTAGCTTTTCCTTTCGGGGCGCAGCGCCTCGGTGCTGCTCCTCAGTACTGCGGAGAGAGCACCGAATGCACTAGTTCTCGATCCCCCCCCAGCCTCTCTGGCGGGAGGAGCGCTGAAACGGATCGGGCATGTGCGCTGGAGCTGCTGTTTGCAGGCAGACATGGTCGATATGTGATCGGGTCCAGTTTACGGTTCGGTTGCTTGGGATGCGACAGGGTTGTGGCTGGGTGCAACCCTGCTTGCACTCGTGCTGATGCAGCGAGGCCTTCTTGTGCAGACCATGACCAAGAAGAGGAGGAATGGTGGCCGCAACAAGAAGGGGCGTGGCCACACCCCGGCAGTGAGGTGCATCAATTGCGCGCGCTGCGTCCCGAAGGACAAGGCCATCAAGCGCTT